>ENA-OUOU01001423-OUOU01001423.1-human-gut-metagenome-genome-assembly--contig:-NODE-1423-length-12497-cov-5.014708_pt1 | contig 12497 bp, 9 predicted proteins | sample MGYA00237936_ERZ548765 | MGnify/ENA primary metagenome ERZ548765 (study PRJEB26490, sample SAMN05356889) | human gut metagenome | biome: terrestrial biome; feature: human-associated habitat; material...
CCGCCAGCAGCTTCCACAAAAAACGGTCGTTCAGAACGGCGAAGTACAGATCAAAGCCGCACAGAACCAGCACCGCCAGCATGGGCAGCCATACCAGCAGGGCACACTTGAAGTTCTCCCGCCATGCGGCGAAAAACTTTCTCGCCGTGTGGCTGTCCTCCCCCTGTATCACTTTCCCCAGCACCTGATACAGCGCCGCTGTGGAGGGGCCTATGGTCACCACCGGCAGAGAGCACAACACCCACAGCACATTCAGCACCACCAGCGTCCACACCCGCTCCATGCCACGGGAGAAGGCGCTGTTGGGATCAAACAACGAGCGAAACATCTCACCCCTCCTTTTCCGCCGCCAGCGCATCCGCCAGCCGGGCATATTCCGCCAGCCCCAGCCGCTCTCCCCGCACAGAGGGATCCAGCCCGCAGGCAGCGACGATCTCCGTCAGCCGCTCCTTGGGCAGCTGCCACCCCGTCTGCAGGCTGTTCACCAGCGTCTTGCGCCGCAGGGCAAAGCCCGCGCGCACCGTCCGCCAGAAGGCCTCCTCGCTTTTCACCTGCACCGGCGGCTCCTGCCGGGTCACGCACCGCACCACGGCGGACGTCACCTTGGGCGGCGGCATGAAGCAGGTGTTGGGCACCGTGAACAGCAGCTCCGGCTCGGTGTAGTACTGCATCAGCAGCGTGAACGCGCCGTAGTCCCCCGTTCCCGGCCGGGCACAGATCCGCTGCGCCACCTCCTTCTGAATAAGCACCGTCAGCTGCTCAAAGCAGCCCGCGTGCACACAGGCGGTCAGAAACGGCGTGGTGATGTTGTAGGGCAGGTTGGCGCACAGCACCGGCCGCAGCCCGGCGAATCGCTCCGCCGCCACCGCCGCCAGATCCAGCTTCATCACGTCGCCCTCGATCAGCGAGAAGTTGTCATAGCCCGCCAGCGTCTCCGCCAGCACCGGCGGCAGCCGCTTGTCCAGTTCCACCGACACCACCTTCTCCGCCCGCCGCGCCAGCTGCACCGTCAGCGCCCCGATGCCGGGGCCTACCTCCAGCACGCCGCAGCCGCTCACGCACCCGGCCGCCGCGATATCCTCCGCCACATCGCCCCGGATGAGGAAATTCTGTCCCAGCGACTTGGCAAAGCGGAACCCGTGCCGCGCCAGCAGCGCCTGTATATCATTCCGGTCACACAGATCCATGGTATGTCTCCTTCATTTGCACATTGCCGCCATTGTACCATCTTTTTCCCCGCCACGCAACGAAAAGCCGGGAAAAAGTTTCTCTTTTTCCCGCTGTATCCCCCAAAACTTGACAAACCCGGCAGATAATGCTATACTCCACAGGTATTTCCAAATGGTAACAAAAGTTACAAATTGTTTCAATTTCTATAGCCGCCCCTGTTTAGCATTCCCCTCCGGCGGCTATACTGCGAGGTACTATGGGACAAACATCAGCCACACAACAGAAGCATCCGCGCCGCCGCATCACGCCTGTCACCGTGTGCCAGGCCATCCACGATGCACCCTATATCGCGGCGCGGGCTGTGATCTCCGGCGTCCGGGCGGTGGGTCACTGCCTTGCCTGGACATGGGACGCCGTGGCCACCGACGCGCGGGAAAACTGGCGTTGGTTCTGCCGCAGCCGTCTTGTGACAGGCTGCCGCCGGGTGCTGCACGCCCCGGAGCTGAAGGAGCTGCGCGACATTATGCGTGACCATGTATCTCTCCGCATCATCACCATGATCGCGGCCACCGCCGTGGTCTTTACCGTGGCAGCCGCCACAGAGCCTGTCCGCACCATGGATGCCATCTGCATCGTGGTGGACAGCGACGGTCCCCATGTGCTGGACGACCGCAGCGCGGAGCGCACCTATGACGATCTGCTGCTGCGCCGCAGCATGGGCGACAAGTCCATGCAGCTGCTGCTCCAGCCGGGGCGCACCGTCACCATCACCCACGGCGAGGACACCTGCACCCTCACCACCGAGGCCGAGCGCCTGTCCTCCCTGCTGCAGCGCAGCGGCGTCCGTCTGGGCGAGGACGAAATGGTGGAGCTGAACGTCACCGGCGACCAGCCCTCCATCCGCATCAGCCACACCCTCACCTACCAGCACTATGTGGTGGTGGAGACGGACTTCAAGGTCATCCGCATACCCGATCCGCTGATGGACAAGGGCACGGAGGAGGTCATCCGTAAGGGCATCACCGGTCAGATCGTGGAGACGTACGAGGACACGGTGGTCAGCGGCGAGGTGGTGTCCACCAAGTATATCGGTGCCAGTCACGACACCTCCCACGCCCAGCTGGTGCTCTACGGCACGCGGGTCTATGAGGTGGCCGAGGGCGACACCATTGAGAAGGACTTCCCCAACGAGGAGGGCGAGGGCGGCTATCTGCTGTTCGCCTCCGGCGACACCATGACATACAGCAAGGTCATGACCTGCTCCTCCACCGCCTATTACAGCGGCGGCAGCGGCGGCGCGGCGTGGACAACGGCGGTAGGCGCCCGCGTGGGCGTGGGCACCGTGGCCGTGGACCCCAAGGTGATCCCCTATTACACCAAGATGTTCATCCAGACCACCAACGGCCGCCGCGTGTACGGCATGGGCACCGCGCTGGACTGCGGCGGCGCCGTCAAGGGCAACATCGTGGATCTGTGGTTCCCCTCCAAGGCCGACTGCTACACCTGGGGACGCCGCAACGTCACGGTGTATATTCTGGACAAGAAAGCAAACTGAAAAAGCAAACTGAAGCTGAAAGAGCATGACCGGAACGGTCATGCTCTCAGACTGTCAAAAAACCTGCCCGGTTACAAGTATCGGAGGGAAGGATAGTGTGAAAGGGAACCGTCAGGGTTCCCTTTCGCGTTCAATCACCCGCCGCAGCGACCAAAATCGCAAAATAAAATACTGTTTTTTATTTTGCGATTTTGCCTCAGCTTGTCAAAAAAGTCCAAACGGACTTTTTTGACAAGCTGAAAAAGTACGCGGAACGCATGTTCCGCGTACTTTTTTGCTTTTATTTTACCGCTGTGATGCGTCCATTCTCCACCGTAACGTCCCATGCCTCCTGCGCTGCCTTCTCCGGCAGCGCCTGCACCGCCTCGGCCAGCACCGTTATCTGCTGGTACACAGCCGCGCCGGTGGGCGAAACAGAGGTTCCCATCCGCATAGGTTCACAGAGCGCCGTGGTGCTCTGTCTCGGCTCCACGGGCAGCGCATAGTAATACAGCCCGTTTCCGCCGTCCAGCCAGTTCTGCCGCAGCGTGATCTGCGGGAGGGCAGAGGGCGTGCCGGTGACTTTTCCGGTACCGTCCACCCAGCAGGTGCTGAGCCGCAGACGCAGGAACACCGTGGTGCTCCCGGTGTTTTCCGCGGTAATATCGGACTTGACGGAGCCGGACGCGGCGGAGCCTGTCACCTCCACACCGTTGACCTTTTCGTGAACGGCGCAGGTGACGATGGCGGGGGTAAAATCGCTCTTCACTTCCGCCCGGCGGAGCATGAAGGCCACCGCCACAGAAGCCAGCGCAACGGCGGCGGCCACGGCGATCACCGCCGCCGAGCGGCGCTTATTTTGCGGTCGTTGCAGTCTTTTCGCCACGTTACGCCTCCCTTCTGTTCACCACAGCATCGCTGCTGCCGGTGAGCCACTTCTCCTTGACGGCATCTCTGTCAAACGTCACGGTTTTCGTCTTACCGTTCTCCACCGTCACCGTCTGCGCGCCGTCGGCGTACCGCCACGACCAGCTGTCCACCTGCTCCACCGTATAGTCGCCGCAGGGCAGGTCGTACACGGTGGTGCTGTCGCCGGCGGGCACCGTCACCTCCACCACATAGGCAGGGTTATCCTTGGATGTCAGGCGATACACATACGTCCCAACGCCGTTGCTTTCATCCTCCTTCGCCTCTCTTGTGATGGTCACATTGCCGTACACCGCCTTGAACCGTGCATAGAACACGTTGGTCTGGGGCGCGGGAAGCAGCTCGCTGCGCTCCGGCATAAGCTTCTTGGTGTCCGTGTCCACCTTTCCCTTCTCACCCACCGGGATGGTGCATTCGGCGTTCTGATACCATCCGTCAAAGGTATAGCCGCTCTTGGCGGCAGGCGTGGCGCCCTCGAAGGAGTTCTTCTCCTCCACCACCTCCAGCGTGTTGTTCAATGTGCCGCCGCCATACGCCCACACGCGGTACTCCACCGTGTATTGCAGCGGCTCGTAGTAGAAGATGATCTCGTTCTGGCTGTTATCGGGACGGAGAACGATGCTCTGGCTGAGGTTGGAGACGCAGTTATAGCCGTCGATGGACTCCGCAGTGGCCGTAACCACCGCGCCGTATTTGCCGCTGTCGGTCTTGGAGGCCGCCAGCTCGTCCTCCGGCCGCGTGGTGTGGGGATCGCTGCCGTAGCGGAGATAGCGGACAACGTAGTTCTGTGTGTTGCGGGTATAGAACACGTACAGCTCCGTGCCCTCATCGCGCACCTTAAAGGTGAAGGTGCCGTTTTCGAGCGTGTCCTCGCGCCTGTTCGCATCATCCGTGCCCCAGCGCACCACCGCCGTATTCCGCATGGTGAAGCCGCTGAACTTCTGCGGAGTGACGTTGATATAGGCGCCGATCTCGCTGATGCCCTCGGTGTAAACGGTGGACTCGGTGTAGTTGGTGTAGGTGCCGTCCGGCTGGAGGCTTGGCTCGTCCGTGGCGGCATCCACATTTTGCAGCATGTAGTGGATGGCATAGTAGGCATTCTCGATGTTTTTGGTATAGTAGAAGGTGACGACATTATCCGGTGAACCCACGTAGCCGCCTTTGCCGTCCTCGACCACCGCCAGAACAAGCCGCTTGTAGAAGGCGTCCGGCACACAGTCCTTCACCACCGCGAAGCGCTCTGTGACCACCGCCTTGGAGGTTTCTTTCTCCACAGAGCCGGTACCGGTGGCATCGGACTCGATCAGCTCACCTGTGTCATGATACCGGTATTCCACCTTATAGGACACCGTGGCGGCATGCACATAGTAGAAGGTGAACACATTGACGGTGGGGTTGGAGGGGGTGTCCTCCTCCATGGTGATGGAGTGGCTGGCCAGCGTGGGATAATAGCCGCTGTTGAAGCCGCTGTACAGCTGGTTGTAAGGATCGCCCGCCTTGGGATAGAAGGTGCGGGTGCTGCCCTGGTTGGCGTAGCCGCGGGAATCCGCGGCGATCTGCTGGTGGTAGCCGCCGCCCTCACCGGCGTAATAGATGTAGGTACGGCTCTCTCCGCTGCCATTGGTAACGGTGTAGGCTTTTCCGTCCTCCGGGCTGAACAGTGACGCATGGTCCAGCAGCGCCTTCCACTCTGCGTCAGCCGTTTCCTTCAGCACGTAGTGGATCAGATAGGGCTGCGCGGTGAGATGGCTCCACTCGGCGTATACCAGCAGATCCTCCTTGACAGCCGTATCAGTGGGGGTAAGGGCGACCTTTTTCCCGCTCTTTTCATAGAACCAGCCGCCAAAGGTATACTCATGCCCCGACGGGTCGGTGGGATCGGCTATCTCGCCCAGCGTGGAGCCGTGATTCACCACCTGCGTGTGGTACACCAGCTCTTCTTTGCCGGTGGTCTGGTACGTCTCCATGTCCTTCCGGTTCTTGAACAGGCGGACGGTATATGTCACCGGCTCCCATTTCGCATACAGGCTGATATCGTGCTCCGGCATAGTGCTGCCGGGGACGTACTCACTGCCCGGGAAGCAGCCGGGGGAGGTGTACCAGCCGCCCAGCTTATACGCATACTTTTCCAGCGGCTTCGGATAGGGCATCAGCAGGAGATCATACATCCTGCGATCCAGATCGGCCTGATACAGCACGTCATTGTACTGGATGATCTCGTCGTAGTTCTGCGCCGTGAGTGTGTAGCTGTTCCGATTGTAGTAGAAATTGGCGGTGTAGGATTCGCGCCCGTCGGCCAGCGGTTCATTTGTCTCCGGTTCGCTGCCGCCAGTCTTATCCCGCATACAGGTAAAGCCCGGCAGGGGCGGGTCTGTCTGATCCTTGATGGTCGTGTTGTCGTCGTTGGCAAAGACGGTGTCGTAGAGCATATAATACCGCTCCACCCCGTCCACTGTGCGCTTTGCCACGCCCGCATCCTCCTCATGACCCGGCAGCACCTCCACATAGAGCTTATAGATCCACTGGCGGGGGATGCTCCAGCTCACGTTGGCGCCGTTGTCGAAAAAGCCCAGAAAGTTCACCGTGCTCGCATCGCCCCACTGGCCGATCAGCTTTTCGGCATAGAGCAGGTCATCGTTCAGCACAGGATACAGGCACTTGATGGTGGAGTTGCTTTTCTCCTGCGTGTACTTCACGTTGTACTCGCCGTTCCAGCCGGCGAAATAGGCGTAGTTGCCCCACTGCCCCTCACCCCGATGCTCATTCGCTTTGTTGGCGTTGTAGCCGCTTCGCGCCGTCTTGATCTGGCCGAACACCTCCTCGGTGGGCCACAGGTGCAGCAGATCGGTACCGTAGGGAACAGTGAATTCCAGATAGTGGAACCGATCGCCCTTGGCGTTATAGCCGCCGCCGTCGGGATAAGTGCCGATGGTGTAGGTATACGCTGTGCCCGTGGGCTGCTGGATGGTGGGAAGCGCGGCCACCTCGCCCCAGTCGCCGCTTTTGACGTTATACAGCAGGCTCTCCACGTCATTGACCGTATTGCCGTCTTTCTTCGGGCGCGCACAGCTCCCCGTCTCCTGATAAAAGCCGAAGGGGCGCGTGCTGCCGCCCACCACGGAATAGACAGGCGTGTCGCTGGGATTTGCGGGAGAATTGACCGTGTCCTCGGCCGGGACATACTCCTTGGCGTAGTAGAACCGCAGGGTGTAGCTCTTGCGGGTATAGTAGATGTTCACCGTGGTGGAGCCGTCGACCTTAATGGTGACGTCCCTATCGGCTTTTTCATAGACGGAATGGCGGAAAAGCTCCGGCTTGCAGCCTTCGTTGTGGGTGTGTCCGGCGTCCTCGGTAAGCCCGCAGATGTAGGAATCCGCCGTGAGCCACGATGCATCGCCGGAGACGACCTCACCGGCGACGGCGGGGCGCTTCTGGCTGCCCATGTAGTCATATTCGGTGCCCGCTGCGTTTTTCAGCCAGTACACCACGGTGTACGTGGTGTCGGCACTCTTCCAGAGCGCTTTGTAGCTGGCGTTCTCCGCCGGAACGGTGGTGGGCAGCGCGTCGAACTTGCCGTCGCCCTCGCCTTTTTCGTTCAGCTTGTCCCAGCCGACGAAGCTGTAGCCGTGGCGGGTGGGGGTAGTGGCCACAAAGGGCGTGCCATAGCGGGCGTAGACGTGCTCAGAGCCGTAGCCGCCGTTGGCATCCAGCTTGACCTGATAGTAATTGCGGTCGTAGTAGCACTCGAACACGGTGGAGCCGTCCGCCGCCACCGCCTCGGGATAGTGATACAGCTTGGTGAAGCCGCGCGCCTGAACCTCGTCCAGCTTCAGATCGTCATTGGCGATGATGGTGCCCGTCAGGGCGCTGCTCTGCCTGTAATAGTCCACGTTCTCCGTGTACATGTCGTCGTGAATGTTCTGGAAGTAGTAGCGGACGGCATAGGGCACCTCAATGGCCTTGTAGTACACGTTGACGGTGTAGGTCTCCCCGGTGTAGTTCTCCCCCACCGACAGAGTCAGACTCTGTGCGCTCTCTGTGGCCGCGCCGGGGTCGGTGGTCGCCGGATCCGTGGGGTTCCAATAGGGCGCATAGCCCAGATAGGTGGGAGAAAGCACCGTCTGGCTGTACGGCTCGCCGCCCTTGATGGTAGCGGAGAAGCCGGTGTAGATGGGCAGGCTGGTCACAGCGTCCAGATAGTTGACGGTGACGTTGATATACTCCGGAGCGCCGCTGCGAAGCGACCGGCGCTGCGTGCGCCTGGGCGCAGCCGCCGCGGACATCCCCTGCGTCAGCTCGTCCCTCTGCCGGTTCAGGTCGGCGCTGTCCGCCTCCACGTCGTAGGAAACAGTGACCCTGACGGCGTCGGAGACGCTCTCGTCGCCCGCGGCGCAGCGCACCGCGGCGCTGCCGCCCTCCAGCACGGGAGACACCATGGCATACGTCAGCGTCAGGGTCGCGGCGGTGGCGTCGTAGATGTTCACCCAGTCGCCGTCCAGCTGTATCTGCCACTGATAGTCCGTGTCGCCCGTCTCGCTGGCGGCCTCCAGCGTAACGCGGCCGGACTGGGGCAGCGTCACCTGCGTGGTCTTTGCGCCGTCCACCGTGACGGTGACGGCGTCGGACGCGTCGCCCACCACGGTCAGGCCGCCGGGCAGCAGCTCCATAAACAGCACAAGCCCCAGCAGCAGCGAGAGCAGCCGCCGGAAGCTCATGGTTCGGTTATTGGTACATTTCTTCATTCGGCGTCACCTCCCGCCCAGCCGTTCCCATGCGATCTGCGCTGTGTCCCCGCCCTCGCGCTGCACCGCAGCCGCCCGCACACGGATGCTCAGCGCTTTGGACAGCTTTTCCAGCTCCGTGCGGGTCATATTCTCCGATACGTCCACTGTACCGCCGGCGATCAGCCCGGCATCCAGTGTCGTGTTGGGCGCCAGCTCCCGATAGTAGACATTGTCCCGCAAATGCGTCCAGCCGTCGGCCACCCGCCAGGACAGGCTGCCGGCTCCGTAGGTATAGGTGCGGTTATCCGCGCCCCGCGTCCAGTCGGAACCCTTCAGCTCCACAAAGACGTATGTGGCGGCCTCGCTGCCGTCAAAGTGGACGGTCAGGTCTTTTTGGGCGGCCACACCGGGCTGCACCTGCGCGCTGCCGCTGTCGGTAACGGTCAGGTCGCCGAAGGTGATGACCCGCGCCCCGTCCTGCGAATGGGCGGAGGCCACATAGCGGGAGAAGGTCACGCCGGTGAGGGCAAAGGTGGCCACCGCCAGATACAGCAGCCATGCCCGCAGGGGCAGGCGGCGCTTATTCGGTTTTCCCAGCCGCTTGCCTGCCATAGTCCTCTCCCTTTCTCCGCTTTCCTTGCAGCATGTCCGGCACGAGAACCAGCACCGGTATCATCAGCACCAGACACAGCGCGCCCAGCGGCGTGCGCAGGAATCGCACCGCCGCGCCCGCACCGTGAAGCGTCAGTACCACCCGTCCCAGCACATCGGCGGGCGGCACGGTGTCCGCATCGGCGGTGTTGTTGGCGTCGCCCTTTGTCCGATAGCCCTCCGCCGTCACCTCCGTGACGCGGTGGGTGGTGGTGTTCGCGCCGCTGCGGAACATGATGATATCCCCGGCGCTGTACGTCTCCTGCCGGTGTACGATCACCAGATCGTCGGCGCGGATGGCCGGCTCCATGCTGCCGGTGAGCACCACCGCCGAGCGATAGCCCAGAATGGCGGGACTGTCGTTGTGAAAAATTCTCTGCGCTGCCAGTGTGTACAGATTCGCCAGCAGCACCAGCGCCAGTGCCGCCACGATCACCCCTTGCACCGCCCTGATGACGGCACTTCCGATTTTTTTAGCCACGCTTGTGTCTCCTTTTTGTGTTTATGCCTGTGATGATAACGATCAGTGCCGCCGCGCCCGGCGCCAGCACATACCACACCGGGGAGAACTCGTCGCCGGTCTTGGGAGTGGGCGTCACCGGGTCGATGACCGTGCCGCCGGAGCCGCCCTGATCGACGATGGTCAGATAGAAGCCCAGCTCCTCCACATCCGTGGCGGCGTTGCCCAGCGCCGTGTCCGCCGCGTCCTGCTCGGCGCTCACCTCAAACAGCCACGACCACAGGATGGAAAAATCCTGCCGCTGGTTGCCGCCCACGGTGCCGCTGACGGCGCGCACCACCTGCCCCTTGTCCACCCCGTCGGGAAGGACGTAGGACGTTGTGTCGGCAAAAGCCTCGCCGGTAAGGGCGGAGGTCACCGGCAGGGCGGCGTTCGTTTTTTTCTCATAGAGCACGGCGGTATAGCTCACCGTGCGCCCGGTGTTGTTTTTCAGCCGCACCACCGTTTCGCCCGCCGTGCCGGGGGCGATCACCCGCTGCCCGTCGGCGGCGTTCACGTTGTCGTAGCTGCGGCGGAACAGCTCCAGCCGCGCCGCGCCCTGTCCGTCCGTCTCCGTGGCGCTGTCCCACGTGAGCCGTCCGGTAGTGTAGGTCAGAATATGCTCCGGGCGGGTGCCGCTGCTGGCGTAGGTCACGCCCAGCGCCGCCGGAAGCAGGATAAGCTGGATGAGGAGCAGCGTCAGCACCACCTCCAGCCGATTGGTTTTTTCGCGAAGGCTCATGCCGCCCCTCCCTTCCCCATTCGTTTTCCGGTACGCAGGCCGTCCGTCCGCCGCGCGGGCAGACCGCCTATATACCGGAGCTCCCGCCTGCCCGCAAGGGGCAGGCGGGTTCTCGATGCCGCAGGGAACAGGGGTGTTTCTCCGCGACCCGTACAGCAAATTGGTTAAGATAGATTAGTCGACCTGGGTGACGGTAGCGGTTACCATGACATACACAGCGGGTATCGTATTGACACTTGCTGGGTCGGTTACAGTCGCCAGATCGCCCAGATAGGTGTCCTTGACATCGGTCTGCTTCGGATATGTAGCACCACCCTCAAACGGCCACTCCCAGGAAATCTTCAGTCCTTCATTTCCCTTTGTGGAGAGATCCGTGTTGGGCGCATAGGTCGCGCTGAAGCTGGCAACAGCCTCCTTTACAGCGTCCTGAACTTTTTCCACGGAAGTCATGCCATCGCCCATGCAGTTAATCGTTTTGGTTTCCTGTTTACCATTAATCATCCCGGTAATCTTGAAGATCAGAGGGCAGTAGTATTCATCCGTGGAGCCAGCCTGACCGTTATTATATGCCCACTTGCCGGTAAGCGCAAAGTGCTCTGCATTATAAGTGACCTTCACCGCCACCTCGGGCTTTCCGCTCAGAGTCACAACTGCGGCGTCTTCCTTCTTAGTGCCGGGGGCTATGACTTTATACTCACCACCGGCGATAACAGTGTTCGCTTGATTTTCAATCTGGTCGTACTTATCAGCGAAGATGTCGCCTGTCTCGTGAGCTGTCACCTTTACGCCCCACTTGGCTACCTTGGCATGATCTGCGCCGATACCGCTGGTCACATACTTAGCGAACGTGCCGCCCACGAAGCAGCTGGTCACCAGCACCAGAGCCAGCAGCAGGCCGGCCACGCGCATGGTCTTTCCTGTTTTCTTTGTTTTCATACGTTTCCTCCATTCTGCTCCGGCACTCCCCCGGAGCTGCGTTTTTTTATTTTCTGCGCCTCCCCAGACGCGGGTTTACAGGTCATTCGGCGGGTTATGCTCTCCGCCCCGCCCTACAACTCCTCGCAATGACACGTTTCCGTAGGGGACGGCGTCCTGCAGTGGAGCGCAGCGGAACAAATGCCCTTGGGGTACGACGTCCCGCCCCTGTCATTCCGAGCCAGTGACCGATGTCACTGGCGCGGCAATCCGTTTCCCATCATTCGGCGGGCTTTTCCGCCTTCAGCCGCTCCAGCTCCCGGCGCAGCTGCTCCTTCTCCTCGTCACCGGCGCGGGTCTCCCGGCGGCGGCGCAGGATATCCCACACCACGAAGGCGCACACCGGTACGCCGATGAAGATCACCATGCCCAGCGGCTTTTGCAGGAACAGCGCAAAGTCGCCCACCTTGGGAATACGGCCGCTGTACTGGCCGATGATCTGGTCGGCGCTGATAGGCTCGTCCTCGGTGTTGTTGGCGTCGCCCTTGGTGACGAATTCCGACCGGTCGGCGCTGATGGAGACGATGCGGTGGGTGACGACGATGCTGCCGTCCATAAAGGCCACCACGTCGCCCACCTTCAGCTCGTCAATGTCGGCCTGCTTGGTAAAGATCAGGTCGCCCACCTCGATGTGATCCTCGGCGGTTCCGCTCATGGAGCCGGACAGCACCACCATGGGCGCCACGCCCAGCACGGTGGGCGGCGTTTCCGGGTGGAGGGTTCCCTTGACGATAATGATGATGTTGCACACCAGAAAGAACCCAAACACCACACACAGCACCGCGCCGATAATATGCATCGCCGCGCCGCTTTTCTTTTTTTCTGTCATGTGTTTACCCCTTCCAAAATTATTTTTATATGGACGATCCATATATACACATGCCCAAATTGTCATTCTGAGCCGGTGATGGCCACCGGCGTGGCCAGCCCCAGCGCGCAGGGGCAGGAGATCACCAGCACGGCGATACCGACGCTCAGGCAGAACCGCACGCCCATGCCGCCCACCGTGGCCCACAGCACCGCCGCGATCACGGCGATGGAGATGACCACCGGCACGAACACGGCGCTGATCTTGTCAGCCAGACGGCTGATGGGCGCCTTGCCGCTGGCGGCCTGCTCCATCAGCTGCACGATCTGGGACAGGGTGGTGTCGCTGCCCACGCGATCGGCTGTCAGCTCCAGATAGCCGCCGGTGAGGATGGTGGCGGACACCGCCTTGTCGCCCACGTTCTTCTCCACGGGCATGCTCTCGCCGGTGAGGGCGGACTCGTCCGC
>ENA-OUOU01001424-OUOU01001424.1-human-gut-metagenome-genome-assembly--contig:-NODE-1424-length-12494-cov-20.974355_pt1 | contig 12494 bp, 13 predicted proteins | sample MGYA00237936_ERZ548765 | MGnify/ENA primary metagenome ERZ548765 (study PRJEB26490, sample SAMN05356889) | human gut metagenome | biome: terrestrial biome; feature: human-associated habitat...
GAAGTGGTTTTAGGATATTCCTATTAACTTTGCACTTGCTTCTGGAATCCGCCTTCTCCTTTTTTTGTGTTTTTTTATGTTAAATCTATCTGTTATATGGTGACAAAATCAAATCTTTTTCTTATATTTGTCAACAAATTAAATAACAGATAATTATGACTAATGACTCATTTTCTATAAGATTGCGTGAAGCGCGACAGATGATGGGGCTCAGCATGGATAAACTCGTAGAGCGAACCAATGGAGCCATCACCAAGCAGAGCATCTCCCGATATGAGAAAGGCATCATGCGCCCTAAGTGTGATGCCCTGCAAGCCATAGCCAAAGCCCTCAATATCAGCGAGGAATATTTCGAAGGAACCAATCTCAAGATAGATATGCCTATGCTCCGCACCACCTCCAATGGCAAGTTGTCCGAAGAAGAGTTGCAAGCCCTTGAAGCAAAACTCTCGTTTTGGGCAGAGCAGTATCTTACGAAGGAGAAAGAAGCAGGCTTTCCTACCTGGTTCAAGAATCCGGTAAAAGGCACCAAGGTATCAACCCTTGAAGATGCCATCCATGCTGCCGACCTTCTTCGTGAAAAATGGCATTGTGGTGATGGACCTATCGCCAGCATCCTGCGACTCTTGGAAAGAAAAGGCATCATGATACTTGCAGCTAATCTTCCCGAGTATGTTTTCGGAATGAGCACTTGGGCAGATAAGAAGCATCCGCTGATTGTTCTCGATTTCAATCCCGAAAAGAGCAGTGTAGAGAAACTTCGCTTCACGGCAGTACATGAACTGGCCCATCTGCTTCTCCTCTTCCCAGAAGATAGTCCGCTGAGGCTTGAGAAGCGTTGTGATCTCTTTGCCAGTTTCTTCCTTCTTCCTAAATTGGCGCTTATCGAAGAGTTGGGTTCCAGGAAGCGAGAGTTGATAACGCTGGAAGATATGATAGACATCAAGGAGCTATATGGCGCATCTCTCGCCGCTTCCATCATCGCCGCCAGGGATTACGGCATTATTACCACTGAGTATAAACGTGCATGGTATGCCGAGCATATAGAGCCTAATCCCCGTGAAATAGGTAATGGCCACTATGCATTTCCCGAGACATTGGGAAAGGAGAAGAGAGTCAATTCAATCATCAAAAGTATGGAGGAATAGAATATGCAGAATGAAAGTCAAAATATAGAATATAAGGAATCATGGGGACGTGGAAGATAGCCGAGGAGTTTGAACGTGCCAGCTTGCCATTGCCAACGATAGAAGAAAATGGAGGTGGCGTGATGGCGATTATCCAGCGCAAAACGATAGATGAAGTTATCGCAGAGCGTGGCGGGAATGTCGGTGTAAATGGCGGAAATGGCGGTAATCCCTCAACGCACCATAGAACGAGAACTTTCTATATTGCAAAAGGCTGATATGATTTGTCATGTTGGTGCTCCACGTACAGGAAGATGGAAACTGTTAAAACAGATTGATTTTGATTCAAAATAGAAAGATATGAAGCAAAATAATAATGAACAAATCGTCTTCGATATGTTCGAAGAGGTTGCAACCGAAAGCATCGCTGAGGCTCGGAATGCATACACCTATGAAGAAATTGATGGGTGCTATCAGGAGGCGAAAGAGATTGCCAAGGCTACAAAAGAAGTTTTAAAAACTTTTATTGGTTGATTTTTTATATTAATAGTAGCAATGAAGACAAATGCTGATATGGAAAATGTTGATTGTAAATCTACGCAAAAACAAGATACGGAGGGGGCTTTATACATAGCCCATTCCAAAAACTGTTATGGCGAACTCCAAACGATGAAACAGCATAGCGAAGGTGTTGCTCGAATGATGAAGTCGTTCGCTTTATCTGGTGAATATGTTGACGTGTATACATATTGTGGTTTGTTACATGATATTGGGAAATATAGTAAAGGATTTCAGAAATATATTAGAGCAGAAGGAGAAAAAGAACCTCATGCAAAATGGGGAGCTTATACGGCAAGAATGGACAAGTTAATCAATGTTGCTTTTCCTGTCTTTGGGCATCATGCAGGATTGCCCAATAGAGATGCTATGTTCGAAACTTTCAACCAATGTGGAAAAGAAGAGAGTAAATGGCTTGATGTGCTGTGTGCGTTAAAAAAAGATGGTCTATGTATTCCTCCTTGTGATAATTCTTCTTTTAATAGAATAAAGGAAAATACAACCAAAGAACTATTTGTACGAATGCTATATAGTTCTCTTGTTGATGCAGATAGTCTTGATACTGAGCGACATTTTGAAAAAGAACAATATGATGCACGCCCGCAGTTATCCCTTGACGTAGATGTGCTTTTAGATGCATTAAATCATAAGTTGAGTTCTTTTTCTCTTGAATCTCCACTAAACAAGCTCAGAACAGAGGTGAGATTGTATGCACAGAGTCTTGCAGCGCAACCTCAAGGATGCTTCTCTATGACGTTGCCTACTGGTATGGGAAAGACATTGTGCAGTTTGAATTGGGCTCTACATCATGCAAAAGTTCATACAAATATTAAGCGCATTGTCATAGCCCTGCCTTTTCTTAGCATCATTGATCAAACTGCAAAGGAATTGAAATCAATTTTCAAGGACCATGATGTTATATTAGAGCATCACTCAAATGTTATCTATGAAGGAAAAGAAAGTGAAGAAGAAGAGTTTTATTGCAAAGACCCCAAACAATTAGCGACAGAAAACTGGGATTATCCCATTGTCGTTACAACGACAGTGCAGTTTTTTGAATCTCTCTTTTCGAACCAGCGATCGAAATGTAGGAAATTGCATAATCTGCAGGATTCAATTGTCATTTTTGACGAGATACAAACATTACCAGTTCATCTTGCAGAATGTACAATGAAGATACTGAACGATATGTTGCATCTGTGCCGTTGTAGTATTTTGTTTTGCACTGCTACGCAACCGAACTTTCAAACCCGTGCTGACTTTAAGGGTATTGACCATATAGTGCCATTGGTTGAGAATTCTACGGCCATATTTGCTGCCACAAAAAGAGTTGAATATTATCCGATTGCTGACTACGAAGTCCAATCAATGGATAGTATAGCACAAAAAGTTTGTGAAGAAAAAGAGCCTGTTCTCATTGTATGCAATACCAAGAAGAAAGCTAAGGCGCTGTTTGATAGCATAAAAGAAAAAGGCAATATGCAGGTCCTTCACCTATCAACAAACATGTGCCAGAAGCATAGAATGGCTGTTATTGATAAGGTCAAAAGTAAACTTAAAAATGGTGAGAAATTGATACTGTGTTCTACCCAACTAATAGAGGCAGGCGTAGATATGGATTTCCCTATAGTATTTCGTGAACTTGCACCATTGGAATCTATTATCCAATCGGCAGGAAGGTGCAATAGAGAGGGTAAGCTTGAAAAAGGCAAAGTGTTTTTGTTTCAGTTAGAGGAAAAAGGACAGCCTTCTGCAGAGTATAAAACTTTCACTCAATTTGCTCAGTTATGTTATCACAATAATGAAAATCGACTAACTGATGCAGATTTCTATGCTGAATACTATAAGGATATAGTTAAGCTATATGCACCTGTGGACACCATAACTCCTAAACGAGAAAAATTGATGTTTCAGGATGTTGCAGATAAATATCATATTATTGATAGTAGTGCGACCTCATTGTTCGTGTATAGATATAACGAGGAAAGCTTGCAACTATATAAAGAGATTACTAGCAAAGAATATCTTTCTCGAAAAGATTATCAGCAAATAGAACAATACTGTGTGCAAGTGTATAATAAGTTTGAACGTGACAATTCCGATAAGATAGCAGAAACTACAAATGGAATAAAAGTTTGGAGTGGTGCTTATTCGGAAGAATTTGGATTAAGTAACGAAGAAGAAATATTTTGCATATGATAGATAGTAATATTGTAAAAGTAAGGGTAAAAGGAGATTATGCCTGTTTTACTCAACCTGCGCTTAAAGTGGAGCGCATGACATATCCATGTATGACTCCGTCTGCAGCGAGAGGCATATTGGAATGCATCCTTTGGAAACCAGAGTTTCAATGGGTTGTTAAAAGTATCAAGATATTGAAGCCGATATCATTCTCTTCAATTAAGAGAAATGAAATCAGCTCCATACAAAGTGGTACGCCTATTGACATACTTGATATGAGCAAACGTTGCCAGAGAAATAGCATCGTTTTGCGAGATGTTGAGTACATTATAGAGGCCGTTATTTATATGTCAGAAGATAATATTCAAAAGGTCAAAAACAGAGATAAAAAAGAAGGAAGAACAGCTTGTGAACCAATAGTCAAATATCGTGAGATGTTTAACCGACGTTTGAAAAAGGGTCAATGTTGGCATCAGCCTTATTTGGGTACTCGTGAGTTTTCCTGTGATTTCTTCCCTGTTACACAAGAGGATGTGGATAAAGCGACAGAGCTTAATCTGACCTATCCTATAGGTAGTCTTTTGTTTGATATTTGGTACGATAAGGATCATAATGCGACTCCAATCTATATGACAAATGCTGTCGTAAAGAATAGCACGCTTGTGTGTCCTGATGAGCTGAATGAAAAGATGCTTTCAACATCTCATATACGTGCAAAACTAGAAGACTCAGTTAATCGCATATTGTATGACTTTAACAGAAAGGAGGAATTATGTTCGCAGAATTAGTAGAATTAGGCAAAAGGGAAACGAAACTACATCCAGCATTGGCTCCTTGCAAATGTGATTATGACATTGTTATTGATAGCTGTGGTAATTTTCTCAAGCTAATCCAATGTAATTGTCAATTGGTTACGGAATACATTCCAAGTACAGCCAAAAAAGGTAAAGTTCGCCTATTGTTGGACAGGGCAGAAGAAACCCTATATGGTTGTGATGGGTATCCTGAGTCAGAAATTAGTCAAACTTTATTAGAAAAGAACAAAAAAGAACTTTCAGAAGAATACATGGAAAAGCTTTCCAAAGTGTATAAAGAAAAAGTAGAAAGTGAGAAAAAGAAGAATCTTTCTGATAAAAACGAGAAGTATCTCAAATATATAATTAATTTGCAACAATATAAGAATATAAAGGAATTAGAACCGGTATTTTCCTTCTATAATAAGCCGCAAGAGGTAGCAAAGGCTTTAGAAGCATACGAACAATTACCCAAAAAAGAACAAGGTGGAAACATGACTTTTATGGTTGGTTCTGTTCGTCTTGTCTCTCTAGAGATTGTGCAAGGAGCTATTAAGAAAAAATATGAAATGGGTATAAAACCCTCAGACCAAAAGTGTGCTATTTGTGGAAAGAGCGATTCTCCTATTCTTGATGTACCACATGGTGGTGTCAATCTTCCAGGTTCAGACAAGAAATGCACTCTAGTGTCATATAATGCTAATGCTTTTGAGTCATATAGTTTAAAAGGTAATCTGAATTCTGGTATTTGTACTAATTGTGCAAGAAATTACGTTGAGGCATTAAAAGTCCTTACTGCGTTTGAATGGAAGAAAATAGAAAAAGGCAATAAGGTTAAAAAGATAAAGGTATATCAACATGCAATAGAGTTGAGTGATGATACTTTGATTGCTTTTTGGACAAAGAAGCCTGATGATAATATCGACCCATGGTCAGATATTTGTCAACCTACAGTTGAAAGAGTAAAAAAAATGTTTTCTTCTGTAGTTACTGGTGATTCTCTTAGAACAGGAACGGAAGTTGACAACTATTTCTACTGTTGTACCTTGTCCTCTGCTGCAGCTCGAATAGCTGTAAGGGATTGGCTGGCTGTTAGTGTTTCTCAATATCAGAACAACCTAAAACAATGGTTTGAAGATATTGCAACTATAAAAAATGGTGAGGTGTACTATCCAGGCATAAATACCATTCTTTATAATTGTATTAAGAAGAAAGCTAAGCCTACACAGAACGACTTCAAGGCAAGAGCTCGTGTTGGAACCATATTATGGCATGCTGCTCTAACAAATACATCTTTGCCGTTGATGATACTTCAAAGTGTATTAAGTCAAATAGAGCATGACAAGGCTAAATATGGTTGCTTTAGTGAGGAGAAATCAACTGTTATTCGATTAGTTTTAAATAGAAACAATAAAAACAAATATAATATGAAGAATGAATTAGATGAACAAAATGCCAGTATGGCATATCTGTGTGGACGTTTGTTCGCCTTAATCTGCAAATTGCAATTTAAGGCGCAAGGTGAAGTAAATAGTTCTATTAAGGATAGATTTTTTGCATCTGCATCAAATACACCTGCGCGAATTATGGGTATTCTCTTGACAAAATATGTACCAGTTTATGAGAAGAAAACCAAAGGAGCATACAGTAAATCCATTACTGAGCTTGCTGCTCGAATTGGTCACTTCCCAAATAAGTTTTCTATAATGGAACGTGGAGAATTTGCTTTGGGATATTATTACCAATATAACACAAATTCAAACAAAATGAACAATGATAATAATAATTTTAACAATTAATTAATATGGAAGCAATAAAGAATCGTTATGAGTTCGTTTTCCTCTTTGACGTTAGAGATGGAAATCCAAATGGTGACCCTGATTTCGACAACATGCCTCGTACAGACGAAGAGACTGATCAGGGGTTGGTGTCAGATGTGTGCATCAAGCGCAAAGTACGTAATTATATTCACTTGCTCAAGGGGCTTAAGACTCCATATGATATTTTCATCAGAGAGGGCAATATTTTGAATCCTCTGATTCAAGAGAAGAGAGATGAGGCAGACAAGACTAATAATGAAGAAAAGAAGGCTGTTAAATCTGGTAGACAGGCAATGTGTGCACAATACTTTGATATTCGTACTTTTGGTGCAGTTATGAGTACTGGTGAAGAGAAAGCCGACGAGGAAGATACTGAAGAGAAAGGAAAGAAGAAAAAAGCAAATAGTAAGAAGAAGATAAAGGGACTTGGGGTTGTGCGCGGTCCTGTTCAGTTTACTTTTGCTCGTTCTATTAATCCTATTTTCTCAAAATCAAATTCACTTACTCGTTGTTGTATTACAAAGGAGAGTGATGAGAGTAAGAATAATACTTTTGGTAATAAATATACTGTAAGTTATGGACTTTATCGTATGCATGGTTTTATCTCTGCTTCAGATGCAGCAAAGACAGGCTTCTCTGAAGAAGATAAAGAACTTTTGTTCCAGGCTCTTATTAATGCATTTGAGAATGATCATTCTGCAGCAAGAGGAGAGATGAATCCAAGAGCTTTGATTGTTTTCAAACACGATTCTCCTTTAGGTAATGTTAGAGCTGGTCAATTATTTGACCTTATTCAAGTGAAACTAAAAGAGGAAGTAGAGTTCCCGCGTGCATTTGGCGATTATGACGTTACTGTTCCTACCCAAGAGGAGTTGGATAAGATATATCCTGGTGTGACAGTTGAAGAATTGATTTAGTATCATCATGTATACTGAAGACGAAATGCTCATGTTGTCGGGGATACAGCACTTTATGTTCTGTCCCCGACAATGGGCTTTGATTCATATCGAGCAACTATGGGCAGAAAATAAACTGACGACAGAAGGGCAGATTCTACACAAGAACGTAGATAATCCCTTCTATCGTCAGAAAAATGGTGATGTTATCACACTTCGTTCCCTCCATATTGCATCTAAAGAATTAGGGTTATATGGTATAACTGATGCTGTAGAACTTGTTCCGACTGATTCTTCTGAAGATGCCATCACTCATAATCGCTACAAAGGATATTGGAAACCATACCCTGTGGAGTATAAAAGAGGGCATCATAAGCCTGATGAAAGAGATGAAGTACAATTGGCTGCCCAGGCAATGTGTCTTGAAGAAATGTATGGTATCCATATTCCATACGGTGCATTGTATTATGATGAAGTAAAACATAGAGAAACCATCTCTATTTCGAACTCTTTGAGAAAGACAACCTACCAATGTGCCAAGCAAATGCACGAGATTTTCAAAACTGGTGTTTTGCCAAAAGCCGTCAAGCAGCATCATTGCAAGAACTGCTCTCTTGTCGATATTTGCATGCCCGAAATGAGTGATTGCACCCAAGTGTCAACCTATTTAAACAAGAATCTATATGAGGATATTACTTAATACATTATACGTGACCACACCTGAAGCCTATCTAAGTAAAGATGGGTTAAATGTTGTGGTATCTGTGAAGCAAAACGAGATATTCCGTATTCCTATCCATAATATAGAGCAGATAGTTACTTTTGGTTATATGGGGGCAAGTCCAGGGCTTATGAAGTTGTGTGCAGATAACAATGTGTCCCTCACTTTCCTTTCTCCGCAAGGTCGGTACATCAGTCGCTCTCAAGGACCTACAAGGGGAAATGTCTTGTTGAGAAAAGCGCAATACAAGAATTCCGATGATCCAAATTATGCTCTTCATCTTTGCAAGCTGTTCATAGGGGGTAAGATTCAAAATTATCGCAACATTTTGCGCCGTTTCATCAGAGACAATGGAAATGATGAAGCCATAGAAAAAGCTGCGAATGAATTGTTGCGTTGTAAACATAAGGTGCTGAATGCTGATTCTATAGATAGCGTGAGAGGAATAGAAGGAGAAGCTGCCTCCTGTTACTTTGGCGTTTTCTCTCATCTTCTCCTTTGCCAGAAAGAAGATTTTGTTTTTGAAGGGCGCAATCGACGACCACCAAAAGATGCTGTCAATGCAATGCTTTCTTTTATTTATACGCTGATAGCTAATGATATGACATCGGCTTTAGAAACAGTCGGGTTAGACCCATACGTTGGCTTTTTGCATACATTACGCCCAGGTAGAGCTTCGTTGGCATTGGATATGATGGAAGAACTTCGTGCTTATCTTGGCGACAGACTGGTATTATCGTTGATTAATAGAAAGCAAATCACCAAAAGAGATTTCATTAAGCAAGGGGAGGAAGGAATTGTAATGACGGATTCTGGTCGAAAGACTATTCTCACGGCTTGGCAGAGTCGAAAGAAAGAGCAGATTACCCATCCTTATTTGAACGAAAAGGTAAGTATCGGTCTTCTTCCTTATATTCAGGCTACATTGTTGGCAAGGTTCATTCGTATAGATATTGATGATTACCCAGTATTCTTAATTAAGTAGCTTATGTTTGTATTGATTACTTATGATGTGAATATCACATCGCCACATGGTGCCAAGTGTTTGCGTAATGTTGCACGGGCATGTATGAATTATGGAAAGCGTGTTCAAAACTCTGTTTTTGAGTGTATTTTGACGGAATCCCAGTTTATTACGTTGAGGAATCAATTGGATGGTATTATAGATTCTGAGCAAGATAGCATAAGGTTTTATATGTTGGGGAAGAATTGGAAGAATAAGGTAGAAACTTTAGGTAAGGATATGGGTGTTGATTTCACTGGTGAATTAATCATCTGATATATGAGAATGCGAACCTATAGGATTGCATAAATTGCTGTGAGGTTCGCACCTTTTGTGTATCAAGACTTTATAAAAATTCCAAGGATTTAATAACTTTAAATGTTATTGTTTGGTTAATATTCGCAAAATGACTACTTTTGTATATTAATATTCTGTATTTTGCAGAATATGCAGTCGCACCCCTCGTGGGTGCGTGGATTGAAACTACCGATTATCTTTTGCGTTTTGATAATGTTTAGTCGCACCCCTCGTGGGTGCGTGGATTGAAACCTCTTACATTTCAGATAAGGATAATAAGGACAAAGTCGCACCCCTCGTGGGTGCGTGGATTGAAACATGATGTTTTTAAAGATATATCAATTTCTCTTTGTCGCACCCCTCGTGGGTGCGTGGATTGAAACTGATGAACTTATTAAGAAGTATGGCCGTACTTCCAGTCGCACCCCTCGTGGGTGCGTGGATTGAAACCTGCGCAAATTGTTGGCTGCGCAATAGTCGTTTAGTCGCACCCCTCGTGGGTGCGTGGATTGAAACTTACTTTCACTTATAATGATGAAGATTTACCTGTGTCGCACCCCTCGTGGGTGCGTGGATTGAAACCCATTGCGTTTGAAGAGACTGCGAATATGTGAGGTCGCACCCCTCGTGGGTGCGTGGATTGAAACATCATTATAAGTGAAAGTAAGAAACACACCTATAGTCGCACCCCTCGTGGGTGCGTGGATTGAAACATGGGCGCACTCCCGTGCGCACGCAACGAACGTAGTCGCACCCCTCGTGGGTGCGTGGATTGAAACCTTGCGGTAAGTGTTTGGAATGCCGCTCACTTGTGTCGCACCCCTCGTGGGTGCGTGGATTGAAACTACTCCTGTAGATAGTTCTTCTGCGGATATAGAGTCGCACCCCTCGTGGGTGCGTGGATTGAAACTCGCTTCTTGGTCTCCTGATAAGGTTTTTTCCTGTCGCACCCCTCGTGGGTGCGTGGATTGAAACTCTGCGTGACGAGTTAGTTAACAAAATCGCAGGGTCGCACCCCTCGTGGGTGCGTGGATTGAAACGATTCAACCGAAAGTTCCAAAGTCTTGTTGTAGGTCGCACCCCTCGTGGGTGCGTGGATTGAAACACATATACACTTATCATCTTTGTATGATAATATGATACTTCCGCTGCTGTACATTTGCTTTTTAAAAGGCACTATTGTACTCTTCGCTGGGCACATTTGTGCCATAAGTAGGCATTTTTATAGCATCAGTTTTTATAAAAATGGATTACGCAAATACCCTTCACCTTGTTGTCATTTTCAGATTTCGGCTGATGTATAGGAACAAAACTCATGCTTCTATTAAATCGAAGTACAGTTTTGGTACTTTGTAGGGATTTTCCTTTTACAATTAGGGAATTATCCCCATGTTTAAACAATGGAAAGGAGTATCTTTGCAGAAGATAAGCTGCATTCGGCAATCAGAAAGCAAGCTTTCATTGCACTCGTTTGCATTATCTTTGCAGAAGATAAGCTGCATTCGGCAATCGGAAAGCAAGCTTTCATTGCACTCGTTTGCATTATCTTTGCAAAAGATAAGCTCCACGTCAGCAAATGGGGAAGTTAAAGAAGTTATAACTTCTGAACTTGAGAAATTCTATAAACACCAACCTTCAAAAACAGTAAAGACAATGAAGAGAAATGAAGTAATGGCAATTATCGCCACCAGCCTGATGCTCTTTGCCTTATGCCTCTCGGCTTCGGCTAAAGACAGAAACGGAAAAGTGATCAACTACAGTACAAGAATTGACGATGACAACAACCGCAAACCAACGGTTACGGTTTGTCCGGAACGTCCTACCCCACCAACTCTCGGTCCGGCATTCTGTCCCGAAGAGGGAACACGCTATGGCTACAGTCTCAGCAACCAAAGCTTCTCCATACTATATAATAAAGTGAAGAAGGCATCGTTCGATGACAACAAGTTCGACCTGATAGAGGTCGCCAGCTTAGGATGCTACTACTCCTGCTCACAGGCTGTCAGACTGATGAAGATTTTCACCTTTGACGACGAACGGCTGAAAGCGCTCTCCATGATGGCGCCCCACATCGTTGATCCTCAGAATGCGACCGACATCTATAAACTGTTCAGCTTTGACAGCGATAAGGAAAAAGCTGGAGAAATCATGAGAAAGTGTAAATAATTGTTCCCCCTCACGCCCCTACTCCATCGTGGAAATCGTGACATCAGAGAAATCATTCATATAGTCGAGCATACGAAGGGTATGGAAACCGCGTTTCGCCTTCAGTTCCATGCTCACCTCCAAAAACTCGCCCTTGGACGTGCGACGGTCTTTCAACTCATAAGAATGGATCTCTACATTGTCTTGTTTCAGACTCTTGATGAGCTGCTTCACACTATCTATCGAGGGAGCCGTAAAGGACAACTCAATCGTGGTGGTTCCCAACTGTGGTATCAGATAGTTGAGCACCTCAAGTCCCAGGAGCACCATCGCGGTCGTGATGACGGCGGCGACAAACATGCCCGTTCCGCAAGCCAGACCTATGGCTGCTGTCACCCATAAGCCGGCAGCGGTGGTGAGTCCTCTCACCACATTCTTCTGGAAGATGATGGTTCCTGCACCTAAGAAGCCGATGCCCGACACCACCTGGGCTGCTACACGGGAAGAGTCTTTCAGGTCGACACCAAAACCATATTGCGACACCACACAGAAGAGGGCACTTCCCAAGGCTACCAGGAAATGGGTGCGAAAGCCTGCCTCCTTGGCACGATACTCACGCTCTATACCTATCGCTCCGCCCAAGACCATAGCCAACGTCAGCCTTACCACCAATTCCATATAAGTTGCATCCATAGTTGTATTTTTTTTTGTAATTTGCTGCCAAATATAAGCAAAAATTACGGGAAAACAACTTCCATCTGCCACTTTTTTACCCGACAAGCACATTTTTTCTCTTTATTTGCCATTTCAACGTTACTTTCTTGCGAAAATTGACTTTTTATTTGTATTTTTGCAAGCAGACAGAAAAGATTAATAAATTACTGAACTTTCGCATGAGGTTCAAGTACGGGCTGAAGGCCCAAAAGCTCCTAGCCCAGGGCATCGCCCTGGG
>ENA-OUOU01001435-OUOU01001435.1-human-gut-metagenome-genome-assembly--contig:-NODE-1435-length-12452-cov-3.695652_pt1 | contig 12452 bp, 10 predicted proteins | sample MGYA00237936_ERZ548765 | MGnify/ENA primary metagenome ERZ548765 (study PRJEB26490, sample SAMN05356889) | human gut metagenome | biome: terrestrial biome; feature: human-associated habitat; material...
AAAAACGCGCCACAATATCTTGTGGCGCGTTTTGCCTTCATCGCAAAATATGTTCAAATTAAAAAACACTCGAAAAGTCTTTGTCAGATGTAACGAATTTTACTTGTCCTCTTTGTCGTTTTTCTCCAATGACTTGTTCAGCTCCTCGCGGCGGCGCTGCATCTGCTCGTTGGACGCGGCGCGGAAGCGCACGCGCGTCTGCTTGACCTCGTCAAGCGCCATCTGGACCGCCTCCTCCGTGCGGCGCAGCGCATCCACGCAAAACTGGCTCGAGGCCTGACGCAGTGCATCGGCCTTGGCCTGCGTGGAGGCGAGCATCTCGTTGCTGCGTGCCTTGGCAATGCGCACGATCTCCTGATCGTTCACGAGCGCGCGGGCGCGCTCCTCTGCCTGATTGCGGATGCCCTCGGCCTCGCGTTTGGCGTTGTTGATGAATTCGTCGCGGGCGGAGACCAGACGCTTCGCCTCGGAAAGCTCGACCGGCATGGCGGTCTTGATCTCATCGAGGATCTCGAGAACCTGGTCGCGCTCGACGATGCACTTTTCGTTGCCGAGCGGCACGCCCCATGCCTCCGACACCATGGTATAAAGCTGGTCAATCAGTTCCATGACTTCGTTGTCCATTTTGTTTCCTCCCAAAGCGTGTTTCCGGCAGAGCCGGTCAAAACTTCCCGGATCCGATCATTCGCTGCGCATGGCGCGCGCACGCACGTCCTCGATGATCTCACACGGTACAAACGGCGTCAGATCCGCACCGTAACCGGCGAGCTCCTTGACGACCGACGAGCTGAGAAACGTGTACTTCTGGCTGGCCGTCAGGAACATGGTGTCGAGCTCCGGATTGATCTTCTTATTGATGAGCGCCATCTGGAATTCGTTTTCAAAATCCGTATTGGCGCGCAGGCCCTTGACGATCACCGCGCCCTCCGGGAAAGTCTTGGCGTACTCGGCGAGCAGGCCGTCAAACGTGTCCACCGCCACATTCGGGAAGCGGCCGATGACGCGGTGCGCCAGCGCCACCCGCTCCTCGCGCGTAAACATGGGGTGCAGTTTCCCGGCGTTGGGCATGATGCACACGACGACGCGGTCGAAAATCGTGGATGCGCGGCGGATGATGTTCAGGTGACCGAGGGTGATGGGGTCAAAGCTGCCGGGGTAAATCGCTGTTTTCATGCGTGGGTTCCCTTTCCGTAGAGCGTGAGCTTGATCTTGCCGTAGCTGCGCTCCGTAAGCAGATAATATGGCCGAGGGAGCTGCGGGAGCTCCTTTTCTCGGCGGCTTTCACACACGATGATGCCGCCCTCAGCTAATATATCAAACTGTACAACATTTGCAAGTGCTTTGTCAAGTAATCCCGTATCATACGGCGGATCGAGAAAGATCAGGTCGAATTTTCCGCACGTGCGCAGGTAGCCGAGCGACTCTCCCTGCACGACGTCGCCCTGCAGGCGGCAGTGCGCGAGGTTGGTGCGCACGAGCTGCACGGCCGCGCGGCTCTCATCGACGAACACGGCGCTGCGTGCACCGCGGCTGAGCGCCTCGATGCCGAGCTGACCGGTGCCGGCAAAGAGGTCGAGCACGCGCCGTCCCTCGATGTCGAACTGGATGAGGTTGAACATAGACTCCTTGACATTATCGGTCGTGGGACGGGAAGCCATCCCCTCCGGCTCACGCAGCTTACGGCCGCGCGCCGTACCTGTGATCACACGCATGGCGATTCTCCTTTCGGGTGATAGTGATCGTAGACCGCGCGGGCGACGCCCGCCGGAACGGCCGCGCACAGCGCCTCATACGAGGCCGCGCGGATGGCCTTGACGCTGCGGAATTCGCGCAGCAGCGCGTTGCGCCGCTTCTCGCCCACGCCGGGGATCTGATCGAGCTCGGACGCAAGGCTCTCGCGCCGCAGCCGGCGCTGATAGTCGATGGAAAACCGGTGCGTCTCCTCCTGGATCGTGCCGATGAAGGAAAAGACCGCCGGATTTGCGGCGATGCCGATCTCGTGCCCGCCGGGCGTGATGAGCGCGCGCGTGCGGTGGCGGTCGTCCTTGACCATGCCGAACACCGGCACGGACAGACCGAAGCCGTCGAGCACCGCCTGCGCAACGGCCGCGTGCTCCGCGCCGCCGTCGATCAGCAGCAGATCCGGCAGCGGGCAAAAGCCAGGATCACCGTCGAGATAGTGCTGAAAGCGGCGCGTGAGCGCTTCGTGCATGGCGCCGTAGTCGTTCTGCCCGTCCGTCGTGCGGATGCGAAACTTCCGGTAGTCGGATTTTCGCGGCCTGCCGTGCTGAAACACGGTCATACCGGCGACGATGCCGCTGTCGCCGAGGTTGGAGATGTCAAACGCCTCGATGCGCTCAGGCGGTGCGTCAAGCTCGAGCGCGCGCTGCAGCCATTCGAGCGTTTTGAGGCTGCGCTGCGCCTTGGTCGTTGCGATGAGGATCTCCTCGCGCGCGTTTTTGTCCGCCATCTCCGTCAGGCGGCACTTGTCGCCGCGCTGCGGCACGGCGAGCGTGACCTTGTGCCCCGCTGCCTCGGTGAGCAGCCGCTCGAGCGCATCCTGCCCCTCGAGCGGGCACGGCAGCAGCACCTGCCGCGGATACACGCCGCGGCTCTCGTAATACTGCTGCACGAGCGCGGCGAGTGCCTCACCGTCGGGCTCCATCGGCTCTTCAAGGAAGGATTTGTCCTTGTCCGTGAGGTTGCCGTCGGTAAAGTGCAGCACGGTGAAGCAGCACTTTGCCCCGCGCGCAAAGCCGACGGCGTCCGTGTCGGCGTAAGCCGTGGCGATGACGCGCTGGTGGTTTTTCAGCCCCTCGATGGCGCGCAGCCGGTCGCGCAGCGATGCCGCATATTCAAACCGCAGCGCCTCGGCCGCGGCCTGCATCTGCTCAGTCAGCTCAGCGGTCAGCTCCGCCGTGCGTCCGTCGAGGATCATCTCCGCCTCGCGGATGGCCTGCAGGTACTGCGCGCGCGTGACGTCCTTCAGGCAATAGCCTGCGCAGGTGCCCATGTGGTAATTCAGGCACGGGCGGGCACGCCCGATATCGCGCGGGAAACGGCGCGTACATGTCGGCAGGCGCAGCGTTTTGCAGACGGTATCGATGATCTCCGCCGTCATGCTCCGTCCACCGTACGGACCAAAGTATTTCGCGCCGTCCTTTTCCGTGCGGTTGACGAGTGAAAACGTCGGGTACGGCTGCGTCACATCCAGACGCACAAAGGGATACCCCTTGTCGTCCTTGAGCAGGATGTTGTATTTTGGCTTGTGCAGCTTGATGAGCGAGTTTTCGAGCACGAGCGCCTCAAACTCGGACTGCACGACAATGACATTGAAATCCGCAACGTGCGCGACCATGGCCGCCACCTTCGGCAGGTGCTCGCCGCGAAAATAGCTCGTGACGCGGTTTTTGAGCGCTTTTGCCTTGCCGATGTAGATGACCTCGCCGTGCTCGTCGAGCATGATGTACACGCCCGGCAGCAGTGGGAGCATATTGGCCTTTTCGCGCAGCTGTTCGGGTCGGAGTTTTTCCATAGCGTTCTCCTGCTGTGCCGAAAAATCTGCGGTCAGGAAAACAGGGGCGTGCTGTAGACACGCCCCTGTTTCGGTTTCATGTTGTCGGGTTCACTCGGAGAAATCGGAATTGATCAGCGCCGTCAGGGTGTCGATCGCCTCCTGCTCGTCTGCGCCATCCGCCACGAGGGTGACCGTCGTGCCCTTGACGATGCCGAGCGACAAAACACCGAGAAGGCTCTTGGCGTTCACGCGTCTCTCGTCTTTTTCGATCCAGATGCTGCTCTTGAACTCATTTGCCTTCTGGATGAAGAAAGTCGCGGGCCGTGCATGGAGTCCCACCTGGTTGTTGATGACTGCTTCTTTCGTGATCATTTATCTCCACTCCTTATGCACAATTATGCTTGTTTTATCTTATCAAAAACGCCCTGCATCGTCAACCGGTTTTCGGTTTTTCGTTGCTTTGCACAGCGTTTTTTCGCCGTATTTTTCCGCTTTTATTTCAGTTCGACAACGGTCACGCCGCTCTCACCCTCGCCATAGCGCCCAAGGCGGAAGGACTTGACGGCCTTATTTCTGCGCAGCGACTGCTGCACGGCGGCACGCAGCGCACCGGTGCCCTTGCCGTGGATGATCGTGACCTTCTCGAGCTTGGCCATGACGGCGTTATCGAGGAAGCGCTCGGTCGCGGCGACGGCCTCCATGCTGTCCATGCCGCGCAGGTCGATCTCGGACTCGGCAGCCACACTGCGCAGGCTCGCTGCGTGCGCGGCGGCAAACTTTTCGGCCTCCGGCTTCTCGTTTTCAAGCAGATAGACGTCCTGCTCCTTGGCGGTCACGTTCATGATGCCCGCGCGCAGACTCAGCGTCCGGTCGGCGGAGACGGCCGTGACGGTCGCCTTGATGTCGCCCATTTTGCGCAGCTGCACGGTGTCGCCAACGCGCACCGGGCGCGCAGAGACCTTTTTTTCCTGTATCTGCGGATGCGCCGCTGCGGCGGCTGCGTCCTCGGCGGCATTGAGCTTGCGGCGCAGCGCGGCGCGGGCGTCGTTAGCGCGGTGGTGGTCGGTGTCCGTTTTCTCCATCTTGCGCAGCGCGTCCAGCTCGCGCATCACCTCGTCCGCCGTCCGGCGCGCATCGCCGATGATGCGCTCGGCGTCGCGGCGCGCCTTCTCGTCCGCCTTTTCCAGCCGCACGGACAGCTCCGCCTTCATGCGCTCGGCCTTGCGGCGGTCTTCCTCCGCGGCGCGCAGCTGACGGGCTGCCTCAGCGCGGTCGCGCTCCATGAGCTGGCGCACCTGCTCGAGCTTTTCGATGGTGGCCTCCATGCTCGCGCTCTCGGTGCTCACGCGGCTGCGGGCGTCGCTGATGATCTCCTCCGGCAGACCCAGCCGCTCGGAGATGGCGAATGCGTTGGATTTTCCGGGGATGCCGATCAGCAGGTGGTACGTCGGGCGCAGGGAGTCCACGTCAAACTCGCACGATGCGTTCATGACGCCGGGCTGCGTCGTGGCGTAGACCTTGAGCTCGGTATAGTGCGTCGTGGCGGCGATGAGCGCGCCGCATCTGCGCGCGTGCTCGATGATGGCGATGGCCAGCGCCGCGCCCTCGGTCGGGTCTGTGCCCGCGCCGAGCTCGTCAAAGAGCAGCAGCGAGCGCTCGTCGCACGCCTGCAGCATACGCACGGTGTTGGTCATGTGCGCCGAGAACGTGGACAGCGACTGCTCGATGCTCTGCTCGTCGCCGATGTCGGCCATGATCTCGTCGAACACGGGCATGGTGCTGCCGTCGGCACACGGGATGTGCAGGCCGCACTGCGTCATTGCCGAGAGCAGCCCGATGGTCTTGAGCGTGACGGTCTTGCCACCGGTGTTCGGGCCGGTGATGACGAGCGTGTCAAATTCGCCGCCGAGCGTCACGTCGATCGGCACGGCGGTATCCTTCGGCAGCAGCGGATGGCGCGCGCGGTGCAGCGAGAGCTGCTTGTCCGTGAGCGCGGGCGCGACCGCATCGAGCTGGTAGGCAAGCTTTGCCTTGGCAAAGATAAGGTCGAGGCGCACGAGCACGTCAAAGTCGCTCGAGATGTCCTCGCGGTGCGCCGCGCACTCCGCCGAGAGCTCGGCAAGGATGCGCTCAATCTCGGTCTTTTCGCGCGCACGCAGCTCGCGCAGTTCGTTGTTCACCTTCACGGCGGCCATCGGCTCGATGAACAGCGTCGCGCCGGAGGCCGACACATCGTGCACGAGACCGGGCACGGCGCCCTTGTGCTCGGCCTTGACCGGCACAACGTAGCGCTCGGAGCGCGTGGTGATGATCGGCTCCTGCAGCGCCTTGGCATAGCTCGGCGAGGAGATGATCTTCTGCAGCGCATCGTGCACGCGCGCACTCGCCGCGCGGATCAGGCGGCGGATGGACGCAAGCTCACTCGACGCGCTGTCGGCAATCTCGTCCTCGCCGGTGATGGAGGTGAAGATCTTCTCCTCCAGATAGCGGTTTGCCTGCAGTGCGCTGAAGAGGTAGTCGATGCACGTCTTGTCCTGCCGGTCGCCCGTGCCGTAGCCGCGCACGGCGCGCGCCGCCTGCAGCACGCCGGCGATGTCCAACAGCTCGCGCGTGTTGAGCGCGCCGCCCATGTCCGCGCGCTGCAATGCCGCGCGCACATCCTTCACGCCGGAAAACGACGGGCTGCCCTTGACGACCATCATGCCGGCGGCGGCGCTCGTCTCGCCGAGCCGGGTCTCCACCACGGCGCGGTCGCCGCTCGGCCGCAGGGCCATGGCATTGGCGCGCGCCGTCTCGCTCACGGCCTGCGCCGCCAGCAGCGTCAGCACGGACGGCAGCTCCAGCGTCTGCAGGGATTTTTCGTAGGAATCCATAGGGTGTCTCCTTTGCAGGGGAAAAATTCAGATTCAGATGCGCGCCACGCCGCTCTCGCGGGCGGCCTGCGCCACCGCCGCGGCCACAGCCGGACCGACGCGCGGATCAAATGCCTTGGGGATGATGTAATCGGCGCTCAGCTCCTCGGGCGTGATCAGCGCTGCGAGCGCGTGCGCGGCGGCGAGCTTCATGGGCTCGTTGATATCGGAGGCGCGCACGTCGAACGCGCCGCGGAAGATGCCCGGGAAAGCCAGCACGTTGTTGATCTGGTTCGGATAGTCGCTGCGCCCGGTGCTGACGACGGCCGCACCCGCGGCCCTGGCCTCTTCGGGGAAGATCTCCGGCGTGGGGTTTGCGCAGGCAAAGACGATGGCATCGCGGTGCATGGTGCGCACCATGTCGCCCGTCAGCAGACCGGGCTGCGACACGCCGATGAACACGTCCGCATCCCGGACGACATCCGCCAGCGTCCCCGCCTGACGGCGGAGATTCGTGACCTCGGCCATCTCGGTCTTGATCCAGTTCATGTTCTCGGCACGGCCGGCATAGATCGCGCCCTTTCGATCGCAGAGCGTCACATCGCGCGCACCGGCGCGCAGCAGCAGCTTGCTGATGGAGATCGCCGCCGCGCCCGCGCCGGAGACGACGATCTTCACGTCCTCCAGCCGCTTTCCGACCACGCGCAGCGCATTCGTCAGCCCCGCGAGCGTGATGATCGCCGTGCCGTGCTGATCGTCGTGAAAGACCGGGATGTCGCACAGCTCCTTGAGCTTACGCTCGATCTCAAAGCAGCGCGGCGCCGCGATATCCTCCAGATTGATGCCGCCGAAGCTGCCGGAGAGCAGGTACACCGTGCGCACGAACTCGTCTACATCCTGCGTGCGGATGCACAGCGGGAAGGCGTCCACATCTGCAAACGCCTTGAACAGCACACACTTGCCCTCCATGACGGGCATCCCCGCCTCCGGTCCGATGTCGCCCAGACCGAGCACGGCCGAGCCGTCCGTGATGACGGCGCAGAGATTGTGCCGGCGCGTGAGCGTGTAGCTTTTATCCGGGTCGCGCCGGATCTCCAGACACGGCTGCGCCACACCGGGCGTATACGCGAGCGACAGGTCGTCCTTCGTCGAGACCGGCACGCGGGCGTTGACTTCGATCTTGCCGCCCCACTGCTCGTGCAGCCGGAGCGATTCTTTTGCGTAATCCATGGTCAGTCCTCCTGTTTCGGGTGCACCATATCCTCGGGGCGCACCCATGCGTCAAACTCCTCGGCCGTGAGCAGACCGAGCTCCACCGCCGCGGCCTTGAGCGTCTGCCCGGTGGCGTGGGCATGCTTTGCGATCCTTGCCGCGTTTTCATAACCGATGTGCGGGTTGAGCGCCGTGACGAGCATGAGCGAGGCGTCCAGATGCGCGCGGATGACATCGTGATTCGGGCGGATGCCGCGCACGCAGTTTGCCTCAAACGAATCCATCACGTCCGCAAGCAGCCGCGCCGACTGCAGGAAGTTGTAGATCGTCACAGGCAGGAACACATTGAGCTGGAAGTTTCCCTGTGAGGCAGCAAAGCCGATGGCCGTGTCGTTGCCCATGACCTGCACGGCCACCATCGTGACGGCCTCGCACTGCGTGGGGTTGACCTTGCCGGGCATGATCGACGAGCCGGGCTCATTGGCCGGGATGATGAGCTCCCCGATGCCGCAGCGCGGTCCGGACGCGAGCCAGCGCACGTCGTTTGCGATCTTCATCAGGTCGGCTGCCAGCGCCTTGAGCGCACCGTGGGCAAACACCATCTGGTCCTTGCTCGTGAGCGCGTGGAACTTATTCGGCGCGGACTCGAAGCTGTAGCCGAGCAGGGCGGAGATCTCCGCCGCCGCCAGATCGCCGAACGCCGCCGGCGCGTTGAGCCCCGTGCCGACGGCCGTGCCGCCGAGGGCAAGCTCACGCAGCGCGCCGCACGCCTGCGTGAGCATGACGCGGTCATGGTCGAGCATGGCGCTCCAGCCGCTGATCTCCTGACCGAGCGTGAGCGGTACGGCGTCCTGCAGATGCGTACGGCCGATCTTCACCACGTCGCGGTACTCCGCGCTCAGGCGCTCGAGCGTCGCCAGCAGGCGGTCGACCGCCGGCAGCACCTGTTCCTCGAGCGCGACGCGCGCAGCCACGTGCATCGCCGTCGGGAAGGTATCGTTCGAGCTCTGCGAGCAGTTGACGTGGTCGTTCGGGTGCACGATTGTCTCCCCCAGCAGCGCATTGGCGCGGTGGGCGATGACCTCGTTGACGTTCATGTTCGTCTGTGTGCCGCTGCCGGTCTGCCAGACGGCGAGCGGAAAGTTTCCGTCGAGCGAGCCGTCAAGGATCTCGTGGCAGGCGGTCTCGATCGCGCCGGCACGGCGCGCATCGAGCACACCAAGCTGCGCATTCGCACGCGCGGCGGCAAGCTTTACGACTGCAAACGCACGGATGACCTCCGGCGGCATCTTCTCGGTGCCGATGCGGAAATTTTCAAAGCTGCGCTGCGTCTGCGCGCCCCAGTAACGGTCGGCAGGCACACGCACCTCGCCCATCGTATCATGCTCCAGACGGTATTCCATCCTGTAACCTCTTTTCGCTAAAATCTCAGACAGCATTATTATACGCCCATTTGCCCGCACACCGCAAGCCCACAAACGCGCAAAAAGCAGCGCCGTCCGGAGACGGCACTGCTTAAAACTGCCGGAAAACCCAAACGGTTTTCCGGCAAAGAGCTTGCAGTCTGCTGCGCGCATAATTGTGCGCCGGCAGCACACAAATCCCACACTTGCAGCCTGAGAGGTTTTTCATTATCCAGCGCTCAGCCCGCGCGGCGCAGCACCCAGAGCGCCTGGATCTGCCCGGCGAGCGTGTCGTAGTCCCAGCTCTTGGCTGAGTTCGTGGGGCTGTTCGGGTCGTTGAGCGTGATCTTGTCGCCGCTGTGCCCGGTCAGGACGAGAAAATGCCCGTCAGTCGTAAAATCGCCCGGGCCGACGACCACGATGATCGGGTTGCCGACGTCCAGATTGCGGTAGACGCGGTCCTTGTCCAGCGGGATCTGCGTCACGTCAAGGCCGAGCATCCGCCCGCCCTCGGAGATGAGCGCCCACTTGCTGCCGCTGCCGGGGACGTTGAACTGATTCTGCTCGGCAAACCGGCACATCCAAAGCGGATCCTTCGTCGTGTCGCCGGTAAGATAGATCGTCGCCATCGACAGGCACGTCGGTCCGCAGCCGGCAAGGCCGATGATACTCTCGTTGTATTCGCGGTAGCCCCAGCGCTCGTCCCACTGCAGCAGCAGCGGCACGGTCGTTGACCCGGAGAGATTGCTGAGGTCGATCGTCGGGGTGAGATCCTTCTTCTTCGGGTAGTCGCGCACGAAATCGCGCGCGTCCGGGTTGCGGGCGTACAGCTGCACGAGCGCATCCGGGTAATCGGCGAGCGAGGTCTCGTGCTGCTCGGCGTAGGTGTGCAGCTCGCGCTGCGCATGCTCGGTGGTCGTCTTGCCGCTCGTGAAGATGCCGCGCGCGAACACGCCGAACACGATCAGCGCCAGCAGCACCACGAGGATCAGAACGCGGCCGCGGCCGCGCTTTCTTTTCTTTCGGGACATATGGGGTCTCCTTTCCCGTTGGGGATGCGCCTGATTATAGCACAGGTCGCGGGGAAAATCCTGAAATTTTTCTGAAATCGCGAAAAAAGAAATTCGGCCGGACGCAGTTGCGTCCGGCCGGAGGTTGTAAGCGGATTCAGTTTGCGGACGCATCCGCAGTGCTCTGCGTCTGGCGGAACACGTCGGTGAAGGCCTGATACGCGCCGTTGTTGCTCATCGGCGTGAGGTACATGAGACCGTTTTCGAGCGTGCAGCGGAACATCTGCACCGTTCCGTTTTCAAGCGCGAGCGTCAGGTTATCGCCGTTGAGCGCAAACTCAAACGCCTGTGCCGCGCCGTCAGCATCCGTGTAGCTGCCCGTACCGTTGACGCGGAACATCAGCTCGCGGATCGTGCCGGGCTCTTTGATCTCGGTGGCCGTTTTCGCACCGGTGTCCGCCTCGGGCAGAAGCTGCTTGACGGAGTCGTCCGCCTTCTTCTCGGCGTCCGTGCGCTCAAACGCCCACGTGCCGGCGAGGATCTTATTGACCTCGTTGTCACCGGTCTGGATGCCGGCCTGAATATTCGTCGTTGCAGTCGGCGTCGCCTCCGGGGCAGGCGTCGTCTGGGCCTCAACGCCGCGGCCGGTGCACCCGGCGATCAGCAGCGTGCAGAACAGAAAAATCGCAGTGGTGAGAAGCTGGAAACGTTTCATCAGTAGGATCTCCTTTCCGTGGCTCTCGCGGAACCGAGCTTGACCGGCACCGCAGCGGTATCAGGCTGCCGCTCGACGACCACAAACATGGCCACCATGAGCAGCGCATTCGGCATCGGGCAGAACATGCCCGGATTCGTCATGGAGATGAGCAGCATGGCAAAGTAGGACAGCGCGAAGGCCATCGTCGTGCGGCTGCGCTTGCGCCAGAGCAGACGCACGCGGTCATAAAACAGCCAGCTGTAGCCGACCGCGCCGACCAGACCCATGCTGCCGAGGATCTGCGCGATGAGGTTGTGGTACCAGACGATGCTGCCCTCCACGCCGAGGAAGATCGGCGCATTGTGCATCGATCCGAGGCCGCAGCCGAAGAGCGGATTCTTCACAAAATCCAGCAGGCCCTGGATAAAGAACGTATAGCGGCTGTCATCCGGGGAGATGAGCGTGCCGTCGACCATGCGCGAGGCAAACAGCCGCGGCACGATCGCAATGAGCAGCGCGATCACCGGGATCAGGCTGATAAGCCCGACGCGGCGGTAGACCGCGCGGCGCTCCGGATTGCAGTAGTACACAAAGGCGAGGCACAGCAGCAGCATCGCCGTGCCGAAGATCAGGCCGCTGCGCGAGCCGGTCATGAGCATCATGAGATACATGAACACGACTGACGCGAAGTGCCGCCGGTCATGCGCGGCAAAGTACGCCGCGGCGGGGATCGAGATCAGCAGCATCGTGGCGCTGAAGTTGCGATATTCAAAATAGAGCGTGGCAAAGCTCTGCACGAACTCGTGGAAATTGCGCACGTAAAACAGCGTGACCACAAAGCCCGTGAACAGGCCGCCGGCATAGAGGATCTGGAGCATGCGCTCGGCGATGTCGTAGTCGCGCGGGCGATCGGCCTCGCTGCGCAGCAGCAGGTAGATCAGCAGCATCACGACGCCGAGACCAAGCGAATAGTACAGCGCGGTGGGCGAAAAATACTCCTCGCGGGAGATAAAGCCGAGGCCGCCGAGCAGCGTTGCGACCGACACGGCCACCAGACCGTGCATACAGCCGCCGTTGCGCGGTGCGCGGGCATAGGCCCCGATGTGCACGAGCAGCGCCGCCGCAGCCAGCAGCCCGATCCACCAGAAGCGCAGCAGACTGTAGAGCTCGTCATAAAACTCCGTGCCCACCATGGCCAGCAGCACGACCGGGAAGAGGATGCTCAGCAGATCGTCACAAAACAGCAGCAGGAAAATGAGCGTGGACATGACCAGCACGCCGCCGATGACCGGCTGCCCCACCGCCATGAACACGGCGAGCATCAGAAAGCAGACCGGGAAGTACAGCTTGCTGTGCCAGAAGCGATCCGCCACACTCTGACAGGCTTCGATCAGCTCCGACGCGCCGCCGATGCGCTCGTCCAAAAAGACGCACAGGCGATCGAACATCCGCGTGAACGAGCGCGAAAACGCGCAGCGGCGATCCGCCTGCTCCGTATTCGGTTGTTCAAATTTGTTGATCGTATTCATAGGTATCAAAAGGGTCTGACGATGTATGTTCATCTGGGTTTCTATGTATCGATGGGCATATGGATCCGGGAAGAATGAGGCTTTGTAACCGGCAAATGCCAACCTAAATCTTCCCATCTTCCAATTGCGGATGCATTATAGCGCGCCCGCGTCCGGAAGTCAATACTTAAAACAGATTTAACATTTATGAAATCTTTTCGCTCCGCTTTTTGATGTAGATTACCATAGTTTT
>ENA-OUOU01001437-OUOU01001437.1-human-gut-metagenome-genome-assembly--contig:-NODE-1437-length-12448-cov-13.320826_pt1 | contig 12448 bp, 3 predicted proteins | sample MGYA00237936_ERZ548765 | MGnify/ENA primary metagenome ERZ548765 (study PRJEB26490, sample SAMN05356889) | human gut metagenome | biome: terrestrial biome; feature: human-associated habitat; material...
CATCGGCACGGAGCACCTGCTGATGGGCATCCTGCGCGAGGGCGGCAACATGGCTCTGCGCATCCTGCGTACCATGGGTGTGGATCCCAATAAGATGTACAGCAGCATCGTCAAGAAGCTGCATGATACCCCTCACGCAGCCGCCAGCGGTGCGGCCGCCGCCAACCGTGAGGGCGATAAGAAGAACAAGACGCTGGCCGAGTTCACCCGCGACCTTACCGAGGCGGCGCGGTCCGGCAAGCTGGACCCCGTGATCGGCCGCGACAAGGAGATCCAGCGGGTCATCCAGATCCTGTCCCGCCGCACCAAGAACAACCCTGTTCTGATCGGTGAGCCCGGCGTGGGCAAGACCGCCATCGCCGAGGGGCTGGCCGAGCGCATCGCCTCCGGCGACGTGCCCGAGGAGCTGCTGGACAAGAAGCTCCTGTCCCTGGACCTCAGCGGCATGGTGGCAGGCACCAAGTACCGCGGCGAGTTTGAGGAGCGCATCAAGAACACCCTGGCCGAGGTGAAGAAGGCCGGCAACGTCATTCTGTTCATCGACGAGCTGCACACCATCGTGGGCGCAGGCTCCGCCGAGGGCGCCGTGGACGCCGCCAACATTATCAAGCCGGCACTGGGCCGCGGGGAGATCCGCGTCATCGGCGCCACCACCCTCAACGAGTACCGCAAGTATATTGAAAAGGACGCCGCGCTGGAGCGCCGGTTCCAGCCTGTCACCGTGGGCGAGCCTACGCCGGAGGCCACGCTGGAGATCCTGAAGGGTCTGCGCGACAAGTACGAGGCGCACCATAAGCTGACCATCACCGACGAGGCGCTGGAGGCTGCTGTGCAGCTGTCCAAGCGGTATATCGGCGACCGGTTCCTGCCGGACAAGGCCATCGACCTGATGGATGAGGCCGCGTCTCAGGTGCGCATGACCGCCGAAGCCTCCTCCCCCGACCTGAAGGCGCTGGAGGAGAAGATCGCGGCGCTGCACCGCGAGAAATCCGAGGCCGTGACGGCGCAGGACTTTGAGAAGGCCGCGCAGCTGCGTGACATCGAGAAGGACTATCAGGAGCAGGTGGAGATCGAGCGGGACAACTGGCGCAAGCAGATGGCCCAGAACCGCGGCAGCGTCACCGCCGACGACGTGGCCAAGGTGGTGGCCGGCTGGACCGGCATCCCCGTCACCCGTCTCACCGAGGACGAGAGCATGCGCCTGCTGAAGCTGGAGGAGAAGCTCCACCAGCGTGTGGTAGGTCAGGACGAGGCCGTCAACGCGGTGGCCAAGGCCATCCGCCGCAGCCGTGTGGGTCTGAAGGACCCCAAGCGGCCCATTGGTTCGTTCCTGTTCCTGGGTCCCACCGGCGTGGGCAAGACCGAGCTGTGCAAGACGCTGGCCGAGGCCATGTTCGGCGACGAGAACGCCATGGTGCGTATCGACATGTCCGAGTACATGGAGAAGCACACAGTGTCCCGTCTGGTAGGCTCGCCTCCCGGCTACGTGGGCCACGAGGAGGGCGGCCAGCTCACCGAGAAGGTGCGCAGGAAGCCGTACTCCGTGGTGCTGTTCGATGAGATCGAAAAGGCCCACGAGGATGTGTGGAACATCCTGCTGCAGATCCTGGAGGACGGCATCGTCACCGACTCCCAGGGCCGGAAGGTGGACTTCAAGAACACCATTATCGTCATGACCTCCAATGTAGGCGCCAAGAACATCACCGCCGATGCGGCGCGCCTCGGCTTCGACGGCAGCGAGAAGGGTGAAAAGGAGTCCGAGGAGGTGCGGTTCAGCCGCATCCGCGACGCCGTGATGGCCGACCTGAAGCGGACGTTCCGTCCCGAATTCCTGAACCGTATCGACGAGATCATCGTGTTCCGTCAGCTGACGGAGGACAACATCCGCCAGATCGCCCGGCGTATGCTGGACGTCACCGGCGCGCGCATGGCCCAGCAGGGCATCACGCTGGAGGCGGAGGACGACGCCGTGGCCGAGCTGGCCCGGGACGGCTTCGATCCCCAGTACGGTGCGCGGCCCCTGCGCCGTGCCATCCAGAACATGGTGGAGGATGCTGTGGCCGAGAAAATGCTGGAGGGCGAGCTGAAGTCCGGCGACACCGCACACGTGCGGCTGCGGGACGGCAAGGTGGTCATCGAGAAGTAAACAAAAAGAGTGCCTGACGGATTCCTCCGCAGAGCTCCATATCTGTATAAAACCTCCTATTGCTCTGGTAATGTGGTTGTCAAACCTTTACCAGTATACCGCAATAGGAGGTTTTACTTATGAGGGGCCGGAATCGTTCATGCCCCGGGCGCCCTGCATCCAACAGGAATTCGGTGTGAAGAATTCTGACGCGGCGGTGAAGCCGTCGATCGCCCCCTACCGCTCCAGCACCGGCAGAAGCACCTGTGTGATGAACTTTGCGGGGTCCTTGTGCTGGGGCGGGCCCTCCAGATAAATGCGGCGGATCGTGCCCGCAGGCGTAAGCCCCTGTTCCCGTGCGCTGGTCAGGAGCTGCTTCACCACCGCAGGCAGCTGCTCATACGCACCGTGGTGGTAGAGACTGAGGGCCGGCGCTGCCGGCAGGGTCTCCACGTACTCCCCCCGGCTCTCCGGCGGGATAGCCACGCAGAACGCCACCTGGTCCGGTTTGTCGATGGGTGACTCCACCAGGTACATCCGGTGGGAGATGTCTGTGCCATAGAGCCGCATCCCCTCCAGCGCAGTGCTGCGGAGCAGCGTCGTCCGCTCCGCCACGGTGGCCGCCGCGTACACGCGGCGATAGACGGTCTGCGGCAGCAGCCGGATCAGCTTCACCTGCGGCGGCTCCGCGCCGGACCGCTCCCGCAGGCTCTCGATATGCCGGTCCAGCTCATCCCGCTGCGCCTCCAGCCGCCGGATCAGCGGCGCCAGCGCGAAGTCGCCGTCAAAATATCCGAGGACGTCGCTGAGGGACAGTCCCAGGTTCTGCAGGATGCGGATGGTCCGGAGCTTGACGAAGGTATCAATGGTATAGTAGCGGTTTCCCGTGGCGCCGTCCTTGACATCCGGCCGGATCAGCCCGAATTCCTCGTAGTAGAGGATGGCGCGGCGTGTGATGTTCAGTGCCCGCGCGACTTCGCCGATAGAAAACAGATCTCGTTCTTTTTTCATAAAATCCCCCTGAAAACGCAAAAAAACTCTTGCATCGCACGTTAACGTACGGTGTATGATACCATCATACAGAAAATCGGTAAATATGCAAGGATTTTTCACGGGCAGCCGGGGCTGCCCATCCGCACGTCCGCGCATGACCGAAAAAACGCGAGCACATACGCTGAAGGAGGCCCACATGAAGAAACGAGTATTGAGTCTGTTCATGGCACTGGCGCTCTGCCTGACCATGCTGCCCACGGCGGCATTCGCAGAGACGTCCGATGCCGCCGCACAGACGGCAGGCGGCACCACCGATACCGGCGGCGCCTACACCATCGACAAGGACACCGCCGCGCCGGACCAGGAGGAGCGCGATGCGCTGTCCGTATGGGCCGTGCGCGCAGAGAGCAGTGAACACGCCCACTGCGTCTGCGGCGTCAAGGGCTGCGAGAAGTGGTTAGCCACCTATGGCTCCCACACCAAAACCATCTCCTTCTCCGACAATGCGATCTCGCAGGACGCTGAGGGACTGAAAATAAACGGCACGGTATGGGAGAAAAGAGAACTCAAAACCTCCGACAATACCGTTGTGGGATATTATTACCTGCTCCCCGCGGGCAACTACTATCTGACCACCGACCTCGATCTGGGGAACGCTTACATCACGACCGCCACAGGGACAGTCGACCTCTGCCTCAACGGCCACAGCATACAGACCACCGCCAAGTACGTGATCTATGTCAGCAACGCGACCAGCACGCTGGTGACGCTGAGCCTGTGCGACTGCAAGGGGACCAGCGGCGCCTACGGTGAGATCACCCGCACAAGCGGTTCCAGCGGTTCCGGCGTAGAGATACGTACTGAGAACAAATTCAATATGTACGGCGGCCGCATTACCGGCAACAACAAGAGCGGCGTGGACACAAGCGGCGGCTATTTCACCATGTACGGCGGTGAGATCACCGGCAACAGCAACAGCAGCGCCCCCGGCGGTGGTGTGACCATCGGAGGCCAGTCGTTCACCATGTACGGCGGCAGCATCTCCAACAACAACGCCGACTATGGCGGCGGCGTGGGCTGGTACAGCTACGGCAAGTTTTATATGTACGGCGGCGAGATCACCGGCAACACCGCCGCTGTGGACGGCGGCGGCGTGTATACGCAAAATAGCCGTGTCCATGTCAAGGGTGCGGTAAAGATCACCGGCAACTCCACCACAGACGGCAAGGCCAATAACGTCTGCCTGGGCAGCGTAAGCGGCTACCCCAGTGATCATTTCGTCCTGGACGGAGCGCTGAAGGAGGGTTCGAAGCTGGGCGTGACGCTGGGGAGCGGTCACGATGGCCTGATCACCAAAGGCTGGAAAGCCAAAATGCCGGATGTGACAGCCGACCAGCTCACCGATCACTTTATCTCGGACGCTTCCGGAATGAAGTTCGACCTGAACCGTGACGGCGAGGTGACGCTGACCGCGATCCCGCACAAGCACCTCCTCTGCGGCACGGCATGCAGCCATGGCGGGGAGCAGCACACCAAGATCCTGACCTGGACGGCCATTTCCGACCTGGCGAAGATCACCGGGGCGGGCTATTACTATCTGACTCAGGACATCGAAACGACAAATATCTGGGTGCCCGCCGACGGTGTGGTGCTCTGCCTCAACGGCCACAGCATCATCAATACAAACCATGGCTATACCATCATGGTCCGCAAAGACTATACCTTCACCCTCTGCGACTGTAAGGGCTGCAGCGCCGAGTACGGCAGGATCACCCACGCGGAGCAGGCCGACGGCACAAAATACAGTGGCCGGGGCGTATATGCCATCGGCACCTTCAACATGTACGGCGGCAGCATCTCCGGAAATGTCAGCCCGGACAGCAGCGGCGTGCTTCTTGACAACGGAGCCAACAGCGGGGGCAAGGGCACCGCATTCAATATGTACGGCGGCGAGATCACCGGCAACACCGCCACCAATGGCGCGGGCGGCGGTGTGTATGTCTTCGCCAACAGTCCCTTCCGCATGTACGGCGGCAGCATCTCCGGCAATACCGCCAAGTACGGTGGCGGCGGCGTGTATGTCGGCAGCGGAAGCGTCTTCACCGTCTCCGGCAGCGTGACCATCACCGGCAACACCGACAATGACGGCAGCGCCTGCAATGTTCAGCTGGCCAAGGGCAATGCCACAGGCACGACTTTCGCCATCGGCGAGGGCGGTCTGGCCGAGAGCGCCCGCATCGGCGTGACCGCTGATGCTGCGCCCGCCATCGGTGAGCATATTGCCGTTGCCACCGGCGCGGACAATGGCTATTACGAGGGCAGCATCACCAGCGATGCCGGCGGTCAGTACGGCATCCTGCGGGAGGGCGACGAGATCAACCTCTACAACGGCCTGCCCCACAAGCACCTCCTCTGCGGCACGGCATGCAGCCATGGCGGGGAGACGCACACCGATGTCCTGACCTGGACGGCCGTTTCCTCCCTGAGCGAGATCACCAAGGCGGGTCACTACTACCTGACCCAGTCCGTAACGCAGAGCAGCGAGTGGCAGCCTGTGGACGGCGTGGTGCTGTGCCTGAACGGCTACGACATCATCTGCAGCAAGGACGGCGCCAACACGATCAAGCTGGCCAACGGCGGCAGCTTCACCCTCAGCGACTGCAAGGGCACCGGCAGGATCACCCACGCCGACGGGCTCACCGGTACCGGCGTGTATCTGGACCCCGACGGCACCTTCACCATGTATGGCGGCAGCATCTCCGGCAACAGCGCCGCCGAAAAGGGCGGCGGCGTATACATGACCCGCAGCACGTTCCGCATGCTGGGCGGCAGTGTCTCCGGCAACAAGGCCAAATACGGCGGCGGTGTATACGTATACAGCGGCGCGTTCACCCTGTCCGGCGGCACGGTCTCCGGCAACTCGTCCGATGAGGATGGCGCCGGCGTATATACGGTCGGTACGTTCAACATGACCGGCGGCTCTGTCTCCGACAACTTCACCACCGATACCGCGGTCACCGGCTACGCCACCAAGCGCGGCGGCGGTGTGTACGTGGCCGATGTTTTCAACATGTCCGGCGGCACCATCTCCGGCAACACGGCGGCGGAATATGGCGGCGGCGTGTACGTCATCCTGAGCGCCACGTGTACCATCACCGGCGGCACCATCTCCGGCAACACCTCCGGCAACAGCAAGGGCGGCGGCGTGTGCGCCGAAAACAAGCTCACCGTGTCCGGCACGCCGTGCATCACCGGCAACCTGGGCAAGGACGGCGCGGCCAACAACGTCTATCTGGGCCGCCGCGAGATCATTCATGTGGGCGGCGCGCTGGAGAGCGGCGCGATCATCGGCGTCACCACGGAGAACCCTGTCATCGACGGCAGCTATGTCCGCATCGCCGACGGCACGGAGCTGGCGGCGGACACCGCGTCGTATTTCGCCAGCGACGTCTATCCCGACTGCACGAAGCGGATGATGGGCGACAGCGTCATCTTCTCCAGCGGTACCCTGCACGAGCACGCCGTCTGCGGCAGATCGGACTGCACGGACGCGGCCCACGGCAATACAGCCTGGATCCCCCTGACCTCTGTCGACGGCAAGCTGCTGTACGGCGGGGCCGAGGCCACCAAGAACGATGACTTCTACATACTCAATGACGGCAATTATTATCTGGCCGCCGACATCGAGCTGGACGGTAAGCTCCTTTCGGTCGGTTACGTGAACCTCTGCCTGAACGGAAAGCAGATCACCACGACGAACACCTCGGTATCCGAGGTGGTGAAAGGCTTCTATGACATGACGCTCTGCGACTGCCGGGGCAGCGGCCGGATCGCCGCACCCAGCGAGACCGTGAACGGCGTGTCCTCCAGCCAGAGCTTCACCATGTACGGCGGCACCATCTCCGGCGGCCGGTACGGCGCATACATCTACGATGACCACGGCGCTTTCCGTATGCTGGGCGGTAAGATCACCGGCAGCCAGACCGGTATTTACCGCAACTCCAGCCGGAATTCGCTGACCATCGGCGGCGATGCCAACGTCACCGGCAGCACCAGAAATGTGTATCTGGCCTCCGGAGTCCTCACCATCGATCCCAGCCTGACCCAGGAGGCCCGCATCGGCATCACCACATCCCGCCAGCCCACGGACGATGTGCCGGTCCAATTCGCCGCCGGTGCGTCCAGCACGGCGCTGGACTGCACCAAAATTTTCCTGCCGGATGCGGCCGGACAGGGCTATGTGGTCACGCAGGAGCAGGATAAGCTCTATCTCAGCAAGCACCAGCACAGCTGGGCCTACACCGCCAGCGGCACCACCATTACCGCCGCCTGCACCAACGCGGACGGCACCTGCCCCGACACCAATGGCGGCAGCGTGACGCTGTCGGCCCCTGACCAGACCCTGTTCTACAACGGCATGGCCCGCGCGGCGTCCTGCACCAGCAGCCTGACCACCGGCGACGCCGCCATCATCACCTACTACGCCAAGCCGGCGGATACCACCGCTCTCTCCGGCGCACCGGTCAACGCCGGCGACTACATTGCCCGCATCCAGCTGGGTGAAGCCTCCGTCAGCGTGTCCTACACCATCGAGAAGGTCCGCCTGCTGGTGACCGCCAACAGCACGGTCATCGACTACGGCACCGCTCCCTTGAACGACGGTGTGAGCTGCCAGGGCTTCGTCAACGGCGAGGACATCGACGATCTGGACGGCACGCCGACCTACGCCCACACCTACCGCCAGTTTGACGACGTGGGCGAGTATACCATCACCCCCGGCGGCCTGACCTCCGACAACTACGACATCTCCTTCCTGCCCGGCACGCTGGAGGTGCGGCCCCGCACTGTCACGCTGACGTGGCACAACACGGAGGGCCGTATCTACGCCGACGATGAGGGTGCGATTACCGCCACCGTCAGCAATGCCGTCAACGGCGACCGGATCGGCGTCACCGTCACCGGCGGCGAGCTGACCGCCGGTACTCACACCGCCGCCGCCACCGGTCTCACCGGCGACAAGGCCAAGAACTACCAGCTGTCTACTGTTGACGCGGACAGGACCGTGCAGTACACGGTGGCTCAGGCGGCCCAGACCCTGACCTTCGCCCAGCAGGGCAGCCTGACCAGGACCTACGGCGACGACGCCTTCTCCAACGCGGCGTCCAACAATCGCAGGGACGGCGGCAGCATCACCTACGCCAGCAGCCGCGAGGGCGTGGCCACGGTGGCCTCCGACGGCACCGTCACCATCCACGCGGCGGGCGAAGCCACCATCACCGCCACTGCCGCGGAAACCGCCAACTATCAGCAGAGCGCGGCGTCCTACACCCTGAGGGTATCCCCGAAGGGCGTCACCATCACCGGCCTGCAGGCGGAAAGCAAGACCTACGACGGCACTGCCGCCGCCGTCATCACCGGCACACCCGCCCTCTCCGGCCTGATGGCCGGGGATGACGTGACCGTGGACGCGGCCCGTGCCGCCGCCGCCTTTGCCGACGCCGACGCGGGTACCGGCAAGACCGTTCTTCTCTCCGGCTACGCCCTCACCGGCGCGGACGCGGCCAACTACACCCTGATCGCCCAGCCCACCGGCATCACGGCGGACATCACCAAGGCCGCCATCACCGTGACTCCCGACGCCGGTCAGGGCAAGACCTACGGCGAGGACGAGCCCACCCTGACCTTCGCCGTCTCTGCCGCGGCCAACGGCGAGTCCCCCGCCTTCGACGGTGCGCTGACCAGAGCCTCCGGCGAGAACGCGGACAGCTACGCCATCGCCATCGGTTCCCTGAAGCTGGCGGACCGCGGCGCCTTCAAGGCCGATAACTACACGCTGGCGCTGGCCCCCGACACCGTTTACTTCCGCATCGACAGGGCGCTTCACGCCGACGTGACCGCCAGCGGTGCGGCCATGTACGGCAACCCCGGTTCCGTGGACCTGCGCAGTCTCATCGCCGACGGCGGCGCGGCCTCTCTGGGCGTTGTGACCGATACCGACAGCGTACTGGACGGCGCGCCCGCCGTCAGCGGCAGCACCCTCCGCTTCGCCTTCCAGAACGAACCGGCCAACGCGGATAAGACCGCCGTCATCCCGGTCCATGTCACCGGCGCGGACAACTATCTGGATTACACCATCACCGTCACCGTCACGGTGGACAGCCGTATCGTTCCCACCGGCCAGCCCACCCTTACGCCCGCCGCCATCACCTACGGCCAGCCGCTGCGCACCATCGCGCTGTCCGGCGCACTGCGGGACGGCGACGCCGTTGTGGAGGGCACCTTCGTCTGGAACACGCCGGACGTCATCCTGCCCGCAGGCAGCCAGACCGCCGAGTGGACCTTCACGCCCAGCGGCAGCCGCTACGCCACCACCTCCGGCACCGCCTCCGTGACGGTGCGCGAGGCCGCGCTGACGGATGTTTCCGTCCGTCAGGACGGTGCCCTGACCTACACCGGTACCGCCCTGAGCGCCCCGGTGATCACCTCCGCCGCCACCGTGGACGGCTCCGCCGTCACCTTCACGTACAGTCTGGCAAAGGACGGCGCCTACGGCGATGCCGTTCCGGCTCTCACCGATGTGGCTGACCACACCGTGTGGTACAAGGCCGAAGCCGCCAACCATGAGACTGTCACCGGCAGCTTTACCATCACCATCGGCAAGGCGGCGCTGACCAGCGTCTCCGTCCGGCAGGACGGCGCACTGGCCTACAACGGCAAGGCCCAGACCGCCCGGATGGCCGCCTCCGCTGCCACCGTGGACGGCTCCGCCGTCACCTTTACGTACAGCGCGGAGGAAAACGGCATCTACGGTCCCGCCGTACCGGCCTTCTCCGCCGTGGGCACCTACACTGTGTGGTACAAGGCTGAGGCTGCCAGCCACGAGGCCGTCACCGGCAGCGTGGACATCACCATCGACAAGGGTGTCCTGCCCGATCCCACCGTCACGGTGGATGTGACCAACAACTACGCCGCCGCATACAGCGTGGACCTCCGCGCGGTGCTGGACGCCATCCTGCCAGCCGGCTGCCAGCTGGGCGCGGTGGAGTACGGCGGCCTGAACTTCGAGGGCGATGAGACCTATTACGATGTCATGCGCAGCACCCTCTCCAACAAGGGTGTGCTGACGCTGGCCATCAACGCGGTGGACACCGATACGGAGGGTCTGGTGGCCACGGTGAGGGTCATCGTCACCACCGGCAGCTATCAGGACATCACCATCACGGTACGGCTCAACGCGGTGAACAAGACCGTTCCCGCCGGCGGCCCCACCCTCAGCAGGACCACCCTGGACTACGGCCAGCGGCTGGGCACCATCCGCCTGTCCGGCGCCATGCAGGACGGCGACACCGCGGTGAAGGGTGTCTTCACCTGGGCGGAGCCCTCCCTCTGCCCCGCCAGCGGCAGCTATGACGCGGAGTGGTTGTTCACCCCCGAGGACGACAGCCGCTATGCCGCCGTCAGCGGCACATCGGCCATCACCGTCAATGCGCCCGCCGGAAAGACCTACAACGTGGGCGGCACGGTGCTGGAATACGGCATCACTGGCAGCTCCGAGCAGCCTCTGGAGGGTGCAGTCGTCACCATCCGCAGAGGCATGGACATCTACGGCCAGTCTCAGGCTACCGACGCGGACGGCCATTTCCACATCGGCCAGCTGCTCCCCGGCACATACAACGCGGTGGTAGCATACAGCGGTAAGACCGTCACCGCCAAGCTCCAGATCGTGGACAAGGACGCGGTGCTGACCGTCCGCATCCCCCGCGAGGATGTCAGCAGCGAGCTGGAGATCGCGGACCCCACCGACCTTACGGAGCACACGGTGGTGGGCGGTCTGGACGCCGAGGCCGAGAAGCAGTTCTCCGACATGGGTGATGCCTCCGTCGCCCTCAGCATGACCATCCGCGAGCAGCCGCAGGATGACAGCAGCGCCGCCCAGAATGCCATCCGCGAGCTGGTGAAGAACAAGACGCTGCGCTTTGTGGACATGACCCTTACCATGGTCCGAAATGGCCAGCTCTCGGAGCTGAAGGACGCGGGGACCGTGCTGGAGATCATCCTCCCCTGCGACAGCAGCCGCAGCATCACCGTGGCGCGCTGTCACGCGGACGGTAACGGTCAGGCGCAGGCCATGCTCCTGACCCAGAGCACCACCGGCGCGGAGGGCACGTTCTACGTCGACCGCGAAGGCCAGTGCATCCATATCTTCGCCAGCAAGTTCTCTACCTACGCCATCGGCTATGGCCGCGCCTCCAACAGCGGCCACGTGCCGGATGACGGTGAAAAGACCTCCCCCACTACCGCCGATGCGGGCCTGCTGGCCTATGGCATAGCGGCGCTGGGCAGCTATACCGGTACGGCGCTGCTGCTGCGCCGCCGCAAGCGCGAGGACTGAGCAGGCGCACGAAGCAAAGCCGCCGCCCCGGACACCGTTCTCGGTGTCCGGGGCGGCTCCCTTTCCGCTCTCTTTCTCAAATGCGATTTGACTCTTGCGGTACGTTTTGTTATATCGCAGGTAGAGCACAGTATTCGGTGATCCGGAGCCGGAAGCCGCCGGATACCTCCCGTAAAGCCCCCTTGCACATCTGCCCCTCCGCTGGTACAATACAGGAAAATACCGCAAGGAGGGGCAAACATGATCCTGTACTTTTCCGGCACCGGCAACAGCCGCCACGCGGCCCAGCGCATGGCGGACGCGCTGGGCGACACCCTGCTGTCCCTGAATGACCGCATCCGGAGCGGCGACACCTCGCCCGTTGAAACGGGTGAGCGTCTGGTCATCGTCACCCCCACCTACGCCTGGCGCATCCCCCGTCTGGTGCGGGACTGGCTGCTGCGCACGGAGCTCACCGGCGCAAAGCAGGCGTGGTTCGTCATGACCTGCGGCAGCGAGATCGGCCGCGCCAACCACTATAACCGCCAGCTCTGCGTCGAAAAGGGCCTGACCTGCATGGGCACGGCCCAGCTGGTGATGCCGGAGAACTACATCGCCATGTTCGGCGTGCCCCAGGTGGAGGAGGCTCGCCGCATCGTGGCGCGGGCGGAACCGGACATCGACCGCGCCATCGCCGCCGTCCGCGCCGGACAGCCCTTCTCCCCCACCCGCGATCACCTCTACGACCGCTTCATGAGCGGGCCGGTGAACCCCATTTTCTACGCCGTCTGCGTCAAGGCGGGGCCCTTCACCGCCAGTGATGCCTGCACCGGCTGCGGCCAGTGCGTCCGGCGATGTCCCACCAACAACATCGTTCTGCGGGAGGGCAAGCCGGTCTGGGGCAAGGACTGCACCCACTGCATGGCCTGCATCTGCTACTGCCCTGCAGAGGCCATCGA
>ENA-OUOU01001439-OUOU01001439.1-human-gut-metagenome-genome-assembly--contig:-NODE-1439-length-12443-cov-6.686632_pt1 | contig 12443 bp, 10 predicted proteins | sample MGYA00237936_ERZ548765 | MGnify/ENA primary metagenome ERZ548765 (study PRJEB26490, sample SAMN05356889) | human gut metagenome | biome: terrestrial biome; feature: human-associated habitat; material...
ATGCCGAGCATCTGGATGCCCGGAACGCCACCGGCAAGCGAGACCTCGACCGTGACGTGAATCGCCTCGACGCCGCGGATGCAGGCCGCGTGAACGGCAAACGTCTCGAACGCCATCACGACACCTGCCAATCGAACGCGTTGTACTGATGCTCGATCTCGGCGATATGCCCGCCGCGGATGGTGACACCCACAGCATCGAAGCGAATCGCCTTGAGCGGATAATGCTCCATGAGATAGCAACTTGCGATGCGGCGGTAGCGGCGTTGCTTTTGGGCGTCCACGGCCTCCTCGGGAAAGACCCGCGTGGTGCAATCCAGCGAAACGCGTCTGGTCTTGACCTCGGCCATCACCACGACATCGTCGAGCTCATCGAGCAGCACCAGATCGGCCTCGCCCTCGGTGCAACGATAGCCCTGCTCCAGCAAGGTGTAGCCGCGCTCGTTAAAGTAGTCGATGGTGATCAGCTCGCCCAGCATGCCTAGCTCGCGGGGACTGAGTCCCTTGATAAACTCGGGCGTCATCGCCCCGGAGTCGAGCTCGCCGTTTTCCCAACGCTCCTTGAGCTGCTGCGTCTTGCTCTTTTTGCTTGCGGCACTCATGGGGTCTCCTTTCCCGCACACTGCATTGCCCCGATGATGAGGGCACCTTTCATGCGGGTAAGTACCGGAAGCAAACCAAAAGCTGACCAAATGCCGTCAAAAAACGGGCCGTACGCAACAATGGTGTTGCATACGGCCCGCTACCAGCAGGTTTATAAAACCCCAGAGGTCCATGTCTCCACAATTGGCCTAGAAAAGGCGCTCAGTCTGCAGAAAGTTTCCGCAAAAGCTCACGCGGTGCAGCGGACAAAGTCCATGTTTGCGAATGGCCTCGATGTGCTCGGGGCTCGCGTAGCCCTTCGACTCGGCCAGATGGTACTCGGGATACTCGGCGTCGTACTCGACCATCATCTCGTCACGCGTGACCTTGGCCATGATGGACGCCGCGGCGATGCAGGCGATCTTGGCATCGCCCTTCACCACATCGCGCTCGTTAGGAACGGCGCCCAAGGGGTTGCCATCCATAAGCACGCAATCGGGCTCGAGCCCCGTATCGGCCACGGCGCCCGCAACGGCGGTACGGATAGCACGGGCCATGCCCATCTCATCGATATCCGCAGGAGCGATATGGTAAAAGCCGATGGCAGTCGCCACCTCGGCTATCTTCACCGAGAGCAGCTCGCGGCGCGCCGGCGTGAGCTTTTTGGAATCGTTGATGCCCCAGACGCGCGGCTCCATAGGAAGGCAGACAGCGCATACCGTCAAAGGACCGGCCACCGATCCGCGACCCACCTCGTCGACACCAACGACCACTCCATCGCCGCCAAGCTCATGCATAAGCTCGTACATGTCATTGACGCGCTCGCGCTCGGCAAGCTCTTTGGCATGGCGTTTGAGGGCGCGTTCGCAAGCCTTGATCACCTGCTGGCGCGGGTCCTCGCGATAATGCTCCACGAGGGCGGGAATCTCCTCAAACGTGGCACTCGCCAGCTCGCCGGCAACCTGCGATGCCAAAACCGAGCTCGTCATATTGGCCATATCGGGGCCTCCTTGCATGCAAATCAGATAAAAAGAAGGGCCACCCGAAGGTGACCCTTGTGTCCAAACGAGTGGACAGACGCTGCGATCTTCTTAGCGCTTCTCGGGGATGCGAGCAGCCTTGCCCACCTTGTCGCGGAGGTAGTACAGCTTGGCGCGACGGACGCGACCATGACGAACGACCTCGAGCTTGGCGATCTTGGGGCTGTGAAGCGGGAAGGTACGCTCAACACCGACACCGAAGGAAATCTTGCGGACGGTGAAGGTCTCGCGGGCACCGGCGCCGGCCATGCGGATGACGTCGCCCTGGAAGACCTGGATGCGCTCGCGGTCGCCTTCCTTAATGCGGTAGTGAACCTTGACGTTGTCGGCGACGCGAACCTGAGGAATGTCCTCGCGGATCTGCTGACGCTCGATTGCGCGGATGTAATCCATGTGCAATTCCTTACTCTTCTAGAGGTGCCGTACCATCTTGGCCGGCACGTAGTTGAACAAACGTATTCGAGTATACACGCGCGGGTTTCTGCTGCAAGAACAATTTTTTACGCAGACAAAAAGACAAAACCCGCACATGATAACCGCCCGCCTCACGAATGAGACGGGCGGCATGAAGGGGGGGCTACACTAGACGTCGATGTGCGGGGCGCTAGGCGTTGCGCTTGGCCTCGAGCTTGGCCTGAGCGGCAGCCAGGCGTGCGAGGGGCACGCGATAGGGCGAGCAGGACACGTAGTCCACGTCGGCCACGTTAAACAGGCCCTTGATGGACTTGGGGTCGCCGCCGTGCTCACCGCACACGCCAAAGTGCATGCCGGGGTTGGCGGCGCGACCCTTCTCGACGGCCATGCGCACGAGCTCCAGTACCGCCGAGTCGATAGTCTCGAAGGGGTTGTCCTTCAAGATCTTCTTGTGCATGTACAGCGGAATGAACTTGGCCTCGGCATCGTCGCGGGAGAAGCCGAAGGTCGTCTGGGTGAGGTCGTTGGTGCCAAAGCAGAAGAAGTCGGCATGGTGGGCGATCTCGTCAGCGACCATGCAGGCGCGCGGCAGCTCGAGCATCGTGCCCACGGGAATGTCGAGCTCGACGCCCTCCTCGGCGGAAACCTCGGCGATCACGCGCTCGATGACCTCGCGGGTCTGGACATGCTCGGCCGTGATGGAAACGAGCGGAACCATGATCTCGGGGCGCGGATCGACGCCCTCCTTGATTAGGCGGGCAGCGGCCGTGGCGACGGCGCGAACCTGCATGAGCGGCAGATCGCTAAAGACGACGGACAGGCGCACACCGCGCAGGCCGAGCATCGGGTTGGACTCGACCATGCCGTCGATACGACGCAGGCGGACGCGAAGGGCGGCAAGCTCTTCCTCGCTGGCGCCAGCGGCTTCCTTCTTGGTGATGGCGACCTCGAGCTCGCGAGGATCATCCAGGAACTCATGCAGCGGCGGATCCAGGTAACGGATGGTCATCGGACGCTCGCCCATGATGCGGTACATAGCAGTGAAGTCGGCCTCCTGGAACGGCTCGACCTTAGCCAGGGCAGCCTTGCGCTCCTCAACGGTACGGGCGCAGATCATCTCACGGACAGCCTTGATGCGGTCCTCGGCGAAGAACATGTGCTCGGTACGGCACAGACCGATGCCCTCGGCACCCATGTCAACGGCGTTCTGCGCGTCACGCGGGTTGTCGGCGTTGGTCATGACCTTCATCTGGCGGTTTGCGTCAGCCCAGCCCATGAAGCGCTTGAAGTTGGCGTTCTCGGTGGAAGCGACGGTAGCGATCTGGCCCTCGTAGACGTTGCCGGTGGAGCCGTCGATGCTCATCCAGTCACCCTCGTGGAAGGTGTGGCCGTTGATGGTGATGACCTTGGCGTCATAGTCGATGGCGACGTCGTTATCGTTGCCGCAGCCGGAGACGCAGCAGGTGCCCATGCCGCGGGCGACAACAGCAGCGTGGCTGGTCATACCGCCGCGGACGGTCAGGATGCCCTGGGAGGCCTTCATGCCCTCGATATCCTCCGGAGAGGTCTCGAGACGGACGAGAACGACCTTCTCGCCGCGCTCCTTCCACTCTTTGGCATCCTCAGCGGAGAAGACGATCTTGCCGCAGGCGGCGCCGGGGGAGGCGGGCAGAGCCTTGGCGATGGCGGGAGCCTTCTTGAGGACAGCCGCATCGAACTGGGGATGGAGCAGGGTGTCGAGGTTGCGCGGGTCGATCATGGAGACGGCCTTCTTCTCGTCGATCATGCCCTCGTCCACGAGGTCACAGGCGATCTTGAGAGCAGCCTGCGCGGTGCGCTTACCGCTGCGGCACTGGAGCATATAGAGCTTGCCGTTCTCGACGGTGAACTCCATGTCCTGCATGTCGCGGTAGTGATCCTCGAGCAGGTCGCAGACCTTGACGAAGTCGGCGTAAGCCTGGGGGAACTTCTCTTCCATCTGGGAGATGGGCATCGGGGTACGGACGCCGGCGACGACGTCCTCGCCCTGAGCGTTGGTCAGGAACTCGCCCATGAGCTTCTTCTCGCCGGTGGCGGGGTCACGGGTGAAGGCGACGCCGGTACCGGAGTTGTCGTTCAGGTTGCCGAAGACCATCGGCATGACGTTGACGGCAGTGCCCCAGGAATAGGGGATGTCGTTGTCGCGGCGATAGACGTTCGCGCGCGGGTTGTCCCAGGAGCGGAACACGGCGCGGATGGCTTCGTACAGCTGGGTCTTGGGGTCGGAGGGGAAGTCCTCGCCGATCTGCTGCTTGTACTCGGCCTTGAACTGCTCGGCGAGTTCCTTGAGGTCGGCTGCGGTAAGCTCGATGTCGAGCTTGACGCCGCGCTTTTCCTTCATCGCGTCGATGAGCTGCTCAAAGTACTTCTTGCCGACTTCCATAACGACGTCGGAGAACATCTGGATGAAGCGGCGATAGGAGTCGTAAACGAAACGCTCGAAGTTGGGGTCGGGGTTGCCCGCGATCATGGCGGCGACGACGTCGTCGTTGAGACCGAGGTTCAGGATGGTATCCATCATGCCGGGCATGGAAGCGCGCGCGCCGGAACGGACGGAGACGAGCAGGGGGTTCTTCAGATCGCCGAACTTCTTACCGTTCATCTCTTCCATCTTCGCGACGTATTCCATGATCTCTGCCATGATCTCGTCGTTGATCTTGCGGCCGTCCTCGTAATACTGGGTGCAGGCTTCGGTCGTGATGGTGAAGCCCTGGGGCACGGGCAGACCGATGTTGGTCATCTCGGCCAGGTTCGCGCCCTTGCCGCCCAGAAGCTCACGCATGGTAGCGTTGCCTTCCGAGAACAGGTAGACATACTTTTTGCTCATTGGTTTTCCTCCATTAAAAATGTATCGCTGTGTGATCATTATCAAGCCATATTATTATAGACAGAAAATCCTCGACTTTCAATAACAAGTTGTGAAATTTTTGTCGACTTTCCGCATTTTTTCTCCCACAAAACGCAATTTGGCGCAAAATCGTTCTGTTTTTCCGTCGCGGGGCGCGGATTTTCTTGCAAGCGCCGCACTTTTGCGATATACTATTTTTAGATTTGCGCTGAAAATGCGCGCAGAGTACAGAGCATGGAGCGGGCAATGGAGCTTTTGGATTTTGCAAAAACCGATACGGCGGCGCGTCTTCGCACCGCGGCAAAGCGCGGCGCACTGTCGCACGCACTCATTTTCAGCGGCAGCGGCGACCGCGTGAGCGCTGCGCGCTATGCCGCCGCGGCGATGGAGTGCACAGCGGAAAGCAAGCCCTGCCTCGCCTGCCCTGCCTGCCGCAAGGTGATGCAGGACATCCACCCCGACGTCACGTTCGTGCGCGACGCAGAGCACAAGGAGCTCTCGATCGACACGGTGCGCGCGATGCGCGCCGACGCGTTCATCCGCCCGAACGAGGGCGCGCGCAAGGTCTACATTTTCGAGGACTGCACCATCCTGACGGAAAAGGACCAGAACGTGCTTTTGAAGCTCGTGGAGGAGGGACCCGCTTACGCAGCGTTCTTCTTCTGCGCGGAAAATCCGGCGGTTCTGCTCCAGACCATCCGCTCGCGCTGCGTGGAGGTCAAGCTCTCCCCCACCGTCGAAGAGGGCGGCGCGCCTGACGAGCGCGCGCTCGAGCTCGCGCGGCTCATCGCCGAGGGGTCGCGCGCGTCCCGCGCGGCATTCCTCGCAAAGCTCGAAACGCAGAAGGTCACGCGCGACGACCTGTCCTCGCTTTTCGAGGGGACGCGGCTTCTGCTCTCGTCCGCCCTGCTGGGGCAGTACGGTGTGAGTGTACCGGAGAGGGATCTTCGCATCGCGCGGTCACTGGCTTCGCGCTTGACAAAAGCCAAATTACTCGGCACAATAGATTTATTGCAGGACTACCGCAATAAATGCACCTATAACGTCGGCGTCGGGCCCACGCTGGGCGGCTTCGCCGTTGAATTGGAGGAAACCCTTTGACAGAAGTGATCGGAGTCCGCTTCCGCGGCGGATGCAAGGAATATTATTTTGACCCGCACGGCATCACGGTCGAACCCAACCAGTTCGTCATCGTCGAGACCGCGCAGGGGCTCGAGTACGCCCAGTGCGTCTCGGGCAACCATGAGGTGGAGGACGATTCCGTCGTCCAACCGCTGCGCCCGCTCGTGCGCGTGGCGACGGAGAACGATGACCGCACCTACGCCTACAACAAAACGCGCGAAAAGAACGCCTTCGAGGTCTGCCAGAAGAAGATCGCCGAGCGCGGGCTCGACATGAAGCTCGTGCGCGTGGAGAGCAACTTCGACGGCAGCAAGATCATCTTTTTCTTCACGTCCGATGGGCGCGTGGACTTCCGCGAGCTCGTGCGCGACTTAGCCGGTGTGTTCCGTGCCCGCATCGAGCTGCGGCAGATCGGCGTGCGCGACGAGGCGAAGATGCTCGGCGGCCTCGGCATCTGCGGCCGGCCTTTCTGCTGCTCGCAGTTTTTGGACGACTTCGTCCCCGTTTCGATCAAGATGGCCAAGACGCAGAACCTGAGCCTGAACCCGACGAAGATCTCCGGCACGTGCGGCAGGCTCATGTGCTGCCTCAAATACGAGCAGAACGCCTACGAGGACGCGGTGCGCCGCTGCCCGAAGCAGGATTCGTTTGTCGCAACGCCCGACGGCCTTGGCAACGTGAGCTCGGTCGACATTCTGCGCGAGCAGGTGCTCGTGCGTCTCGACGGGCAGAACGAGAGCCCCAAGCGCTACCGCACCTGCGAAATTCATGTGCTGCGCAACGGCAAGGGCTCGCGCGACGGCATCGAGCTCCCAACGACGCTCCCCGAGCGCTATCAGGAGCCGCCGGAGGAGGATCCGCAGCTGACGCTGAACTTCTTCTCGTCTGCCAAGCCCATCGTGCCGCCCGAACAGTGGACGGCCCCCGTCGCAAAAGCGGACGCCCCCGCCGCTGACGAGGAGGAGAAGGAAAAGCGCCGTTCCCGCCGCGGCGGCCGCGGGCATCGCGGCGGCAGAGGCCGCGGCAAGGGCAGCGGTGAAGGCGGCGAGAAGTCCGCCGCGCCGAAGAGTGAAAACATGCCCCAAAAGGGTGGCGACAAGCCCGCCGAAAAGCGAAGGGAACGCCCCGCGCGCGGCGATAAGCCGAGCAGCGAACGTCCACCCCGCAATCCCGACAAGAACGGCGAGCGCCGCGCCCCGCGCCAGAGCAAGCCGAACAGCGAAACTCCCGACGCGCCGAAAGCCCCGCGTCCGCCCCGCCCGCCGAAAGCCGAGGGCGCGATTGAGGGCGGCGAGAACAAGCCGCGCCGCCGCAGCCACCGCGGCGGCAGAGGCCGCCGCAGAAGTGGCGGTCAGGGCGGCGAAAATCCCGCGCCGAAGAACGAAGCGTAAACAAGAAATAGAACCGCCGCGAAGCACAGTTGTTTCGCGGCGGTTTTGCCAAAAGGCGGAAAGGAATTGCTTCCATGCTGTACCATGCCTCCCCCACCGGCGGTCTCACCATCCTCACGCCGCACGTCTCCAACCATGGCCACCCGCTCGTCTATTTTTCGAAGAAACGGGAAAATGTGCTGGTCTATCTGAGCAATGCCGTTGAAAAATACTGCCGCGACACCGGCTTTGTCCACACGGGCCGGTGGGAAAAATGGGGGCCTTACGGCTTCGACTTAGACGGCGTGCAGCGGCTGGAGGAATACTACCCCAACGCACTGGAGGAGACCTATGCCGGCGTCTCCGGCTATATCTACGGCGCGGAACCGGCAAATACCGCCCCTGTTTCCGACGTGCCGTTCGCGGTCACGTCCGAAGAGGCGGTAGCAGTCGTCTCGTGCGAGTTCGTCCCCGATGCCTATGAAGCCATTCTCCGCGCAGAGCGGGAGGGGCTGCTGCGCATTCTGCACTATGCGCAGACCGGTGATCCGTTCCGCGCCTGGATATGGCAAACCATGAAACATGAATACGAAAATGCCGAAAAGCAGCCCGACTACCGTCATTTTATCAAAGGAAAATTCGGCATCATCGGCTGATATCTTTACGCAAAACATCCCTTTTCATTTCTCCCGCGCCGTGTTATACTTTTGCCGAAAAACAACGAGAAAAGAAGAGAGGATCAACCATGCTGAAATTCAACAAGGTGCTGCTCGCCAGCGACTTTGACAACACGCTCGTCTATACGCAGGGCGCGCTGGAGCGCGGCGAGGACATCCCGCCGATGAGCGCGCGCAACCGCGAGGCAGTTGAGTATTTCATTCAAAACGGCGGCTATTTTTCGATCTCCACCGGCCGTGCGCTGCCCGCCTTTGCCCGCTACGCCAAGGATCTGCCCTGCAATGCCCCCTGCGTCATCGCCAACGGCGCGGCCATTTATGACTTCAACAAGGATTGCTATGTGGAGACCGCGTTTTTAGACGCGGACATCTACGATCACGTCGACGCGCTGCTCGCGCGCTTCCCCGGCCTGTGCTTCGAGATCTACCACGACGACCGCCGCATCCACGTCCTGCACCCGAACGACTACACGCGCAACCACGAGCACCTGACGCGCGCGAAGACCGAGGAGGTCAAGGACTTCCGCGAGGTGGATCTGCCGATCATCAAACTGCTCTTTGAAGAGGAAAAGCCGCTTTTGGAGCAGGTGCGCGATTTTATCGTCTCTCGGGACTGGGGAAAACGCTACGAGCTCATCTTTTCGAGCGATCACCTGCTTGAGCTGACGCGCCGCGGCGCGACGAAGGGCGGCATGATCTTAAAGCTTGCCAAGCTCCTCGGCGTTGCGCGCAAGGACATCTACTGCATCGGCGACCACAACAACGACATTCCGATGCTCGAGGTCTCCGAGATCGGCTTCGCGCCTGAAAACGCCATCCCCGAGGTCAAGGAATGGGGTGCGCACATCGTCTGCCACTGCAAGGACGGCGCGCTGGCGGACGTGGTGGAGATCCTAAACAGGCGATATTGACTTCAAAAAAGCGGCTTTGCCGCTTTTTTGAGGGGGATCACACTCCGCTTCGTGCCTTGCCGCCCGCAGGGCGGCTGCGACACGCGCAGAGCGAGAAGAATAAATCGCCACGCACATGTCGCGGCGATTTATGATCGAAATTTATTTCGCGTCTGCGGACGCGAAAGTCTGCGACGCTTTTTGATCTTGCAGATACAATGTCCCTCTTGCGCGTAAAAATCTGCGAGACGCTTTTTTATCCTCTGCTGTCCTTTTTCGTACAACTTTTCGTTTGCTCGCGCATATAATAGCCGGGCGAGAGAAAAGCTGAAAGGAATGGTACAATGAAGGAAAAAGACAACATCCGTCATGGCGACGTGGACGACATGATCTTCGGCAGCGAGGCGCATGTCAGCGAACGATAATATGCCAAAAGGCTCCGCTTTCGCGGAGCCTTTTCTCACTTTTATAACGCCTTTTCGATCGTGCCGCCGCCGAGGACCTCTTCGCCATCATAGAAGACGACAGCCTGTCCTGCCGTGACGGCGCGCTGGGGCGTGAGGAGCTCGACGTGCGCGCAGCCTCCTTCCAGCGGTGTGACGACGGCGTCGCACTCTTTCTGGCTGTAGCGCGTTTTGGCGGTGCAATAGACTTTTTCCGCAGGCGTCTCCCCCGCGATCCAGTTCACGCGCGAGGCGAGCAGCGCTGCGGAAAACAGTTCCTCATTGTCGCCGAGCAGCACGGTATTATTTTCGGCGTTTTTGGATATCACATAGAGCGGGCGGTCCGCGCTCACGCCGAGACCCTTGCGCTGACCCGCCGTGTAGCACTCCAAACCGCGGTGGCGACCGAGCACGCGGCCCGTTTCGTCGACAAAGTCGCCGGGCTGCGGCGTCACGCCGCCATAGTCGTGCAGAAAGCGCACATAGTCCCCGTCGGGGATGAAGCAGATATCCTGCGAATCGGCCTGATGGGCGTTTGCAAGGCCCGCCTCCTCCGCCTGCTCTCGAATTTCCGGTTTTTCAAAGCTGCCGACCGGCAGCAGAAGATGCGAGAGCTGCTCCTGCGTGAGCTGATAGAGCACGTAGCTCTGGTCCTTCGCGCGGCTCTCGCCGCGCAGCAGCCGGTAACGTCCGCTCGCTTCGTCATAGCCGACGCGGGCATAGTGCCCCGTCGCGATGTAGTCAAAGCCCATCTCCAGCGCGCGGTCCAAAAATGCACCGAATTTGAGGCAGCGGTTGCAGTCGATGCACGGATTCGGCGTGCGGCCCGCGCGGTACTCGCTGACGAAGTGATCCATCACCTCGCGCGCAAAAAGCTCGTGCTCGTCGAAGATGTAAAACGGCATACCGAGACCGTCGGCAATACGCTTCGCGCCGTCCGTCTCGTTGCCGCAGAGCGACAGCGTCGCGCCCGCGCACTCGTAGCCCTGCTTTTGCAGCAAAAGCGCGGCGGCGGAGGAATCCACGCCGCCGCTCATGGCGATCAAAACTTTTTTCTTCATCTGTGTCCCTTAATCCAGATACTTTTGCAGAAATGCCTCGCTCGAAAGCGCGTCGGACATCTCCACGAGCGTGCGGTTGAAGCCGCCGGCGTAGTCGCTGCCGCGGTCCTTGAGCTGTACGCGCCCGGCCTTTACCGCAGGGAGCGAGACGGTGAAGAGTGAGCCCTTCCCCTCCTCCGACTGCGCGACGATCATGCCCCCATGGCCCTGCGCGATGCGCTGGCAGATGGGAAGGCCCAGTCCCAAGCCGCGCGGCGGCATGGGGTTCTGCCCGCCGTCCATAAAGCGGTCGAACAAATGGGCCAGCGTGTCGCTGTCCATGCCCCTGCCGGTGTCCGCCACGGTGATCTTGACAAATCTCCCCTCCGTTTTCACGCGCACGCGGACACTGCCACCCTTGGGCGTAAATTTAAGCGCGTTGGAGAGGAGATTCAGCAGCAGCTTGCGGATGGCCTCGGCGTCGAGGGCGATGATGCGGCTGTCGCGGTCGGCGAGGAAGTCGAGTTCCACGCCGCGCTGCGCAAAAAGGAAGTCCACCTCAGCGCACACACTGCGGCAGACGCCGACAATGTCGTCATCGTAGAGCTCGAAGCGCTTGCGCTCAAACAGGTTCCCCGCGTCGGTCAGATTGCTGATGACGCGGTAGAGCTGGTAATAGCTCTGGTAAAATGCCGCGGCGGTGCGGTCAGTCTTCGGGTCCTTCTCCCGCGTCTCCTGCGGTGCCATGCGGTCGAACGCCGTGTAGATCGTCGAAAGCGAGGTGCGCAGCTGCAATGCAATATTCGGCAGCACATCCGACAGCATTTTCAGTTCTTCTTCAGTATAATCCCGCATAGCGTCTCCTAATAAAAGTTCTCCTACCGGTAGCATTCACCGCAGGGAGGCGGAGTTTGCGCGGAAAGAATTGGTGTTTTCGCGATAAGCTCGCGCTTAGAACGTTTTGTTGTACAGCGTTGTAGTATGAGGGTAGCAAAATTTCGGTCAAAAAGCAAGGAATTTGTGGAAATTATGAAAAAAATAGAATTTTTGCAAAAAAGGACTTGCAAAATGAAACTACTGCTATATAATATCTAAATGTACCAAACATTCGATATATTCCGATAAACAGGAAGGAAGTAAGTTTTATGAGTATTAAGGTCGGTATTAACGGCTTTGGCCGCATTGGCCGTATGGTCTTTCGCGCAAGCCTGAACCATCCTGAGATCGAGATCGTGGGCATCAATGACCTCTGCCCCGCCGATTATCTGGCCTACATGTTGAAATACGATACTATGCACGGCAGATTCGCCGCCGATGTGAAGAGCAACGACTACGGCATCGTGGTCAACGGCCGCGAGATCCCCGTCTTCGCCGAGCGCAACCCCGCGGATCTGCCCTGGGGTAAGATCGGCGCGGAGTACGTCGTCGAATCCACGGGCCTGTTCCTGACGAAGGAAAAGGCGCAGGCGCACATTGACGCCGGCGCGAAGAAGGTCGTCATGTCCGCCCCGTCCAAGGATGACACGCCGATGTTCGTCTGCGGCGTCAACCTCGATTCCTACACGAGCGACATGCAGTTCGTCTCCAACGCCTCGTGCACCACGAACTGCCTGGCCCCCATCGCCAAGGTCCTGAACGACTGCTTCGGCATCAAGGATGGCCTGATGACCACCGTGCACTCCGTCACCGCCACGCAGAAGACCGTGGACGGCCCGTCCCTGAAGGACTGGCGCGGCGGCCGCGCGGCCACGGGCAACATCATCCCCTCCTCCACCGGCGCCGCCAAGGCCGTCGGGAAGGTCATCCCCTCGCTCAACGGCAAGCTGACCGGTATGTCCATGCGCGTTCCCACGCTGGATGTCTCCGTCGTCGACCTGACCGTCAACCTTGAAAAGCCCGCCACCTACGATGAGATCTGCGCGGCCATGAAGAAGGCCAGCGAGGGCGAGCTCAAGGGCATCCTCGGCTACACCGACGAG
>ENA-OUOU01001440-OUOU01001440.1-human-gut-metagenome-genome-assembly--contig:-NODE-1440-length-12442-cov-3.072818_pt1 | contig 12442 bp, 8 predicted proteins | sample MGYA00237936_ERZ548765 | MGnify/ENA primary metagenome ERZ548765 (study PRJEB26490, sample SAMN05356889) | human gut metagenome | biome: terrestrial biome; feature: human-associated habitat; material...
GAGCGGGGCTCCGTGGGTATCCTCCGCAGAGAAAGCCGCTGCGGCCGCGGCAGCCGGGGGGCTGTATGGCAGTCTCACCGGAGCGGGGCGCCTGCCGAAGCAGGATGCCTCGACGACGGATACGACACAGCCGGGCGACAGCACACAGAAGCCGTCCGGCAGAGGAAACGGAGGAAGTGGGAGCGGCGGCAAGGTGACGTACATCGACCCAAACGGCGACGCGCAGAAGGGCACGACGGAAGGAACGCCGGAGGAAACGCCGGGCGAGCCGCAGCGGACGTATCTGGACGATCTCAAGGAACAGTACCAGAAGATGTACGACGACGCGGTGAAGGCAAACAACGACGCGGCGAAGGCCGCCGCCGAGCGGGCGCTCGCGCAGGCGGAGAAGGGCGTCGGCGAGCTCGGAGACCAGTACGGCAGTCTCAACAAGCAGCTCTATCGGGATTACATGGAATCGCTGCGCGTGCTGCCGCAGGAGATGGCAGCGAGAGGCTACAGCGGCGGCATGAGCGAATCGGCGCGGCTGGGGCTGGATACGGCCTACGGCGAGCGGCTGAACGAGAACGAGGCCGCGCGTATCGCTGCCATTATGCAGCTGCGGCAGCAGGGCGCGGACGCCGAGTATCAGGCGAACGCCGCGCGGGATCAGGCGAACGCGCAGGCGCAGCAGAATCTTTACGCGAACATGATGAATCTCATTCTTCAGCAGCAGCAGGACGCCGCGACGAAGGCACAGAACATGGCGCAGTACGGCGACTTCTCCGGCTATCTCGGGCTCGGCTACACGCAGAGCGAGATCGACCAGATGCAGAAGGCGTGGATCGCGGCGAACCCGGAGCTTGCGCGGACGCTGGGGTATGTCAAGACGCCGGAGCCGGTGTACAGCTCTTACAGCGGCGGCGGCGGGAAAAACAACACGCCGAGCGCTGAGCAGAAGGCGAACGGAAGAGATCTTCTGAACGAAGCGATACAGCTTAAAAATGGCGGGACACCGTACAGCCAGATCGCCAAGGCACTCGACGAGGAAGCTGCCGCGGGAACGATCACGACGGCACAGGCGGAGGCGGCAAAGCGAGCAGCGATAAGCAGCGGGCTGGATAACGCCTATGCGTCGATGAAGAAAAACACAACGCAAAAAGGCCCCGTCTCCATAGGGAGACCGATCACTGAGGGCGACTTTTACAGCCAAATTCTCGGAGGTAGAAAATGAGCCTTACGGAAAGAATCTACGGAAAAGAGACAGCCGGAAAACCGGCTGTCTCTTCGGACACTCAGAAGAACCTGTATACTGCGGCGGCGAATAAAAAGCCGTCGCTCGCAAACCGCATTGCGCAGACCGGCGGGCAGCCGACGCTCTACGCTGACGCCGCAGCAAAGCAGAAGCCTTCGCTTGCAAGCCGCATCGAGGCCAACGGCGGGACACCATACGCCGACGCTGCGGCGCAGATGAAGAGCGGGAATGCGGCGAAGGGCACGAGCGTCGTTTTCAACAGCGTGTACGGAAAGGCGGATGACCGGGCGAGCTCGGCCGGCTTCGGGAAGTATGCCGGTATTCTCAAAGCGAGCGACTATACCGAGCTTTCCAAAAGCGGCGAGAGCAAGAGGAAGCTCTTCGGCGACGCCCGGTATGACTACATCAACAACATCGGGAACTTCCGAGCGCAGTCCGACGTGCAGCAGGCGCAGGGCCGCGGGCAGGACTACGGGAAATACGCCTTCATGACCGATGATGAGATCGGCGTATATAACTACCTCTACGCCACACAGGGAAAGAAGGCGGCGAACGCCTATCTGAGCGATCTTGAGCCGGAGCTGGACAAGCAGTGGTACACCGGAACGAACCGGGCGACGACGGAGGCGCTCGGAAAGAATGCGGCGACGCGGACGCTGGCAAGCGCCATGACCGTTGCGGCGCAGCCTGCCCGGACGATCACGAGCATGATCGCCATGGCGGACGATGCGGTGCGCACGGCGAAGGGGCAGGAGATCAACCCCTATTCCAAGTGGCGGCAGGCGAGCAACATCACGCAGGAGCTCCGCGCCGACACCTCGCAGCACATTGAGGAAACGAATCCGGGGATGGGCGGCAAGGTCGGGAGCTTCGTCTACAACACGGCGATGAGCGCCGCGGACAGCGCGATGAACGCGCTTGTCGCCAAGGGCATCGGCGAGGCCGTGGGGCTTACCGGCGACACGCTGATGAAGGCGACGAACATTCTCGGCTCGGCGCTGATGAGCTCGGAGGCGGCTTCCCTGTCCATCGCCGAGAGCAAGGAAAAGGGATACTCCAACGCCGGAGCGCTGGCGCTCGGTCTGACGCGCGGCGCGATCGAGTACGCCTCAGAAGCGGTCGGCGGCGAATGGGTCATCCGAAAGATCAAGGCAAACCCGCTGAGCTTTGTGAAGAGCATGGCGCTCACGATGATCCCTGAGGGCATGGAGGAGGTCATGTCGGACGCGGCGAACGGCGTGGTTAACCTTGCAATTGACGCGGCGTTCGGCACGGAAGAGAGCGGGATCCCGAAGATGCTCGAATACTACCGGACCAGCGGCACGGATTGGCAGAAGAAGCACGCGGAGCTTGCGACCGTGCTTGCCGTTCTCGGACAGGAGGGGCTTTCGTTCCTCGGCGGCGCGCTGGCAACACTGGGGTCGAGCGGCGTGCAGTATGGCACGAACCGCGCGAACATCAACCAGACAGCCGAGCGGCTGGACACCACGCCGAAGAACGTTGTGCAGATGATGCAGGACGCGCAGACGGAAAACCCCGGCGTTATATACGCACTGGCCGAGCTGACCGACGCGGAGAACGCCGACGATCTCCGGCAGAAGATCGGCACGAAGGAAGATATGAAGCGCGCGGCGGAGTATCTGACGCAGCAGATGGAGGCAGGCGGGCGTTTCGGCGCGCAGGAAGGTGTTTATACTGCCGGGGTGCAAAACGCGCCTGTGGGCGCGCAGAGGGCGCAGAACGAAGGAATCAGCACGACGCCCGCGGCGGCGATCAACATTCAGGAGGGAATGAACAATGGACAGAGTACTTATCAGGGACGAAAAAACGGGTCTTATGATCTCCGTACCGGCGGACAAGCTGCCGCAGAAGGAGGAGCGCAAGCTCTCGCCGGAGGCCGAGCGGAAATTCCGGGAGGCGTGGGAGCGGACGCGCAGGCGGATCTACGGCAAGTAACTCCGGCGCAGCTCGGAATCCGAAACGGCGGCACGGAGGCCGTGACCGTCGTGGACGCGCAGAAGCTCGGCGGGGACGCGGCGAGAGCGTCTAATCTTCTCGCGGCGAACAATATCGAGCCGGTCGCGGTGCGCGGAGCCATTCAGGTGAACAACGGCTACGCAAACGCCTATACCGAGAGCGGGAGGGTGTTCTTCCGCGTGGACGCCGTGGACAGCCGCGGCAACGCCATCAGCCCGGAGGCGCTGGTGCGGCACGAGCTGTTCCACAACTACATCTCCGAGGAGGTTTTGCAGGCGTCGGACGAGGTGATCCGCGAGAGCATGACCGCCGAGGAATACGACGCGATGTATGAGAGCTACCGCGACGCCTACGCGAGCATTTACGATTTTGAGAACATGAGCGAGGACGAGATCGAGCGGCTGCTCACCGAGCACGGCCAGCATGAGCGCCTTGCCGCGGTTATTCACATACACCTTTGCACCCGGCTGCAGCTCCATACCGAACGTATACGGCACAAAGCCCGCGTCCTCCGCCATGCGGATCGCCTCCTTGACGGCCTCGCGCTCGGTGCGCGCGGCGTCGAGAAAGCGCTTATACCCCTCGGCATAGGCAAAGATCTCACCGGTCTGTTCGGCGTCGATCTGATCGTACCCGTTCTTCGGACGGTAAAACAGCTTTTCCTTCCACTGCTTGACTTCCTTATCTTCGCTCATGAGAGCACCTCCTGTATCAGTTGATGGCAGCGGCGCTGAAAATCGGCGAGCGTGCCGCCGTTATCCAGCACATGGCTGCAGTTCTGGACAAACCATTCGTTGGGCTTCTGCGCGTCGATGCGCGCCTCGGCATAATCGCGCGTCACGCCCTCGCGCGCGATGAGCCGCTCGATACGCACCTCGCGCGGCGCCGTCACGCCGATGGTAACGGTGCACAGCTCCGCCAGCCCGCTCTCGATGAGCGCGATGGCGTCGATCGCCGCGACCGTGCCGCCCTGCCGCGCCCACGCGCGCAGACGAGACTGCACCTCGGCGCGGACATACCGGTGCGTGATGGCGTTGAGATCGTCGAGCGCCGCCGCGTCCGCGAACACGACCGCGCCGAGTTTTTTGCGCTGCAGCACCCCATTTTCTATTGTACCCGGAAAACAGGCGTTGATCTCCGCAAGCATGGCGGCATTCGATGCCAGCAGCTCATGATACACTGCGTCGCAGTCGATGACGAGCGCGCCCTGGCGCTCGAGCTCCATGAGCGCGGTCGTTTTGCCGCAGCCGGTGCCGCCCGTGATGCCGACGATGTGCATCCTGCGCACAAGCGCGTCCCAGACAGCATCGTCCGGCACGGCGGCTGCACGCAGAATACGATACGGCGTACACGAGAGATCAACGAGCGTGGACTCCCGCCCGATGCCGCACGGACCGCCGTCGATGACGGCTGCGATCTGCCCGTCAAAATACGCCAGTACATCGTCCGCCGTTTTCGGGCTCGGCGCGCCGGAGGGATTGGCCGACGGCGCGGCCAGCGGCAGTTGCGCGGCCTCGATGAGCGCCAACGTGGCCGGGTGATCCGGGCAGCGCAGGCCGACGGTCTGCCCGCCAGCGCGCACGATCTCTGGCACACAGTCCTGCGCCCGCAGCACGATCGTGAGCGGGCCGGGCCAGAAGGCCTCGGCCAGCGTATGGGCCGCCTGCGGCACGGGGTCGCAGTAGCGCGCCATCGCCGAGGCATCGTGCACCATCAGCGACAGCGGCTTGACGCTCGGCCGGCCTTTGACTTCATAGATCTGCGCGACGGCCTTGGGGTCGAGGCCGTTTCCGGCAAGGCCGTAGACCGTCTCCGTCGGGACAGCGACGAGCTGCCCGGCGCGGATGGCATCTGCCGCCTGCGCGATCTCGGTTGTGATCCGTTGTGTTTTCATGCTTCCTCCACGGATGCGCGCAGCTTCTCGGCCTGATCGGCCAGCGTGAGCGCATCGATGATCTCATCCAGATCGCCGTCGAGCACCTGATCGAGCTTATAGAGCGTCAGGCCGATGCGGTGATCCGTCACCCGTCCCTGCGGGAAGTTGTAGGTGCGGATGCGCTCGTTGCGCATCCCCGTGCCGACCTGGCTGCGCCGCTCGGCCGAGCGTTCGGCGCTCTGCCGGGCGCTCTCGGCGGCATACAGGCGCGAGGCGAGGATCTTCATCGCGCGATCCTTATTCTTATACTGGCTTCGCTCATCCTGACACTCGACGACCGTACCCGTCGGCAGGTGCGTGATGCGGATGGCGCTCTCGGTCTTGTTGACGTGCTGACCGCCCGCGCCGGAGCTGCGGTAGGTGTCGATCTGCAGGTCCTTCGGGTCGATGTGCACCTCGACGGCGTCCATCTCCGGCAGCACGGCCACGGTGGCGGTGCTGGTGTGGATGCGGCCGCCGGTCTCCGTCTCCGGTACACGCTGGACGCGGTGCACCCCGCTTTCAAACTTCAGGCGGGAGTACGCCCCCTGCCCGCTGATGAGCAGGCTCGCCTCACGCACGCCGCCGAGCTCCGTCTCGTTGAGGTTCGCGATCTCGGTCTTCCAGCCGTGCGCGTCGGCGTACATGGTATACATTCGATAGAGACTATGCGCAAAGAGCGCCGATTCTTCCCCGCCGACACCGGTGCGCAGCTCCAGAATGACATTGCGGTCATCGTTCGGGTCGCGCGGCAGCAGCAGCACGCGCAGCGTCTGCTCGAGCTCCGCGCGGCGGGTCTTGCCGCTCTCGAGCTCTTCGCGCGCGATCTCGTGCAGTTCGGGATCGCCGAGCAGTGCCTGTGCCTGCGCGATCTGCGCCTCGCAGTCGACATAGGCGCGGTACGCCTCCACGACCGGCTGCAGCTCGCGCTGCTCGCGGCAGAGTCCGGTAAACACCGCTGGATCGGAATAATACGCGGGGTCAGCCAGCTTGCTCTCGAGCTCACTATACCGGTTTTCAATTTGTCGCAGCTTTTCGAGCACACTGCCGCCTCCCTCGTTGCGATATTCGCTTAATGTATCAGTGTAGCACACAGGCGCGAAAATGTAAACAGGCGGTGCGCCGAAGCGCACCGCCTGTTGCCTGTCGAAAAACCCAAGTGGTTTTCCGACAGAAGGTCTGCAGTCTGCTGCGCGCATAATTTGTGTGCCAGCGGCGCACAAATTCCACACTTGCAGCCTGAAAAGTATTTTCTCCGACGCACATGCCGCCGGAGAAAATGATCGAATTTTCTTTCGCCGCCCGGCGGCGAAACTCTGCGAGGCTTTTAGGGAAACGGAAGCAGGCGGCGCGCCGAAGCGCACCGCCCGCAAGTATAAGCCGAAAATTTCATCATCCGCGCGGGATGATCGCCTGCGCCACATTCTCGAGCGTATTCAGGTCGAGCACGTTGATCTGATCCGAACCGACGACATAGAAGTAGTCGCCGATATAGAGGCCGCGGTTATTCCCGTCCCACTGCGAGACGGAGATCTCCTTGCGCAGCGTGAAGCCGTCATCCGCCGAATAGCCATAGACGAGATAGCTGTTTTCCGCCGGGAAGGCGATGATGTCCTTGCCGCTGTCGACCAGAATGGCCTTGTGGTTGTTCAGCGCCTCGCTGTAGTCAGCATCAATGGCCTGCGTGTGCAGATCGTGCAGCTTCGCGGGATCGGACGTATCGATCATAACGAGCTTCATACCGTCCACGGTCGTGTTCGCGCCGACCGACTGCGTCTCCATGCCGAGACCGAACAGCAGCCCGTCCGACCAGACGTGCAGATAGTCCGAGTAGCCGCTGAGCTTGAGCTCGCCGACGACCTTCGGATTTGTCGGCTCGGTCAGATCGACCGCAAAGACCGGGTCAGTCTGGCGGTAAGTGCACAGATAGCCGTAATCGCCGTCAAAGCGCGCGGAGAACACCTGCTCTCCTTCCGCAAGGCCGGTCACGCTGCCGACGGTCTTGAGCGAGGCATCGAGCACATAGACATCGTTGCGCGTCTGCATGCCGTCTTCGTCCGCCTTCGTGTTTTCAAAGTCATGCTTCTCGTCACGGTAGACACTGTAGGAATAGGTCTGCTCGGTCGTGGCCATACGCAGATAGCCATCACGCTCGTCAAGCGAGAACTGGTTATTGAGCGCACCGGGCACCGCGCCGTTGGCGGCAAAGGTGAGCTTGCCGTCCGCGATCGCGAAGCGGTTGACGACCGTGTTCACACTTGAGGTATAGTCCGTGACGGTATAGCTGCCGTCCTTGTAGGTCTTGCCCGCACCGTCATCGTAGATGCTCGCGCACAGGTAGAGATTATCCTTGTTCATATACACATTGTCGCCGCCGCCGAGCACAGACTGGCTCGACAGCCGCTCGCCGGAGGCGATGTCATACGACGCCGCGACCGCATAGGTCATCGAGTTGCCGTCCGGCATGAGGCCGATGCTGCCGCAGGGCACGACCGTCGCCGCGTCTCCATCGTACAGCCGGGGGGCAAACGTTGTCTCGTCGCCCTTTTCGGGGTTCGCGGGGTAATACGACGAGCACAGGTAGAGCACGCCATCGATCATGCGCGAGGCGATCTTGTAGCCGTCCTGCCCGAACGACTTGACAAGCGCCGGCGCGGTCGGGTCAGTCACGTCGTAGATATCGACTGCGACGTAATCCTGGCCGAAGCCGGTCACCGTGTCATCCGCGCTGCCCGTATCCGTCCAGTCGGAATAGGCCGAGACAACGACAGCACGGCTGCCTGACAGATACAGCTCCGTCGGCAGTTTTTCCTGCGTGTGCGCCAGGCCGTCCTCCGTCGTCGTCTGCTCCCAGTCCTGACCGACAAAGACGTTGGACACGTCCGTAACATCCTTGCCGTCGGCCTGCATGACGACCATCTCGCTGCCGCGCAGAATGTAGATATACTTGCCGTCCGTCTTGACAATGTCGCCCTCGTCCACGCCCTCGACCTGCACGTTCGTGCCGGAGTAGAACGTGCCCTCCGAGCCCTCGCCGGCAGCGCCTGCACCGTTGGGCTCAGACGAGTCCGCGCCGGTGTTGAGCAGCGTGTTGCGCTCGGCGATCGCCTTTTGCGCGTCGGTAAGTGCGGAATAGACCTCACTGTAGCTTTTGGCAAAGGTCAGGCCGCCGGCCGTCACCGTCTTGTCGGGCTGCCCGCCGCGGTCACATGCGCTCAGCAGCGCAAGCGACAGGCACAGCACCAGAATTCCGGAAAGAATTTTTTTCATAGTACACCTCTCGATCCTTCGATGGTTTCAACGGTATTGTACAGGATTCGACGCACATGGTCAAGAAATGTTCCGAAAAAACGGAAGACCGCCGCCGGCAGTCTCCCGTTCGATTTCATATCCGTTTAAGCGCCGAGGTATGCCGCACGCACCGCGTCGTTGCTCAGCAGATCTTTGCCGCTGCCGGTCAGTGTGATGCGTCCGGTCTCGAGCACATAGCCGACGTCGGCGATCTTGAGCGCCATGTTCGCGTTCTGCTCGATGAGCAGAATGGTCACACCCTGCTTGTTGATCTCCTGAATAATGGAGAAGATGTCGCGCACGACCAGCGGCGCGAGACCGAGCGACGGCTCGTCCATCATCAGCAGCTTCGGGCGGCTCATGAGCGCACGGCCGACCGCGAGCATCTGCTGCTCGCCGCCGGAGAGCGTGCCGCCGGCCTGCCAGCTGCGCTCCTTCAGGCGCGGGAACAGGCTGTACACCCACTCGATGTCCGCGGACAGGTCGTCCTTGCGCAGATATGCGCCGATCTTGAGGTTTTCCAGCACGGTCATGTCGGGGAAGATGCGCCGTCCCTCCGGCACAAGCGTGACGCCCTGCGTCACGATCTGCGTCGGATCTTTGCCGGTGATATCCTCACCCGCAAACAGGATCTTGCCGCCGCTCGGCTTGACGAGGCCGGAGATCGTGCGCAGCGTGGAGCTCTTGCCGGCGCCGTTGGAGCCGATGAGCGTGACGATCTGCCCCTCCTGCACTTCGAACGAGATGCCCTTGACGGCCTCGATACCGCCGTAATTGACCTGCAGGTCTTCAATTTTCAGAATCGGTTCACTCATCTTCCACAACCCCCAGATAGGCATCGATCACGTGCTGATTGTTCTGGATCTCCTGCGGGACACCCTGCGCGATCTCGCTGCCGAAGTCGATGACGTAGATATAATCGGAGATGCGCATGACCAGATCCATGTGGTGCTCGATCAGGAAGATCGTCAGGTCGTACTTGTCGCGCAGCTCGTGGATAAACGCCGCGAGCTCGAGCGTCTCCTGCGGGTTCATGCCGGCCGCCGGCTCGTCGAGCAGCAGCAGCTTCGGATCGGTCGCCAGCGCGCGGGCGATCTCGAGCCGGCGCTGGATACCATAGGGCAGGCTCGTGGCAATGTCGTCCTTATACTTTTCCAGTCCCTGCTCCGCGAGCAGCGCCATGGTCTCGTCGCGCATACGCTTTTCTTCCTTGGCGTTGCCGCGGAAGGTAGCGGAAAAAACGTTCTGCCTGGCGCGCATGTGCTTTGCCACGAGCACGTTTTCAAATACCGTCATGCTCTTCCACAGGCGGATGTTCTGGAACGTGCGCGCGATGCCGAGCTGCGTGATCTTATCCGGCGTCGGCGAGAGGATCTTGCCCGTGCGTGCCAGCGGGTCGCGCAGGAGCATCTGCTCTTTTGTTTCGTCGCCGGGATCGTATTGGCTTGTATAGAGCAGCGGGTTTTCGCCCTTATAGAGCTTTTTCATCTTGCCGGTCGGATGGTTGCGGACCATTGGCTCGTCAAGGAATTTGACGAGGCCGTTCGTCGGCTCGTATACGCCGGTGATGCAGTTGAAGGCCGTGGTCTTTCCGGCGCCGTTCGGGCCGATGAGCGCCACGATCTGCCCCTCGGGAATGTGCAGCGAGAGGTTGTTGACGGCGACGACGCCGCCGAACTGCATCGTGATATTCTCCACGCTGAGGATGTCCTTACGCATCTGCTTTGCCCTCCTCAACTACGTTCTTTTTTGCCTTTTTCGCTCGCTTGCCAAACAGATCCGGCAGCTCGCGCTCGCCCATAATGCCCTTGCGGAAGAAGAGCACGACGATCATGATGATGACCGAGAACACGACCATGCGGAAGCCGTTGCGCAGCAGCGGCACCTTAAACGCGCCGATATACGCCTCGTTGTCGAGGAAGCGCAGCCACCACTCGGAGCAGGCGATGTACAGGAAGGAGGCGATGCAGCTGCCGGAGACCGAGCCGATGCCGCCGATGACGACGATGAGCAGGATCTCATAGGTCATGGCCGAGGTGAATACCTTGGCCTGCACGGTCGTTGCGAACATCGCAAAGAGCGCGCCGGACACGCCCGCGAAAAACGAGCTGATGACAAAGGACAGGCTCTTGTGCTTTTCGAGGTTCACACCCATGGCCTCCGCCGCGATCTCATCATCGCGGATGGCCTTGAACGCGCGGCCGTAGGAGGAGTTGATGAGCAGGATGATGATGAAGATGCACCCGCCGGCAAGCAGGATCGGCATGACCGCGCTCAAGCGGAAGAGCACCTTTCCGGAAGCGTTGGTGATGTTGAAGTCGGCAAACGTCGGATAGCCCTTGAGGATGTTCGCGCCGTTGGTGACCTTGCCGAGCGCCTGCCACTGGAAGATGGCGCGCAGGATCTCGGCAAAGCCGAGCGTGGCAATGGCCAGATAGTCGCTCTTGAGGCGCAGCACCGGCAGACCGATCAGATACGCAAAGAGCGCCGCGACCAGACCCGCAAAGATGATGGCGACCAGTACGCCGAGCACCAGGCTCACGCCGCCGCCGAAGCCGCTGGCGCCGAACAGGTGCTGGAACATCTCCTGAAACGAGAAGTGGACGCTCGACCCGCCGAAGAGGTAATACACGCCCTCGCGCGCGGCATCCGGGATCATGAAGATCGCGTAGGCATACGCGCCGAGCAGCATGAAGCCCGCCTGACCGAGCGAGAACAAGCCTGTAAAGCCGTTGAGCAGGTTCATAGACACGGCGACGAGCGAGTACACCGCACCCTTTTTGATGACTGTAAAGAGCAGAGAGCCGGGAGACATGACGTTTTCCAGCACCATCGTTATGAGCGTGAGCGCGAGCACGATGGCGAAGGTGATCCAGTTGCCGCGGCGCGCTTGTTTGTCTTTCGCTTTCAGCACAGTGATCCCCCCTCTCAGACTTTGTCCGTGGCCTTTTCACCGAACAGGCCGGTGGGCTTGACCACGAGGATAACGATCAGCAGCGCGAACGTGAACGCATCGGAGAACACCGTCATGCTGGTGCCCTTGATGAGCGTCTCGCAGATGCCGATGATGAACGCGCCGATCACGGCGCCGGGGATCGAGCCGATGCCGCCGAACACCGCAGCGACAAACGCCTTCAGACCCGGCATGGCGCCGGAGGTCGGGATGACGGTCGGGTAATTCGTGAAGTACAGCAGCGAGCCGACAGCGGCAAGGAACGAGCCGATGATAAACGTCACGGAGATGACCTTGTTGATCTGGATGCCCATGAGCTGGCTGGTCTCAAAATCCTTTGCGACCGCGCGCATGGCCATGCCGATCTTGGTGTGGTTGATGAGCCACTGCAGCAGCAGGACGAGCACGAGTACGAGCACGGGCGTGACGACCGTGACCACGTGCGTGGTCGCGCCGAGGATTGTGACCGTGTCGGACACGAACGGCAGCGACGGGTACGTCTGCGGCTGACCGCCGGTGGCATAGAGCGCCACGTTCTGCAGCAGGTAGCTCACGCCGATGGCCGAGATCATGACCGACATACGCGGCGCGCTGCGAAGCGGCTTATAGGCCGCGCGCTCGATGATGAAGCCGAGCAGCACCGTCAGCACGAGCATGAGCGGAATGGACACATACACCGGCAGCGACGCGCACATGAACACCATCATCAGACCGGCGCACATGAACACATCACCGTGGGCGAAGTTAATCAGGCGCAGGATGCCGTAGACCATCGTGTAGCCGATGGCGATGAGCGCATACTGGCCGCCCAGCGAAATGCCGGATAACATTTGAGCGACAAAAAATTCCATTTATTTCCCTCTCTCTATCGTTTGCAAGGCGGAGCTTGAGCCGCCGCGAAAAACGCGGAGCCTCCGCGGCTTTCGCAGCCGCTCAAAATCCCAAAAGGGGGAGCCGAAGCTCCCCCCGGGTTCTTTGAGTCTCAGACGAGATCAGAGGCTCAGGAAGCCTTCTGCTGCGTCACGAACGTCCATGCGCCGGCAGCGGCGTCGATGGTCTTGATGTAAGCAGT
>ENA-OUOU01001443-OUOU01001443.1-human-gut-metagenome-genome-assembly--contig:-NODE-1443-length-12435-cov-5.243538_pt1 | contig 12435 bp, 8 predicted proteins | sample MGYA00237936_ERZ548765 | MGnify/ENA primary metagenome ERZ548765 (study PRJEB26490, sample SAMN05356889) | human gut metagenome | biome: terrestrial biome; feature: human-associated habitat; material...
CGGACCTGCCTCATCGAAATATTCCGAAAAATATTCAATGGCATTCTCATAATCTTCTTTCGGAAGCCGCTTCAGATATTTCCTGAGCTGCTCCATATACTCTTTCCTCGTCATTTTCGAAGTCTCCCTTCCACAATATCATCTATGGTATCGCGGTATTCTCTCCACTCTTTCCTCAGATATTCCAGATGACTGCGTCCTTCCTCTGTGATGGAATAATACTTGCGCTTCCTTCCCTGGAACTCCTCGGAATAAGTTGTCAGATATCCGCCTGTCTCCAGCTTCCTCAAAATAGGATACAGAGTTGATTCCTTAATCGATGCTACCATCTTCACAGTCTGACTAATCTCATATCCGTAGGAATCCTGCTGTTCCACAACAGAGAGGATCAGGCATTCCGTCAGCACAGCTGACACCGGATAGTAATACATACGCTCACCCCTTTATGTAATTATTTTATATATAAAATTTTTATATATAATTATTTTACATATATAGTACCACACTTTTTCCTGTTGTCAAGCACAATTTCGCAATTGCTTTTTCCAGACTCCTTCTTTATAATATTTACAAATACAAAATACCCACCCAGAAAGGACATGAGCTTATGGAAAAAAAGCCCCATCTGATGGCGATCGTCCTGTTTTTAACGGGTCTTATCTGTATTGGATTACTTTTTGGACTCAGCTATAAAACCTACCGGAAGATCGATGCCGTTGACCAGAAAATGGCCTCCGTGATCAAACCGGTCCAGAAAAAGCAGAAATCCATGAACGAGGATATTGAACTTTATACAGCTAAGATCGAAAAGAAACAGGCAGCCAACAAATACCTGCAGCAGCGGGCACAGACAGAAAAAGCTGTCAAAAACAACACTGGTGAACATGAACGGGCACCGGAAGCCGAAAACAGCCAGAAAACGACCAAGCCCTCTGTTTTCAGTGAAGCCGGTGGTGAAGGATTCACCGATGGCAGTAATGACACCTCTTCTGCTTCCAACAACGGCCATATCGTCGGAATCGATCCCGGACATCAGAGTGAAAATGTTGATATGAGCGCCACAGAGCCGAACGGCCCCGGTTCCTCCACCATGAAGGCCAAGGCTTCCACCGGAACCAGAGGTTCCTTCAGCGGTCTCCCGGAGTATCAGCTGAACCTGGATGTTTCTCTTCTGCTTAAGGATATCCTGGAACAACGTGGATACCAGGTAGTAATGACAAGAACAGACAATGATACCGCTATCAGCAACAAGGAGCGTGCAGAGCTGGTCGCTTCCCAGGGTGCGGAGATCTGTGTCCGTATCCATGCAAACGGAGATGATTCTGCAGATGTCTCCGGTGCTCTGACCATGTGTCCGTCCCAGCAGAATCCTTATGTTTCCAGTCTCTATGACAGTTCCAACAAACTATCCAAATGCATTGTGGATTCCTACTGCGCAGCTACCGGCTTCCAGAACCGCGGGATCATCTACACAGATTCCATGACAGGTATTAACTGGAGCACGATCCCGGTGACGATTGTGGAAATGGGATTTATGACCAACCAGAGCGATGATCTGAAAATGGCGGATTCCTCCTTCCAGCAGACTATGGCAGAAGGGATCGCCAATGGAATCGATGCTTATTTCCAATAATAAAAAGGAGTTTGTTTATATATGAAAAAAAATACATTTCTATATATTGTGATCGCAGTGCTTGTCATCGCACTGGCAGGACTTGGGGCACTGAATGTCCGCTCCCTGGACAAGCTTGCATCTCTCCAGACAAAAGTTAACAAGCTGCAGAAAAGTGTGCAGGAGGTTTCTGATTCTGCCGCTGAGCTCAGCAGCAAAGCCGATCAGCTGGATGCTCTTTATCCTGATGATCCTACCGTTTCCAGCGCTGCTGCCGCAGCATCTTCAGCTGAGGTCCAGGGTCCTTCCGCACAGGAAGAATCCACAGATACATCTGCAGCCTCCGATTCTTCCGAAGCTTCTGGCAGCAAGGACAGTTCTTCTTCCACTCAGGAAGAAGGAACTCTTTCTCCATCCAGCGGAAGCACTTTCACAGACAATTCGGATTCCAGCATGGACAACCTTCTGAACCAGGTACAGTCTCTTCTTCCCACCGATAACGGAACCTGGTCCGTATATGTATGCAATCTTGCAAAAAATACCGAAGGTACCATCAACGATCAGCAGATGCAGGCTGCCAGCCTGATCAAGCTCTATATCATGGGTGCCGTATATGAAGATTATGACAGTCTTTCCTCCAAATACAGCAAGGATCAGCTGGACAATGCACTGAACTCCATGATCACAGTCAGCGACAATGATGCTGCCAATACACTTGTCAATTATCTTGGCGGCGGGGATGACGCAGCCGGAATGGCCCGTGTGAATAAATTCTGTCAGGATCACGGATACACCAGCACTTCCATGGGACGTCTTCTTCTTGCAGATAATTCCAATGGGGATAACTACACTTCCGCAAAGGATTGTGGAAAATTTCTGAAGACCATCTATCAGATCGACAAGGGTACTGCTACCGATAACAACGATACTCTGGCAGGAGCCGAATATATGTATCGTCTTCTGAAAATGCAGACCAGGAAAAACAAGATCCCGGCTCAGATGCCTTCCGAGGTAAAGGTTGCCAACAAAACCGGTGAACTGGATCACGTAGAAAACGATGCCGGCATCATCTATGACACCGCAAAGGGGATCGACCTGGTAGTCTGTTTTATGTCACAGGATCTTAACGATACCTCTGCTGCACAGAACACCATCGCACAGGACAGCCGTGCGATCTATGGATACTATAACGAATAACAAAAGAAAATATCTTTATATTATATTGGTAAGGAAAACATCATGAATCAGACAAAAGAGAAAAAAACAAGATACTTATTATGGCCTGCGCTGCTGCTTCTGCTTCTTCTGCTGGCGCCGGGCAACATTGTCCGTGTGCAGGCTGCCTCTGACCAGACTGCTGTCCAGCTGAAACTCAGTCAGGGTATCCGCCGCTATGATTATGCTTACCAGGTCCTTGATCTGGTAAATCAGGAACGTGCCAAAAAGAACCGGAATCCTGTCACTATGGATAAGAACCTTCTGGAATGCGCCATGACCAGAGCAGAAGAACTGACCGTTTACGCCAGTCATACCCGTCCCAATGGTTCCATCTGTTTTTCAGCCTTTCCTTATTTTGAGGATCCAAGTGAAAATCTTGCGATCAACCAGGGAACTCCTGAAGAAGTTATGGAATCATGGATCGAATCTTCCGGACATTACACGAACATCATGAATTCCAAAAATGTTTCTGCCGGAATCGGCTGCTACTCACAGAACGGTCATCTCTACTGGATCCAGTGCTTTTCTTCTCACGCAACAGAAGCCTGCACACAGCCTGCCAATCAGACTGTGTCCCCTGTTATTTCCGTGCTTCCAAAGCTGATAAATATCCATTTCAACGAAACTTCTCCGATCACATTCACAGAAGAACAGAAAACACTGGCTATCTATATAACCTGTAATGGATTCAGCTATATGAGTTCCAGCCTTGACCCAGCTTCTGTCACATGGTCAACCGGAGATCCTTCCATTGCCACTGTGGATCAGAGCGGTGTTATCCGACTGAAAAGCAGAGGAACCACTACGGTTTCTGCCACACTGAAATCCTGCCCGGACAAAACACTGTCTGCAGATCTCAATGCATACTATGATCTGGAAAATTCCAGAGAGACTTCTCTGCGCTATACAAGTTCCTGGAACTATACCGGAAGTCCCATTACTTTTTCTCCTGAACTAAAATTCCATGGTCGTACGCTGACTGAGGGAAAAGATTATACGATTTCTTTCTCCAACAATCAGAACAGCGGTGTGGGAACTTTCACGATCACAGGTCTTGGCCTTTATTCCGGAACTCTGACGAATAATTTCGGTATCTGGCAGATCAATCTCTCTCAGGCAGAGATTGATTTTTCCCAGTCCTCCTATCTGTATACCGGAACTCCACTAACTCCGAAGCCCACTGTCACCTGGAATGGTATAACCCTGACAGAAAATGTAGATTATACACTCTCCTGGCATAACAATGCCCAGCAGGGAAACGCTTATGTTACTGTTTCCGGTAAGGGAAATTTCACCGGTGAAAATAATAAATATTTCTACATCGACCTTACCCCGATCACGGAAGCTGAGATTGGTGATATCCCGGATTATGAATATGCTCCTGGCAAAGAATTCAAGCCGGAGCCAACGGTCACATTAAATGGTGTTACTTTAAAGAAAGATGTTGATTATACCCTTTCTTATTATGATAACACCATGGCAAGTTCCAGAACCAACAGACCTCGTGTCCATATAACCGGTATCGGCATTTACAGAAGCGGTTTTTCCAAATACTTCACCATCAATCCACTGAAGCTCTCCGGTGAGACCATCCAACTGGCAGATCCAAACTGCAAAAGTGAAAGTGTAACCTCTTATCTGCGAAATAACCTGGTCATCACCTATAATGGCACACAACTGACCTCTGATGATTTTCGCATTACTTCTGTATACTATTCCTCCAGCAATGAGATCCTGGATTTTTCACTTTCCTATAAGCAGAATTATTCCGGTTCAAGGCATATGACATCTGTAAAGCTTTGCGATCTTTCGGATATTCCGGAACAGATCTTCAACGGCAATGCAGTAACTCCGAAGCCTACCGTAAAATACGGCTCGGACACGCTTCAGGAAGGCACGGATTATATCCTTACCTGGAAAGATAACGCCAAAACCGGCACTGGCTCCGTAACGGTTACAGGAATCAACAATTATTTTTCAAGTCAGTCCCTGACCTTTAAAATATCTGCTCCGGCACCAACGAGCACTCCAACTCCGAAACCCACTGCTACCCCGACTCCGAAGCCTACTGCCACTCCAAAACCGAAGCCTACTGCTACTCCAACTCCGAAGCCTACTGCCACTCCAGTTCCGAAGCCATCCACTCCCCCGGCTCCAATGCCATCTGGCACTCCGGCTCCTGTGATCACGAAATTAACTGCACCGTCAATTAAGGCCTCTGCCTCCTGGAACAGCTGTACGCTCCGCTGGAACCGTATAAGCAATGCCCGGAACTATATTCTCTACAGAAAAACAAATTCCGGAAAATACACAAAGATCAAAACTTTAAACGCAAATACTACTTCATACAAAGACACAAAAATCACTATCGGAAATAAATATTCTTACGTGATCCGTGCAAGCAAAAAAACATCCTCCGGTTATATTTACAGTCCAGTTTCCAAAGCAGTGACTGTGAAACCGAATCTGCTCCGTCCGTTCACAAAGCTTAAAACCTTCAAAGGAAAACAGACACTTTCCTGGAAAAAGATTCCCGGAGCAACCGGCTATGTCATCTATCAGAAAAAAGGAAATGGTTCCTTCAAAAAAGTAAAAACTATTTCTTCAAAAAATACCAGCTATACATTTAAAACAGCAAAAAATGTTACATACAGTTACAGACTGGTTCCATATCGCACAGTAAACAAAAAAGTAAAGACCGGACCTGCAAGTGCGGTAAAAACCGGAAAAGCAAAATAACAGACTTACCGGATCGGATCGAGTAGGAGGCGGTGACTAACCGCCGTCCTCTCACACCACCGTGCATACCGCTCGGTACACGGCGGTTTCAATAGTTGACGTGCATGGACTGATAGGCTGTGGCTAAATCATAAAAGCCCCAGTTTATCAGTCTTTCTTTTGTTAGTGCTCGTTTGACCACTCCTGCATTTGCCATTCTCCAATAAGCTTTTCGGCTGTAGGCTCCTTCACAGGCTGCCCATTCTGGCATTCCCAACCCCATCAGTTTCCGTTTTCGTGTCTTTGGCAGTTTCCACTGTTTCCAGATACACATTCGTATCCTTCGATACAGCCACCTGTTCAGCCTTTCGACGTTGTTTTTCATGTCTGCCATACTGTAATAGTTCAGCCATCCTCGCATATATTCTTTTATACGTTCCATGGTCTTTACTATACTTCCGCACCTGCTCCGGGAAGTGAGCTTTCTCAGCTTCTCCTTGGCTTTCTTCCATGACTTTCCATGGACACGGACATAGATTCCTTTTCCGCTCTTCCCGAAACAGAAGCCAAGGTACTTAAAATTTCTTATTGCAAACACACTGACCGTACGACTTTTCTCTCGGTTCACCTTTAGTTTCAGTGTCCCTTCCAGATATTTCGTACTGCTTTCCAACAACCGCTCGGATGCACGTTCGCTCTTCGCTAGCAATACGATATCATCTGCATAGCGAATGCACGGTACTCCTCTTTTGTTGAACTCCTGGTCAAACTCGTTAAGATATACATTGGCTAACAGTGGGGAGAGATTTCCTCCCTGTGGTGATCCTTCTTCCGTCTTAACGACTACACCGTTTTCCATCACTCCACTTCTAAGATACCTCTTTATCATCTGTATTACACGTTCATCCTTTACATCTCTGCGCAGGATATTTACAAGTAACTCATGGTTCAGTGTATCGAAATACTTTGACAGGTCTAGGACTACTGCTTTTGTATATCCCTGTTCTGCATACTCCTCTATCCTCTGAACTGCGTCTTTCGCACTCCGTCCCGGACGATATCCGAAACTTCCATCCGAAAACTTTGGCTCATAAATCGGTATCAGCTGTTGTGACATTGCCTGTTGGATGATACGGTCTATGACAGTCGGAATACCAAGTTTTCGTACTCCTCCGTCTGGTTTGGGAATTTCCACTCGTCTCACAGGCGATGGGGTATAATGCCCCTTTCGAATCTGTTCTGTCAGTTCGTGGTTATGTTCCTTTATCCACTGGAACGCCTCTTCAATGGTCATCCCATCTACTCCCGGCGCTCCCTTGTTTGCCTTCACTCTTTTGTAAGCTCTGTTTAGGTTGTCCTTATTCAGTATCTTACCTAAGATATCCGGCTCTGCACTGTCCCTTTCTTTCCATATCCGGTTGAATGAGCGGTGCGCTCTTACATACCCTTTACGTTCCGCGCTATCTCTCTGCAAGCAGCTTTCCTTGTTTTCTGCATCCATCTGCTCATTTCTCCTTTCCGGGTCATACTTGAGACTCCTATTGATTCAATCCTTCACCTCTCGGCTACTATGACCTCTGCTGACTTCTGTGCGTTCAGCACTGCTTTTGGCAGTGGTTACCTCTTTCGAGGCATGTCGCGCAGACCTCCCCGGGTATCACACGCTTCTTTCTCTCCATCTATCTGCCACATCTATTCCGCATGATTCCGTGTAGTTATTGGGCTTTGACTTGTTGTGCAGCCTTACCCTCATGCAAAACCTTATATGTGATTTCTGTTCGTCAGACCAGAGATTTGCCCGTGGTTAGTTTATTCCCACATCCGGCTTCCTTCAGATTCCACCTCACGATGGACACCCTTGCCTTCGGCTATATCCTTCCCACTACCAGGCGGATTCGGGACTTGCACCCGTTAGAAACGTGCGCCGCCGGGCGCACACAAAAAAAGGATGATGCGTCACCGAAACGCATCATCCTTTTTTCAGTTCTTTTCTTCTCCCTCTTCATAGGATTTTTCCCAAATCTCGGAAAATACTGCCAGCGGACAGTCTGTCAGCAGGCACATCAGAAGAAAGCACTCATATGGATTCACTATGTAGATCTCACTCATTTCGCAGCGGGCCAGGATCTCCTGGATCTCCTCCAGGAAATGGTGATATCTCGTATACGGATCATCCTCTGCCATCTCCTGAGAGATCACAAAAAACTCCAGCGTGATCAGATCAAACCGCTCCACCGGAAATTTATGGTTCAGGATATTGTTGATCCTCTGGCGGCTGAAGCGCTTCTGGCTGAAATGTTTTGCCAGAATGGATGCAGACATCTTTTTGAGATTTCCCATTTTATTAATAGGAATCCCACTGCAGATAACCTTTTCCAGATCCGAAGCACTGATATTCTCAGGCTTCCAGATCTTTTTGCCACCGTTTTCTTCCTCATCTTCCTGATACATGGCTGCAATGATCTTCCTTGCCCGCTCCAGAAGGAGCATAAATTCCTGAAAAGCCTGGCTCTTCTCTGATTTCGGATCATCATGTCTTCCTTTCAGAAAAGCCAGATATTCCAGAAGCTTTTCTTCACTGTCCAGACAAAGCCCTGTGCCATACACGATCTCTCCGGTCTTTTTTTCCACCGGAGTCATCTGTTTGTAGGTTTCTTTATATTCCTCCGCTTTATAATAGCCAAGATGATTCCGGTAACAATACCAGTAGATCACTTCTTCCGGATTATGGAAATCAAAATCCTGCTCACGAAGCACCCGGGTCAGAAAATCTGAAACATCCTCTGTACTCATCCGAAGTCCGAACCCCAGCAGAAAAACTGTTTCACGCTTCACAGATGCCTGAGTCAGCCAGTTATTCACCAGAGAACTCAGCTTGGCTGATGTAGGTGACATGGATTTCGGTGTGTAGGTTTCCTTGAAGGATTCCACAACGATCTCTCTGTAGACTTCCTGCGGCACCTGGGAAAAAGGCTCCTCAAGCTCTGCACGCTCATACACATATCGTTTCAGATAGTCACCAAAGGAAACCAGTTCCATCTCCTTGTAAAGATAATGAAAAATAACATCTGCATCCTCATCCTCAAAGGAATCCAGACTGACAACCTGGCGGAACTTCTGTGCCGCCTTTCTTGTAAATTCAAAGTCCTTCACTGAATCGAAGGCAACTGTCTGTTCAAAATCAAGATCCTGCATTCGATTTCTCATCGCAAATTTTCTCCTTATCCCTTTTCTTACTCCCCGGGTTTATTACCGTCCGGTACTGTGGCGCTCTGCCCAGCGTTTGAGAATATTTTTTTCTTCATAGCCGCTGATCTGTGCAAGGACCAGTGTCACATTATCTCTGCCGCCTCTTTCCAATGCCTGTTCCAGGATCTTACCTACTTTTTCTTCTGCGGTTTCTGTCCCGTCAAGGATCTTCTGAAGCTCCTGATCAGAAAGCATGTCTGTCACTCCATCTGAACAGATCAGATACGAGCTTCCCGGCTGATAACCGATCTCCACGATAGAAGGCTCCAGTGCCATGTTTTCTTCCTGGAAGCCCAGATACTGCGTCAGCGGAGCTTTTCCCAGCATTTTTCCGCCGATCACATGGTCCGTGGAAATCTGCTGGAACTTCCCCTGAAAATGACGGTAGATACGGCTATCCCCAAGGTTGCAGGCATAGATTGCCTTTTCGCTGAAAGACAAAAGTGCCATGGTTGTTCCCATGCTTCTGATACGGTTTTCATTGCTGTAGCGACATACTGCCTCATTCATATTTTCGCAGGCTCCTGTCAGAAAAACCACAGGCTCTTTTTTCAGGGTCTTTTTGTTTTCTTCATAGAAGCCTCCCAGCGCTTCCACAGCTGCAGAAGCTGCCATTTCACCGCAGCTTTCTCCGCCCATGCCGTCAAAAACAGCCAGCATTGGAAGCTGCCAGTGCTGTGTATGACCTGCCAGGATTCCGTCAACCCCCTGGTTGTGCACCGGCAGGCGCACTCCGCAGCACCAGAAATTATCCTCATTATTTGTCCTCACCTTTCCGGTGTGACATGTATACGCATAATCAATCTGATAGGCCATTCTTTTTCCTTTCGTAAAAACCCTTCGACATTACTGCTGAAGCTCCACTACAGAATTACTCCAGTATTTGTCTCCCAGTTCTACATATTTGTCGTTATCGCTCTCTTTATCATGAACCTTACCATCTGCATCGATCCATCGGATCAGAAGGCCGTCCTGATAATAAAAATACTGCTTCTCATCTCCGTCCCATACATAAGTATAAAACATCTGCTCGCCCCAGTAAAAATATTCCTCATAAACGCCATCTGCGGAACTGCCGGGATATACAAGTACTTTGGCGATCTCTCCTGATCCGTTATAAAAGCGCAGGCGATCCCCCTCTGTGCCTTCACGTCTATAACTGTCCAGAGCATTTTCTATGGTTGTCGCATGGTCACGTATCGTTTCCATTGCCTGTGCGAAACTTTTATCCGAATTGTCTGCAGTACCGAAATTTCCTTTGTTCAGAGCATCAGAATCATCGGAATCTGTATACGAAGGTTCCCCGTTATCCGCAGGTTTCCGTATCGTTCGTACCGCAAGGATCCCGCCGATCAGCACAACAAGGATCCCGGCTGTTATAAGCATTCTGAAAATACCTTTCCGTTTCCTTCTGTCATCGTCATTTCCGTCATTCTCTGGCACGGATCCTTCCCACTCCTGGAGATTCTGGTCACGGTCGTCTTCCAGATCTGTGATAGAGGTAACTCTGGGCTTTACAGCTCCGGTTTTTCTTATACCGGGATCTGACTGACGGGAACGTCCTGACGGATAACCGGACAGGCTATCCTTTTCGGATGCTGTTTTTCCGGATGCAGATTTCTGAGGCTTCTGTATTGTGCTCTGAGCCTTTGGCGTATTCCGGGCTGCATTTTTTGCTATTTCTCCGGCTGTCGGTTTCTCCGGCTGTATGGATACCGGCACAGGATTTTTACGTGCCTGACGGATCGCATCCGTATTCAGCTGACTCGTTCTTGCCAGCTGTCTGGCTGCACCCTCCTGGAGAAACTTCGGCATGGACTCCGGAACAGGTCTTTCCTCCACTGGTTTCGGTTTCTCATGAACTCCCTGTTCTCTGTTTGCTGCTCCATACCGGATTTCTTCCAGTGCTTCCCGAAACTTCTCAGGAGTCTGATATCGTTCTTTTGCATCATAAGCACAGGCTTTTAAGATAACGGAGCCGAAAGCCTCTCCCGCATCCACAGGTGCAGGCGGTGTTTCGCCTGACATCCTCCTCGTGAGTGCGTTTTCCTTATCTCTGTATGTGATCAGCTGTTTTTCAAGATTCAGAAACGGAAGCCTGTTATGATTCATCAGTTTATATAACACCAAGCCAAGTGCATAAATGTCCACTCTGCTGTCGTACTGTTCTCCCCTGTACATCTCCGGCGCCATATAGGAATAAGTTCCCTTTTTGGAAAGGGTACTCATGGTTTTTTCCAGTTCTCTGGCGATTCCAAAGTCCCCCAGCTTGAAATCCCCGAACCTGGATACAAAAATATTCTCAGGTTTGATATCCCTGTGGATAATGTGAAGCTGCCCACAGTATTCCAGTGATCTGCAAAGATCGATACCCAGCTTCATCACTTCTTTTTCTGTGAGATTTTTTCCCGCATAATATTCCATGAAGCTTGTGAGATATTCCATGCGGATAAAAATATCCCATCCGATCTCGTCCAGATATTCCATCACCTTGTAATCTTCTACAGATACAATATGGGAATTTCCCCGGAAATACTCCATGGTGCTTACTTCCTGAATGCACTCCTCCACCAGATTTTCAAAATAACCGCGGACAGATTTTTCATCACCGGATTCTGAGCGCACACTGTCCAGCTCCCCTTTACTGGCGGGGATTGTGATTATCTTAATTGCCGAGTAAAAAGAACGTCCCTTCTCAGTTCGCTGAGCTTTATACACTCTTCCAAAAGAGCCTTCCCCGATCTTGCTTACGATCTTCCATTCCGGCCACGGGGAAATTGGCAGTTCCTTGTCCATCGCAATCCCTCCTCTCTCAGAAAATCCCTGCTTATAAACAGAAATCTCCCTCCGGATTTCCGGGGGGAGATTTATTTATATTAGCAAGGTATATCGACTTATTCTTCTACCGGTGCAGTTTCCTCTGCTGTCTCTTCAACAGCAATGGTCTCTTCCTCCGGAGCAGTCTCAGTCTTCTCTTCCTCTACGGAAATTTCCTCTGTATCCTCAGGCTCCTCGGAAGCTGTTTTTACCTCCGGCATTCCTGTGTCAAGACTGATCTCACTGTAACGCTTCATACCTGTACCTGCAGGAATCAGCTTACCGATGATAACGTTCTCTTTCAGACCGATCAGCGGATCGATCTTACCTTTGATAGCAGCCTCTGTCAGGACTTTTGTTGTTTCCTGGAAGGATGCTGCTGACAGGAAGGAGTTTGTAGCAAGGGATGCTTTGGTAATACCAAGCATAACCTGTTTGCCCTCTGCCGGCTGTTTGCCCTCTGCCTCAAGTTTCTCGTTAACTTCCTCAACATCAAGGACATCAACAAGTGTTCCTGGCAGGAACTCTGTATCTCCGTTATCCTCGATACGGATCTTCTTCAGCATCTGATGAACGATAACCTCGATATGCTTATCGTTGATCTCAACACCCTGCAGACGATATACACGCTGAACCTCACGGATCATGTAATCCTGAACTGCACGCACACCCTTGATTCTCAGGATATCATGCGGATTTACACTACCTTCTGTCAGCTCATCGCCGGCCTCAAGAACCTGTCCATCAAGGACTTTGATACGAGAACCGTATGGGATCAGGTAAGTCTTGGAATCGCCTGTCTCCGGATCGTTTACGATGAT
>ENA-OUOU01001452-OUOU01001452.1-human-gut-metagenome-genome-assembly--contig:-NODE-1452-length-12394-cov-3.896993_pt1 | contig 12394 bp, 10 predicted proteins | sample MGYA00237936_ERZ548765 | MGnify/ENA primary metagenome ERZ548765 (study PRJEB26490, sample SAMN05356889) | human gut metagenome | biome: terrestrial biome; feature: human-associated habitat; material...
GTCGGTGGCGAATTTCAGGCGGTCATTCGGGATGATGAGCAGGGAGTCGACCTTGCCCAGCAGCTCGTTGATGCCGACCATGGCCTGATCCATGCGGCGCTTGCCCTCGAACTTGAAGGGCTTGGTGACGACGCCGACGGTCAGGATGCCGGCCTCGCGGGCAATGTCCGCGATCGTGGGCGCTGCGCCCGTGCCGGTGCCGCCGCCCATGCCGGCGGTGATGAAGACCATGTCGGCATTTTCCAGGCTCTTGGCAATGTTGTTGCGGCTCTCCTCGGCGCTGCGCTTGCCGACGTCGGGATCGCTGCCGGCGCCCTGACCGTGGGTCAGCTTCTCGCCGATCTGGATCTTCTGGTCTGCACTGGAGACGGCCAGAGCCTGCTTATCTGTATTGACAGCCACGTACTCAATTCCCTGAGTGCCGGACTTAACCATGCGGTTTACGACATTGTTGCCGGCCCCGCCAACACCAACGACCTTGATGGTGACGACATTTTCCGGACCGGACTCGGTAGCAAAGGACATATTCGGTTCCTCCCTGTTGTTTCTATTTGTATCAGCGCTCGGCGCGTGTGCGCTCTGAGAGCCGTTTCTTGGCGGATTTCGCTTTTGTCTGTTCTTATTCTTTCCCATTTTATATCGTTTTCCTTATCAGGTCAATCTTTTTTTGTGAACATTCAGCCGGGGCTGAAATGCGCGCGCTTGTCGATCGACAGATCGATGGTGCCGGTATCGCCGGCTGTGAGCTGCGATATGGCGCTCTGGAGCATGCCGAATTTATACTCGACATTCTCGTTTGCACCGAGGCGCACCGTGAACCGTCCGTCATAGAGAAAGCTCGGGCTCGCCGCGTCCGAAAGGTCGATCACCGTGACCTTGGACGCCATGTCGCGCGTGAGCAGCTGCCCGAGGATTGCCGCAAGGTACGTGACCTTCGGCGCGTCGGCGTCGCCGGCGTTGAGCACCTCGCCGACCTTCGGTTCCACCGGCGTGATGCCGTCGATGCGGGCGAGGCCGGTCAGTTCGCTGTCCGTGACGGACTTGAGCAGCTTACAGTTCTGGTCAACGACCCAGTAGCCGTCGTCCGCCTTGACGTAGGCCATGGCGCTGCTCTCCTGGATCGTAATGGTGACGCGGTTCGGCAGGGCGCGCGTGACCTTTGCTTTGTCCACATAGGGAAGCTTGCTGAAGATGCGGCTGGCCGCCGAGAAACGGTTGATGAAAAAGAGGTTGTCGCCCTTGCCGATACCCGAGGCATCAACGACCTCCTCGGCCGTGTAGATGGAGTTTCCGACGACCTCGACCTTCGAGACGCGGAAAAACACGCTCATCCCCAGCACGAGCGCCACGCAGATCAGCAGGAAGATCAGCGGCTGCAGCAGCGACCTCCCGCGCCCTGCGGACGGACGGCGCACACGGCGCGCACGGCGCTGCCGGGGCTGCCGGGGCTGCTTCGATTGTTTCATAGGCAGAGATTCCTTTCACCGCGGCGCGGCACAGCGCACGTCAGCGCCCAGCGCCGACAGGCACGCGTCAAAGCGGTCGTACCCGCGGTCAATATACCCGTCGTCGAGAAGCTCGGTCGCGCCCTCGGCGCAAAGCCCGGCCACGAGCATGGCCGCGCCGCCGCGCAGGTCGCTTGCCGTGAGCGGCGCACCGGTGAGCCGCTCGACGCCGGTGACATACGCCACACGGCCCTCGATGCTGACGGCTGCGCCCAGGCGCCGGAATTCCTCGGCATGACGGTAGCGGTTGGTAAAGATATTTTCGGTGAACACCGTGGTGCCCTTTGCCCGCAGGCAGGCCGCCATGAGCGGCGGCTGCGCATCCGTGGGAAAGCCCGGATACGGCTGCGTGACGACCGGGCGCGGCGCCGTGAGCTGCCCATCCGATGTCAGGCGCACGGCGGACGCCGTTGTGATTATAGCACATCCCGCCTCAGAAAGCGAGTCCAGAACGGTCGAAAAGTGTGCCGGATCTACATCCTGCAGCTCCACCTCGCCGCCGCAGGCGGCGGCAGCGCACAGGATCGTCGCTGCGACGATGCGGTCGGGCATGATCGTGTGCTCGACAAACGGCCGCGGCCGGAAGCCGCCGACCGTGACCGTGGACGTGCCCGCGCCGGAAATGTCCGCGCCAAGCTTGCGCAGGTAGCATTGCAGGTCGGCGATCTCCGGCTCACGCGCGGCGTTGCAGATGACCGTCTCCCCCGCGGCGGCGCAGGCGGCGAGCATGGCATTTTCCGTCGCGCCGACGCTCGGAAACGGCAGCAGGATGCGTCGCCCCTGAAGCGCGTGCGCCCGGCAGATGATGTCGCCGCCGCGCTCCGTGACCTCCGCGCCGAGCGCGCGCAGCGCGTCCAAGTGCAGGTTCACCGGCCGCGGCCCGAGCTCGCACCCGCCCGGCATGGACAGGCGCGCCGTGCCGAAGCGCGCGAGGATTGCGCCGAGAAAGATGACCGACGAGCGCAGCTCCCGCATGAGTGCGTGCGGGATGAAATCGCAGTGCATCCCGCGCGAATCGATGCGTACCGTATCCCCGTCGCGCACCGCCGTGCAGCCGAGATGCTGCAGGATGCGCAGCGTGGTCGTCACGTCCCGCAGATCGGGCACGTTGTGCAGAACCGTCTCACCTCCGGAGAGCACCGACGCCGCCATGATCGGCAGCACCGCATTCTTGGCGCCCTGCACCCGCGTACTCCCGGTCAGCCTGTTTCCGCCGTAAATGTGCCATATGCTCATGATCTTTCCTCCGCACAGCAAATTCATGCCATCCTATGCAGAGAAACGCGAAGTTGTCATTTTGTATGCCGGTCCGCCAGCTCAAGCACCAGATCGGCAATGCGCTCGGCGGCATCGCTCACGCCGGCGGCGCGCATATTGTCCGCCATCTGCGCAAGCTGTGCGGAGTCTGCGAGCAGGTCGCTGACAAGGTTATACAGATCGTCCGCCGTGAACGAGCCCTCGAGCAGCACCTTCGCGCCGCCGGCGCGCTCGAGCACGCGCGCGTTGCGCTCCTGATGGTTGTTCGTGACGTTCGGCGACGGGATGAGCACGGCGGGCTTGCCGATGCACGTGAGCTCGGCAAGCGTGGACGCGCCTGCGCGGCACAGCACAAGATCGGCCGCGTCCATCACCAGCGGCATATCGTAGATGTACGGCCGCACGTCCATGCCGTGTGCCGCGAGATCTGCCGGGCACTTTTCCAGCAGCGCCGTGTGCATCTTCTCATAGCCGTTGCGCCCCGCCGAGTGGATGAGCGAAAACGGTGCGCCCGTCACGGCGGCGCGGGTGATGAAGGCCGTCATGATCTCATTCATGTATGACGCGCCGAGCGACCCCCACACCGACACGACCAGCGGCTTTTCGGGATCGAGCCCGAGCTGGCGCTTGGCCTCCGCCTTGGAGCAGGCCGTGAATGCGCCGCGCACCGGCGTGCCAGTGACGACGACCTTGTCCTGCTCGCTGTAGTGCTGCTTGCTCTCCTCGAAGCCGACCAGAATACGGTCGACCGCTCCGGCGAGCATCTTCGTCGTCAGCCCCGGCACGGCGTTGGACTCATGCACGATGGCCGGAATGCCGAGCTGCGCCGCCGCCTTGAGCACGGGGTAGCACACATAGCCGCCCGTGCCGATGGCGACATCGGGCTTGAAGTCCTCAATGATCTTGCGCGCGTCCTTCGTCGCCTGCCGCGCATTGTGCAGCGAGCGGAAGTTGTACGCGATCTCCGACGGCTTGAGGCTGCGGTGGATGTTCGTGACCTCCACGGTCACGATGTCATAGCCCGCGCGCGGAACGAGGTCCGTCTCCATCTTGCCGTTTGCGCCGACAAAGAGGATGCCGCAGTCGGGCATCCGGTCGCGCAAAACGCCCGCGACCGCAAGCGCGGGGTTGATGTGGCCTGCGGTACCGCCGCAGGTAAAGAGAAAATTCATAGTCAGTCCCTCCCGGAATATCGAAACTCAGGCGGCACGCGCCGCCGAGACAACTTGCAGAATCGGATGCTACCGCGCTTTTTTCGTCGGAATGTCGCGCGATATGCTCAGAATAATGCCCATTTCACCGAGCTGCATCAGCAGCGCCGTGCCGCCATAGCTGAAAAACGGCAGCGAGATGCCGGTGCAGGGGATGAGATTCGTGACGACCGCGATGTTCAGAAACACCTGGATCGACAGCAGCGTCGTGATGCCGACGCCGACGAGGAAGCTGTAGCGGTCGGGCGAGTGCGCGGCGATCCAGTAGCCGCGGCAGATGAGCAGCGCGAACAGGATCAAAATCGCGACCGCGCCGACATAGCCAAGCTCCTCACAGACAATGGAAAAGATGTAGTCATTGTGCTCCTCCGGCAGGTAGAGGTATTTCTGCCGGCTCTGCCCGAGACCGAGCCCGAGAAAACCGCCCGAGCCGATGGAATACAGCGACTGCACGATCTGATATCCGGCAGCGCTCGTGTCGGCGAACGGATCGCGCCACGACACAATGCGCTTGTGCACATAGGGCACGAACTTGCCCGCGATCAGCAGCAGCGCGCCCGCGCCGCCCATGCCGATGAGCAGGTACGAGAGCTTGATGCCGCCGACAAACATCATCACGATCGCCAGCGCCATGATGATGATCGACGCCGACAGATGCGGCTCGAGCATGAGCAGGATGACGATGCCGCCGGTGATGACCATGAACGGCACGACGCCGTAGCGGATCGTCTGCATCTGGTCTTTGTATGTGCAGATCATGCTCGAGAAAAACAGCACGACCGCGATCTTTGCGATCTCCGACGGCTGAAACGTCGTAAAGCCGAGGCTCAGCCACCGGCGCGCGCCGCCGCCGACCACGCCGATGTGCGGGATCCAGACGATGGCGAGCAGGAAAATGCTCACGCCCAGCAGCGCGAGCGACCAGCGGCGGTACGTCGCCATGCGCACGTTGGAAAACAAAATCATACCCACCACGCCGGCCACGGCGAAGCCTGCCTGCCGGACGAAATAATACGTCGGCGACTTGCCCTGCGCATAGGCGCGGGCAAAGCTCGACGAGAGCACCATGATGACGCCGATCGCCAGCAGCAGCAGCGTGAGCACGAAAAACGGCAGGTCAAAGCTGCCGCGCTTTGCCCCGGCAGCCGCCCCTGTCCGGCGCGCAGGAAGTCTCAAACCGGATATATTCATGAACGCACCTCCCTGCGCTGCGGCGCGCTCACACGCCGAAGCGGTGGAACACGCCAATAAACGACAAAACTGCAAACAGCACCGTCACGCCGGCAAACAGCGCCACGATCTGCTTTTCCTTCCACTTGTGGCCCGTCCAGCCGCCCATCTCCAGATGGTGGTGGAACGGGGACATCTTGAACACGCGCTTGCCGTGCGTGAGCTTGAAGTAGCCGACCTGAATGATGTCCGAGAGCGCCTCGACGATGTACATGATGCCGACCGTCACGAGGATGAGCGGCATATCGTAGGCGAAGGCCAGCGCCGCGACTGCGCCGCCGAGAAAGAGCGAGCCCGTGTCGCCCATGAACACCTTGGCCGGATTGAAGTTATAGATCAAAAAGCCCAGCAGGCCGCCGGCGATGCCGGAGGCGAACACGCCGAGGGACAAAAACCGCTCGCCCCAGAGAATGGACAGCACGGCAAAAAAGATGCACACCGGCATCGTCGTGCTCGCGGCGAGACCGTCCACACCGTCGGTGAGGTTCACGGAGTTGACCGTGCCGACGATGACGAAGGCGGCGAAGATCACATACAGCGGCTCGGAGATCGGCACGGTCTTGTTCCAGAACGGGATATAGAGACTGTCGAGCGCGACATAGCCAAAGCGGCGCATGAGAAAAATGAACGCCACGGCCGCCGCCAGCTGCAGCAGGATCTTCTTGCCGGCCGTCAGACCGAGATTCTGCTTTTTCTTGAGCTTTTCATAGTCGTCCAGAAAGCCGATTGCGCCGAACACGAGCGCGAACGCCAGACAAAACAGGTGGCCGTATTCGCCCTCGGCCATGCAATCAAAGCCGACCGACAGGCACACGACCGCGATCGCGGCGATGAACATCAGTCCGCCCATGGTCGGCGTGCCCTGCTTGGACATATGCCATGTGGGGCCGTTTTCTTTAATGCTCTGCCCCGCCTTGATGCGCTTGAGATACGGGACCAGGAAAAATCCGACGACGGCCGACACCGCAAACGCGATGACGAACGCCAGTATCAGCTTCAGTGTCATTTTTCTTTCTCTCTCTTCCTCTTGTCGAGTATTTCGGCGACGATCTCGCGCTCATCCATGTGCACCTTCGTCTTGCCGATGATCTGGTAATCCTCGTGCCCTTTGCCGCAGAGGATGATCACATCGCCCGGGCAGTGGTTTTCGATCGCATAGGCGATGGCCTCACGCCGGTCGGGGCGCACGACATAGGGCGTGTGCGTCTCCTTGAGACCGGGGAGAATGTCGGCGATGATCGCCTCCGGATCTTCCGTGCGCGGGTTGTCGCTCGTGACGATGACGAAATCCGCCTTCTGACCTGCGATGCGTCCCATCTTCGGGCGCTTGCCGCGGTCGCGGTCTCCGCCGCAGCCGAAGAGAAACACCAGCCGCGCGGGCGCAAACTCGCGCACCGTCGTGAGGATGTTGTCGATGGCGTCGGGCGTGACGGCGTAGTCGATAAGGATGGTATAGTCTCCGTCGGTCTCGAGCGGCTCGGCGCGCCCCTTGACGGGCTTTGCCGTATCGAGCGCGGCCGCGCAGTCATCGAGCGAGATGCCGAGCGCGCGCGCACAGGCGATGACGCTCAGCGCGTTGTAAACAGAGAACATGCCGGGGATGCCGAGGCGCATGCGCGCGATCGCATCACCGCTCATGGCGACAAAGCGCACGCCGGACGCGCTCAGGCGGATATCCTTGGCCACAAGATCTGCGTCATTGCGCTTGGCGGAGTAGGTCTGCATCGGGCACTTGGCGCGCTCGAGCATGACGTGCGCCCAATCATCGTCGGCGTTGACGATGCCGATGTCGCTCTGCGCGAACAGCAGCGCCTTGGCCTCTGCATAGGCCTCCATAGTCTTATGGAAATCCAGATGATCCTGCGACAGGTTCGTGAAGATGCCCACGCGGAAGCGGATGCCCTCCACACGGTGCAGCACGAGTGAGTGCGACGACACCTCCATGACCGCATGCGTGCAGCCGGCATCGACCATCCGGCGCAGGAGCTTTTGCAGCTCATATGTGTCCGGCGTGGTGTGCTCGGTGTGCAGCACCTCGTCGCCGATGATGTTCGCGTTCGTGCCGATCAGGCCGACCTTCGTGTGCAGGCACTGCTCGAGCATGTGCTTGATGAGCGTGGTGACGGTGGTCTTGCCGTTGGTGCCGGTCACGCCGATCATGGTCAGCTCACGCGACGGGTTGCCGAAAAATTCGCAGCAGATGCGTGACAGCGCAAGGCGGCTGTCGGCCACGAGGATATACGGTATATCGACCTCCGGCTTCTTCTGGCAGAGCACGACGGCCGCGCCGCGCGCGACGGCTGCGCCGATGAAGCGGTGGCCGTCGGACTCATACCCGCAGACGGCGGCAAACAGGTCGCCGGGCTGCGTGGTGCGCGAGTCAAAGCTGATATCCCGAACGTCCAGCTCCGGATCGGCGGTGCATTCGCACACGTCCAGAACGGACAGCAGTCGCTTGAGTTTCATAAGGGTACCTCCGTTTGTTCGTCAGTATCTGCCCAGCATGCTCGAATCACTCGTCACGAGCGTGACCTCCACGACCGTGCCGTGATCCAGCTGCGTGCCGGCTGCCACGGTCTGGCCGGAGACGATCTGTGCGGTGTCCGTGATGGAGCTGTTGGTCTTGATATACAGGCCCAGCGCGGCCATGCGGTCGCGGGCCGTCTGATAGCTGAGATTGGTCAGGTCGGGCATGGTCTCCTTGTCGGCCGAGGGCTCCTTGCCCGCATAGAGCAGGATGGTGCTGCCGCTGGCGACGACCGCGCCGCTGCCCGGAAGCTGCGCCGTGACCGTGCCGCCCTCGCCGTAGACGCGCGCCTGCAGGCCGACCTCCTCGAGCGCGGCCTTCGCCTGCTCGACGGACAGACCGGTCACGTTCGGCACGGTCTTATCCATGTACGTCTTTTCCGTCTCGGAATACGACGGCTCCACGCCGAGGTACGGCAGGATGTCCGCCATCATTTTGCCGACGGTGGGCGCAGCCATCTGACCGCCGCTGATGTAGATGCCGGTGCTGCTGCTCGGCGTATCGAGCAGCACGAGGATAACGATCTGCGGATCGTCCGCCGGGGCAAAGCCGATGAATGAGACGATGTATTCCTTCGCGCCGCCGGCCGCATCCTGCGCGATCTTTTCCGATGTGCCGGTCTTGCCGCCGATGCGGTAGCCCGCGACGTAGGCGTTCTTGCCGGTGCCGTCGACGGGATCGCCGACGACCTGCTCCAGGATCTGGCGCACGGTGGCGCTCGTCTGCTCACTCACGACCTGGCGCACCACGGTCGGCGAATTGGACACGACCGCTTCCCCGTCGCCGTTGACGATGCTCTTGACCACATACGGCTTCATGAGATAGCCGCCGTTGACGCAGGCGCTGACCGCCGTGATGAGCTGCAGCGGCGTGATCGTAAACGTCTGACCGAACGAAGCCGCCGCGAGCTGCGAGAAGTTTTCGGGGTCATAGAACGTGTTCTGGCTCCACCAGATGCTGCCGCTCTCGCCGGACAGGTCGATGCCGGTCTTGGCGGTGAGGCTGCTGTCGACGTTGTTGGTCAGATTCAGGAAGCCGAACGCTTCGGCGTATTTGTAGAACGTGCGCGCGCCGACAAGCTGACCGATCTGCACGAGCGCGACGTTGCACGAGTGCTGCATGGCCTGCGTGAGCGTCTGGCTGCCGTGACCGGCCGTCTTCCAGCACTTGACCGGATCGGTACGGCCGAGCACGGGGATGCTGCCGCCGCAGTAAAACGACGAACTCTCGCTGACCACGCCCTCCTCGAGCGCCATGGCCAGCGTGATGATCTTGAACGTCGAGCCGGGCTCGTAGGTGTCCGAGAGCGCCTTGTTGCGCCACTGCTTCTGCTGCGCGGCAGTCAGCAGCTCCGAGCGCTTGTCGGGATCGGTCTCGGCGTCAATGGCCTCCTGATCCTTGTCGCTGACCTTCTGGTAGTTGTTCAGGTCGAAATTCCCGAGCGAGACCATGCCGAGGATCGCGCCGGTGCTCGGGTCCATGGCAATGGCGGCCGCGCCGTTTTGCACGTCGTAGTCCTCGACCGCCTGCTGCAGGTGCTTTTCGAGGTAATACTGGATGGTCGCGTCGATGGTCAGGTTCATGTCGTTGCCCTTCGTCTCGTCGTAATAATCCTCGTAGTTGACAAAGAGCATATCCGTGCCGCGGTTGTCCGTTGCGCGGATGATGCGGCCGGTGCTGCCGGTGAGGTAGCTGTCATAGCGCTGCTCAAGGCCGTAGCGTCCCTCGTTGTCCTGCCCGACGAATCCGATGACGTGCGCGGCCAGACTGCCATAGGGATAGTACCGCTTGGTATCCGGCTCGATCTTGACGCCGACGAGCTTTTTCTCTTTTTTGAACGCGCGCACCTTTTCCGATACGTCCGGCTCGACCTTGCGCTTGACGACCTCATACCAGCGGTCGGTGTTTTTCGTCATGCTCAGGATCTTATCATAATCGACGTCGAGAATCTCAGAAAGTTCGCGTGCGATCAGCTGCGGGTCCTCGTTGTTCTTTGCGATCTCGGCCGGGCTGATGAAGATCGTGTCGACCGAGGCGTTCATGGCCAGGATCTTGCCGTTCGTGTCATAGATCGCGCCGCGCGAGGCCGTGATCTCCGTCTCGCGTACCTGCTGGTCGATTGCCATTTTTTCATACTCGTCATGGTGTATGACCATGACGCTGAACAGCTTGATGCCAAGGACAGCAAATGCAAGGATGCCGCACACAATCAAAAGCAGGCGTGTGCGGCGGAGCATCATGATATTCGGTGTTTTGGTACTTGCTCGAAAGGGCACGCGGTTATCCCGGCGCCCGGAAGTTTCATTCGCCATGTCTGTCTCCTTGTTTCTGCGGGGATGGTACTATCATACAGGCTGGCTCATCGAAAATATTCCACAATGGAGGTGAGGAAATCGCCGAAACGGTCAGCGAGGCTCAGCGGCTCTGCCGCGGTCTGGTCCAGAACCACCGCCGTATCCGCGGCGTCGCTGCTGCTGATGTAGTAGAGCTGATCGCTGCGCGGCTTTTGCATACCGAGCTCATGGATGGCGTAGTCCTCGATCTCCGTGAGGTTGAACGCGCTCTCATAGTCGATGCGCAGACGCGTCTGCTGCTCCTGCAGCTGGGCGTACTGATCCTCCAGCGCCGACACCTGTGCCGACGCCTGCGAGAGCTGCACGCGCGCGACGAGCGAAAAGACGATCAGCACGGCGGCAATGGCAAAGCCGAGCACCGCCATCGGGGCGATCGCCTGCTTGGGCCTCGGTGCGGACTCCGGGACGACGGTCTCCGTCGGCCGGGGTGCATGCGGCAGATCTACCGGAGCGGTACTGTACAGGTACTCCTCCGCAGCCGTGCTGCGCAGGTCATACGCCGCATTGCCGTCCATGCGCGCTGTATTCCGTTTTCTCGAAGCGGGAGATGCCATGACGGATTCCTTTCTCAGACACGCTCCGCGACACGAAGTTTCGCGCTGCGGGCGCGGGGGTTGGATGCGAGTTCCTCCTCACCGGGCAGGATCGGCTTGCGGGAGACGCTGCGCAGCGTCTGCACAAAGCCGCAGGTGCACACCGGCGCCTCGCGCGGGCAGGTGCAGCCGTGCTCCCGCCGGGCGATGCCGGCCTTGACGATCCGGTCCTCGAGGGAATGGAAGCTGATGACGCACAGCCGCCCGCCGGTGCGGAGCTTATCGGGTGCGGTGTCCATCATCTCGCGCACCGCCGCCAGCTCATCGTTCACGGCGATGCGGATCGCCTGAAAACTGCGCTTGGCGGGATGCTGCTTTTCGCGCAGCGCCGCGCCCGGCATGGCCGAGCGGATCACGTCGACCAGCTCCATCGTGGTCGCGATCGGCTGCTGCGCCCGGGCGCGAACGATTGCCCCGGCGATGCGAGGTGCGTAGCGCTCCTCGCCGTATTCATACAAAATGCGCTTGAGTTCACCCTCCGGCCACTCGTTGACAACGTTCCATGCGCTCAGCCCCTCGGTCGCGTCCATGCGCATATCGAGCGGCGCATCGTGCATGTAGGAAAAACCGCGCTCCGACTCGTCGAGCTGCGGCGAGGAGACACCGAGGTCAAAGAGCATGCCGTCCACGGCGTCGATGCCAAGGCGGTCAAGAATGGCGGCCGCGTCGCGGAAGTTGCCGTGCACGAGCTGCACACGGTCTCCAAACGGCGCCAGACGCGCACCGGCGCGCTCGATGGCCGTCTCATCGCGGTCAATGCCGATGAGCTTTCCGGTCGTGAGGCGCGCGGCGATCTGCTCGGAGTGGCCGCCCATGCCGAGCGTACCGTCGACATAGATGCCGTCCGGCCGGATGTTCAGATTTTCAATACACTCGTGCAGCAGCACGGAGACATGCAGGGCGTCCATCAGAAATCCAACTCCTCCATCACGGCGGCGATGTTCTCCGGCAGCGCCTCAAGCGGGCAGATCTCGTCCCAGCGCGCGCTGTCCCAGAACTCCGCGTGGTTGTTGCTGCCGACCACGGTGACGCTCTTGGTGAGACCCGCAAATTCACGCAGGTGCTGCGGCAGGAGAATACGCCCCTGCCCGTCCAGCTCACAGCGCGCGGCATACGCGAACAGCGGACGCATCTTGCGCTGCTGCACGTTGGTCATGGCCGCCACCCTGCGGGCGACGTCATCCCAGTTTTCCTGACTGTAAGCAGACAGGCACTTCTCGGGCGAGATCGTCACATAAAACGTTTCGCCGAGTTCTTCGCGGAGCTTGGCCGGGATGAACAGACGGCCTTTGGCGTCCAGCGTGTGCTGATAGATACCGGTCATGCTGCATCCCCCCTTCTCCGGAATCGTGCACCTACGCACCTCTTGCGTGGGGTTTTGCGCCCTTTTAAACCACTTCGCCCCACACGGTATCCTCATTATAGTGGCAAGACGGAAAAATTGCAAGGAGAAATTCCCGCCCATTTCTTGCAATTTCCGACATTTCTGGCGATTCGACCGTTGTTTTCCCGGTCACAAGGCTTTGCGTTTCGCGCCGAAAAAAGGAAATGGCGGCACAAGATATGCCGCCAAACCGGGAAAAAGCACCCGCCGGGAACACCGGGAGCGCATTGTGTGGGAAAAATTTTCGGCAAAACGCAAAACCGCCGCCGGCTGCTCCGGCGGCGGTTCAGGTGTGCGGTTAAGCGGCAGTCAGTTGACTTCCTCATCCAGCGG
>ENA-OUOU01001453-OUOU01001453.1-human-gut-metagenome-genome-assembly--contig:-NODE-1453-length-12393-cov-31.643946_pt1 | contig 12393 bp, 14 predicted proteins | sample MGYA00237936_ERZ548765 | MGnify/ENA primary metagenome ERZ548765 (study PRJEB26490, sample SAMN05356889) | human gut metagenome | biome: terrestrial biome; feature: human-associated habitat...
TTGACTGGAAAGTGGAACGGATTTTACGGCTGGTGTCTCTGGCGTAATACTCGTTGAACATACGTCGTTCGGGAAGGTGAAGCGCAAACAGCAAAAATCCAGTATTCATGCGGGTTTGCGGCGAGATGGCTCTCGATCAGATACCTCTCTTTCAGACAGTCAAGGGGCTGAAATCACAATCGCATAGTTGTTTTCATGGGAGAATGGCGGTAACAGCAGTCATTCTCCCTTTTTTCGTTCCTGCCGCTTTCAACGAGGAGGAACACGAACATGGAAGAACCGAAAAGCACAGCAAAGCGCAGATCAAAAACCTCTGTTCCCGTGCAGGAGGATAAGATTACCTTGCTCCCGCTGTCGGAGCTGCACGACTTTCCCAACCATCCGTTCAAGGTGCGGGACGACGAGGCCATGCAGGAAACGGCGGAGAGCATCCGGCAGTACGGCGTTCTCGTCCCCGCCATCGTCCGTCCCCGCGAGGACGGCGGCTATGAGATCATCGCCGGACACCGGCGCAGGCACGGCAGCGAGTTGGCGGGGCTTTCCGCCATGCCCTGCATCGTGCGGCAGATGGACGACGACACCGCCACCATCCTCATGGTGGACAGCAACATCCAGCGTGAGAACATCCTTCCCTCCGAACGGGCGCAGGCGTATAAAATGAAGCTGGAGGCTATCCGCCGCAAGGCTGGCAGACCGGCAAAAACAGAGGAAAAGGCGGATGAAAACAATTCGCCGCAAGTTGCGGCGAATTTCCGGGCAGATGACACAGTTGCAAAAGATGCCGGTATCAGTGGCGACACCGTGCGCCGCTACATCCGCCTGACAGAACTCTCCCCGGAGCTTCAGCAGATGGTGGACGAGAAGAAGATCGGCATGACCCCCGCCGTGGAAATCTCCTACCTCAAGCCGGAGGAACAGCAGATGCTCCTGACCGCCATCGACAGCGAGCAGGCCACGCCCTCGCTTTCGCAGGCGCAGCGCATGAAGAAGCTCTCCCGCGACGGCAAGCTCAACGACGACACCATGCTGGACATCATGATGGAGCAGAAGAAGCCGGAGGGATATAACGTCGTCCTCTCGGCGGACAAGCTGCGCAAATACTTCCCGCGCTCCTATACGCCTCAGAAGATGGAGGAAACCATCCTGAAGCTGCTGGACGCATGGCTGCGCAAGCGCCAGCGTGACCAGTCCAGATAACCAAATACGACCGCAGACAACCACGACACCGACCGGGCAGAGAGATTTCTTTGCCCGGTTTTGTCATATCCAGAGAGGAGCAAAGCCATGTATATCAACACGTTCAAATACAAGCCGGAGGACGTTGCCTGCGTCCTCTGCGCCGAATACGTCAAAAAGTTGGGCTGCACGGCGCTGTCCTGCCCCTGCCTTGCCGAGCGCATGGAGGCCGGGGTCGTGGGCTACGCGGAGGCCGTGGCGGAGCTGTTCCCGCTACACCCCCGCCTGACGCCGCGCATTCTCCGCCTTGTCGCCGGCTTCCCCGGCTCGCTGTGGCAGGACGAACAGCACAAGCGCCGCTTCTCCTATCTCCGCACCCTGCTGGGCTACCGGAAAAAGCGGGATACGCCGGTATTCCTTGCCGCGCTGTACCTGCTGACCTCCAACAAGGAGATCGGGGACAGAAGCTTCAACTGCTTCACCAAGGGCGGCATCGACTTCCGCTACGCCCGCAGGCGCGGCATTTCCCAGCACGACTACACGCTGCTCATGGGGGCAAAGAGCCTCTACTGCGGCACAGATGAGGTGACGAAGGGCGACCTTGCAGAGCCGCAGATCGTCGGGGACGAGGCGTTTCGGCTGCTCATCAACGCCCTGCTCATCGCGCGGTACGGCGAGGACGCCCTTCGGATCGCATCGCAGCAAGGGCGGCGGGAGTTCATAAAGCGCCGCGCGTTCCGGCGCGGCGGCTTCCTCCCTTCTGCGCCGCTGACCGGGAGGTGAGGACGGTGGCCGTTTTTCGGGTAGAAAAGAACCACAACTACACCGTCATGTCAAACTACCACCTGCGGGACACCGCCCTGACCCTCAAGGCCATCGGGCTGCTGTCCAAGATGCTCTCCCTGACCGACGAGTGGGATTATACCACCCGTGGGCTTGCCGCCATCTGCAAGGAGGGCGTGGACGCCATCGGCGCAGCGCTCAAGGAGCTGGAATCGCACGGCTACCTTGTACGCCGCCAGCTCAGGGACAGCCGCGGGCGTATCACCGACACCGAGTACACCATCTACGAATCCCCGCATCCGCCCTTGCCGGATACGGCTTCACCAGATACGGAAAACCCGTATCTGGATACCCCGGATACGGCGGAGCCATATACGGAAAAGCCCGCGCAATTAAATAAAGATAGAAGAAGTAAAGAAAAAGAAATACCAAATGGATTAAGTACGGACATATCAAATCCTGATCCTATCTATCCCCCAGCCCACTTGCAGGGCGCGGGATGCGATGGGATGGGATACGAGGCAGCGCGAGAACTCGTCAAGGAAAATATCGAGTACGACATTCTCACGCAGGACCCGCAGCAGGACAAGGAGCAGCTTGACGAGGTGGTGGACCTCATGGCGGAAACCCTCTGCTCCCGCAGACAGACCATCGTGGTGGCCGGGGACGAGTATCCGGCAGAGATGGTGAAGGAAAAGCTGCTGCGCGTCAATTCCATGCACATCGGCTACGTCTTTGACTGCCTGAAGCAGAACACCACCTACGTCCGCAACATCAAGAAATACCTGCTTGCCTCGCTGTTCAACGCTCCCAGCACCATGGGCAGCTACTATTCCGCCCTCGTCAACCACGATATGTACGGCGACGGGCTGCGGGGCAAGGGCTGAATATGACCGAAAAAAGGAGGGATGACCCATGCAGGAGGAAGTGGAAAACAGAGCGGTCACGCTGGTCATCAGCGCAACCAAGCTCACTGGGCGGCTGCTGAAAGCCGCCATTCTGAAATATCTGGCAAGCCGCAAGGAGAAGCGGCTGCAAAAGGCCCGCGCCGCGCCGGAGAAGCCCACCGGCAAGCAGACGGTGAAGCAGCTCATCGGGCAGAATCAGGGCGTATCCAACATCGAGATCACCGACAGCAACATCAAATCCTTTGAGCGCGTGGCACGGAAATACGGCGTGGATTTTGCTCTGAAAAAGGATAAGTCCGGGGATATTCCCAAATACCTTGTTTTCTTCAAAGCCCGCGACGCCGACGCACTGACGGCGGCGTTCCGGGAATACACCGCAAAAGAGGTCAAGCGGGCCTCGCAGGATAAACCCTCGGTGCTGGAGCAGCTCCGCGCGCTCAAGGCGAAGGTGCTGTCCCTTACGCCGGACAAGTCCCGGAGCAAGGATAAGGGGCTGGAGCTATGAAGCAGATCAACGTAAAGAAGCTCCTGCTTCCCAATCTTCCCTATGTCTTTATCGCGCTCTTTGCCACCAAGCTGGGGCAGGCGGCGCGGCTGGCTCCCGGCGCGGACTTTTCACAAAAGTCGCTGCACATCATGGAGGGCTTCGCCGCCGCGTTCCAATCGGCGCTGCCCAGCTTCCACCCCATCGACCTGTGTGTGGGCGCTGCCGCCGCCCTGCTCATCCGGCTTGCCGTCTACGTCAAGGGGAAGAACGCGCGGAAGTTTCGGAAGAATATCGAGTATGGCAGCGCAAGATGGGGCAACGCGGAGGACATCAAGCCCTATGTAGACCCCACCTTTGCCAACAACGTCATTCTCACCCAGACGGAGCGGCTGACCATGAACAGCCGACCCAAGGACCCGAAAACGGCGCGAAACAAAAATGTACTGGTAGTAGGCGGCTCCGGCAGCGGCAAAACAAGGTTTTTCATCAAGCCCAACCTCATGCAGCTTCACAGTTCCTACGTTGTGACCGATCCGAAAGGCAGCATCGTGGTCGAATGTGGAAAATTACTCCAGCGGAATCAGTATAAGATCAAGATTCTGAACACGATCAACTTCAAAAAGTCCCACCACTACAACCCCTTCGCGTATCTCCACTCGGAAAAGGACATTCTGAAGCTGGTCACGACCCTCATTGCCAACACGCAGGGCGACGGAAAATCCGGCGACGACTTCTGGCGCAAGGCGGAGACGCTGCTCTACACGGCGCTCATCGGGTATATCTACTACGAAGCGCCGGTGGAGGAGCAGAACTTCGCCACCCTCATCGAAATGATCAACACCATGGAGGTGCGGGAGGACGACGAGGACTTCAAAAATCCCGTCGATCTGATGTTTGAGGAGCTGGCAAAACGGGAGCCGCATCACTTCGCCGTGCGCCAATATGCCAAATACCGCTTAGCAGCGGGTGTAGTAAGTTTGAAGAGACTTCTTAATCAATCAAATTTAAAGAGTTGGAGCTCCAAAATGATTAAAAAGTCTCTTGAGGCTTATTTTTTTACCTTAAAGAACAAAATTGTATTTTGTAAAAAACAATTTCAAAACATGTCCGTATTTTGTTTCGTCAGTACAGAGATTGTGTAAGGAACTTTAAAAAGATGACACGAAATCAAAAAAGATGCAGTAAGGGGGCTGTAAAAAGACCTCTGAGCATTTCGTTTAGTGTAAGAATCTTTTTTACTTCTTACACGAACCTTGAAAACGAAACAGCCTGCCCGTAGTGATACCAGAACTGAATAGGCATTCAGCGTGTCTTTTTTGGTTAATACGTCCCGGAAACATCAGAACCCGGTACAGGAACGGATATGGGATGAGAACAGGCAATTAATAAACAAAGGAAGGAGGACATCTGACTATGACAGAGAAACAGGGATTCATGACAGCGTTGTATGAACGTCTTAGTCGTGATGATGAATTAAACGGGGAATCCAACAGTATTTCAAACCAGAAGAAACTGCTGGAACAATATGCAAAAGAACATGGATTTACCAATCTTGTTCATTTTACTGATGATGGTATCTCCGGTACAAGATTTGATCGCCCAGGCTTTCTTGCCATGATGAAAGAAGTAGAGTCGGGGAAAGTCGGAACGATTCTGATTAAAGATATGAGCCGAATGGGAAGAGATTATCTGAAAGTCGGACAATATATGGAATTGCTGCGACAGAAGAATGTCCGCCTGATTGCAGTCAACGAGAATGTAGACAGCTTCCGGGAGGACGATGATTTTACTCCATTCCGAAATATCATGAATGAATGGTATGCAAGGGATACCAGTAAAAAGATAAAATCCACTTTCAAGGCGAAAGGAAAATCCGGCAAGCATGTGGCAAGTACAACACCATATGGGTATCTGAAAGACAAGGATGACCCGAATGTATGGATTGTTGATGAAGAAGCAGCTGTAGTTGTACGGAGAATCTTTCACATGACAATGGATGGGTACGGACCATATCAGATTGCCAAGGCACTGAAAGAGGATAAGGTTGAGATACCAGCGGTTCATATGGCAAAGAAAGATGCCGGATTATGGAAAGGCAGAGTAAAAGAAATCAAAGATCCTTATGGCTGGGGCTCTTCTACTGTTGCAGGCATTCTGAAGAAAAGAGAGTATCTTGGTCATACAGTGAACTTCAAGACCAGAAAACATTTCAAGGATAAGAAAAGCCATTACGTATCTGAAGATAATTGGACGGTGTTTGAGAACACGCAGGAAGCCATTATAGATCAGGAAACTTTTGACAATGTACAGAGAATCCGAAGCAATGTGAGAAGATATCCAGATGGATGGGGAGAAGCCCACCCCTTGACAGGTCTGATGTATTGTGCAGACTGTGGTTCCAAAATGTATGTCCATCGAGTAAATAATGGCAAGCGAGTACCACAATATACTTGTTCTGCATATTCTAAAGTTCCGGTTGGAACACTCTGCCAGACACAGCACAGAATTAATGCTGATGTGGTTATGGAGCTGATTAAGGAACTTTTAAAGGCTGTTGCGGAGTATTCACAGTTGAATCGTGAAGAATTTTTGGAGACAGTAAAAAAGGCACAGACTTCACAGCAGTCCAGTGAGATCACAAGATTGAAAAGCAGATTGGCAGAGGCAAAAAAGCGTGTGCAGGAACTGGAAAAACTGATCTGCAGAATTTATGAGGACAATATTCTTGGCAAGCTGCCAGATGAACGCTATGCGATTCTTGATGGACAGTATTCTAAAGAACAGAAAGATTTGTCGGCAGAAATTGCAGATATGGAAGCTGAATTATCAGGCTATGAAGAAGGTCGCAGATCAGCGGAGAAGTTTATTGCTCTGGTTGATAAATACCAAAATTTTGAGGAATTGACCACTTACATGCTGAATGAATTTGTAGAAAAGATTGTGGTGCATGAGCGTGACCGGAAAGGAAGCGTTGAGACGACACAGGAAGTGGAAATCTATTTTAACTTCATCGGCAGATATTTACCGCCACATTTCGGTGAGGTGAAAATGACACCGGAAGAAATTGAAGAAATGGAAAAACGGGAAGCCAGAAAAGACAGGCTTCACCAGAATTACCTGAGAAGAAAAGCAAATGGAAAGCAGCAGGAATACTATGAACGGACAAAGGCAAAAAAGAAAGCCGAACTGGATGCAAAAAAAGAAGAGATCCGGCAGGAAGATATTGCAAAAGGTGTGTTCATTCCGCTATCACTGCTTCCCCCAGCAGAACCGAAGAAAGGAGTTGCATCAGCATGAGCAAATTAGAAAGAATCATTCACGATAACAGTAATGGTCTGGATTATATCCTTGTCGGGGAAATCTATCTGCCACTGATCGCAGTACCCGAAGAGAAAAGAGAGATTGGTTTTTATGGAAGTCTTCACAGAAACTATCTGAAAGATTACAAGAGTGGCTTGTATTCCTATCTGACATTGAGTGGTAAGCTCTGGACGTATCTCGCAGATCTGAATGAGCAGTGTTTGGAACGCAGGGATTTCCTCATGGAACAGATTATGGAGCAGGAAGGCATTACGGAAGAATTGAAAAGCAGAGATCAGATGGAATGGGTTCGCCGGGCAAACAATGCAAGAAGCCGGGTAGATGAAATTATTTTAAATGAACTGGTGTATGTGTAGGAGGGACTTATGAGATACTGGATTGAATATGCAGACGGAAGATGTTGTAATTTTGCAAACAGCAGAAAAGATTTACTGGACTGGCTGAAACTTTTGAAAGATGAAAAAATCGTTGATATCCGAAAGATTTACAAAAGCGGTGTGACAGATTCTGTGATAGACAGCTATCGTAGTTATCTGAAACAGTGAAAGGGGTGGACAGTCATGGTTGTTGTAAGAATTATTGTGAAAATCGTATTACTGCCAGTGCGTATATGCCTGACAATGATACAACTGGTGGTTATGTTCTTCACATGGCTGTCGGCAACGGTATTTCATATCCTGTCGGGGATCATCTGCATTACAGCAGTTTTAGGGTATGGATTCGGACAGGAGACAGGCACAGAAGCGGTCAGGATGCTTGTGGCAGGTTTTATACTTTATATCCTGCCTGTGCTTTCTGGCTGGGCAGTGGTGTGGCTGGAAACAATCAAAATCAGATTGATGAAGTAGACCACTGGAGAAAGGAATAGGATTCTTAAATGAAGATTACAAAAGAGATTGAAGAATTTATCAACCTGACCATAACGGAGCATATGGGAAAAGAGTATGCAGACTGGAAACTGAGCCAGCCGTCTGTGACAGAACCAGATGAAGTTGAGGAAGAATATAAAAAAGTGATTGCCACACTTCCACAGAAACAGGAAGAGGCCATTACAAAATATTGCGACCAGATATTTAACAGTGGAGCAGAGACAGAAGAATTTTTCTACCGGTTGGGACTGAGGGACGGAATGAAACTTAGGAAGAATGTTAAAATGGTTCTGAAGCAATTATCAGAATGATACATACAGGAATTATCTGAAAAGTGAATGAGTAAAGGAAAGGGCATTAACCGTAAAAAGTTAGTGCCCTTTGTTTTACCCATTTTTATATTTTCACAAAATCCGATGCAGAGGATTTTTGAAAAACAGACGGAACGGAGATCCTGCTGAAGGGACAGCGGCAGGAGTTACGTTTTGTCTGCTGGGAGTACAGAGGGCTGGAAGTCCTTTGTGCCCAGATTGCAAAGAGCGGCAGCATCTTGCTGGGGTTAAGGGGCAAAGCCCTTAGCAGGTTAAGGGCGGCAGCCATTGCCCAGTGATATGGCGTTTCGCCATATGGTACTGGGTACTGTCTGTAACGGGGACAGAGACTTTTGGAAGCTTCGCTGCAATCCCCTCCGGGGAAACAACTTGAAAAAAGGAGAGATGTGAATTGAAAGGCACAAGGCATAACGGCAGATCTGGGAAAGACGGTGTTTACAATCCGCTTCACAATGACCGGAGATTTGACCCGGAACACAGTGAGCATATTGACAATGAACGTGTCCGTCAGAATATTTACTGGGACTGCTATCAGGGATATACCACAATGGCAGACCGGGGAAAAGAGGATAATTTTTCTTTTAACCAGATTGAGATGGCATACTATGTGGATCATTACAGCGATTATGTGATTAACCAGAATAAACGTCATGAGAAAGCAAGACACCCCGACAGATGTAAAGGGGTGGAAGATGTTCTGAAAAATAAAAAGACCTGTCCGGAAGAAAGTATCTATCAGCTTGGGACGATAGATGAACACGCTTCTGTGGAAACGCTGGTTTTGGTTTTTGATGAATTCAAGAAAGAGTTCGATGAGCGGTTTGGTTCTAATGTGCATATCATTGACTGGTCACTGCACATGGACGAAGCGACTCCGCATATTCATGAGCGTCATGTATTCGATGCTACGAACCGGTATGGGGAGATTGAACCGAAACAGGAAGCGGCACTGGAAGAACTTGGCTTTGAACTTCCGAATCCGGAAAAGAAAAGATCAAAGACAAATAACCGTAAGGTTGTTTTTGATTCTGCCTGCCGGACAATGTTCCTGGATATCTGTAAACGTCATGGACTGGAAATTGACGAAGAACCGTCCTATGGAGGAAGGCAGTATCTGGAGAAACAGGACTATATCCGAATGAAGCAGAAAGAAGAGATTGCGGTTCAGCAGGAAATGCTCAATCAGCAGAGGGATAAGGTCAATGCGAATCATCTGGAACTTGCAAGGCAGTCAAACCATGTCAGGGCAAATGAAAAGGTTATCCAGTCACAGAAAGAAAAAATAGAACAGCAGGAAAAAGAATTTAAAGAAAATTTCATTTCCAATTCTGACCGGATTCTAAGTCAGGGCGAGCTGATTGAAGAACAGAGAGAGGAACTGCAACAGCTTACCCTCCGTATTGAAGATGTGGAAACCTTGCTTGACGAAGTATCCAGTGAAGCCTATGACAAGGCTGTGGATAAAGTCGCAGAGGAAACAATGCGGGCTACCAGAAAAGATGACATTCGTCTTGCGGAAGATTCTAAGAGATGGATTCAGAGTCCGGAACGTAAGGCATCACGAAAAGAAAAGGAATATGCGATAAACAGGCTGGACGGTCTGATTAAAAAAATCGAATATGCGATGGAAAAAGCTGTTGTGAGGGTTGTCCGTCAGTTAAAACAGCCAGAGAAGAAAAAAGCCGTTGTAGAAGAAATCAAAAAAGAAGTGAAGCCGTCAATCAGAGAAAAACTTGCATTGAACGTAGCAAAGATTCAAAGAGAAGAGGCAGAGAGAAAACAACTGAATAAAGGAAGATCACATTCCAGTGATCTGGAACTATAAGGGCATTTTGTTGATTCCGTAAGGACAGGACAAAGTGCTTTTTTGTTTTTTGTGAAAACTTGCTTCCCAGATTTGGGAAGCAGATTTAAGAAAGAGAGGAAACGAATTGGGATTATTTGATGAAGTAAAACAGAATGTGACCGTCCGGCAGGCTGCGGAGAGGTATGGGTTAAAGCCCAACAGGAGCGGACTGATCCGCTGCATTTTCCATAATGACAAATCACCCAGCATGAAAGTTGACCGGAGATATTATTGTTTCGGGTGTGGCTGTACAGGAGATGCCATTGATTTTACGGCACAACTGTTTGACATTGGATTGAAAGATGCAGCCATGAAGCTGGCAGATGATTTTGGGATTCCTTATTCCGGCAGGGACAGGGGATCACCGCAGAACAGGAGAAGCGTTTCAGCAAAAAAGCCAGAGCCGACACCAGAAGAACTTTGGCAGAAAAAACATCTGAGATGCCTGAGAGCCTATCTGGATTATCTGAGCCTGCTTCTGGAATGGAAAGAACAGTATGCACCAAAAACACGGACAGAAGAATGGCATGAAAAGTTTATGACTGCTCTCAGGGAGTTGTCAGTTGTTGAGTATTATCTGGATATCCTGCTCTTTGGGGACAGGGCAGATAAGGAAGCACTTGTAAAAGAAAAATGGAAGGAGGTGGAGCGGATTGAGCAATGCGAAAGAGAAGATAAAGGAGATCGCCACAAAAGAACAGAAAGATGCCATGAAAGAAATGTTCCGGATGGTAGATAAAAGCAAAGTCGATGAAGTGAAACAGATGCTGGAATATACACAGAAAGGAACTGCGAAAGCAACGGTTGGAAATTATATGGTTGTGCTGAGAAATGATCCGCTTGTGCGTGAGAGTATGAAATACAACAAGCTGACAGGCAGGATTGATATTGTAAAAAAACTCTGGTGGAATGAGGAAGTCTGCAAGCTGGATGATGATGGCAGGACTTATTTCTACTATTTCTTTGAACGCTATTACAAACTCACAAGTGAAAAATGTATGGATAAGGCACTTCGCATAGAAGCCAACAGCCGGGCATACCACCCGATCTGTGAGTATCTGGAACAACTGGAGTGGGACGGGCAGGAGAGAATCCGTTATGTTCTGCAACGGTATATGGGGGCAGATGCTTCGGATTTTGTCTATGAGGTTGTGAAGCACTTCCTGATGGAAGCATTAAGCAGAATCTACCGCCCCGGTTGTAAAGCAGATGAAATGCTTTGTCTGGTAGGTCAGCAGGGAGCCGGAAAATCCACATTTTTCCGTTTTCTTGCATTGAACGATGACTGGTTTTCTGATGATCTGAAGCAGTTGAATGACAGTAAGATATACGAGCATCTCCGGGGACACTGGATTATGGAAATGTCGGAGATGATTGCTGCAATCAGTGCAAAGAGCAATGAGGAAATCAAGTCATTCCTGACCAGACAGAAAGACACTTACCGGAACCCTTATGATAAATATGAGGAAGACCGGAAGCGTCAGTGTATCTTTGCAGGTTCAACGAACACAAGGCAGTTCATTCCTTTTGACCGTACCGGGGCAAGACGGTTCCTGCCGATTGCTATAGACAGCAGTAAGGCAGAGAAGCATATCCTTGATGATGAAAAAGAAGCCAGATCCTATTTTGACCAGTTGTGGGCAGAAGTAATGGAAATCTACTGGTCAACGGAGAATAAGAGCAGCCTGTTGAAGTTCTCAAAGGAAATGGAGCAGGAGATCAGTGAATACCGAAAACAGTTCACACAGGAAGATACGATGGCAGGAATGATACAAGGCTGGCTGGACGCTTATAAAGGTAGTCATGTATGTTCCGTCCAGATCTGGAAAGAAGCCTTTGACCATTTTGACCGGGAGCCGAAAAAATTCGAGACAAATGAGATCTGTTCCATTATGGATACGCAGATCACTGGCTGGAAGAGAGCCGGAGTCCACAGATTTTCAAAGGAAGGATATGGCAGACAGAGAAGCTGGATCAGGGAAGGAGCAGAAGAAGAGGGTGGCAACGAACCGGATAAAGATGGATTTACAAAGCTGACGAAAGCAGAACAGTTGGAGCTGCCATTTGATCTGCCCGACAGAGAGAAAGGCTGATTTTGATGCCGAAAGGCTACTGATTACCCGGAAATTTACTGCTTGTTGACATTTTTGTTGACACCAAAATCCTTTGTATTTACCGGTGTTTCAGCTACTTTTTAACAGGTGTCAACAAGAACATTCAAAAAACTTTTCAATAGTATTTTGGAAAACAGAAATAACTACCCGAAAAAAGTTTCAAACCCTATGTTGACACTTGCGTTGTCAGCGTGCCGATAAACTCCCGGCAGGGACAGAAGCAAACCTCTCTCTGTCGGGCACAGGAAAGAAAGGAAATAGATGATTATGGAAAAAATGATGAATAAAAAAACAGAGGGAAACACATTTACAAAGAAAATCGGGCAGACAGTATATGTTGTCCGCTATCATTTCAATGAAGATGCAAAGGAAACCATGCAAGAAAAGATTAACCGGATGCTGGTTACAGAAGCAAGCCGAAAGGCAATGCAATAGATGGGGGCAGAGACAATTGGAATTGAGATATGTTTGAAAATGTGATATGATTTGAGCAACAAATTAGAAGTTATAAAGGAGAAACACTATGGGATTATTTGGTAAAAGCAAAAAAGAGCGAG
>ENA-OUOU01001455-OUOU01001455.1-human-gut-metagenome-genome-assembly--contig:-NODE-1455-length-12375-cov-5.342451_pt1 | contig 12375 bp, 14 predicted proteins | sample MGYA00237936_ERZ548765 | MGnify/ENA primary metagenome ERZ548765 (study PRJEB26490, sample SAMN05356889) | human gut metagenome | biome: terrestrial biome; feature: human-associated habitat; material...
CAGTCGGAGAATGATATCCTTGGACATTACATTTTCCGGAAGTTCTCCATCAATCACAACTTTAATTGTCTCCGGAACTTTGATCCACATGGTTCCTGTTCCCAGGATGCTGGCCATCTCTGTGTAACCGATGCCGGAAGAAAACGCACCGACACATCCATAAGTCGTGGTATGGCTGTCTGTGCCAAATACAATATTACCGGGTTTAACATAACCTGCCTCAGTCATAAGCTGATGACAGATACCGTCACTTCTGTGTACGTTTTTCATGCCATATTTAGCTGCAAAAGCATCTCCCACATGGAAATGTCTGGTATCATCCTGCTGACTTGCCGGTACAAGATGGTCATAGATCAGAACAACCTTGTCCGGATTCCACAGCTTCTGAAAGCCCATCTCCTCAAATTTTTCCGCTACAAACGGAATAAAGATATCATGGATCATCACTCTGTCAACATTGACCGTCACGATATCGCCAGGCTTTACTGCTTTGCCTGTGTTATGTCTGATAATTTTCTCAATGATCGTCTCACCCATTATTTCTCTCCTTTCCGTCTTAGTCCAGACCGTTCAGTTTGCGCATGGCTTTTACAAGTCCGCCAGCCTGAATAATATCCATCAGATTCTCCGGAAGAGAAGCAATCGGGTACTGTTTTCCGTTATGGTCTACATGCTCGTTCATCACAACTGTAACTTCATCTCCCTCTTTCACATTGTCGTGAAGATCCGGCTGTTCGATAAGAAGAAGGCCGTTGTTGATGGAGTTGCGGAAAAAGATCCGTGCAAAAGATTTCGCAATAACACACTGTACGCCCAGTGCTTTAATGATCTCCGGTGCCTGCTCTCTGGAGGAACCGCAGCCGAAGTTCTTTCCTGCTACAATAATGTCACCTTTCTGGATCTGTCCTGCCAGCTCCGGGCGAAGGGGACTGAATCCGTACTGTTTCATATCGTCAATGGTTTTCAGCGCCAGATACTCGGTCGGAATGATGATATCGGTGTCAATATCATCGCCCAGTACCCACACTTTTCCTGTAAATGCTTCCATATGTATATTCTCCTGTTTATTCCTGAATATCTTTTCTGAGGTTTTTATACTCTGTCTGCAGTTGCGATCTCACCTGCAATGGCAGATGCGGTAACCGTTGCCGCAGATCCCAGATAAACCTTGGAGCTCGGATGTCCGGCACGTCCCTTGAAGTTACGTGTTCCGGTGCTGATAAGAACCTCGTTCTCTCCGATCACACCCTGGCAGCTTCCCCAGCATACACTGCAGTTCGGGTTCATCACAATAGCGCCTGCTTCCATGAAGATATCAATCAGGCCTTCTTTTAATGCCTGGCGGTAGATGGTCTGGCTTGCAGGAACGACCAGGAAACGAACGCCTTCTGCAACTTTTTTACCCTTGATCACCTCTGCGCCTACACGGAGGTCTTCAATACGGCCGTTGTTACAGGAGCCAAGAAATGCCTCGTTGATCTTGATGCCGCAGGTTTCCTCAGCCGGAACCACATTGTCAACAAAGTCTGGCTTCGCTACAACCGGACGGACTTTTGAAAGATCAAAGGTATACTCTCTTGCGTAAACGGCATCCGGATCGCTGTGATATACAGCCTTTGGCTCGCGTCCATGCTCTTTTAAATATTCCATTGCCACATCATCAACTTCAAAAATACCGGTCTTAGCTCCGGCTTCTACTGCCATATTGCAAAGTGCGATACGGTCACTGATTGTCAGAGTCTTCGCGCCCTCTCCGGTAAATTCCATCACCTGATAGTTACATCCGTTGGCTCCGACTTCACCGATGATGGTGAGGATCAGATCTCTCGCATATACACCTTCCGGCAGTTTTCCAACCAGGTTGAATTTCACAGTCTCCGGTACCATTACCCAGGAAGTTCCTGTTACCATACCGTAAAGGAAGTCTGTACATCCAACACCGGTTCCGAATGCACCAAGTGCACCGTAAGAACAGGTATGGCTGTCTGCACCAAAGATCAGTTCTCCCGGACGAACATAATTTTCCATCATAATCTGGTGGCATACACCTTTCCCTTCCCAGAAATCAATGTGGTTTGCCTTTGCAAAATCACGCATCTTCTTCTGGGATGCGGCTGTCTTCGGACAGTCAGACGGTACGTTATGATTTACGATAAATACCAGCTTGCTTGTATCTGCAATGTGCGGATTTTTCAATTTATTGTTATACATATCAACCGTAAGATGTGTGGTTCCATCATTACTCATGAGACGATCGAGTTTAACTGTATGGATATCTCCCGGTTTTACGCTGTCAACACCTGCTGCCGCAGCAATAATCTTTTCTGCAATTGTCATTCCCATCTCTTATTCCTCCTCACGGTTCAGAGAAGCGATAAGGCCGCCCTGATTCAGTATATTCTGCATGTATTCCGGCAGTTTTGTGCAGGAATAAGTCTTACCATTGGCAACAGCAGTTCCCTCGGACATATGAAGCTCCAGGGTATCTCCTGTCTTCACAGCATCCGGGAGATCCTTACAGACAATTGCCGGAAGTCCGATATTAATGGCATTACGGAAAAAAATACGAGCAAAAGATTTCGCAATAACTGCCTTTACTCCAAGTGCCTTAAGAACACCCGGTGCCTGCTCTCTGGAGGATCCGCATCCGAAGTTCTCTCCTCCAACTACAAAATCTCCCGGTTTAACCTTTTTGGAAAAATCCGGATCCAGTGATTCAAATGTGTGGCCCTTCATTTCATCCAGATTCGGCAGAAGCAGATACTGGGATGCAATGATCTGATCGGTATCAAGGTCATTATGAAATTTAAAAATCGTTCCCTTATCCATAAAACAAGTTCCTTTCTGATCGTTATCCATTTCCGGGTTAACATTCCTCTGTTACCCTTTTCGTCCTATATTCTAACACAAAACGTCATATAATTAAAATGTATATTTTTAATACTTAATATAACTTCAAGTTATAAAGTCATTTTCCTGTGATCAGCGCAAAATATCCCCACTCCCACAGAAGTTCTTCAAAACTGTTCTCAAGATATTCCCGGATATCGTCTTCCTCATATCCGGTCATTCTGGAGATCACCACCATATAATCCCGGAGTGTTTCGTAGGGAAGTGCTCCCCGTCCCTCTTTCTGCCACCGGAGAAAAACAGCCTGGCGAATGGTGGCATATTCCATACCGATCCACTGCATATGGACCAGGGCATCTTCCAAATCTCCCTCCGGTGTCAGAAGATCTGAATATACTTCGTTGGCAAGAAAGCTCCGGAGAAGGTCTTCATATACACGAAATTTCCGATAAAAATCCTCCCGGGCTTCCACCAGTTCCTCTTCCTCATATTCTTCGGACAATTCCTCCGCAAGTTCCATCACCGGCTCCAGATATTTCCGGTAAAGTCCCTCTTTCCGGTAATTTACAGCCAGGTCCTGCAAAAGTTCATTGCATTCGTCCATGGTATCCAGAACAGGCAGCTCTATTTCATTAATAGCATGTTCCAGTTGGCGAATCGTTTTCTCTGAAAAATAATCTTCCACAAGCTCTGTGGTAAGCGGCGTGTTCCGGTGAAGTTCCTTCAGAACATAAAAACTTTCAAGAAGGATTTCCTCCGGTGTTTTTTCAGATCCATTATAAGATCCATAACCTTCCGGCGCACAAGAAAAAGCGGCTGTTCCTTTTCTTTTGGAGTTTCCGGAAAAGCGATTCTTTTCTTCTCCTTCCAGATGTCCAGGACAGCCGGGCAACAGGGCATCATGGTCGCTTCCTTATGATCCTGAAATTCATGGATCTCCCTTGGAAAAATCTGGCAGGTCTCTGAAAGCATCGAATCCCCATAAGCACTTACCAGATAGCACAGTCTGTTCTTTGCCAGGAAAGGACAGTCGTGCTCTTCCGTCATCTTCATGATCCGGCTGCCGTCCTTTTTCATGGTATAGGCCTGCAGGCAGCTTCTGTGTCCGGGCACCTCTGACGGCGGCTGGATGGTTTTCCAGTTTCTGTAGGTTTCATCATCTATGTTGATCTTCCATTCCCTGCAGCAGCTGATGGTGCATTTGTCTGCAATACAGGTAAATTCGTCGTAATAATCAGGTTTTAATAATTCCATGTTTCCTCCATATTCTTTATTTTCCAGCTCCAATGTCTCCTGTTTGCAAAATGGACATGAGTTGACCTGTTTTATTTTCCCCGTAAACACAGAAAAGCGGAATTCTATCCGCTTTTTCTGATATTCTGTGTATTCGTTTTTATTCTGCAGTCTCTCCCAGAAGCTGCCTGTGAACTTTCCGCCTTACAAACCAGAAACAGGTCACCTGCATGATGATCGTAAGGATCCAGGATGCCGGATAAGAAATAAACAGTACTTTCAGTGATCTGTGAGCCGGGAAAATTCCGAAAATCCACACAATTCGAAGGCCGACCGTTCCGATAATAGACAGGATCATCGGCACACCAGAGCGTCCCATTCCGCGCAGTGCTCCCGGAAACAGATCCATCTGTCCGCAAAGGAAATAGGTAACTGTGGTATAGACAAGAATCTCCATTCCGCATTGGATAACCTTAGGGTCTTCCGTATAGATCTTCAGAAGCTGCGGACCGAAAAAGTATGCACCACAGCCCATGGCAAAGGATACGACAAAGGACAGGATCATACAGTCAACAAGCACCCGGTCCATACGTTTCGGTTTTCGCACACCATAATTCTGACTGGTAAAGCTCATGCAGGCCTGGGTAACTGAATTTACAGACACATACAGAAATCCGAAGATATTGTTTGCTGCCGTATATCCTGCCATTGCAATGGAGCCAAAAGAATTTACAGAGGACTGGAGCAGCACATTGGAAAAATTAATCACCGTACTCTGGATTCCTGCTGGAAGCCCTACCTGAAAGATCTGTTTCAGATATTCCATATTTATGGACAAACTCGAAAAACGCAGCTGATAGCTTCCCTCTGTCTGATACAGGCATCGGAGAACAAGGATACAGGAGATCAGCTGAGAAATCACGGTTCCGATTCCGACACCTGCCACACTTAAATGACAAATGATCACAAAAAACAGGTTCAGAAGCGCATTGGCGCAACCGGAAATGATCAAAAAGACCAACGGCCGCTTGGTATCTCCCACTGCACGCAGAATTGCTGCGCCATAGTTATACAGCATAAAAAACGGCATTCCCAGAAAATAGATACGCATATAAAGAGCGGAAAGATCGATCACATCCTCCGGCGTATCCATCAGCTCCAGGCAGATTCTGGCAAAGATCACTCCCAGAACTGCCATGATGATCCCGCTGATCAGAGCCAGCAGGATCGATGTATGTACTGTTTCTGACATTTCTTCATCCTTACCGGAAGCATAAAATCTGGCTGCCAGCACATTGGCACCAAGAGAGATTCCGATAAAAAGGTTGGTAAACACATTGATCAGTGCGGTAGTGGAGCCTACTGCCGCCAGTGCCTCACTTCCGCTGAAACGTCCCACTACCACGATATCCACTGCATTGAACATCAGCTGCAGGATACCGGACAGCATCAGCGGCAGTGAAAACGAAATCAGCTTGTCCATGATCGACCCATTACACATATCGATCTCATACTTGTTTTTTTTCACGATTTCATCCCCCATGTTCATACTTACATAAGAATATTATAGCACCTTTCGTCGGAAAGCTACAATGAAATATTTTTATGGAGAATATGCAGCGGCTGCATAAAATACGCAGCCGCACAGTAACGTGTGTTTATCATTTCACTATCTTTCCAGGAGTCCTGCTTCACGAAGGTTTGCAAGAAGTGCATTAAAATCCTCCACAATATCATCTACCGTTGTTGCATTTCCAACAGCAGCTGCCGGGGTTACTGTTCCGGCAGGACCGGTGGCTCCGGCTGCTCCTGCTGGACCAGTGGCTCCTGTTGGGCCGATTGCTCCCGCTGGGCCAGTGGCTCCGATTGCACCAGCCGGACCTGTTGCTCCCACCGGACCGGTGGCTCCCGTTGTTCCAGCCGGACCGATGACTCCCGCCGGACCCGTGGCTCCTGTTGCTCCTGTTGGACCTGCTGGACCCGTGGCTCCGATCGCACCAGCCGGACCTGTTACCCCCGTCGTTCCCGCTGGACCAGTGGCTCCTGTTGCTCCCGTCGCTCCCATTGCTCCCGCTGGACCGGTGGCTCCCGTTGCTCCCGTCGGACCTGTTACTCCTGCCGGACCGGTGGCTCCTGTTGCTCCCGTCGGACCGATGACTCCGGCTGGACCCGTTGCTCCAGCCGGGCCCGTGGCTCCCGTATATCCCTGTATTCCCGGTTCCCCCTGCGGTCCCTGAGGACCCATAGGACCCGGAACTCCCGGACAGCCTCTGGGACCGGTTGGTCCTGTAGGTCCCACAGGGCCTGGGCAGCCTCTTGTTCCACATCTGTCACATCCACAGGAACTATGATTTCCATAACAGGACATACAGGACAAATCCTCATGACTGTCCTGCTGCATTTCCATTTCCTTACGTTTTCGATGCCTGAACAGCATTCTTCGATCACCTCATAGGAAAATAACTTTCCCTACAGTATATGACAACAGCTTTTACCTGTGCATAGGATCCCCGCAAGCCTGTACCCTGCCAGGAAAATATAATAAATATGTCTTTCATTTTATGACAGACCATATTTTTCCCGGAAATATTTCTGGTCATACAATACTCCCGGATCTTCCGGCTTCAGTTCCATCGCTTTCTTATGAAAAAAGAATGCCTGCTCCGGACATCCCATCTTATCATAACAAACGCAAAGCTGCATATATGGCACAAATCCATGATACTCAGCCATAAAAAATCCACCCTTTTTCTTATCTGAAGGCACAGTAAGCGCCTGCCCGTACCAGTAGGCAGCCTGTCTGGGCAGCTCTCTTTCCAGAAAGATCTTACCGACCTCACAGCAGATTTCCGCCCTCGGCACATCCATAGTCAGACTGTACAGAAAAGCTTCCAGTGCGTACTTTTTTTCTCCCATTTTCCGGTAGCACTGTCCAAGTACAAAACAGGCATCGATCTTATTTTCCAGCCATCCGGACGGATTTTTCAGGAACTCCACCAACACAGCCTCTGTCTCCGGATAACGCTGATGATAATACAGTTCTCTCCCATAATAAAGCTGATGTCTGGGTTCCAGCGTTTCTCCTCCTGCCAGCATTTTTTCATAAATGCGAAGATTACGGTCCGGATCACCTTTTCCACATTTCCGGTGCCGGATCACCACATCTGAATAGATGATATTTCCCTCCGGAATCACAGTTTCATGAACTGCCCCATTCCATCTGAAATTTCTGGATGTTTTCATTATCCGCTCCCGAAAATAAGAAAATGTTGTTCTCCCGCTCTGGTCAAACCCTGCCGCATATTCCATCATTACAACATCTGTTCCGGGATTCAGAGTTTCTTTAAGACTCTTCAGTTTTTCCAGATTTTCTTCATCCAGGACATCATCCGCATCCAGCCACATCCAGTAATCGGTGCGGACTTTTTCCAGAAGAAAATTACGCGGAGCAGAAAAATCATCACACCAGGGAAAATCAAACACCTGCGACGTATACTGCTCCGCGATCTCTTTTGTTCTGTCTGAAGAACCGGTATCTGCGATCAGGATCGCATCCATCACCTGAGAAACCGGCTTCAAGATCCTCTCAAGAACTGCTTCTTCATTTTTTACGATCATACATAGACTGAGGGAAATCATATTTCAGGATCCTTCGGATTTTTATAATATTTATGCCATTCCCATCAGTTCTATACCTTCTGTCAGTGTACAGCTTCTGCTTTCGGATAAAGCTGAGCTCATCCTCATATCACCAACTGTGGTATATCCTCTATATGTTCTGCAAGATGATCTGCCCCGTTCAGCTCCCCTCTCTCACCATATCCATACAGGCATCCTATAAATGGGCTTTTGCAGGCTCTGGCACATTCCAGATCCTGCCTCCTGTCTCCGACCACCAGATAAGGACCTGTATATTCCCGAATGATTTCCTGCACAATTTCTGTCTTTGGACGGAATCCATACGATTCGCAGTCATAAAAATGATCGAACCATCGTTCCATCCCAAATTCCTTCCAGTGCGCCTCACGATAGGAAGCTTTACAGTTACTTAAGATCACAAGATGATATCCCCGGTTCTTCAAAGCTGTAAGCATCTCCTCTGCTCCCGGATACCACACTGCCTTATGTTTCCTGATCTGTCTGACCATCAGGTCTCCTACCATCCTGCTTGCCTGCTCTTTATAGCTCTGATCCAGTTCCGGCAAAAATGTATTCCACATCTCCTTACTGTTAAGTCCCAGCCAGCCGGCAATTTCCACCGAGCCTATCTCCCGTTCTTCGGTAACCTTCTGTTCTGTCAGCCACTGATAGGTTTCACGAAATGCCGGTTCATAGATTCCAAGGGTATGATGGATCGTTCCATCATAATCGAATATGATCGTTTTTGTCATCATTTATTTTCCTGTCTTTTAGAGCTGCTTCATCAGATTGACCATCTCAATCGCAGATAATGCACAATCATAGCCTTTATTTCCCGCTTTGCTTCCTGCACGCGCAATAGCCTGCTCGATATTCTCAGTCGTGATCACTCCGAATAAGACCGGGATCCCTGTTGCAAGTTCAACCTGTGCGATCCCTTTGGCAGATTCATTGCACACCAGATCATAATGTGAAGTATCTCCACGGATGACAGCTCCCACGCAGATAACTGCATCATATTTTCCTGACTGTGCCATTTTCTGTGCTGTAAGCGGAATCTCAAATGCTCCCGGTACCCATGCTGCAGTAATGTTCTCTTCTTCTACTCCATGTCTTACCAGTCCGTCGACTGCCCCTCCCAATAATTTATTCACAATGATCTCATTGAATCTCGCTGCCACGATACCAACCTTCATTCCCTCCGGTGCTACTACTTTTCCTTCTACTAAATTGATCTGTCTCATTTTTTCTTCCTCCTGATATTTGCTGTTTTTTATAAATTTATTTCTTTAAAAATATGACCCATCTTTTCCTGCTTCGTCTTCATATACTTCCGGTCATACTTTTGTGCCGGAATCTCCAGAGGTACTCTCTCATTGATCTTCAGTCCGAATTCGCCAAGTCCATAGACTTTATCCGGATTATTTGTCAGTAATCTTAATGATTTCACACCAAGGTCTGACAGTATCTGTGCCCCGACCCAGTACTCTCTGAGATCCGGTGCAAACCCTAACTTCACATTAGCCTCCACAGTATCGTATCCCTGCTCCTGAAGCGCATATGCTTTGATCTTATTGATCAGTCCGATTCCTCGGCCTTCTTGTCTCATATACAGAATGATTCCTCGGCCTTCTGCTTCTACCTGGCGCATCGCTGTCTGCAGCTGCAGGCCGCAGTCACATCTGAGCGATCCGAATGCATCTCCTGTCAGGCACTCCGAATGTACACGGCAAAGCACATCCTCACCATCTCCTAGATCACCTTTTACCAGTGCCAGATGATGCTCTCCTGTAATGTCATTGATATAGCCATACATTTTAAAATCACCGTACTGCGTTGGGAGGTTTGCAGCTGCTTCCTCCTTTACATGCTTTTCATGTATTCTTATATAATCCTGCAGATCACGGATCGTAATAAATGTAAGGTTATGCTCTTTTGCCATTTCCCATAGCTGTGATGTACGCATCATAGTGCCATCTTCTTTCATAACTTCACAGCACACGCCGCATTCTTTCAGTCCGGCAAGTCTCATAAGATCTGTTGTTGCCTCTGTATGGCCATTTCGTACCAAAACCCCGCCTTTTCTGGAAATAAGCGGAAACACATGTCCCGGTCTTCTGAAATCCTCCGGTTTTGACTGATCATCCACACACTTCATAATGGTATAGGAGCGTTCTGCCGCAGAGATACCGGTGGTTGTATCTGCGTGATCCACTGCCACGGTAAATGCTGTACTGTGATTGTCCGTGTTCTCAGCAACCATCGGCGGAAAATTCAATCTCGCCGCAATTTCTGCACTCATCGGTGTACAGATAAGACCCTTTGCATAAGTCGCCATGAAATTAATATTTTCCCGGGTCGCAAACTCTGCCGCACATATCAGATCTCCCTCATTTTCTCTGTCCGGATCATCTGTGACCAGAACTATTTTTCCTTCCTTAAGATCCCTAAGTGCCTCTTCAATTGTGTTGTACTGATAATTTTGTGACATAGTGTATATCCTCCTGTTCTAAAACCCGAATTCTTCAAGAAACTCCATCGTAATTCCGGATTCTTTTTTCTCTTCTTCGTTTTTTCTGATGCCAAGCAGTTTTTCTACGTATTTTCCGATCACATCATTTTCCAGATTAACCAGATCCCCCGGCACCTTTTCCAAAAGAGTGGTTTCTTCTCCTGTATGTGGAATGACCGACACCTGAAAACCAGCTTCATCAACCCTTGCAACTGTCAGGCTGATCCCATCAATACAAACGGATCCTTTTTCCACGATCAGATGCAAAATCTGTGGCGATGTCTCAATTGATACCCAGATGGCATTTTCTTCCCGGAGCATGGAACGTATCACGCCAGTCCCATCAATATGACCGCTTACTATGTGTCCCCCGAACCTGCCATCTGCAGCCATTGCACGTTCCAGGTTTACCTGGCTTCCGGCCTTGCAGCTGCCAAGACTGCTTCTTCTGATCGTCTCTGCCATCACATCGGCAGTAAATCCGTCCGGCTGAATCGACGTAACTGTCAGACACACACCATTCACAGCGATACTGTCACCGATCCTTGTCCCTTCCAGGACTTTCCGGGCTTTCACTGCCAGGATCCCTGATTCCCCTGTCAGCTGTATATAACGGACTTTTCCTTTCTCTTCTACGATTCCTGTAAACATGATTCCTCCTGTTTTTTATCACACACCTGACATTTTATCCGGATATCCTCACCGATCTGGCAGATATCTGTATATTTCAGTTCCACTGCTTCAGACGGCAGTTCAACTCCAATACCCTCTACCGGTGTCTTCCCAGCCACACCGCCAAACAGCTTTGGTGCCACAAAAGCCTGTACTTCCTTTACAATTCCAGCTCGCAGTGCACTGTCATTTAACGTACCTCCTCCCTCCAGGAGGATGCTGTCAATGCCTCTGTTTCCAAGATCTGCCATCAGCTTCTTAAGGTCTATCTGATTCTTTTCATCCGGACAGTAAATGGTCTCAACTCCCATGGTATGTAATATTTTTATTTTTTCTTCTGTATTTTTCTGATCTGCATAAGCCACGATCGTCCGGTACTTTTCCGCACTTTTTACGATCTGACTGTCCGGCGGGATCCTGAGCTTACTGTCGCACACAATCCTGACAGGACTTTTCCATCCTTCTACCCGGACGTTTAACATCGGATCATCTGCAAGCACAGTTCCAATGCCTGCCATAATTCCCATGTACTGATGCCGCATATGCTGTACTTCTTTTCGTGCCGCTTCTCCGGTGATCCATTTTGATGCTCCTGTCTTCGTTGCGATCTTCCCATCCAGTGTCATGGCATACTTCATCACTACATAAGGAGTCTTCATAGTAATATAATGAAAAAACACCGGATTCAGCTGATCACATTCTTCTCTCATAAAATCTTCAACTACTGTTACACCGGCTTCCCTTAACATCTGTACACCTTTTCCTGCCACTTTCGGATTCGGATCTCGGGAACCGATCACCACTTTTCTGATCTTCTGTTCAATGATCGCTTCCGTACATGGAGGTGTTTTACCATGATGACAGCAAGGCTCCAACGTGACATAAATCACCGCACCTTCTGCTGATTCTGTAAGAGAAGCAATTGCATTACGTTCCGCGTGAAGTTCTCCATACTTTTTATGATAGCCTTCCCCGATGATCTTTCCGTCTTTTACGATCACTGCCCCTACCATAGGATTGGGATTCGTCCAGCCTTCTCCTTTTTTGGCCAGCTGAATCGCCCGAAGCATATATTCCTGATCCGTCATTTCTATTCCTTCTTTCTTATTCCTGTTCTTTGCCTGGGCTACGCCGAGGCTTTTAAACATGTGCAATCGGATTCACAGACAAGTGAATGGTATAGTTATTTCGAAAACGATGTACCAGATACAAAAAAAGCCTGCAGAAATATCTGCAGGGTGGAATTGATCTGTTACATATGATTGATAAATGAATGTCTGATTTTCCTATATAAAAAGCTCTGAAATGGATCACCATCTCAGAGCTCTGATACTACATTCATTCATACAAAAAATCAACTGTACTATCATCTTCTTCCATCCAGACTGTACTGTCGGCCCCGGAATCTCACCGGATCATGCCTCTCGGCTCGCGGGCTTTACCGCCGGTAGGGAATCTCACCCTGCCCT
>ENA-OUOU01001460-OUOU01001460.1-human-gut-metagenome-genome-assembly--contig:-NODE-1460-length-12356-cov-3.224372_pt1 | contig 12356 bp, 8 predicted proteins | sample MGYA00237936_ERZ548765 | MGnify/ENA primary metagenome ERZ548765 (study PRJEB26490, sample SAMN05356889) | human gut metagenome | biome: terrestrial biome; feature: human-associated habitat; material...
CTCACGACCACGTCGTAGCGACGATGGCCCACACTCGTCACACCCAGATACGAGCGAGCCTCAGCAGTAATCACCCGCAAGCGGTCGCCCACCGTGCGCTCCAGCTCGTCCAGGTAGAACCAACGGCGCGCCAGGCGCGTAATCTCGGCATCGTACTCAATGACGTCCATGCGCAAGCTCTCGTGCGACATCAGCGCAAACTTTGGATAGGCAAACCCGCCGCCGCCCAGCATGAGCATACGGTCGATACCATGCCCGTAAGCATCACGCATTGCGTCCTCGGCCTCAAACACATCGTCGAATGCACGATAGTACGCAAAGACCGGCTCCGCCCAACGATCGCCAACATAGCTCGCGCTTTGGTAGACGCCGCCCTGCACGAGCACGCGGACCTCGTCACCGCTCTCGTCGTGCACACGCTTCACACGTGCCAACCCGTTGCGGGTACGTGCGACCTGCAAACAGGCAGCGCGAACAGCGACGGCGGCCGCACCAAGCGCCGCAGCTCCCAGGGCAACGCCGGCAACAACGCCAGCGGAAACACTCGGCTTGTTCATCTAGAGCTCCTTTTGCAGATAAAGGCCATGGTCATAAAATCCAAGATGGCGATAGTACTCGCGCGTACCGATCGCGCTGATCACGTTGATGCGCGCATAGCCCGCGTCCCGCGCCATCTGGCACGCACGCTCCACCAGCGACCGCCCCAGTCCATGATGCTGAGCCGCCTGGCCTTGATCTCCCATGCGCGCCGCCATGCCGTACACGTGCACCTCACGAATCATCGCCTCGTCCGGCGCCGTCAGCAACTCGTCCGCATGCGCGGCAACAAACGCGCGATCGGGCAGCGACAGGCGCAAAAAACCCGCGATTTTGCCCTGCGGCGTCACCCACTGCAAAAAGCGCTCGTGCGTCACCGGCGTCTCGTACGCCACGCCCTCGTCAAGGGTCAACTCGCCTAGGTCGGCGCCCGCCGTGCTAATCTCGCGATAGCGAATCTCACGCACCGTCGCACCGTCACCCCGAGCAGCCAGGCGGTTCTCGACGAGCTGACGCAGGTTGGGCTTCTTGTTGCCCACCATGATGTCGTCGGAGCTAAAGTCGCGGATCATGCGACTGATGCGGCAGAACGCCGGCGTCACCACGATGTCGTCGGCCAACACATCGAGCAGCTCTTCCTCGGTATAGGGACGCCACTCGCCGCGCTCATAGCAGCCCACCAGACGCGAGCCCTCGATGAGCGCACACGGGTAGACCTTGACCTCGTCGGGCATAAAGGCCCCCTCGGTCATAAAGCACTCGTAGTCGCGCTTGTCCCCCTCGGGCGTGGCGCCCAGCAAGTTAAGCATAAAATGCGCGTGGATCTTAATGCCAAACAGGCGCGCAAGCGAAAACGCCCGCTCGATCTGCGCCACCGAAATGCGACGCTCGTTGATATCGAGCAGGTGCTGGTCGAGACTCTGGATACCCATCTGGATCTTGGTGCAGCCCAGGCGGCGGATAAGCGTGAGGGCCTGCGGCGTTACAGCATCGGGGCGCGTCTCGATAACGAGCCCCACCACGCGATGCTTCGCCGTCTCGTTGATGCGCTGCTGACGCTCAAGTTCCTCCATCGTTGCCGCCTGCCACTCGGCAACCTCGCCCCACGGCGTGCCAGGGCCGTACAGACGACGCACCGCGCGGTTGTAGCCGCCCACGCTAGCATCCACACGCCCCTGCTCGTCGGCAACGCCGCTCGCAAGCTCAACCTCATCGGTCGCAATACCGGCAGCGCGATAGCGTTCGCGTCGCTCCGCCACCACCGGCGGCAGCGCATTGGCAGGAGCATCGTCGAGCAGGCGCCCCGCCTCGGCACGGCTGATACCCGGACGCGCCAACATGGGATTGGCCGCCACGCCGGCCACGGCATCGTCATTGAGCGCGCGGAAGAGCTCCGACATAAACCATGTCTGATAGCCTTCCGGATAGTCGCTCCAGGTACCGCCAAGCACAATGAGCTCGATCTTATCGGTCGCATGCCCCATTTGCGAAAGCGCCGTCAAACGGGCGCTCACCTGCAGATACGGATCGAAGCAATTTTGCTCCGCACGGGCGCACGCCGGCTCGGCGTGCAGATAGCTTTTGGGCATGCGCAGATCGTTGGGGCAAAACAGGCAATCGCCCGAGCATGGCCAGGGCTTGGTGATAACGGTAATGGTCGCCACGCCCGAGGCCGTTCGGCGCGGCTTCATACGCAGGACCTGCAGCAGTTGACGCTCCAGATCGGAATCGACATTCCACGCAGCCCACCGAGCCGGCTCCTCACGTTTAACCCGCTGGTAGAACGGCAGCAGACGGCGCTTGGCCAAATCGCGTTTGTCGGCACCCTCACGGCGCGCCTCGGCATGTATCAGTTTGACGAGCGCTTTGTCGTCCACGGTCTCGCCGCGACGCAGAGCCTCGAGTATGTTCAAGATAATCTGTTCCATGCCCCCATTGTAAAGGCAAAGGCGCCGGAGCCGATCTCGGCTTCGGCGCCTTCATCAAACAGCGCGTCTATATCTGCGCCTAGGCTTTCGTCTGCCTCACTACTCCGAATCAAACGACATGTCGCCCGAACCGACCTCAAAACGATACGTAGCAGACTTATCGCCGTTATCGAATTCAAGATTCAAAATGGTCTCGCCGTCGTAGCCAAGCGGAAGGAAATCGCTCTCGAAGTCGCCGCTGCCCAAGGTGAGGCTCGCCTTAAAGCCCGTCGAGTTCGGAACCGTCATCTCCACATCGCCCGAGCCCACACTCACGTCCATCGACTTCGCGGGGGCCTGGTAGAGCTCGAACGTCACATCGCCCGAACCGACCTCGGCATTCAGGGTATCGGTCACGGTGCCCGTAAACTCAACGTCTCCAGAGTCCAAAGTCAGGTTGAGGTCATGACACGCAATGCCCGCGACCGTCAGGTCACCCGATCCTACATTCGCTGTAATGCCCACCATGTTATCGGCAACTTCGCGCGGCAGTTCGACGGTAACCGTGCGGTCAATGGCGCGCTCGTCATCGCAATCGAACTGGCGAAGCTTGAGCGTAGAACCCTTAACCTCGGTCAGATTCTGGGTTGCCGCATCGTAAGCAGCTACTCCTTTTGCGACGCGGCCACTCTCGATGACACGTACCGGCCCGTCGGAAACGCATTTGATCTCAACCGCACCCGACGTCACATCCAAGTCAAGGGATGTGAACGCGTCGGCATCAAACGTTTCCTTCGAAAGCTGTTGAGGCCGAGCGGAATAGTTACCGCTATTCAAGGAATCGTCCTCGTCAAACGCATCGCCCATACCAGACAAGCCGGATACAACATCGTCGAAATCCCACGGTCCATCAAAATGAATCAAAGTCCACGAAGTGCCGAAGACAAGTCCGATGATAAGCACAAACGCTCCGATGCCGACGCCCAAGCGCCTCTTAGACTCATGCGAGAGCTTCATCATTCACCACCTTCTTTGGCACTCGGCTCAGCGGTGGCCCCGGCAGCCATGTCAGCGTCAACCGCAGTGGAAACGTCCTCCCCCTTAGGCCTAGCGACCGCCGGCGCCGGACCAACCTGGATATCCCCGCGTGCCCAATCGCCATCGAGCGCACGCGCCACCCAGTGATAGATGGGAATCGTAAAGAAGATCAGCGCGGCAAAGGGGCCGGCACCAAACAGGAACATCAGCAAAAAGAACAGCAGCCAGCACACAGCCCAATACGGGAACGACTGAAACGGACCCTTCACCGGAGTCACGCTGGTCGCACCGGCACCCGTCACCTGAGCCGTCGCCGCATTAGCTGCCTGCGCACTCCAGCTTGCCGCTTGCGCCGCCTTGGCCGCGGCATCACTCGCCTGCGTTGCCGCCTCGGTGGCACGTGCCGCCGCCTCATGGGTACGGGCGCGCTCTGCCGCCTCGGCCTCGCGCTGACGGGCGCGGTCCTCGTTCTCAAACTCGATATCGTCCTCAATCTCATCGCTCGGATTGAGCAGCTCGTCCAGGCTCACACCGTAGAGCTTGGCGAGCGAGATCAGGTTCTCGGTATCGGGCGAGCTTTCTGCACGCTCCCATTTACTGACCGCCTGGCGCGACAGCCCCAGCTTTCGCGCCAGCCCTTCTTGGCTAAAACCCTTGCTGCGACGAAGGTCGGCGAGCCGCTGCGCAGTTTCTACATTCATGGTTCCTCCTATGTGATGCCAGCCGTGCCGCCGGACCGTTTTTGTTCTTAAGGCGCCTTGCACAGTTAAAAATCTATCCGCCACCGCCAAAAGCATGCCACCTATTCTAGTGAGATTTTTGACAACCGGCGGTTGCGGGCACATATGAGCTGCGGAAATGTGTCCAAACAAAGCAATGACCCACGGCTCGGTTGTCCCCGTTGCGGCGTTAACGGTAGTATGGTCGTACTGTTTATTCCGCACCGCCAACGGAGGGAGTTCCGCGCCGTGAACCGCGATTTCGCCTCATCGCTCATTCAGCTCAACAATACGTTCTATCGCGAGCACTCCGCTTCCTTTTCCGATACGCGCCAGGCCCCGTGGCCCGGCTGGGTGCGCACCATGGACATCGCGCTCGAGCAGCTCGACGTCGCCACGATCGAGCATCCCGTCCGCGTCTTCGATCTTGCCTGCGGCAATATGCGATTCGAGAACTTTGCCGCCGGCGGCGCACTTGCCGCCAAGGGCGTCGATGGCGCAAACCCCTCGGCAGATGCCAGCTGCCCGTTTGAGTTCTATGGTGTCGACTCGTGCCAAGACCTGGCGATCGATGCCCGTGGCCACGCCCTGCGAATTCCCAACCTGCACTTCCAGGAACTCGACGTGCTCGACGCCCTGATGAAGCTCAACCCCGCCGAGACACCCGACGTGCTTTTCGACGCCCCGCTCGCCGACATCTCGGTCTGCTTTGGCTTTATGCACCACGTGCCGTCGTGCGAGTACCGCGTACGCGTGCTCGACGCCCTGGTACGCCAGACGCGCCCGGGCGGCATCATCGCCATCAGCTTTTGGGAGTTTATGAACGACGAGCGCATGGCGCGCAAGGCCGTTCGAGCCGAAGCCCGCGCCGAGCTCACCCCGCCGTTTGAGGGTTACGATTCTGCGCAGTTTGAAGCCGGTGACCACCTCATTGGCTGGCAAAACGACCGCCACGCCTACCGCTATTGTCATCACTTTGACGATCAGCAGATCACCGACCTGGTGCGCGGCGTCCGTACGTTCTACAAGAGCGGCGAGGTTCCCGTGCGCGAGCTTGAGCGCTTCCATGCCGACGGTCGCAGCGGCGAGCTCAACCGCTATGTGATTCTCAAGCGCCTGTAGGCACCGACGACTCGCCGTCGAGCCGCACCGCATCTTTCGGGCAAATCGCCCCCTTCCAATCCATTGACGGAACGCGCAGCTAAGCGTTCCATACTTATGACCAAGGAGCCTCATGGGAGCCGTCCACGTTCGCACGCCTAAGAACTTTGTGCTCGAGGAGCGCCTGGAGCGCTACGCCGATGCGATTGAGACGAGCCCCGAGGCCTATGCCGGAGATTGGCGCAAGGCCTGTGCGCCCACAGGCAGCAAGCCCTTCGAGCACCTTCACCTGGATCTTGGCTGTGGCAAGGGAACCTATCTGGTCGAGCGCGCCCACCGCGAGCCCGACACCCTCTTTATCGGCATGGACCAGGAGCCCATCTGCATCGCCTATGCCGCGCAGAAAATCTGCGAACAGGGGCTATCCAACGCACTCGTCCTGCCCCGAGGCGCCGCATCGCTGCCACAGCTGTTTGCCGCAGGCGAGCTCGATGCCATCACCATCAACTTTCCCACGCCGCAGCCCAAGGCCAAGTACGCCAAAAAACGACTCGTCCATGTCGACCATCTGATGCTCTACCGCCCGCTCTTTTCGGCCGGTGCCACCGTCATGTTGCGAACCGACAGCAAGCCATTGCGCGATTACGCCCTAGGACAGTTTGCCGCGGCAGGCTACGACACGCTTTGGGTAAGTGACGACGTCCGCCGCGACCATCCCGAGCATCCCGAGACCGAATATGAATGCCGCACGCGCGAGATGGGCGCCGCTGTATATGGTATTTGCGCCACACCCGGCGCGCAGCCCAGCGATGAACAGCTCGCGGCGGGCCGCGCGCAGGAGCAAAGCCTTGCCTGCTACCTGCCCGAAAACCTCGATGAGCTCACCTATGTACCTCTGGGCATGGAAGAGGCAGTCGAGAACTTTAGAAACCGCACCCGCAAGGGCAAGAAGCGCTTACCGCAGGAGTCCTAGGGGCTTCTTATGGTCGCGGCGTCGGCAAACAAGCGCAAATAGGCGCCAGCGAACGATCCTCAAATCTAAGTGAGTAGACTTTTTTGCAATAGCCAAGCACAACCCGCATAACCAATACTAAAACCGCAGGTAGAGCCCTTGCGCAAAAGCCATGTGCTCGCGATATTGCAAAAAGTCTACTCACTTAGCTGGCAACTGCGCCAAACGGCAGGGCAGAACGCCCATTTCCTGCATTTTCTCGCGCGCTGGCACCCCGCGCCGCTGCTACGCCATAATAGTTGGCGGACAAACGGCGAGAGAAAGCAACCACATGGCACAGACCACGACAGATACCGCCGCCAGCACCGTCTCCGGCGCCGGCGCCGCCAGCTCATTCTCGGGCGGCACGGGAACCGAAGCCGAGTTCGGCTCGCTCGGCGCGCTCTCCCCCACCTGGTGGGAGCCCGAGGACGGCAGCGAGCCCGAACCATGGCTCACGCCCGATCAGGCCTTTGAGCGCTTCTTTGAATGGACGAGCGATCGCGGCATTGAACTGTGGGATCACCAAGAAGAGGCTCTCATGGACCTGGCCGCCGGAGATCACGTCATTTTGGGCACGCCGACCGGATCGGGTAAATCGCTCGTCGCGCTGGGCATGCTCTTTATGGGCATGGCACAGGGCAAGCGCTGTTATTACACGGCCCCTATCAAGGCCCTGGTCAGCGAAAAGTTCTTCGATCTGGTACAGGTGCTCGGCCGCGATAACGTCGGTATGATCACCGGCGACACGCATATCAACACCAAGGCGCCCGTCATCTGCTGCACGGCAGAGATCCTTGCCAACGACGCACTGCGCGAGGGCGAAGATGCCGATGTTGGCTGCGTCGCCATGGACGAATTCCACTACTTTGCCGACCCCGATCGCGGTTGGGCCTGGCAGGTGCCGCTGCTCACCCTGCCCCACACACAATTCATGCTCATGAGCGCCACGCTCGGCGATGTCACTGCCATCGCCGCCTCGCTCGAGGAGCACACCGGCGCTGCTTGCGACTTGGTTGTCGACGCCCCGCGTCCCATTCCGCTGAGCTACGACTATGTGACGACCTCCCTCGAGGGCACGGTCGAGCTCGCCATGCGCCGCGGCGAGGCCCCGCTCTACATCGTGCACTTTAGCCAGGACGCCGCACTTGCGACAGCGCAATCCCTCGCCAATTTTGGCATCGCCAGCAAGGAGCAGCGCGAGGCCATTAAGGAAGCCGCCAAGGGCACGAGCTTCTCCACGGCCTTTGGCAAGATTCTCAAGCGCTTGCTCGGATGCGGCGTCGGCGTGCACCATGCTGGCATGTTGCCGCGCTATCGCCTGCTGGTCGAGCGCTTGGCGCAGCAGGGTCTGCTGCCCGTCATCTGCGGTACCGATACGCTCGGCGTCGGCATCAACGTACCCATCCACACCGTGGTGCTCACCGCGCTCACCAAGTTTGACGGCTACAAGATGCGGCGTCTGCGCGCCCGCGAGTTTCATCAGATTGCCGGTCGCGCCGGCCGCTCGGGCTTCGATACCGAGGGCATGGTCATCGCCGAGGCCCCGGAGCACGAGATCGAGAACACCAAACTCATAGCCAAGGCGGGCGACGACCCCAAGAAGCTCCGCAAGATTAAAAAGAAGAAGGCCCCCGAGGGCTTTGTCACCTGGAACAAGCAGACCTTTGAGCGCTTGATCGAGACGCAGCCAGAAACGCTCAAGCCGCGCCTGCGCATCACACACTCCATGGTGATTAGCGTGGTCGAGCAGGGCGGCGATGCCCGAGCCCGCGTGCACGACCTTATCGAGACGAGCCTGCAGACTCCCGAGGAAAAGGCTAAGCTCGAGGTTCGCGCCGACGAAATCTTCGCCACGCTCATTGATTCCGGCGTCGTCGTTCGCACCGAGGTACCGCCCGCGTCTGACGCCCCAGCTGACGCCGCACCAGACATCGACTATGCGCTGACGGTCGATCTGCCCGAGGACTTCGCGCTCGATCAGCCGCTCTCGCCGTTCTTGCTTGCCGCGCTGGAGTTGCTCGATCCCGAGAGCGAGACCTATACCATGGATCTAATCTCAATGGTCGAGGCAACGCTCGAGGATCCCAAGCAGGTGCTACGCGCACAGGAGCGCGCCGCACGCGATCGCGCTATGGCCGAGATGAAGGCCGACGGCATCGAATATGAGGAGCGCTTGGAGCGCATTCAAGACGTCACGTACGAAAAGCCGCTCGAGGATTTGCTCGACGCCGCCTTTGACAAGTACTGCCAGGAAGTACCCTGGGCAAACGACTACCAGCTCTCGCCCAAGAGCGTCCTGCGCGACATGCTGGAAAGCGCGAGCGACTTTAAGGGCTATATCCAAAAGCTCGGCATCGCTCGCTCCGAGGGCATTCTGCTGCGCTACCTAGCCGAGGCCTACCGTTCCCTCGATCGCACCGTACCGATCGAGAAGCGCGATGAGCGCTTGCGTGACATCATTTCGTGGCTGGGCTTTGTGGTGCGCTCGGTGGACTCGAGCCTGGTGGACGAGTGGGAGAACGCCGGCAACCCGGCAGCCCTCGACGCCGCGCCGCCGCAGGGCATCGACGAGGTCGTGGCGGACCGTCGCGGCTGCACGCTATTGGTGCGCAACGCGCTCTTCCGCCGCGTGACCCTTGCCGCCCGCGAGCACGTTCGCGACCTGGGCGAGCTCGACGACGACTGGGGCATGAGCGAGATCCGCTGGCAAAAGGCGCTCGATGCCTACCACGAGCAGCACGAGGAGATCCTCACCGACGGAGATGCCCGCAGCGCCGCGATGTTTTCCATCGACGAGTCCGATGAGAAGACCGCACACGTGTGGCACGTGCACCAGATCTTTGCCGACGAGGATGGCGACCACGACTTTGGCATCATGGGCGATGTCGATCTGGACGCCACGCAAGACGGCGGCGAGGTCATCTTCAAAAACTACCGCGTCGGCTTTATCGAGGACCTGCTCGAGGACTAGCCGAACAGAATGGGACGAAACGAAGCGGGGCCGCTGGCAACATCGCCAGCGGCCCCGCTTTTGCACTATACGCTATGCCCTACTCGGCATCCTCGACCTCATACGAATCCGCCTCGGCTGGCTCATCGTTTGTCTCTGGCGCAGCCCCGCGTGCCTCGTCAAACGCCGCCTTCATGGTCTTGTTGCCCCACGTGAGCTTGCGAATGGTAAGATCGTCGGCTTTCTTGTTGGCAAGGCGCAGATTGTTCTCGGAGGACAGCAACGCCTCCTTGGTTTTCTGCAGATGGCTAATCGTCTTGTCGATCTCATCGATTGCCGTTTGGAACTTGCGGCTCGCGATCTCGTAGTTGCGGCCGAAATCGTTCTTGAACTTTTCCATCTTGGCTTCGAAGTTCGTGACGTCGATATTCTGCTGTTTGTACTCCGCCAGCTCCTGCTTATAGCGCAGCGAACCCATGGCGGCGTTGCGAAGAAGCGTAATCATGGGAATGAAAAACTGTGGGCGAATCACGTACATCTTCTCGTAGCGATAGCTCACGTCGACTATCCCTGCGTTATAGAGCTCGCTCTCGGGCTCGAGCAGCGTGCAGAGCACCGCGTACTCACAGCCTTTCTGGCGACGATCGTGATCGAGTTTCTTAAAGAAGTCCTCGTTTTTGTGCTTGGTCGCGGTCTCGTCGTTCTCGTTTTTCATCTCGAACATAATCGAAATGACCTCGTTGCCGCTCGCGTCGCACTCGCGGAAGATAAAGTCGCCCTTGGTGCCCTCGGACGCATCGTTATCCTTCTCGAAGTACGCGTTGGGAAACGCCGTCATGCGTAGGCGGTTAAACTCGGTCTCGCAGTGCTGCTCGAGCGACTCGCCCACCATCTTGGTGGACAGGCGGACCTTCATGTCCTTAAGGCGCTCGATCTCTTCATCCTTGTAGCGAATCAGGTCATCGCTCGCGCGCTTGGCCTGCGCAAGCTCGAGCTCGTGTGCCGCCTTGGCCTGCTCCTCGCGAGAATCGCGCACTGCCAGCTCGCTCGTCAGCTTGGCACGTGCTTCATCGCGCTCTCGCTCCGCCGCGGCGACCGCCTCCGACAGGTTCATTTTTGCCATCAGTTCCTGCTCGCGCAGCTGGGCACGCAGACCCTCGGCCTCTTGCTCGGACTGAGCCTTTGCGGCAGAAAACTTCTCCTGTACCGTCGCGCGGTAGTCAGCAAGTGCGCGCTCGGCCTCGCTGCGAGCGGCATCGAGCTCACGCTGCGACTCTGCCGCGGCAGCGGCAAGCGCCATCTCCTGGGCCTTGTCCGCCGCGGCAAGCCTGGCCTGCAGCTCGGCAATCTGAGCATCACGTGCAGCTAAATCGTTTTGGGCAGCATTGCGCGCCGCCGACTCGACGAGCTTGGCTTCATCATCCTTGCGTCCCAGCTGCGCACGCAAATTATCGATCTCACGCTGGAGCTCGGCGTTCTCCTTTTGAGCATCGGCACGAGCCTCAACCGCCGCGCGCTGGCTTGCACTCTCGCGCTCTGCGGCAGCGCCCTCGAGCTTGGCACGCAATTCGGCAAGCTCGGCATCACGCTTGGCAACCTCTTGTGCCAGCTCCTGAGCCGCGGCGTTTTTCTGCTCGGCAAGTTGAGCGCTACGCTGAGACTCCACCTCCTGCAGGGCGGCCGTCGAACGAGAGCGCTCAAGCTCCAACGCCTGCTCCCCCTCACGCTGGACGGCCTTTACACGCTCATCAAGATCGCGCGAGAACTCGGCATCGCGCACCTGCTTGACGATATCCGCATAACCGGACGCATCGACCTTAAAAACTTCGCCGCAATGCGGGCACTTGATCTCGTTCATAGCAGCTCCTCGATGGACGCAAATTTCAACCTTCTACACTCTACCGCGCCACGCGGACAAAAAAGGCGCCGCCGCCATAATGGCAACGGCGCCAGAACCACCACAAAGGTGCCTGTCCCCTTTGTGGCGGTTTGTGTGACGGTTCGAGAATTACAGTCCAAAGAAACCGAGGATTTGGTCTCGGCTTACAGGCTTGTACTCGTTGGCGTCGAGGCCGACATCGTAGCGAAAGATAGGACGTTCGCGATCGCGGTTGCGTGCGTTGGTGCGGTCACCCCTGCTGTGGATATGCCCGTGCAGCATGATGGCGCCACGTGCCTTGCCGTTCCAGCTGAGCATGGGGTAGTGGCTCATAACCAGACGATGGCCCTTGGCATAGCCAGGAGCAACCTCCAGGTAATCACGCACGTCTTCCCAGATTTGGGGCGCAGCTGGATCTTCCCAGTCGCTGTCATGGTTACCACGGATGAGCGTCACATTCTGGCATTCGATGCGCTCGCGCAGGCGCACCGCCTCCGCCAGGGGCAAACGATAGGTAAAGTCTCCCAAGATATAGAGGCGGTCGTCCACAGCCACGCACTCATTGATGGCATCGATGACTTTGCGGTTCATCTCCTCGACCGAGTGCATCTCGTGCGGATTCTCGAACGAGGGCACCAGCCGGTCGATGACGCCGATCAGCAGGATGCCGCCGAAAAAGCAGGCGACCGTCGCCGAGACGCCTGCCGTGGCGCCCCACTGGGCCGTGAGCAACGTCTGCGACTCGGCGAGCAGTTCGACGAACGAGACGTAGATCATCACGCCGGCCGAAAGACCTAGTGAAAAAGAGAGGAAACGTACGTTGGTGCGGTGCGCGAAAAACGCGATGGCGCTGCCGATACCGGTCGCGAGACCGGCCAGCAGCGTCAGCAGCAGCGGAAAGGCTATCGATGAGTTCATAGGCTACAACGGGATTCAGCGGACAGGCTGCGATGCGCCGCCGCAACGGCCCTGTTCCATATCGCAGTCGGCATGTTCGCCGCAAGGCTGCACGTCGCTCTCGAATTCGAGCGTGGCGTGATCGATCCCCAGTTCGCGGAGCCGTGCGCGGAGCGCCTCCTTCAATTGCGGCATCCGCTGCAAATCGTGTACCGCTACGTGCGCCGTCAAGGCGTTCTCGGTCGTACTGAGCGCCCAGACGTGGAGATGGTGCACCCCGCTCACACCCGGCTGCGACGCCACCGTGCGGAAGACCTCGTCGTAATCGATCCCC
>ENA-OUOU01001461-OUOU01001461.1-human-gut-metagenome-genome-assembly--contig:-NODE-1461-length-12342-cov-3.942622_pt1 | contig 12342 bp, 7 predicted proteins | sample MGYA00237936_ERZ548765 | MGnify/ENA primary metagenome ERZ548765 (study PRJEB26490, sample SAMN05356889) | human gut metagenome | biome: terrestrial biome; feature: human-associated habitat; material...
TGTTATAACTAAGTACGATGTGCAGCAGCACAGTATAGAAGTAAAGGACATGTACACAGCACTCGAGGCTGAGCTCCTTGCGGGAAGACAGGAGCCTTCAGTAGAAGGTCTTGACGAGGCAGAGAAGAGAGAAGTTATCAATGAAGATATGGTATTCGGAAGGACATTGTATCCGGTTACTTGTGTAAGTGTCGGTAATCCGCACTGCGTGATTCCGATGAGAGAAATCTCTAAGAATATTGTATGTAAGATTGGTGATTACTCCGAGTGTGCGAAGTATTTCCCGCACAGAATCAATACACAGATTATGAAAGTCATCGACAAAGAGAATATCGCTATTGAGATTTATGAACGTGGTGCAGGCTATACTCTGGCATCTGGAACAGGTGCATGTGCAGCCGCAGCCGTGGCACATAAGCTTGGTATGACGAATAATAAAGTAATCGTACATATGCCGGGAGGAGATCTTCAGGTGGAAGTAGAAGATGACGGAACGGTCTTTATGACAGGAGATGTATTCTACGTGGCAAAGATTACGCTCAGCAGTGAATTTACGGAGAATTTAAGAAGCCTGTAAGAAGGAGAGATATGTCTTTAAAATTCGTATTTGGGCCGTCTGGCTCAGGAAAATCTTATCAATTATATGATTATGTGATCCGGGAATCTGTAAAGTTCCCGGATCGTCAGTATATTGTCCTTGTACCGGAGCAGTTTACGATGCAGACGCAGAAGGATCTTGTCATGCAACATCCGAATCATGGAATTATGAATATCGACGTACTTAGTTTTGTGAGGCTTGCTTACCGCGTCTTTGAGGAGACCGGTGGGCAGGCCCTTCCGGTGTTGGATGATGAGGGAAAGAATCTGATTCTGCGAAAGATTGCCGGTGATTATGAAAAGGATTTAAAAGTCTTAAAGGGAAATATGAAAAAGCTTGGCTATATCAGCGAAGTCAAATCAGTGCTTTCAGAATTTGATCAGTACGATATTGGGGAAGAGGAACTGAGGCAGATGAAAGCAGCAGCAGGGGAGAATTCAAGGCTTTATTATAAACTTCAGGATCTGGAAGTTCTGTATATTGGTTTTAAGAAATATCTGGAAGATAGATTTATTACGAAAGAAGAACTCCTGGACGCACTTTGCCGTGTAGTGAAAGGTTCGGATATTTTAAAAGAAAGTACGATTGTTCTGGACGGATTCACAGGATTTACACCAGTACAGAACCGGCTGCTTGGAGAACTTCTTGAAGTATGCCGGGAAGTGATCGTAACTGTAACGATGGATGATCGGGAAAATCCGTACGTTTATAAGCACCCATATCAGTTATTTGCACTCGGCAAGCATACCGTGACATCGTTAATACAGATTGCGGCAGAGAGAAAAGTGAGTGTGGAAGACCCATTGTGTCTGTACGAACGTCCACTCTATCGATTCTGTGACAATTCGGCTATGGAGTTTCTGGAGAGAAATATATTCCGCTATAGCAAAGAATGTTATAAGGAAAAACAGGGAGCAGTCCGGGTACATGTGGCCAGAAATCCAAGAGAAGAAGCGATGAAAGCTGCAGGAAGAGTTCGGAACCTGGTTCGGACAAAAGGATATCGTTACCGGGATATCGGAGTTATTGTAAGCAATATGGAGGTGTATGGTGATGACCTGGGACAGGCATTTGACCTCTATGAAATTCCGGTGTTTATGGATCATAAGCGGAGTATTCTTTTGAATTCTTTTGTAGAATATATCCGGAGTCTTCTGAATATGGTGAAAGATAATTTCAGTTATGAGAGTGTATTTCGTTTCTTAAGAACAAATCTTAGTGGTTTTACTTATGGTGAAGTCGATGAACTGGAAAATTACGTAATTGCACTTGGAATCCGTGGATATAAGAAATGGCAGGAGAGCTGGATCCGCCGCCCGAAATATCTGGAAGAAGAAAATCTGGAAATTCTGAATCATAACCGGGTTCGTCTTGTGGAAAAGGTGGACACGCTTGTGTATGTATTAAGACAAAGGAGCAAGACAGTCAAAGATGTGACGATGGCGCTTTATGAGTTTATGGTGAGAGAAGAACTTCAGTTAAAATTGCAGCGTCAGTCTGAAGCATTTCAAGAGGCAGGAGAACTTGCGCTTGCCAAGGAATACAGTCAGGTTTATCGTATTTTGATTGAACTATTTGATAAATTCGTAGAACTTCTTGGTGATGAGAAGGTGACCATGGATGAATATCTGAAGCTTTTAGACGCGGGTCTTGAAGAAGCAAGAGTCGGAGTCATTCCACCTGGAATTGATCAGGTTGTTGTTGGAGACATGCAACGTACAAGATTAAAAGATATTAAGGCACTTATTTTTGTCGGGGCAAATGATACATTTCTTCCGGGAACATTAATAAGGAGTGGTCTTCTTACAGAGCGCGACAGGGATAAGTTTGCAACAGGAAAGATCCATCTGTCACCGGGAGGTAAAGAGAAAGCGTACGAGCAGAAATTTTATCTTTACATGAATCTGACAAAACCTTCTGAGACATTGGATATTTATTACAGCAAGGTTTCCGCGGACGGAAAAAGTATCCGCCCATCATATCTGATCCAGGAGATGCAGAGATTATTTTCGGGTCTGGAAATAGAAGACGAAGAAAAACAGGCATTTTCTGCCCAGGAGTGGACCCCCAAGCTTGGTATGCAAAAAGTTATCAGAGGATTTCAGGACGGGAACGCTATGGATCAGGAATGGCAGGAATTATATTCCTGGTACAAGAGACAGCCACAGTGGCAGTATCGTGTAGAAGAACTTATGAAATCAGGATTTTATACCCGGCCGGCAGATGGACTGACAAAAGAGGTGGCTAAGCAGCTTTATGGAGAACATTTTCAGGACAGTATTACGAGAATTGAACGGTTTTCAGCCTGCGCATTTGCTCATTTTCTTACTTATGGACTGCGCCTTCGAGAGCGTCAGACATACGAATTCCAACCGCTGGATCTGGGAAATGTGTGCCACAGTGCCCTGGAGTATTATTCCAGAAAGCTAAAAGAAGAGCATTTGTCCTGGACAGAGATAGAGGAAGAAAAAAGACAAGAATACATTGATGATAGTGTGGAACATGCCATTTCCGACTATGGGAATTCGGTGCTTTACAGTTCGGCGCGCAACGAGTATATGATTGAGCGCATGAAGCGTCTTTTGACGAGAACTATATGGGCGCTTACAAAGCAGCTGGAAGCAGGAGATTTTGTGCCGGTGGCTTATGAAATGCGTTTTGAGAATGGTAAGATTGACCGTGTGGATCTGTGCAAAGACAAAGACAAGGTCTATGTCAAGGTTCTGGATTATAAGACCGGGAGCAAGGCCTTTGATGTGGTGGCTTTATATCACGGGCTCCAGCTTCAGCTTATGGTCTATATGGACGCAGCAGTAAAAATGACTCAAAAACATTACCCGGACAGTGAGGTGATTCCGGCAGGTGTCTTTTATTACCGTTTAAATGATCCTCTTGTGGAGAAGAAAGTGGTTGGAGAGGAAGAAGAAATCTGGCAGAAAGTACTAAAAGAGCTGAAAGTGGATGGCGTGATGAATTTGAAAGATGAGACACTGGAGCATCTGGATCATTGTCAGGCCGGAGAATCTGCTGTCATTCCTGTGAAATATAATAAAAATGGTAGTCTGTCAAAAAATTCAAAAGTTGCATCGGAGCAGGAATTTGAAGTGATGATGCGCCATGCCCTGGGGAAAGTTTTTAAGGTGCATCAAAAAATATTAAGTGGAGAAGTTGCAGCATTTCCATACCGGAGAAAACAGGAGAGTGGCTGTGATTATTGTGCATACCGGCATATCTGTGGCTTTGACCAGAAAATACCGGGATACAAATATCGGGATATTTTTGAGATGACACAGTCAGAGGTGATAGCAGCCATGGAAGCAGATGCAGTCAAAGAGAACATGAATCGGGACGATCATGAAAAGGAGCAGGAGAAAGGAACGGGCTCATGGGAGTAAAATGGACAAAACAGCAGCAACAGGTCATTGATCTTCGGGACCGCAATATTCTTGTGTCTGCAGCAGCAGGTTCGGGAAAGACAGCAGTGTTGGTAGAGCGTATTATTACAATGCTGACTGATGAGGAACACCCGGTCAATGTGGACGAACTTCTGATTGTAACATTTACAGAAGCAGCTGCAGGTGAGATGAAAGAACGAATCCGGGGTGCCATTGAAAAGGCATTAGAAGAGAATCCGGAAAATGAACATCTGAAAAGACAGGCGACTTTGATCCACAATGCGCAGATTACAACAATTCACAGTTTCTGTCTTTCCGTAATCCGTGATCATTTTCATGTAATTGACATTGATCCAGGTTTCCGTACCGCAGAAGAAGGAGAACTGAAACTTTTGCGGCATGATGTATTAGATGAACTGCTGGAAGAAAAGTACGTGCAAAAAGAAGAGCGGTTCTTGCGGTTTTCTAATGCCTATGGTGGAAGAAGAAATGATAAAAAGCTGGAAGAAATGATTGAGAAGGCTTACGATTATAGTCGGAGCTATCCAGACGGAGAGGGTTGGCTTGATTCTTGTGTTGATGCATATAGAGTCGACTGTGCAGAAGATCTGGAAAAAAGTGATTATGGAAACAAAATTGTAACCTGGGCGAAAGCCTACCTGGAAGAAGCAAAACTATTGAATGAACAGGCAACGCAAATTAGTCTGGAAATAGATGGCCCGGCTGTGTATGAAGAGGCTTTGAAGCTGGATGCTCAGACAATAAGAGAGCTCTTAAGTGCAAAAAATTATAATGAGCTGTCTGGGCGCATCCAGAATGTAGAGTGGAGCAGGTTTGCATCATGCAGAGATAAGACTGTATCGAAAGAAAAAATAGAAGCAGTTAAGGATCTTCGTGAGCAGGTGAAGGGAATTGTCAGTGGTCTGAAGAAAGATTATTTTTATCAGAAACCGGAAGAAATGGCAGCAGATATGCAGATATGTCTTCCTTATATGGAAGAATTGGTGGGCCTGGTAAAATGTTTTTCGCAAAGATTTGACGCAAAGAAGCGCCAGGAAAATGTTATTGATTTTTCAGATATGGAGCAGTTTGCACTTCAGATCCTGGCAAAAAAAACAGAAGAAGGGTTTGAACCTTCTGAGGTTGCAAAGGAATATCAGGATCAGTTCAGGGAGATTATGATTGACGAATATCAAGATAGTAATCTGATTCAGGAGACGATTCTGACCAGTATTTCCGGTGTTTCGAAAGGAAAATATAATATTTTTATGGTGGGAGATGTCAAGCAGAGTATTTATAGCTTCCGGCTGTCCAGACCAGAGCTTTTTATGGAAAAATTTGACACGTATGATTTGGAAAAAGGACCAAAACAAAGGATTGATCTTCATAAAAACTTCCGGAGTCGAAAAGAAGTACTGGACAGTGTGAATTACATTTTTCGGCAGATCATGATGCGAAATCTTGGAGAAATTGATTACGATGACAAGGCGGCATTGTATGTAGGTGCAGAATATCCTGAAAATCCGGGGTGTGAAACAGAAGTACTTGTATTAAATACAGAATTGAAAAAATATGACCGTTCCATAAAAGCCTCCAAACAGGAGATGGAAGCCCGGATGATCGCAAGCCGGATCCGCAGGCTAATTGCAGAGCAGAAGGTTCTGGATAAGAAGACAGGAAAGCTGCGTCCGGCAAGATATTCCGATATTGTCATTCTTACAAGAAGTGTGAAAGGGATTGCTGACATATTCGTACAGGAACTGAATCGGGAAGGAATTCCGGCATTTTCAGGTACAAAAGAAGGCTATTTTGCGACGCAGGAAATCGGTGTTCTTCTGGATTATCTGAAAGTTCTTGATAATGCAAGACAGGATCTGCCATTGACAGCAGTTTTGACTTCACCGTTTGCCGGTCTGACGGCAGTAGAGTTGTCAGTGATTCGTCTTGCATATCCGAATCAATTGTTTTACGAGGCAGTGGAAGGATTTTGCAGCCTGAGTTCGGAAGAAATTCCGGAAACTGTGGACAAAAAGCAGGCAATACAGGTACAGGAAAAATTGAGGAAGTTTTTCGTGGTATTGGATCATTTCAGGGAAATTCTTCCGTATACGGCAATCCATGACCTTCTTGCGGAAATAATTGATAAAACCGGCTATGGGTTATTTATCAGTGCGATGCCAGGGGGCGCACAGAGACAGGCTAATGTAGAAATGCTTGTTGAGAAAGCAAGAGCATTTGAAGGGACGAGCTATAAAGGTCTGTTTAATTTCGTACGCTATATCGAGCAACTGAAAAAATATGATGTTGATTATGGCGAAGCAAGTATCATAGACGAGCAGGATGACACAGTCCGTATTATGAGTATTCATAAAAGTAAAGGTCTGGAGTTTCCAATCGTTTTTGTAGCCGGAACAGGAAAGCAATTCAATACACAGGATCTGAAAGGAAGTATTGTGATCCATCCGAGAAACGGAGTTGGAATTGACGTTGTAGATCTTGAGATGAGGACAAAGGCACCGACCTTTTTGAAGAAAATGATCCAGGAGAAGACAAAGCTTGAGAATCTTGCAGAAGAACTCCGTGTGCTTTATGTAGCGATGACAAGAGCAAAGGAAAAGCTGATTCTGACAGGCAGTCTGAAAATAGGAGAAGACGGCCTGGAACCATATGTGAATCATATGACAGACAGGGAATCTCCATTGAGCCTTTATCAGTTAGAAGGCGCAAACCGTTATCTGGACTGGATTCTTCCGGCACTTCTTCAGGAAGAAGATCTCAAGAGAGAAGCTGATTTATGTGGAATTCTCAAAACAGAAAGTGAAGAGGTGCAGCAATTGCCGATTAAAGTCCGGATTTTTGATGCAGGAGAGATGGATTTTACAGAAGATGCACAGCGACAGGCAGAAGTGATCGCAAGAGAAGTGCTTGAACACTGGGATACAACGAAGGTTTATCTTCCGGGAGCGGAAGAAAAGCTGGAACAGCAGATGAATTTCTTGTATCCATATAAAGAAAAAGGAAAAATGAAGCTGAAATTTACAGTTTCAGAGTTGAAGAAGCGTGAGTCTTTGCAGGAAGAAGCAGGAGAAGAATTGATTCAGGAGCCGGAGATTGTGCCACTGCTTCCGCATTTCATGGAAGAACAGAAAGAAGGACTGACAGGAGCTTCAAGGGGAAGTGCTTATCATAAATTTCTCGAGCTTCATGATTTTTCAAAAGAGTATACAGAGGAACTTCTGAAAGAAGAAATCGAACTGTTCAATCAGGCAGGGAGAATGTCAAAAGAGATGGCAGACTGTATCCGCACGAAAGATATTCTTGCGTTTTTAAATAGCGAGAGTGGAAGACGAATGACACAAGCAGCAGGAAATGGAAAGCTTCGGAAGGAACAGCCATTTGTTCTCGGAGTAGCTGCATCAGAAATCTATCCGGAGATTTATCAGGACATTCAGAAGAGAAGTCAGGAAGCGGATGAAAATCGAAAGGAAGAGACCATTCTCATCCAGGGAATTATTGATGTCTGGTTCGAGGAGGAAGACGGGATTGTACTACTGGACTATAAGACGGATAGAGTCAGAAATGCATCTCAATTGAAAGAACTGTACCATGCACAGCTTGATTACTATGCCCAGGCGTTGGAGCAACTGTTAGAGAAGCCGGTGAAGGAGAAGATCATCTATTCCTTTGCCTTGAAGGAGGAGATCATCTTATGAAATATTTCTGGTATTATCTGATATTTATCAATTTATTTGCATTTTGTACCTATGGGATTGATAAATGGAAAGCGAAGAAAGGCGCATGGCGGGTTCCGGAGAAAACACTGTTAATCCTTGCACTGATCGGTGGAAGTGCAGGAGCAATTGCAGGTATGATGTGCTTCCGGCATAAGATACGGAAAGCAAAATTTATGATTACAGTGCCTGTGATCTTTGTTGTGGAGGTAATCTTGCTGATCATCTGGCTTTTGTAAGAAAGAAAAAAAGAAAAATATTCTTTATCACATCATCAATTTGCACAGTTAAAGTGCTGAAATTATTATCAAAGAAACAAGATTTTACAAAATCTTGTTTCTTTTTTTCAACTTCTTTTCGAATGAAAAAAAATCTGTTAATATAACACATAGGAATACTAGAGTTATTGGTTGCAGAATACTGTGAATAGCATGAAAGCAGCTGGGAAAGGAGTTTGACAAAGATGCCAAAGTTAAATGAAAATTATCAGAATGTAAAAGACAGTTATCTTTTTGCAGAGATCGCAAAAAGAGTAAAAGTATATGAGGAAACACATCCGGAGAAAGCGGCGGATATTATCCGTCTCGGAATCGGTGATGTAACATTGCCATTGACAAAGAGTGTGATCGAGGCACTTCATGAAGCAGTAGATTCCCAGGCAGTATCTGAGACATTCAAAGGATACGGACCGGAGCAGGGATATGCATTTGCACAGGAAGCAATCGCAGATTATTACGCACGCAATGGCGTAGAAGTAAAAGCTACAGATATCTTTATTTCAGATGGCGCAAAGAGTGATACAGGAAATATTACAGAGCTTTTTGCAAAGGATAACGTGGTTCTCGTTCCGGATCCGGTTTACCCTGTTTATGTAGATACAAATACAATGGATGGAAAGAATATTATCTATATGAACGGAACAAAAGAAAACGATTTCCTTCCAATGCCGGATGAAAATGTAAAGGCAGATATCATTTACCTGTGTTCTCCGAACAACCCGACAGGAGCATGCTATAATAAAGAGCAGTTAGAGGCATGGGTTGCCTATGCACTGAAAAATGATGCGGTGATCCTGTATGATTCCGCATACGAAGCATTTATCACAGATCCTACACTTCCAAGAAGCATCTATGCGATTGAGAACGCAAAGAAATGTGCGATCGAGTTCTGTTCCCTTTCTAAGACAGCAGGATTCACAGGTACACGTTTCTCCTATACAGTTGTTCCGGAAGAGCTTGTGTTTGAGACATCAAATGGCGGAACATTGAGCCTGCACAATATGTGGAACAGAAGACAGTGTACAAAGTTCAACGGAACACCGTATATCATCCAGTATGCCGGAGCTAAGGTATTCACAGAAGAGGGCATGAAAGAGTGTCAGGAGAATATCGGATATTATCGTGAAAATGCGCGTATGATCGCTGAAACACTTGAGAAGAAAGGAATCTCATTTACAGGCGGTGTGAACTCACCATACATCTGGTTCGAGTGCCCGAAGGGAATGGAGTCCTGGGAGTTCTTTGATTATCTCCTTGAAAATGCTCAGGTTGTCGGAACACCGGGAGCAGGATTCGGAGAAAATGGAAAGAATTATTTCCGTCTGACATCCTTTGGAAAACATGAGAAGACAAAAGAAGCAATGGAGCGTTTCAATTCATTATTCTAAGATATAAAGTGAACGGATCACGTGCATAACAGAAGAAAGTTATCATAGTGATGGTTTACAGAAGGAAAAAGAGAAGCTGTTCGTGCTTCTCTTTTTGTTGTCAGGTAAAGCGGGAATCTTGAACAGCAACATTTTGTATTACATTAGAAACAAATCCGGTGTGAGTTTACAAGACCGTACAAGTTTGGTATGATAGAAACGGTATATTTTTTGAAATTTAGAAAGGATGGAACGTTAAAATGAAAATTGGTATTGGTAACGATCACTCCGCACTGGAGCTGAAAGCAGAAATCATAGAATTTCTGAAAGAGAAAGGTCATGAGGTTGTAGATTATGGAACATATACAACAGACAGCTGTGACTATCCGGTGTATGGAGAGAAAGTGGCCCGTGCAGTCGTAGCAGGAGAAGTAGAGAAGGGGATTTTGATCTGCGGAACAGGACTTGGAATCTCTCTCGCAGCGAATAAAGTAAAAGGAATTCGCGCATGTGTCTGCAGCGAGCCATTTACAGCGAAGATGTCAAGAGCACATAATGACTGTAATATACTTGCATTTGGAGCTCGTGTAGTAGGTGGAGAACTTGCAAAGATGATCGTTGATACATGGATCAATACAGAATTCGAAGGCGGCCGTCATCAGCGCAGAGTAGATCTGCTGATGGAGATCGAGGAGAGAAACTAAACAGTTACAAAGATTTCAAGAAAGAGACTTCTGCGTTACATTTTATCAGAGCGCGGAAGTCTTTTAAAAAAGAGGAAGAAAAATGCAGGAATACGATTTATCACAATGGGTTTTATTCTTTTTTCTCTACAGTTTTCTGGGATGGATCTGGGAAAGCTGTTATGTTTCTGTCAGAAAGCACCGTTGGGTGAACCGTGGATTTATGCATGGTCCGATGCTTCCGCTCTATGGTTCCGGAGCAATGGTTGTTCTGATCGTGACGATTCCGGTCAGAGATAACATCCTGCTTGTTTTTCTTATGGGAATGATCGGTGCGACAATCCTGGAGTATTTTACAGGAATTACGATGGAGCGTCTGTTCCACGTAAGGTACTGGGATTATAGAAACCTGAAATTTAATGTCAGAGGATACATTTGTCCACTGGCAAGCTTGTGCTGGGGAGTATTCTCCATTCTTATGGTAAAGGTCGTACATATTCCATTTGAACATATGGTATTGTTGATTCCGGTTACAATAGCCGATATCCTTGCATTTGTTCTGACAATCGCAGCAGCAGTTGACTTCACACAGTCCTTCAACGAGGCTATGGATATGAAACGTATCCTTGTACAGCTTGAAGCCAGCAAAGAACAGATCCAGAAGATGCAGGAGCGCCTGAAAGATGCTTCTGAGGAAATGCAGGACAGACTGAAAGATGCATCAGAAGGTGTTCAGGAACGGCTGAAACGTGCATCTGAAGGGGTACAGGAGAGGCTTGAGGACAGCTATCTGTTGTATGAAGAGCGTAAAGAGATGAAAGCAGCGGAGAAGCAGACAAGAAAAGAATTATATCTTGCGAAGATAGAAGAACAGCGTAGAGAACGAAAAGAACAGCTTACACAGCTTTCAGAGAAGGTTGAGGCACTGCTTCGTACTGTCCGACTGGAGAATGAAGCACAAGAGTCTGAATCGAAAGGAAACTGGAGAAAAGAACTTGCCCAGATGCGTTCCAATATATTAAGTGAGAGAAAGAAATTAGGCTCACGTACAGACAGAAATTATGTAAATGCTATGAGACAGCTGAGAAGAAACCCTACAGCAGTATCAGACAAGTTCAAGAATGCGATGGAAGAATTAAAGAAAAATGCCGAGGTGAAATAAATGACAAAGAAACAGCGTGCGCTTGAAGTGATTGAAAGACTGAAGAAAGAGTATCCGGATGCAGGATGCACGCTTGATTATGATCAGGCATGGAAGCTGCTGGTCAGTGTAAGGCTGGCAGCACAGTGTACAGATGCAAGAGTAAATGTAGTCGTGGAAGGTCTTTATGAGAAATATCCAACAGTAGAAGCACTGGCAGAAGCTCCGGTGGAAGATATTGAAGAGATTGTACGTCCTTGTGGTCTTGGAAAGAGTAAGGCGAGAGATATCAGTGCCTGTATGAAGATGCTTCGGGATGAATATGGTGGAAAGGTTCCTGATGATTTTGATGCTTTATTAAAACTTCCGGGAGTCGGAAGAAAGAGCGCGAATCTGATCATGGGAGATGTGTTTGGAAAGCCGGCAATTGTGACAGATACACATTGTATCCGCCTGACAAACCGGATCGGTCTGATAGATGGAATCAAAGAGCCGAAGAAGGTGGAGATGGCATTGTGGAAGATTATCCCGCCAGAAGAAGGAAGTGACCTTTGCCATCGTCTTGTTTATCATGGAAGAGAGATATGTACTGCGAGAACGAAACCGTATTGCGACAGATGCTGTTTGGCAGATGTTTGTAAAAAGGTCGGAGTATAGTAAAAAGATCAGGGTATAACAGTCAAAATAAAAAGTCTGTGAAAAGAATCTTAAGAGTAGATAGATTCTTTCACAGACTTTCTTTCTATCAGTCTAAGCTAACTCAATAGCACCTGTTCCGCCGGCACAAGCATAGTAAGCTTTCTTATCCTCAGGTTTTACATAGATCTTAAGGTCGGAGCTGTCCATACCTTCAGCTTTGCATTTATCAAGAATCTTCTCTGCAAGTACAGCAGCGTCATATTCGCCGTTCTGATACTGGATGAAAAGATCATATGCCGGAGCAGCATTTACTGGTGCAGTTGTTTCTGTTACAGTCACTTCCGGAACAGGTTCAGCTGCTGGTGCAGCTGTCTCTACTACAGGCTGAGCAGCTGGTGCTGTGGTAGTCGGATGTACCTCATTAAATCTTTTCTGTCTTTTCTTATCTGTTCTCTTGCTCATGGATGTTACCTCTTTTCTCTAATCTGAAAACCGAAGTCCGGGATGTCT
>ENA-OUOU01001476-OUOU01001476.1-human-gut-metagenome-genome-assembly--contig:-NODE-1476-length-12241-cov-48.632201_pt1 | contig 12241 bp, 10 predicted proteins | sample MGYA00237936_ERZ548765 | MGnify/ENA primary metagenome ERZ548765 (study PRJEB26490, sample SAMN05356889) | human gut metagenome | biome: terrestrial biome; feature: human-associated habitat...
ACCCGACCTACGCCCTTAGCAGGGGCGCCTCGTCACCAACTTGAGTACTTCTGCATTGGTAGCGTCTATGACACTATTCGATTGTTAAAAGAGAGAGCGGAAAATCCGCTTCCTCTTTTAAGTGGCGGAGAGAGTGGGATTCGAACCCACGGTACGTTGCCGTACGACGGTTTTCAAGACCGTTCCGTTATAACCACTTCGGTATCTCTCCGTATTAGGCGAAAACTATAATATCATAGTTTTCGCTTTGTGTCAATGTTTTTTTGCTTTATAACGAGCTTTCGGAAGAAGATTTGCACCGTAAAATCACAAATTCAGAAGTATCTCCGAAATGAGCTTTTGCATTTCGCGAGCCTTGAGTTTACCCGTGGTCAGCACCTCTTCCTCGCTTAACGGCTGTTTTAAAACTCCTGCCGCCATATTTGTGATAAGAGAAAAAGCGAGCACTTTAAATCCGCAATGATTGGCGGCTATTACCTCCGGAACGGTGGACATACCGACTGCGTCCGCTCCGAGTATACGAAACGCACGAATTTCCGCCGGTGTTTCATACGACGGTCCGAGGCAGCCGAGATATACGCCCTTTTTAAGGTCGGTACCCGTTTTTGCGGCGCATGCTTCGGCAATTTCACGAAGTGACGGATTATATGCAAACGACATATCCGGGAAACGTGTGCCTACGCTGTCGTCATTTTTTCCCACAAGCGGATTTCTGCCCATAAAATTAATATGGTCGGTTATAAGCATAATATCCCCGGGTTTAAAGTCGAGATTAACTCCGCCGGCGGCATTGGTAAGTATCAGATTTTCCGCTCCGAGGGCACGCATAACTCTTATCGGCAATACGACTTTATCAAGCTCCCAACCCTCATAGCAGTGAAGCCTGCCCTGCATACAAATAACGGGTTTCCCCGAAAGCCTGCCTACGATAAACCTGCCCTTGTGACCGGGAGCGGTAGATACGGCAAAGCCTTCAAGCTCGCCGTAATCTATATACACGGGGTTTTCGATTTTTTCGCCCATATCGCCGAGCCCCGAGCCCAAAACTATTGCTGTTTTCGGTATTTCGGTTATTTTCGACCTTATATATTCGGCGTTTCGCTCTATGATGTCAGCCATTTTTCTTTACCTCGCTTATAATTCTGCTCGCTGCGGCATTTACGGTGCTTTTGACCTTTTCAATATCAATCGTTGTGAATTCTCCGTCCTTATAAAGCACTCTTCCGTCCGCCATAGTCAGCACAACATCGGCACCGTCTGCGGCATATACAAGGTTATTTATCATATCGGTTTGCGGATACATATGCTCGCTTTCGATGTTTAAAACGCAAAGGTCGGCTTTGTACCCCGCTTTTATTGCACCGCTGTCCTCTCTGCCCTGTGCCTTGTAACCGTTTACGGTAGCCATTTTTAAAATATCGCGTTCGGAAACCACCGAGGCGTCGTTATGAAGACCTTTCGGCAAAAGCGCGCAAAGGAACATTTCCTTTATCATATTAAGATTGTTGTTTGAGGCGACGCTGTCTGTACCTATTGCCACATTGACGCCGCTTTTTAAGAGCTTGTAGACATCGCATATACCGCTGCCGAGCTTCAGGTTACTCGCCGGGCACGTGGCTGCCGTCACGCCCTTTTCGCGTAAAATCTCAATATCTCCGTCCTCAACCCAAACACAATGAGCCGCAGTTGTCGGCACGTCAAAAACTCCGCATTCGCAAAAGAGCTGCGTCGGAGTTAACGAGTACTTCGCCTTACATTCTTCGTGTTCCTTCTTCGTTTCAGACAGGTGTATGTGCGCCCTAAGCCCTCTCTCGCGGACCTTTTCGGCGAACTGCTCAATTATTGTTCTTCTGTTTGTATACTCGGCGTGCAGGCTCATATCTATTTTAAGTCTGCCGTCTGCGGCATTGTGAAACCGCTTTACTATATCTTCACTTTCGCGGAAGCTTTGCAGATTTTCAATATCGGTATCCTCAAAGCTCGTTATTGCGCGGCTGAAATTACATTTAATACCGCTGTCCGTTACGGCTTTCGCGACATTTTCGGAAAAGAAATACATATCGGAAAAAGATACGGTTCCGTATCGGAGCATTTCGGCTATCGCAAGCATTGACGAATAATATGCGTCCTCGCCCTTTATTCTGTCCTCAAACGGAAAAACCTTTTCGTTCAGCCAACGCTGAAGCGGCAGGTTTTCGGCATAGCCGCGCAAAAGCGTCATCGGCGAATGCGAATGTGCGTTTACAAAGCCGGGCATCAGCACCTTGCCGGTACCGTCGTATTCTTCGCCCTCATAATTTTCGGGGCGGACGCTGCTCACATAAACAATTCTGTCGTCCTTTGTCTCCACGAACATTGATTTTACATAATCAAAGTTTTCATCAACAATACCGATATTTTTAAATAACATAAAAGCTCCTCTTTGAATATTACGAAAAAAGGGCGTTTTGCGCCCTTAATTCTCGACTATTTCTATTGTCTGTATTTTTACATCCTCTAACGGCTTGTTTTGGAAGAAATCCACCTTGACATTTGCTATATCGTCAACGACATCCATTCCCTCAAACACCTGGCCGAATACCGTGTGATGATAATCGAGCCACGGAGTACCGCCGTTGTTCTCGTATTCGCGCACAGCCTCGAGAGGGAAAAGCTTCTCCGAAGCGGTTTCAAGCTGATCGACAAGATCGTCGGAAACATAATCCGCCTGAACTATAAAGAACTGACTGCCGTTTGTATTGGGGCCTGCATTAGCCATGGAAAGCGCGCCTCTGAAATTGTGCAGCTCGCTTGAAAATTCATCGGCAAACGGCTTGCCCCAAATGCTCTCGCCGCCCGTTCCGGTACCCTTGGGGTCACCGCCCTGAATCATAAAATCCTTTATTACTCTGTGGAATATAAGTCCGTCATAGTACCCGTTTTCAGCGTGCGTAACAAAGTTTTCAACCGCTTTGGGTGCTTCCTCCGGGAAAAGTCTCACCTTAATATCGCCCTTGTCGGTCTTGATAACTGCTATTTTTTCGCCGACAGCCGGCATTTCTTTTTGCTTTAACATTTGTTCCAACTCCCATAATACACTTATAAATTGCACCCGGTTTTCTCAGCGACAAATCGGATACATCATCAAGTTAATAATATCACACAAACACGAAATCGGCAATAAACAATTCCCCGAAAAGTGATAAACACCAAAGCGGTATTGTGTGCAAAACAGAATAATTGTTGACAAATACGGTTTGCGATAATATAATAATTTAAAGCAAAGAAGCGAGTTGTACAGCTCGCTTCTTTTTTATTTAGGAGTGAAAAATATGAAAGTTTATCACGGAAACATACTTACGGTAGATAAAAACGATACCGTCGCCGAATATCTTGTTGAAAATTGCGGCAGGATAGTTTATGTCGGTGACAGTCTGCCGGAGGCTTTTAAAGACGCAAAGACGGTAGAGCTTCGTGAAAAGGCGTTGGTACCGTCATTTGTCGATACTCATATACATTTTGCGAGCTTTGCCACTTTTTATGCCGGTCTTAACGTTATGGAGGCAAAAAGCAACTCGGAAATACTTGAAATGCTGCAGTCTCACGTCCGAAAAAGTAAGGAAAAAATAATTATAGGCTTCGGAGCCTCTCCGTATTCGGTGTCCGACGGTCATCTTGTCAGGCGCACCGAGCTTGACCGCGTCTGCCCCGACAAGCCTGTGTTTATAGTTAAATACGACGGTCACGCCTGCGTTATAAACACTGCTCTTTTAAATAAAATCCGTGATAAAATAAAAGGTCTTCGCGGCTTTCACGAGGATACAGGCGAAATGAATCAAGAAGCGTTTTTTGCCGTTTCGGATTATGTTACAAATTCTGTTTCACCGTTGCACCTTATAAAGAATATGCAAAAGGCAGCCGACTATATGGCCTCTGTCGGCATAGGAATGATACACAGCGTCAGCGGCGTCGGATTTTCTCACAATTTGGACGTCGATATGGAACGCTATTTCGGTGCGGGATTGAAAAACGGTATGCAATATCGTGTATTTTTCCAAACCATGGATACCGAAAAGGTAATCAAACGCGGTCTTACGAGAATCGGCGGATGCTTTGAAACAGCTCTCGACGGCTGTTTCGGCTCAAAAGACGCATCTCTTCTCACACCCTATGAAAACAGTAACGACTGCGGAGTTTTATATTATTCCGATGAAAAGGTGACGGAATTTTGTAAAAAAGCAAACCGCGCGGGCTTACAGATAGAGATGCACGCAATAGGTGACAGGGCTTTTAATCAGGTGACAAGAGCCTTGAAAGCAGCCCTTGACGATTATCCGAGAGAAGATCACCGTCACACAATAATTCACGCGTGTTTGCCCACCGAAGAGGGCATTGAAATATGCAAAAAATACAACATCTCATTATCGGTGCAAACCGCATTCATCGACTGGCGACAAGAGCCTGATGAATATCTCAACGAGATACTCGGCGCACGCTCAAAAAGACTGAATCCGATTAAGACTTTCTCCGAAAACGGTATAAGGCTTTCGGCGGGCTCGGACGCGCCCTGCACAACGCCCGACCCCATTAACTGGATGTACAAAGCCTGCAATCACTCCTGCGCCGAAGAAGCGTTGTCCGTAAAAGACGCCCTGCGAATGTGCACCTACAACGGGTACCTCGCCACATTTGACGAAAAGGACCGCGGTTCTCTGGAAACGGGAAAAATCGCCGATATGGCAATTCTCTCCGAAAATCCCTATACTGTCCCCAAGGAAAGACTCGGAGAAATCAAAGTTACGGAGCTTCTTCTCGGCGGAAAGACTTACGAGAGTGCAGTCTCGCCGATATTTACGCATATTATGCGCGGTATAAAAAACAAGGGCAATTGCTGAAAGCAAAAAACGGGAGGTGAAAAATTTTCACCTCCCGTTTTGTATATACTGCGTATCAAGCCGTATATGCGACCTAAATCACAAATATTTTGTTACATCTTCGGTTTTTCGTTTCGGGACAACGTAATCGCCGTTACCGTCGATGAAATACTTCACGTCTTCGTCATTTATGTCTTTTATTTTGCTTTTATGTGTAGGATAACCGAATGCGACCACAGTATGGAGCGTTTGATTTTCCGTGAGTCCGAAAAGCTCAGACAGCTTTACCTTGTTACAGGCGCCTATAACACAACTTCCGACGCCCTTATCCCACGCCGCAAGCGTCATATTGGAAATAGCAAGTCCCGCATCCGTATCGCAGTTTTTATTTATATCGAGGTTTTCAACCACTCCTATAAACAGCGTCGGCTCTTCTCCTTCTTTTGGCTGTCCCACCTCAGGCGGCAAATAGCCGGCCCATCTTGTATACGAAAAGGTCTTTTTAACCATTTCGGGAGATTTTACCACGACGAAACTCAGAGGCTGTTTATTCGCCGCACTTGAAGCGTAGCGCGCAGCAGTCAAAATATTCTCTACCACGCTGTCGGGCACGGGGTCCTGCTTGAATCTGCGGTATGTACGCCTGGTCTTTAATAATTCCATAATACCCATAGGCTATACTTCTTTCTATACTGAAATTGAATTTATTGCGTCTGCCGCATTATTCGTCGGTGCGATTTTGCAGACAGCTTATATCGACATAATAATAGGACGGGTCCTCCGAATCTATCTGCACGGGAAATGATGTAATATTTCTGCGGGCAATTAAATCCGTAGGGTCAAACCAGAGATTAGGGCTTACAAAAACGTAATCCTTTCCGTCTACGGGATCGGTCCATTCACAGAGCACGACGTACGGATTGTGACCGTTGACAGAATAATTTTCATTTACGCTTACTTCGGTGTACGTCGCGTAAACCGTCCTTAAATTTTTAAGATAACGCTTATAAGCACGGTGTTCTTTTATAAGGCTTAAGCCGCCTACCGCGATAAATATAAAGCCGAAAGCACATATAAATATTGATATTCCGTAATCGTCGCCGACAGCAACTCTGTCGGGGTTATCGTTGTCATAGTAAATCTTAATTACCTTTCCGACACGATACGAGCTCGTATAAGTGCCTATTTCGGTAATATGCTCTTCGCCGTCAACATCAAATGCGACATAGACTCGATGGTTTGTCTCATCATCGGCGCCTCTCTCGGTCGTTATCCTAACAATTTCCGCCTCGGCAGCAGTCATATTCTTGTGGTTAAGCGACCTGAATCCTATAACGCATCCGATAATAAAAAACAGTGCACCTGCCACAACAAATGACGAAAATACATATGTTGCCGTTTTATCTCTTCTCATAAACACGCCTCCATTTATACTCTAATATTGCGAGCTGAAAATATTACAACTATACGGATATTTTAGCACAAAAATACAGTTAATGGAAGAAATATATAAAATGGGCAAATCAAACCTGATTTGCCCTAAAATTTGGTTCACTACCGCTGAATAAAATAGGGTGTCAAAATATATAAGCGGTTATATGAAAAAACACTCCGCATAAAGCTCGGTGCTGTTCACGTAACTGTGCGACGAGATAGCGTAACCAAATTATTGTATCTTTTTAGAAATCTCTCTGCAATTAAAAAAATACGGCTTTTGCTTCCGATACTCTCTAATATCCACAGCAATCCCATATCGTCATTTTATCGATTTCTGCAAAGCCTAAAAGTGTGAACAAGTCCGGAACAACCGGCGGAAAATTTTGTTTTATTTACTTAAGCTCAGTTTCATACCTCACCGTTTTTTTCATTTTCTAATGTTTGTACAAGCTGTCATTGACCGAATTCAATTTGAAAGAAAAAAATAAAGACGTTCAAAAGAACGTCTTTATTTTTGTAAAGATGATACAAAAGAGATGCCTTTTGCAAATTGTAACGAGGACTTGAACTAACGATAATAATCATATTAGTAGCTAAAATTAAACTTTCAAGTTGCAAATAATGAACTATTGAAAATTAAATAAAATTTATGTTATGATTAATTATCAGGAGGAGAGAATATTATGATTTTAAATCACATTCGAAATAGAAAAATTCGTAAAAAATATAGTAAAGACAATGTTGGATATGATTCGGAAGGATCTCTAATTGAAGATGTATTATTTGAAGCAAAGAACAAAAATTTATTCATTATTCGCCATATACGATATGCTGATGGAAATGACAATCTTACTACGTTTGGAATTTATAAAATTTTAAATAACAAGGAAAAAGTAATCGGAAATCTCAAGTATGTTTTTGAGAATACAGATTGTTCTCATCCATATATGATACTCTGTGATATATGTTTTGATATACCTTACCAAAATATCGGAATAGGTTCAAAAACATTGAAATTGTTTGAAAAACGCGCAAACGATTATGGGGCTTTATATATAGAAGGCACATTAAGCGATGTGGATGAGTTGTCAATGGATAACCAAGTGTTGAGGGATATTTTTTATCAAAACGCAGGTTATACAATCATCAACCATAAAATATTCAAAAAATTATCAGATTAAAAATACAAATAAATAATGATTACAATAGCAATCTTAAAGGTAAGATTGCTATGTAAAACAACATTATTATATAGCGTTCTACAATACAGAACGGTCACATTAGATTATAAAGTATTGGGATAAAAATAATCGTACATAATCGAACAGTCTTATATACAAAACTTCAAATACAACTAAAAATGTTTCAAAAAATAGTGAGATAAGAAAAACTTGTACGATAAACACATCAAAAAAGCCCCAATATTACGGGAGTTTAAAAGAAAACAGACTTCTAATCGAACACTTTGGTTCAGTTTTGAAGTCTGTTCAGTAATGAGGACTTGACCAAATGAAAAATCGTTTAAATACTCAAAAGTGAAACATCTGTCAAGACAAAGCCGGAACCTGCTGGCGGCTTAAAACGTGACTGAAAGATCTCGTATGGTTAATAACGAATTATCTTTTCGGTGTGAAATATAAAATCAAACTAATAATAAAAAGTCGCTCTTATTTTCTTTTTATAAAGCAGAATAGTTTTGTCAAATAATATAATTATTTATAAATCTTAAATTGAAACATTCAAATTTTATCCTAAAAATAGTATAATTAAAGTTATAAATATTTTGATGAAAAGGATGATTTAATAATGAATACAGATGTTTTATGTTCTATCATAAAAGTTATCCTAAAATTTATTACAATTGTTGTATCGGCAGCTGTTATATGTTCCATATTTGAATATACAGTAAGAAAAATATACTTTAAATTGCAAAACTTATATATAAAAAAATCCGGCGATAAACATATGATATATGAAAAGCTATTAGTAACTAATTATAATGTTTACAATTGTTTAGAAACATTTTTTAATTTTATAAATCCAATTAAAATTTATGATGAATATCATAAGACCTATTTCGATATTAAAATATTTTCATATAGCTTTAGAGATACCATAAAAGCAATAAGTATTTATGGAATAATACTATTTATAATAAAAGCTATAACAAAAAATTATAATAATATATTAAATTTTCTGCAAAAACAGCATAATATTAACTATATTGAAATTATCAAAACAGCACTTATCAATTTATATGAAAACAAGTGGTATATTTTAGCCTGTTTAAGTGTAGTTTCAATTATTTACGGTATTTACAAAAACAAATTTACTAACAAAATAGTTGAAGAACTTCAAGATAATGAATTAAAAGAAATAATAGGATTATATAAAAATATCAGTTTAGAATTAATCAATCTTGAAATGTTACTATTAAAAAATATTAAAACAATGCTTGTAACACATAAAAAAGATGGAGTTTTCGTTTTTCTATACAATGCGATTGAAAATAGAACGGATTTTTGTAAATATGATTATTCAAAAAACATTCTAATTGTTAAAGAAAATCGTTTTACTGATTCAGGACTAGGCGTTGCGAATATTAATTTGAACGATATTAATCAATCATTAGATAATATTAAAACTGCTTTTGATAACTACTATAAAGAAGGGCATTTTTATAACCCATGCGCTATAAATAAGTATTTTAAAGGTTTAAATCAATTTAATATAGAATTTTTTGTAAAATATCCACAACTTTTGATTGATGAAAGATATATTAATAAGATAATAGATAGTATTATTGAAGATTGTAATTCAATGATAGAAATCGAAAATATTTCAAGAGAATACATTGTTGATAGATTAAATGAAAAAGTTAGGGACAAGAATATTATACTATATAGCGTCATTATAGAGTCTGTTGAAACAGTAATACAAATCGATAAATTTAATAAGCGATTAAGAAAGTCCATGTCTTTAAAAAAACATCGCGATAAATTTTCTATTGATAGTTTTATATCAAATATGAAATAACAAATTAAATTTACTGCTTTTATGTATATCAAAAATCTAAACACTTCATTTATTTGCATCAATAAAGGCAGAGACAAACATCTCCGCCTTTATAGTACTATTTAAAACATTCTCAAATTATTTGAAAAACATCTAAATTCTTAACGATAATATCTATTCCGTGTACATTTACGAATTAACATAGACATCCTCTTAGCATTTTCATTAATTTCAAGCAAGTTCTCTCTAAAAAACGCACTTTCACACACATCAATATTTTCTTGTGAACTTGCATCCATTATATTACTTACAGATAAATTTATATGCCTACAACGATCTTCTAATTCAAACAAGTAGTCACGAGGTATTTCTTTTTCAGCTTGCCTAAATACTTCCATGACATAATCTGGTGGAAAAAGTTCTATAGGATTTTTCAATAGTCTATGCTGATATCTCATTAATTCTAGTATTTCATCTATAGGATCCTGTTTTGTAGTGCTTTCTTCTGACTCGCCAAAATCTTTGTTTACACTACCTAACGCTTCATTGATTTTAGGCCAAAATGTATCAAATGTCGTTTTCAATACAGAATCTTCTAATTTATCTTCGCCCAAGTTTGAGTTAATACTAACAAAAAGCTTTTTAACATCGCTTTTATTTGCACTCGTCATTTGAAATTGCAAAATTGGGCTATTTTGAATATCAGTAGCCTTTAAATCAACTAAGAATGGACATACTCTTGATTGCTCAATAGATTTTGAAAGTGCTCCTGCTTCAAAGTTAAGCCACGATGAAGATAAATTTTCCTTTGTAACGCATAGAATTCCAAAAGATGCGTTTTGAAGTTCTTTTGCTATATCAGTACTCCATCTTGCACCCTTATCAATATCAGCAGATGAAAAGTACGGTTCAACACTTTGAATCACACAAGGAATCCATTGTTTAAGTATTTCAGCAACCCTTTGACTTTTTTGTCCCGACCAACTTATAAACACTTTCATTTTATCACACCTTCTCATTGTTTCCTCCTTATTATATTACATTTTAATAAAAAAGTCAATAATACAGCTATTTTATTGTATTAAATGGCAAAACAATTTAATAATTAAAATAGTATTAAAGCATATTATTTATTTGATTATATTATTCTAACTTTTTTTATGGCTTGTGTTCAAAATTTTATTGAAGTATCCCTTGATAATTATCTTCTGCTTTTAATTTTATTTTATCCGCAAAATAAACAGTTACAGTTGAGTTTCCACTTCTAAACAGAAAAACATACTATTTCTTACATCTTCGCCTCTATCTTTATCCCATCTTTGAAATAAATGTGTAGTGTATCTTTTGACATTACTTTAATACATTCTATCAACTGTCGAACGACAAGGTCATTATATTCCACATGGTGATTTTTAAGGCATTTCATAACCTAGGTCATTTCTTCTGTGCAATCGGTAGCGGTTTCGATTTTAGATTTGCTTTTTTCTATTTTTTCAAGTTCATCTTTGATAGCGTACATTTCGGCATATAAACTTTCGAACTGTGCGTCAAAATCTCCGTTCTGAGCCGCTTCGCTATCCATATCGGTTAGTTGATTGATATGTTCTTGAACCGGTCTTTAAACGCTCTTGTTTGGCTAGAATACTGCTTGTATCTTGACTGCATTGATACATTTCAATATGTCTGCGGATGCGGTTAATATCAGCATTTTCCATTTGTGCTTTTTGTGTTATTGCTTTTGTAATTGCATTGTGCAGTATTGATTCTTCAACTGACGGTGAGTCCTTGCAGTATTTTGTTCCGTAATCAAGCCTGCTGATGCATCGCCATACAATTTTTTTCTTTCCGTTTTTAGACCATGTGCATCGACGATACGGTGTTCCGCAGTTGCCGCAGTATAGGATTTCGGATAAAGCATACTTGCCTGAATATTTACCAAGTTCTGTTTTAGTGCCGACCTGCTTAACTTTTTTCTTACTGTTTCTGCGTGAGATCTCTTCCTGCACTCTGTCAAATACAGCTCTTTCAATAATGGCAGGATGATTATTTCTACATAGTACATAGGCAGTTCACCGTTGTTCTTTTTCGATTTTTTGCTGATACAATCAACGATATATGCTTTTTGGAGCAGGGCATCCCCCTTATATTTTTCGTTCGTCAGTATAGACTGCACTCTTGCCGATGACCAATTTATTTTGCCTCTTGCTGTCGGAATTTCATCCGCCGTTAGTCCTTTAGCGATATCAAGTAAGCTTTTTCCCGCAAGATATTCGGCAAATATTCTGCGGATTATAACAGCTTGTTCTTCATCAATTTCGGGCTTGCCGTCTGCACCTTTGCGATAGCCAAGAAATGACTTGTAGCTGAAAGGAACATTACCGTTTTTCAGGCTCTGCCGTTTTCCGATTTTAACATTCATACTGATAGATTCGCTCTCTATAATATTTATTATGTTCTTTAAAGCAATATCATTTATCAATTACAGACGATTTAATGACTTAGAATTATTTTTATCTCTTCTCCAAGATATCTTAGATTTCGAATTTGAAATTGAAGATAATGATATTCTTTAATTTATAAACAAAAACCAACATAAAAAATTTATCAAGTATGAATCAATGTGTAAGTGGGAAGTTCGAGTCCAATATGAATAGAATTTATGCCGTTTGGCATCTATAAAACTATCTTTTGAAATTTTTCCATAAAAAGCAAAAAAGCCTTGGAAAACCAAGGCTTTTTCGTGGGCATCTTTTTTGTTACCCTTTTATGGCTCCCCCAGTTGGACTCGAACCAACGACACCGCGGTTAACAGCCGCGTGCTCTACCGACTGAGCTATGGAGGAATATTGAAACCGACTAAGCAAAGCTTAATCGGTTATTTATGTCGGCATCGACCTATTTTCCCGGGCCGCTTCCAGCCAAGTATTTTCGGCACG
>ENA-OUOU01001479-OUOU01001479.1-human-gut-metagenome-genome-assembly--contig:-NODE-1479-length-12225-cov-6.703205_pt1 | contig 12225 bp, 10 predicted proteins | sample MGYA00237936_ERZ548765 | MGnify/ENA primary metagenome ERZ548765 (study PRJEB26490, sample SAMN05356889) | human gut metagenome | biome: terrestrial biome; feature: human-associated habitat; material...
CCTGGGGCCCGTCGGTCCTTCTTCGGGACCGGCTGGACAAGGCGCTGGACTATCTGGAAGACTACATCCACCATGTAGACGGAAGCCGCCCGCTCCATCCCAGAGAGTATATGCGAAGATACCAATATTCCACTCTGCCTTATTTCCACGATGTCATGAAGATATGAGAAAAGACCGCTTTCAGGCGGTCTTTTCTTTTATGAAAAAATCACGCCCCATCGAAGCTGTCGCCGTCTTCGGGGAGGTCGGCGGAGGTCTCAGCGGTGGAGGGAGCAGGGAGGCTGGCCCGGGGGATGCCCTTATAGACCAGCGTCTGTTCGAGGACCTCGGCGCAGACCGGAGCCGAGAGGCTGCCTCCCGCCGTCGTCCAGCTGTGAGGCTCATCGAGACAGACGAGGCAGAGAAACTGGGGGTCGTCGATGGGAGCCACGGCCACAAAGCTGGCAATACGGGCTTTTTCGTCGGCGCTGTCCAGCTTCTGGCTGGTGCCGCTCTTGCCGCCCACCCGGTAGCCTTGGATGCGGGCATTGCGCCCGCCGCCGTAGAGCACCACGGCTTCCATCATCTCACGCATGGTTTCAGAAGTTTCCGGTTTGATCACCTGCCGCCTGCACACCGGCTCTGTGTGCTGCAGAATGCTGCCGTCCGGGTTCAGGATATCGCTGACAAGATAAGGCTGCATCAGCCTGCCGCCGTTCACCACAGCGCACACGGCTGCGGCCATTTCCATATAGGAGATCTTGCTGCTCTGGCCGAAGGCGCAGGAGGCCAGCTCCACCGGCCCCATGCGGTCGGCGGTGTAGTACAGACTCTTTTTGGGTTCGGCGGGCAGATCGACCCCGGTTGGCTCCCGCAGGCCGAAAGCGGCAAAGTAATCGCAGAAGGCTTCCTTGCCCAGCCGCGCGCCGATCTGGATAAAGCTCTGGTTGCAGGAATTTTCCAGCGCCTGGGTCACGGTCTGGCTGCCGTGGCGCTTGTGGTTGGCGCAGTGGAACCGTGTGCCCGCCACCGAGATGGACTCGCCGCAGTAAAAGGTGGAGTTTTTGCTCACAGCCCCGGCATCCAGCGCGGCGGCGCAGGTGATGAGCTTGAACACGCTGCCCGGCTCGTACAGGTCGCTGACGGCTTTGTTGCGCCACTGGGTCTGCTGGGCCAGCTGCAGGGCGGCAGCGCGCTCGCTGCCGGTAAGGGCATCCACGGCCTTGCGGGCGGCTGCATCGTAGATCACGCGCGGCTGGTTCGGGTCGTAGGCGGGCGTGGTGGACATGGCCAGCACGGCCCCGGTGTTCACGTCCATCACGATGCCCACGGCGCGCGCCGCCACATGATGCTCCTTGACCGCATAATCCAGCGCGTTTTCAAGGTAATGCTGGATGTTGGCATCGACAGTCAGCCGCAGGCCGCTGCCTTCCAAGGGCACTTTTTCGGTCTCGTAGCTCTGCTCCAGTGTGTAGCCCCAAGCGTTGACGGCGGTGAGCACCACACCATTCTGCCCGGTGAGCACATCGTTATATTTCAGCTCCAGCCCGCTCACACCGGCGTTGTCTACATTGGTAAAGCCCAGCACGCTGGCCAGAAATTCCCCCTCCGGGTACCAGCGCTTGGAGTCCTGATTGATGCGGATGCCGGTGATGCCGTTCTCTTCACAAAAATCCCGCACGCGGTCGGCGGTGTCGCGCTCCACGCGGTAGCGCAAAAGGCAGTCGTTGGAGGTGCGGTCACTGAATTTTTCCAGCAGCTTCGCTTCGTCCAGCTCCAATATTTCCGCAAGGCCCTGCGCGGCAAGGCTGAGCTTTTCCTCCGGCATCTCGCGCGGGGAGGCCCGCAATGTCCAGCAGCTGCTGTTGGCGGCAAGCAGTACACCGTCGGCGCTGTAGATACGGCCCCGGTCGGCAGGCACCACAGTATCGCGCAATTGCTGGCCGAGGGCACGGCTCATATACCAGTCGCCTGAAAACAGCTGCAGATACGCCAGCCGCGCGGCAAGCCCCGCAAAGCAGATGCAGCACATCAACGCGGCCACCAGCCGTGCCCGGGCATGGAATGCCCGTTCCGGCAGGGTGCGCAAGGGGCGCGGCTCCGGTTTTGGCATGGCAGGCACCTCCTTCTCTGGGCAAGTGTATGCGCCGGTGTGCCGGGGATATGACTAACCGGCACCGCCGCCGCGTACAATAAAGGAACGGAGGTGATACGGATGCACAAAGCTGCTGCCCATGCAAAGCGCGGCCTGCCGCTGCGGCATCTGCCGGCCATGGACCTGCCGTTTCTGGTGCTGGTACTCACGCTGGTGGGGTTCGGGCTGGTGATGCTGGGCAGTGCGTCGGGGGCGGTGGCCCTTTACCGTCGGGGCGATGCCTTTGCCTACCTGCGCCCCCAGCTGCTCTACGCCGCCATGGGCATTGCGGGGCTGTGGATGGCCAGCCGGGTGGACTATCACATCTTCCACAAATTGGCCTGGCCGCTGCTGGGGGTCTCGCTGGTGCTGCTTGTGGTGGTGCTTTTTATGCCGGAATACAACGGCTGCAAACGGTGGCTGGTGCTGCCGGGGGTGGGCACCCTGCAGCCAAGCGAGATTGCAAAATTTGCGGTGGTGCTGGTGTTTTCGCACATCATCTCGCTGAACCATGACAGGATGCGCAGCTTTGCGGTGGGGGTGCTGCCCTTTGTGCTGGTGCTGGGGGTGGTGGCGGCGCTGATGCTGCTGGAACCCCATCTTTCAGGCACCTTGCTGATCCTGGGCATCGGGGCAGTGCTGATGTTCGTGGGCGGCACAGGTCTGCGGTGGTTCGTGCTGGCGGGCGTGGGCGGGGCGGCCGCCATCGGGGCGGCGGTGGTCGTTATGCCGGACCTTGTGCCCTACGCTGCCGACCGCCTGCGTTCCTGGCAGGACCCCTTTGCCGACCCGCTGGGGGATGGCCACCAGACCATCCAGAGCCTGTACGCCATCGGCTCCGGCGGGGCCACCGGGCTGGGGCTGGGGAACAGCCGCCAGAAGCATCTGTTTGTGCCCGAACCCCAGAACGACTTCATCTTCTCCATCGTCTGCGAGGAACTGGGCTTTGTGGGGGCCTGCGCCGTGGTGCTGCTGTTCGTGCTGCTGCTCTGGCGGGGCATTACCATTGCCGCCCATGCTCCCGACCGTTTTGGGGCGCTGCTGGTGGTGGGCTTTACCGTGCAGGTGGCCCTGCAGGCTGTCCTCAATGTGGCTGTGGTCACCAATACCATCCCCAACACCGGCATCAGCCTGCCCTTTTTCTCCTCCGGAGGAACGAGTTTAATGATGCTGTTGGGAGAGATGGGTATTGTCCTATCCGTATCAAGAGGTGAGACCTGACGGAATAGAAAACATAAAGTTGAATTGCCAAAGGCTCTCCCTTTGGGAGCAACGACGACGACCACCGCCTGCGGCGGAATGAGGGAGGAGTTGTTGGGGCCGCGGCCAGCAGGACGCAAGCGCAAGGGTTTGCGCGAAGCGGATGCTGGGAGCCGCAACCCGGTGCTGGCGCAAAGCGCCTGAGAGGGCGAGGATGCTATAAATTACAAAACAAACTTGTCCGCCTCACACTCCGGCCCTGTTTTGCATACGGTGGGGTATCTTTTGCGGAATGGGGGCACGGACATGGAGGAACGGATCGTGGTGACAGGGGGCCGCCCGCTGAACGGAAGCGTAAAAATTCCGGCAGCAAAAAACAGCGTTCTGCCGCTTTTTGCGGCATCGCTGCTCTGCACGGGAGAGGTGCGGCTCCAGGCTGTACCCCGCCTTGCGGACGTGGAGCACTGCATGGCGCTTTTGCGGGGTGTGGGCTGTGCCGCCCGGTGGGAGGGCAGTGATGCAGTGCTCTCCGGCCCGCCTGCCAACAGCACCCTGCCGGGGCAAACAGCGGGACAAATGCGGGCCTCCATTCTGTTCTGCGCACCGCTGCTGGCAAGGCTGGGCCGCGCCGAGACCAGCCTGCCCGGCGGGTGCCGCATCGGGGCCCGGCCCATCGACCTGCATCTGGCGGGGCTGGCAAAAATGGGGGCGGTGGAGCTGGAAGCTGGGGAGGGGCGGCTGGTGCTGACGGCTCCCTCCGGCCTGCACGGGGCCGAGATCACCCTGCGTTTCCCCAGCGTAGGGGCCACCGAGACACTTCTGCTGGCCGCTGCCTGTGCCAGAGGCAGGACCATCCTGCGGGGAGCGGCCCGGGAACCGGAAATCGCCGACCTTGCCGCTTTTCTGAACCGGTGCGGCGGCTGCATCGAGGGGGCAGGCAGCTCCACGATCCGCATCGAAGGGCGGCGGGGCCTTTCCGGGTGCTGTTTTTCGCCCCTGCCCGACCGTATTTTTGCTTCCACGCTGGCCTGCGGCTGTGCGGCGGCGGGCGGCCGGGTGGAACTGACCGGCTGCGCCCCTGCGCTCTATGCGCCGGTGCTGGAAATTCTGGGACAAATGGGGTGCCAGGTGGAACCGGCAGGGGATACGGTGCGAATTTCCCGCTTTGGGCGGCTGCACGGGGCAGGCCGGGTGTTCACCGGAGCCTATCCGGCCCTTGCCACCGATGCTGCCCCACTGCTGGCGGCGGCAATGCTCTGTGCCGACAGCGAGAGCAGCATCGAGGATGTGATCTTTGAGCGCCGGTTCGGCTGTGCCGAGGGTTTTTGCCGCCTGGGCGCACAGGCCGAAACGGCGGGCAGGGTGCTGACCATTGCGCCGGGCGGCCATTTGTGCGGCACCGTGGTGGAGGCCCCCGACCTGCGGGGCGGGGCGGCACTGGTGCTGGCGGGGCTTGCGGCCCGGGGAACCACGGTCATCACCCACCCGGCGCATATCGACCGGGGCTATGCCGGATTTACAGAGATTTTGGCCGGTTTGGGGGCGCAAATTCGGCGGGAATCGGCCACGGGAAACGGGTCGGTGAAAAAAACCTCTGCAAAAAAACAAATTTGTCTTGCAATCGGGGCAAAAAGATGATACGATACAGTTATATAAGTATAGTATCGAACTCTTCTTGTGCGAAAAGCGCAGGTTTACGATAACATATCCGATGGAGGACAAAAGTTATGGCACTCATGCTCGACGAAGAAATGGATGAAAACGTTACGACGATCAAGGTCATTGGCGTGGGCGGCGGCGGCGGCAACGCAGTCAACCGCATGGTCAGCGACGGTCTGCAGGGCGTAGAATTTATTGCAATGAACACCGACCAGCAGGCGCTGGCCAAGAACCATGCTGCTACCAAGGTGCAGCTGGGCTCCAAGCTTACCAAGGGCCGCGGCGCGGGCGCTGATCCCGAGATCGGCCAGCGTGCTGCCGAGGAAAGCAAGGACGAGATCGCAAATGCCCTGAAGGGCTCCCAGATGGTCTTTATCACCGCCGGTATGGGCGGCGGCACCGGCACGGGTGCGGCTCCCGTTGTGGCTGAGGTGGCACACGATCTGGGCATCCTGACCGTGGGCATCGTCACCAAGCCCTTCTCCTTTGAGGGCAAGCGCAAGATGGGCCTGGCAGAGCAGGGCATTGCAAACCTGCTCATGCACGTTGACAGCCTGATCGTTATCCCGAATGAGCGCCTGAAGATGATCAGCCAGGAAAAGATCACCCTGATGAACGCCTTCCAGGCCGCTGATAATGTGCTGCGTCAGGGCGTGGAGTCCATCTCCGCTCTGATCAATGTGCCCGCCTTCATCAACCTGGACTTCGCCGACGTGCGCTCCATTATGAAGGATGCCGGTTACGCCCACATGGGCGTGGGCAGCGCCAAGGGCGCAGGTAAGGCAGAGAACGCCGCCAAGGCTGCAATCTCCTCTCCGCTGCTGGAAACCAGCATTGCCGGTGCACACGGCGTGATCATCAACATCACCTCCAGCCCCGATATCGGCCTGGAGGATGTCGAGACTGCTGCCGGCCTCATCACCCAGAGCGCTCACCCCGATGCAAACATCATCTGGGGTACTGCGTTCGATGAGAACCTGTCCGATGAGATGCGCGTTACCGTTGTGGCCACCGGCTTTGACAACAAGGCCGCCGATGGCCTGCGCAGCAGCCTGAACAACGCCGCCGGTGCCGGTGCTTCCACCCCCAGTGCAGTGTTCAGCTCTGATGTGTCCGGCGCGGGTGCCGCAAAGCAGCAGCCTGCTGCCACTGCAAACAGCGCTGCAAAGCCGGTGGAGGAAGAGAGCAGTGACAACCGTTACTACGATGAGCTGCTGGCGATCCTGAATAAGCGCAAGTAAGTTTGTAGGTTACAGTGTGAACCGCCCGGGAGGGGGCGTGGTCTCTTGCGCGCGTGAGCGGGAGGAGCAGAGATGGTACCAAACGACATCTGGCTGCGCACCGAATGGCTGAGCTGCCGCAGGACCAGTGTGCTGCGCTGTGTGGAGCGTTATTGTGCCGCCGCTGCCCGTGAATACCGCCGCGCTCTGCGCAGGGTGCAGGAAGTGGAGGAAACGATGGCGCAGGTCGAACCGGAAACCGGGAGACGGCTCCCGAGCCAGCCCGCTCAGGCGGAGCTGTTGAACCGCCGTCTTGCCGCTGCCAATGCGGAGATCCGCCGTTACCAGACCCGGCTTTACGCCTGTGAGCGGGAGATGGTGGCACTGCGGCAGGAGAACGCCGAGCTGGAAGCTCTGTGTGAGCAGGCGCGGGCAAACAGCCTGCTGCCGCCCGTGCCCCCGCAGCCCAAGGTGCTGGAACAGCCCGGCCTGCCGGTGATCGTGTTCCACCCGGCGGCGGATGCCCCCAAGGCAGAGCAGCCCCAGCCGGATGCTGTACCGGAGCAGAGCGCACCGGAGCAGGAGCCTGCCCCGCAGGCCGCACCGCCGGAACCGGAGGAGGAACGCTGCCCCTTTGCGCAGCCGGACTGGAAGCCCACCACGGCGCTCGACCATCAGGCGGTGGATCTGGTACATCAGCTGGAAAGCTTAATGACTGTATAACAAAAAGACGATGCACAAACGCTGTGCATCGTCTTTTTTGCGTCTTGGGGATGTTACCGCACGGCGCTGGTGCGGTGCTCCATGAGGTAGGTGGCCTTCAGGTCGGCAATGTGGAGCTTGACGGCAAGCGGGTATTTGTCGTAGGCCTCCGAGATGGCGAAGCAGCCGCCCTTGGCTGCATCGTCAAAGCCGCCCATGTGCCAGCGGATGGCCACCGCTTCCTCGACCTTCAGCTTCATAAACCGCTCGATCAGGAACACGCTCTTCTCGCCGTGGCCATAGGGGAACAGATCCTCCACGCTGTAGCTGGGCACCTTTTCCCACTGGCCGGTGGCATCGTTCTTCACATTGCGGGTGCCCTTTTTGTAGTAGTTGGCCTTGCACAGATCGTGCAGCAGAGCACAGATGGCATAGCTCTCCTCACTCTCGCCCTCGGTGAAAAAGCCGTCGTGGAGGGCATGGTAGACGTTCAGGCTGTGCATGCACAGGCCGCCGTCACAGGCCCCGTGGAACCGGGTGGAGGCCGGAGCCGAGAAGAAATCCGTCTTGTTGTCCAGCCAGTCCAACAGCTTTTCGCTGCCCGGGCGGGAGACATACTGATGCCAGATCTGCAAAAACTCCTCACGGTAGTCCATCTTACAGCTCCAGATCTTCCAGAATGCCCTTGAGGATGGCCAGCTCTTCGCCGCTCAGGGAAATGCCCTTGCCCATGCGGGTGCCGTCCGGGGACCAATCGCGGATGTCGTACTTGGGTTCGCCGTCGTTCCAGCTGATGAGGTTGAGCTGGCGCTCCCAGCCGCGGGGACGCTGAGACAGCACTGCAATGCGCTGGACCACTTCGTATTTGATTTCTGCCATGTTTCCTTACCTGCCTTTGCTTTGTTTGTTATCATAATATAAGAACGCGGCGAAGATTTCAACAGGTAATTGGAAAATAATTTGAAAATTTTAAATTTACTTGCAGGAGCCGGATGTGATATCCGCAAAACGGTGCGTTCTGTCAAGGACTCCCCCGCCGGGGAAACTGGCGCGCAGGGCGTGACGGAGGGGGTCAACCATAAGGCTCCTCTTCCCGCAGGCGAACCAGTTCTTTTACCGCCTCCGGGTCATCCGGTGCGGGCTGGCGGCTGTTTCGCTTCTGCTCAGTGCTGAACAGCCCGGGGGCATACTGCGCCATTACGCCGGGTGTATTTCCTGCCAGAAATTCCTTGGCGTTTTTCTGCATACAGGCTGCCGGTGTGCCGTCCGTCATGGGGACCGCCTGGATCGGCGGCAGATCCGGTTCCGGCGGCGGCAGCTGCACCTCCGGGCTGTCCGGCTGGCTGGGCAGCGCCCCCAGCGGCGGGCTCACCCGGCTGGATGTGGGGCCGACATGCTTTTGCTTGTGGGACATAAGAAACACCTCCGCACTTAATGTGTGCGGAGGTGTGGTCGTTTATGCGGGAAAGGGGTGAAACCCCTCAGTCAATGCTTCGCATTGCCAGCCCCCCTAGTAGTGGGGCCTCTGGCGTTGCATGGAGTTTGGTGAGTTCCCCTTTGTGCGCAGGCTGAACCGCTCTGCCAAGGCCTCCCCTACCAGGGGAGGTGGCAAAGCCGATAGGCTTTGTCGGTGGGGTTACGTCACAATCTCCACCCAGCTGCCCCCGCTCCGCTCCTTATGCACGACCACCTGCCGGTCGATGCGGTCCTTCAGAGCGGCGACATGGGAGATGATGCCCACAAGCCGGTCGCCTTCGGTCAGGCCGGAGAGCACCCGGATGGCCTGCTCCAGCGATTCCTCATCCAGCGAGCCGAAGCCCTCATCGAGGAAGAGGGTGTCCAGCCGGATGCCGCCTGCGGTGCTCTGGACTTCATCGGAAAGACCCAGGGCCAGCGCCAGCGAGGCCTTGAAGCTCTCGCCGCCGGACAGGGTCTTGACGCTGCGGCGGGTGCCGTTGTAGTGGTCGATGACTCCCAGGTCAAGGCCCGACTGGCTGCGCTGGTTCTCGGCACCGATGCGCTCCAGCTCGTACTGGCCCGCCGTCATCTGCATCAGGCGGGTGTTGGCGTGGACAAGGATGCGGTCGAGGTAGTTCATCTGGATGTAGGCCTCCAGCCGGATCTTCTGCTTGCTGCTCAGGGTGCCGCCCGCCGTGGAGGCCAGTGCGTTCACCCACTGCCAACGGGCATCCAGCGCGTCCCGCTGGTCGGCAAGCTTCCGGTGATCGGCCAGCGCCCTCCGGTTGGGCAGCAGCCGGGCGTTCAGGTCTTTCTCCTGTGCGGCAAGGGCTTTGCGCCGGGCCAGCAGCTCGTTCTGCTCTGCCTTGAGCGCTGCGATCTTCTGGGGCTGCGCGGTCTGCTCCGCAGCCTGCCTGGCTTCCAGTGTCTGCACCGCAGCCTGGGCGGCGGCAGAAGCCTGCTGGGCTGCCGTCACCTGCGCTTCCAGAGCGGTGCGCTGTTCTGCCTGTGCTTTGCGCTGGGCTTCCAGCTCTTTTTTGCGGCGGCAGTCGGTATGGTTTTTGGTCTGGCGCTGCTTCAGGTCAGCCTGTGCGGTGTGCAGAGCATTGTTCTCCTCGGCCAGCGCAGTCTTGAGCAGGCTCACGGTCAGGGGCACCGGCCCCTCGGGCGAAGTGAACCGCTCAGGCAGAAGCGCTTCGGCATCCTTCCGCAGCTGGGCGCGGCCCTCCTGCTCCCGCGTCAGCGCTTCCCGCGCGGCGGCACTGGCCTCCTGTGCGGCGCTGTCGGCCTGGGCGGCGGCCTGCTTGGTTTGGTTCACCTGCACTTCGGTGGGAGCGGTGCGGGGCAGGTGGGCTTTGGCCGGGTGGTGGGTGCTGCCGCAGACAGGGCAGGCGGCACCCTCTTCCAGTGTCTGAGCCAGCAGACCCGCCTGCGCATCCAGAAAGGCACGCTCCAGCGTGTCACGGGCAGAATGGGCCTCGGTCTGTCTGCCTGCCGCCTGCCGGTAGGCCTCCTGCGCGGCGCGTGCGGCGGTGTTCCGGTGCTGGCACTCTGTCAGGCTCCGGGCCAGCTCGTTCAGCGCGGTTTCCCGCTGGGCAAGGCGGGCCGCTTCTGCCTCCAACTCTACCCGGCGGGTGTCGGCATCGGCCAGAGCGGCAAGCTCTGCTTCAGAGGCTGTGAGTGCCGCATCCAGTGCTTCCAGCGTTTTGCGCCGGGTGCTGGCCTTGGCGGATTCCAGCTGGGCGGTGCTTCGGGCCTTGGACAGCTCTCCGGCAACCTCCTGCCGCTGGCGCTCTGCCTGCTCTGCTGCACCCAGCGTGGTCTGTAACGTGCTCAATTGCCTGTCCAGCGCGGCCAGAGCGTCTGCGGCCTGTGCGGCGGCGGCTTCCTGCCGGGCGGTCAGCCCCTCCAGCAGGGTGGTCACTGCGTCCGGCGGCATCTGCGCCGAGAGCGCCCCCAGTGCTTCGGCCTCCGGGTCTGCGGCATCATACGAGATGCCCGCAAGCACTGCGTCCAGCTTTGCATTCAGGGCGGCGCGTCGGGCTGTGAGGGCGGAGTTTTCCTCGGCCAGCGCCTCCTGCAGTTTCTGGTAGCGCTGGGTGCGGAACAGCTTCCGGAAGATCTTGCTCCGCTCCTCAGTGGTGGCGTTGAGCAGGCGGGTGAACTGCCCCTGCGCGATCATGGCGATCTGGGAAAACTGGTTGTAGTCCAGCCCGATGATATCAATGACAGCGGCAGTTACCTCCTTGGCTTTGGTCACAGGCGGGCGGCCGTCGGCATAGGTCAGGGCGGCATCCGCCTTTTCAGTGGTGAATCCCTCGCCCCGGGCCTTGGTGCGCAGATACTCCGGGTTGCGCCGGACGGTGTACCGCTGCCCCCGCACCTCAAATTCCAGCTCCACAAAGGTGGGGGTGCCGGGGTCTGCATATTTGCTGCGGAGCATGGCCCCATCCCGCACGCCGCCGCTGGAATGATCATACAGGGCGTAGGTGATGGCATCGAACAGGGTGGTCTTGCCCGCGCCGGTGTCACCGGTGACAAGGTAGAGCCCGCCTCTGCCCAATTGCTCCAGCGGCAGGGTGGTGGTGCCTGCATAGGGGCCAAAGGCCGAGAGGGTCAGCTTGAGCGGTCTCATGCGTCCTCCTCCTTCCAGATGCTTTCAATGAGCTGCTGGCAGAATGCCGCCTGCTCATCGGTCAGGGGTTGGTTGTTCTGCAGCTGGTAAAAATCCGCAAAGTGCTCCAGCGGTGTTTCCTGTTCGGCCTTTGCGGGGGCATCCAGCTCCTGCCGAGTCTGGGTGCGGCGGTTGTCGTAATCCAGCCGCATCAGGTTGGGGTAGATGACCCGCAGGCGGGCCAGTGCCTCGGGGATGTCCTGCTCATCGGTCAGGGTGATGTGCAGGTAGTCGTCCACGGCGGTGCCCTCGTAATTGCGGCGGTCGGTCAGCTCCATATAGCTGCCGCGCAGCTCCCGCAGATCGTGCCGGGGCACCAGCGGTTCGGCGGCAATGGTCACGCTGCCCTTTTCGCCCAGCTCCACAAAGGTCACGCTCTTGTGCTGGCTGGCCTCCGAGAAGGAATACTTCAGCGGTGTTCCGCAGTAGCGCAGGGTATCCCGGCCAACCTTCTGGGGGCTGTGCAGATGCCCCAGCGCTACATAGTCGAACTTGTCGAACAGGGCGGCATCCACCCAGTCGATGCCGCCCACGCTGGGCTCCTCACTCTCGCAGGAGGCAGCTCCTGCCACGAACTGGTGTGCCACCAGCACACTGCGGCGGGCCGGGTCGGGCGAACAGTGATCCAGCACGCAGGCAAGGGCATCGTTGTAGCTCTCAATGGGCGCGTCCGGCCAGACGTGCCGCACCATGGCGGGCTTCAAAAAGGGCAGTAAGTACAGATCGACCGGGCCGTGTGCGTCGGTGAGGGTGATGGGCTCCGGCGGGCCGGAAAACACCGGCGAGACGTAGACCCTGCTTTCGGCCAGCAGGGCAGAGCCAAAGGCCACCCGGTCGGCGGAATCGTGGTTGCCCGAGATGGCGAACACCGGCAGCTCCCGGCGGGAAAGCTCGGTGAGGAACCAGTCCAGCAGGCGGACCGCCTCGGCAGGCGGCACGGGTTTGTCGTACAGGTCACCGGCCAGCAGCACAGCATCCACGGGGTGGGAATCGAGCAGGGATAAGATCTGCTCTAAAATATAGCGCTGGTCATCCAGCATGGAGAACTCGCAGACCCGTTTGCCCAGGTGCAGGTCAGAGAGGTGGAGAAAACGCATGGGGAAGCCCCCTTTCTAAAAGGATGGCTCTATTATACCACGGAATGTTCTCTTTTGCGTGCCAAAAGAGAACCAGAAAAGCACCCGCTACTTTCGAAGCGC
>ENA-OUOU01001482-OUOU01001482.1-human-gut-metagenome-genome-assembly--contig:-NODE-1482-length-12213-cov-5.564649_pt1 | contig 12213 bp, 10 predicted proteins | sample MGYA00237936_ERZ548765 | MGnify/ENA primary metagenome ERZ548765 (study PRJEB26490, sample SAMN05356889) | human gut metagenome | biome: terrestrial biome; feature: human-associated habitat; material...
ATAGGAGTCCGTCTCGTGGGCTCGGAGATGTGTATAAGAGACAGGACACAAGCAGATTGCTCTTGGAGAAGAGGATTTTTGCGTTCATAATGTTCAGCGATGCCACATAGGCATTCCATGCATTATTACCTCGTCCCGAAACAGCCAGGCCCTCCGAACCGACCAGGGTGATGTCAAAGTAGTCATTCGTCAAACGCTCGTTTACTCTGGACAGGATGAACTCCTTGTACTCATCCAGAGTTTTGAGGCTTTTGATGGTATTCAGATGGTTTTCCACCGTAGACTCAAAGGAGCCCGTGTACAGTGAAATGAGCGAAGCGTAGAAGAACCACAGCGAGGTAAGGTGCATATTCTCGTTATACGATGCATTGAAGCGGTGCTTCGCAATCAAATACAAGGCATAGGTGTAGAATATTGCGTTGCCAGACAGAATCAAATCCCCGGACAAATAACCTGCGTTCATGATGGCTTTGATAAACTCATGCCAGCTGTGTACATCGAGGACATCCGGTAGTTTCTCCTTGAGAGTATTGAAACGCTGAATACGAAGATTATCATCCACGGCACCCTTTTTATCAAAGTCGGCACCTCGGAGCAGTTTATAGCCATACTTCAAACGTGCTCTGTCAAATGCATATGCCATAACAACGCGGATGACATCCTGCGCTGACACGGTGGTCAGCTGATTGTAAGAGGTCGTTCTACCTTTTGCCGGAGCGGTGGAGTCTTTGCTGAACTGCTCAATCTCACGACGCCCATCATCCCAATACAAGGACAACAAGGTGAGGATGAAGTCGTTCTGTTTCAGAGAAACACCACCAGAGTTTACACGGACGAATATTTCAGAGACATCCTCTTCCTCTGCGGTGGACTTTATGTCGAACACAGGAAGCGTATGGCTTTTCAGATTGACCACACCGTTGATGCGATCCGCAATTAAGCCCTGTTCTTCATCTGTAAGCTCGGACCCTTTGGTGGATCTATAGTCACCCAGTTTCTTGATGAAATCACCGATGAACTTAAAGGTGTTCGTGGAAGTGAACAGGTCACTAATATTATAAATCCACTCTGGGTCGTTCTTCGTGGCTTGGTAACCAACCTCAAATTTGTTTTGCAGCGGGCAATAGGAGATAACAATACTCTTCTCATCGAACTTTGAGTTGATAACCTTCTTGCCCTTCATAACGGCATAGAGCGAAGTCAAACGCTGCTGACCGTCAATGATGACTTCTTTGGGTGAGTCGTAGCTATGGGCATCGACACCGATGGGTTTTTTCTTATCAAGAGAGGGACACTCCCACAGCATAAGGTAGCCAATAGGGTAGCCTCTCATCATGGAATCGAATAAGTCACGAACCTTTGAATCTTTCCAGATGAAGGGGCGCTGTAATTCCGGCAGTCCGAGTTCGCCTGTGTCGATCTTTTCTATGAGCTGATTGACCGTCAGCGTTGTATTACTGAATATTTCCGGCATAGATTACTCTCCCTTCATTCTCAGGAAGCCCTGCTTGAAGGCACCCGGGAAGATGAAAGTCTTTTCGCCAATACCAAAGGTGACACGGATGTGTTTCTGCGCTTTGTCAATCTTGGTGACCGTACCTTCTCCGAATGCTTTGTGCAGAACAATGGAGCCATCCTTAACATCGGGCGCGACAAACTCCTCTTGCTTTGCTGCCATTTTCGCTGCAGCAGAAGCAGCAGGCTTGACACCATACTGCGCGGTAACGGAGGGCTTTTCAACAGCATAATGATTCATAGATTTTTTGAAAGCCCCCTGCTATTCGACGCGGAGCATCCGATAGCCGATTCCGATGTGCGTTTGTATGTATTGTGGCCCGTCTTTTCCGCGTTCCAGCTTTTTGCGCAGGGTCGCCATGAACACCCGCAGAGAAGCAATATCGTTTTCCCAACTGCTGCCCCAAATCTGCTGTGTGATGTAGGTGTGGGTCAGAACCTTGCCCACATTTTTTGAGAGCAGACACAGCAGCTTGTATTCGATGGGCGTCAAGTGCAGTTCTGCACCGTCAAGATATGCGCAGCCTGCCGCATAGTCGATTTTCAGCGCACCGTTCGTAAAAATCGGAGATTCCTGCGCTGCGTCTGTTTTCATCAGCGACAGTCTCCGCTGCGTCACTCGCAGCCGCGCCAGCAGTTCATCCACGGAAAAGGGCTTGGTGAGATAATCGTCCGCCCCGGCATCCAGCGCCACGATTTTATCAGAATCCTCTGTTCTGGCGCTGATCACAATGATCGGCATATTTGACCACGAACGGATTTTTCGGATGATCTCCACGCCGTCCATATCTGGCAGTCCCAAATCAAGCAGCACAATGTCCGGGTTGTGAGACAGCGCCTCCATCACGGCGCTTGCGCCGTTTTGCGCAGAAAGATACCTGTATTCATGGGTTTTCAGCGTTGTTGTGATCAGATTGCGCACCGGCGTATCATCTTCTACAACGAGGACGAGCGGCTTATTCATTTAAGTTCACCTCACTGAGCGGTACTGTAAAGGAAAAGATGCAGCCATGCGGCGAATTATCTTTCAATGTCATTTCGCCATTATGGGCATGAATGATGGCTTGGCAGAGCGTAAGCCCCAGTCCAAGACTTCGGCGGCTGTCGCCAATCGGATTGCCCCCGGTAAAGAACATTTCAAACACATGTTCCTTCAGTTCATCTGGAATACCGGGACCGTTATCGCTGACGCATATTTCGGCCATATTTTCTCGCGGGATTGCCGTGATCCGGATGTTCGAGCCAGCCGGAGTATATTTGACTGCGTTGTTCACCAAGTTGATAAGCACCTGCATGATGAGTCCCGCATCCACCCGAACCAGCAACGGTACATCTCCGCAATCCACTGCGATGTGATGTTCTGCGGACCTTCGGTCGATATGCCGGAGCGCTTCCGATACGATGTCGTCCACGACCTGATCGGAAAGGCGCAGCTTGACGCTGCCGTCCGCGATTTTCGTAACGGAAAGTAAATTCTCAACCAGTCCCGTCAGCCATTGCGCATCGTCATAAATGTCCGTAAAAATCTGTTTCCGCGTTTGTTCATCCAGCACGTTATAGCTGTGCAGCAGCGTATCCGCGTTGCCGGAAATGGAGGTCAGCGGGGTCCTAAGGTCATGGGAAATTGAACGCAGAAGGTTTGCACGAAGCTGTTCGTTCTTTGCAAGGACGGCGGCTTTTTCCTTTTCTTCGGCGTTGCGTAGGCTTTCCAGCGCCAGAGCGCACTCGCCGAGAATGGAAAACAGCACGCTGGATGTAAATGCGTCAGGCTGCGTTTGCTTCTCCATCGGAATCCCGACAACGCCGAAAACCTGCTGCCCGGTACGAATGGCAAGATACAGCCGTTTTGCCTTTGGAAAGTTTTGCGTCGTTGCGCCAGCACGCTTTCGGTTTTGCCAGACCCATTGAATCACGTTCTGTTCCTGATCAGTATCCGGGATGCAATATGGACTGCTTCCGTCTGCCGGATAAACATTCCCATCCAGCAGCGCATCGCCTTGTGCCGGATAAATCAGAACGTCCCGCTGCATGAGCTTCTGTATCTGCGTCGCGGTCATCTGATAGACCTCATCCGGTGTTTCCGCCTTTTGAAGCTGCCTGTTCATATCAAAAAGGAGTTTTGTCCGATAGGCATCCCGCGCGGATAGCTGCGCATGGGCTTTGAGCTTTGCGGCAAGCGTACCGGTCAAAAGCGCCGCTGCAAACATGACGGCAAAGGTTATTGGGTATTTACTGCCGTAGGCTGCCAAAGACAGCCGGGGTTCCGTCAGAAAATAATTGAACAGGATGACACTCAAAAAAGCGGACAGCACACCGCAGGTATATCCGCTGGTAAAAGCGGAAGTCAGAAGCACCCCCAGCAGGTAAACCATGATGATATTGGCATTTGCAAAGCCGAGCCGCAGAAAGACCCATCCGATGACCGTCGCAGCTGCCAGAATCCCGATGGTCAGAAGCAGTTCCCATGCGGTCGGAAACGCCGGACGGATGGTAAGCAGCCGTTTCCTGCGGTAGCTCTTATAGGCTTCCACATCCGGAATGATATGAATGTCCACCTCTGGTGCAAGCGTAATGAGCCGTTCTGTCAACGTCGGTTCACTCCAAAAATGCCGCCGCTGCACGCCGCTTCGCCCGATCACGATTTTGGTCACATCGGAGAGCCGCGCATATTCCGCGATCTGTGTGGCTACGTCTTCTCCATGCGTTGTGATGATCTCTGCGCCGAACTGCTGCGCAAGGCGCATATTTGCCTGCAAGCGAACGGTATCTTCCGCATTCATATCAGCGTCTCCGGGTGTCTGCACGTAAAGCGCGGTAAGGCTGCCACTAAATGCCTGTGCCATTTTCCCTGCCATTCGTACAATGCGTTCATTGGATGGAGACGAGGACAGGCACACAAGAATATGCTCTTTTGGCAGTTCGCTTCCTTTGTTCTGCACATTTTCACCACCCCTCTTAAATGATATTATAGCACCAAAATGTGAAGGTTTCTACTGCGCCCAATCGGATTCGTTGTCCGGAAATGAAATTTGCTCTGAATCATAGATCACGATTTCTACATGGGCATGACTGCTGCGAAACCGGGAAAGCGTTTCCTCAAGTTTGTCAGGAGGAATATTTCCGACCAGATGCACGCACGGCTCAGGCTGCTGTTGTTCGGGCGCTTCCTCGATTCGCTTCTGATTTTCATCCAGAAAGCGATCCAGCCGCTTCATCAAAAACCAGCCGAACAGGAACATTAACGCTGTCCCAGCGATCAAAACGACATCTTCCACATACCCTCACCGTCCGTTCAGATTCGGAAGCACTTTTGCAGCGCTTTGTATTCGCCCAACGCTAAAATCGTTATTTCCCCGGACAGCACCGTATCCGGTGTAATTGATACGTCGGTTTTTCCCGAATGCTTGATGCCAAGAATGTTGATTCCAAACTTTCTGCGGATATTCAGTTCGCCAATGCTTTTCCCGACCCAGCCTTCTGGTACTTCCACCTCAAAAATGGCGTGCTGCTCGTCGATCTCTATGTAGTCGAAGATATGGTCGGCAGTGTATCGGATCGCTGCCCATTTTGCCACCTGTTTTTCCGGGTAGACTACATGGTCTGCACCGTTGCGAAGCAGAAACTTTGCCTGCACATCACGCTCGGCACGCGATACCACGCACTTTGCACCCAGCTCCTTCAGCAGCGAGGTGGTTTCCAGCGAGTTCTGAAAATTACCGCTGATGGTCACGATGCAGACGTCAAAATTTCCGATGCCAAGAGAGCGAAGAAACTCCGCGTTTGTACTGTCGCCAATTTGTGCGTTGGTGACATATGGCAGCACATCACTGATTCGTTCCTCGTTTGTATCGACCGCCATGACCTGATGCCCCAGCTGAGAAAGCTGTACTGCGATATGCCGTCCGAAGCGGCCTGTGCCAATCAATAGAATGTTTTTCATGTGAAAAGGCTCCTTATCCAATCGTAATTTTTTCCTGCGGCAGCATTGCATTCCCCGCTTTTTTTCCGGAAAGTGCCGCATAAATGAGGGTAAGACCGCCGACTCTGCCCAGATACATGAGCAAGATCAGCACCATTTGCGATGGAATGCGCAGCTGCGGTGTAATACCAAGTGTCAATCCCACCGTCCCGACCGCCGATGCCGTTTCATACAGGCAGGCAGACAGCGGAAGATTCTCGTATGCGCTGATAAAGACCGCACCGCCAAAGAACAGCACCAGATACATCGTCAGAATGGTCGCGGCGGTCTTGACAGCGCTGCAATCAATCCTACGTCCGAAAAACTGAGCACTCTCCCGCTGACGGAAGGTTGCGGCGGCATTAGCAAGCAGGACTGCCAATGTCGTTGTCTTCATACCGCCCGCCGTAGACCCCGGAGAGCCGCCAATGAGCATCAGAAGGATCATTACGCCCTGCGACGCGCCGGACATCGCGGATAGATTTACCGTGTTGAAGCCCGCTGTCCTCGGCGTGACAGACTGAAAAAAGGAGGCCAGCAGCCGGTTTTCGGCGGGAAGCGCGGAAAAGTCTGAAAAGAAGAAAAACACAGCAGGCAGAAAAATCAAAAGACCTGTCGTGACGAGAATCACCTTGCTCTGCATTCGGTAGCGGTGAAGCTGCCACTTGTTTTCGCAGATATCGTCCCATGTCAGAAAGCCAATGCCGCCAACCACGATCAGCAGCATAATCGTGATATTGATTACCGGACTGCCCGCATAGCCGGTAAGGGATGGGTAGAGATTGCTTTCCGTTCCAAGAATGTCAAATCCAGCGTTGCAGAATGCGGATATAGAATGAAACACCGCCATCCAGATGCCGCGCCATCCATAGTCCCGGCAGAACACCGGCAGCATGGCAAGTGCGCCCAGCAGTTCAATCAGAAATGTCCCCCGTAGGATAAAGCGTGTCAGACGGACGATTCCGCCGACCTTTGGCGCAGAAATTGCATCCTGCATGGTGCTGCGCTGCATCAGAGAAATTTTTCGCCCGGACAGCAGCGCAAACGACGCTGCTACGGTTACGACACCAAGACCACCAATTTGGATCAGCGCCAGAATAACCGCCTGCCCAAAGGTTGACCAGTAGCTGCCTGTATCCTGCACCACAAGCCCCGTCACGCAGACGGAGGTTGTCGCAGTGAATAACGCCGTCAGGAAATCTGATTCTCCGGACACGGTTGCAATCGGAAGTGTCAACAAAACCGCGCCGGTCAGAATTGCAAGCAAAAAGCCAAGCAATATCTTTGATGTCGTCCGCATCTGCCGCCTTAATTTCTTTTCATTTTTCTCCGCTACATCCATATTTTTTCTCCACACTTATATCTTTTATTGCAGGTAATTGCGAAACACGTAATTGTATATCGCAATTACCTGCTCTATATTATGAAAGAATAAGGCGGAGAAAAAGCTCTCCGCCTTTTGATATCTTTTATCCTGGCTTATTATACCGGATATGTCTTATTCTCTGTATTTGCTGCTGTTACATCCACACCTGTCTGCTGCGCTTCTCTGTACTTGAAGAATTCTGTTGCAACCTGTGGGAACAATGCATAAGAAAGAACATCCTCATCCTGCTGCTTGTACTGCGCCATTTCCTTCTCGAACTTAGCGAGAGATGGCTCTAAGTCATCTGCCGGACGATATGTGATAGGCTCCTTCATTCCAAGGCTGTCAAGCGCTTTCTTCTGAATCTCTGCATTTACAGGTACCGTAGTTCTACCGTACTTACCTACGAGCATATCCTTTGCCTCTTTTGTAAGCGTCTTGTAACGCTCACCCATAACAACGTTCAATACAGCCTGTGTACCAACGATCTGTGAAGATGGTGTAACAAGTGGAATCTCACCAAAGTCCTTACGAACACGTGGGATCTCTTCCAATACTTCGTCGTACTTATCCTCTGCATGCATTTCCTTCAACTGGGATACCATGTTGGAAAGCATACCACCTGGTACCTGGTAAAGCAGAGTCTTGATGTTAACGCCCATTACCTTTGGACTAAGCAGTCCGGACTCCAGCCACTGCTCACGGAGTGGACGGAAGTAATCAGCGATCTCAGCAAGAAGATTCTGGTCGAATCCAGGATCGAACTCTGTACCCTCGAATGCCTTTGCCATAACCTCTGTTGCAGGCTGTGATGTACCCATAGCAAGTGGCGACATTGCTGTATCAATAATGTCACATCCAGCTTCGACTGCCTTCATGTATGTCATGGAAGCAACACCGGATGTGTAATGTGTATGAAGCTGAATTGGAAGCTTTGTACCTTCCTTCAAAGCCTTTACAAGCTTTGTAGCCTCGTTTGGTACAAGAAGTCCGGCCATATCCTTGATACAGATAGAATCTGCACCCATCTCCTCGATCTGTCTTGCCATGTTCTTCCAGTAATCCATTGTATAAGCATCGCCAAGTGTATAAGAAAGTGCAACCTGTGCATGTCCATTTTCCTTGTTTGCTGCCTTTACAGCTGTCTCCAGGTTACGGATATCATTCAGACAGTCAAAGATACGAATGATATCAATACCATTTGCGATACTCTTCTGTACGAAGTACTCTACAACGTCATCAGAATATGGGCTATATCCAAGGATATTCTGTCCACGGAACAACATCTGAAGCTTTGTATTCTTGAATCCGTCACGGAGCTTACGAAGTCTGTCCCATGGATCCTCTTTCAGGAAACGGAGACAAGCGTCGAATGTAGCACCACCCCAGCACTCTACGGAATGATACCCAACCTTGTCCATTTTATCAACGATCGGGAGCATCTGCTCTGTTGTCATACGGGTTGCGATCAGAGACTGATGTGCATCACGAAGAACAGTTTCTGTCTCTTATACACATCTGACGCTGCCGACGATACTCCTGACCTCCTAAATTCTCTATACTATACACCAAAGATTGCGAGGAATGTTCCGGCTGCAACTGCAGTACCGATAACACCTGCAACGTTTGGTCCCATGGCGTTCATCAAAAGGAAGTTTGTAGGATCTGCCTCTGAGCCAACCTTCTGCGATACACGCGCTGCCATAGGTACGGCGGATACACCCGCAGAACCGATCAGCGGATTTACCTTGCCGTGCGTTACCTTACACATGATCTTACCGAACAATACGCCTGCCGCTGTACCAAATGCGAACGCAATCAAACCGAGGGCAACAATCTTCAATGTACTCATCTTCAAGAATGCCTCTGCACTTGTTGATGCACCTACGGATGTACCAAGCAGGATAACAACGATGTACATCATTGCATTACTTGCCGTCTCTGTTAACTGCTTAACAACACCACTCTCACGGAACAGGTTACCAAGCATCAGCATACCAACCAGCGGAGCTGTTGTAGGAAGAATCAATACAACAACCAATGTAACGATGATTGGGAAAAGAATCTTCTCCATCTTGGATACCGGACGGAGCTGAGCCATCTTGACCTTTCTCTCCTTCTCTGTTGTGAGAAGCTTCATGATCGGCGGCTGGATAACCGGTACCAGTGACATATAAGAATATGCGGCAACGGCGATCGGTCCCATCAGAGTTCCACCCATTCCAAGCTTACCAGCCAGGAAGATAGATGTAGGGCCATCGGCACCACCGATGATAGAGATTGCTGCTGCTTCCTTTCCGTTGAATCCCATCAGGAATGCAAGGAAGTATGCAGCATAAATACCAAACTGTGCGGCTGCACCAAGCAGGAAACTCTTCGGGTTCGCAATCAGCGGGCCGAAGTCTGTCATGGCACCAACGCCCATGAAGATGAGGGATGGTAAAATACTCCACTCATCCAACAAATAGAAATAATGTAACAATCCACCATCAGCGATGATATCCGGGAACATGTTTACCAGGAACATACCGAAGGAGATTGGAACCAAAAGCAACGGCTCGAAGCCTTTCACGATTGCAAGATACATGAACACACATGCAATGAGGATCATTACATAATGCTTCCATGTCAGGGTTGCAAATCCTGTCTGGAGAGCCAGATTTTTAAATACATCTGCAAAACTACTCACTTATGTTTACCTCCTGTTATTGTAGGAACCAGTTACTTACGAACTCTGATTAGTTCAAAGTAGCCAATACGTCGCCTGCCTCTACTGCATCACCTGCAGAAACGTTGATGCTTGCAACTGTTCCGTCTTCTGGAGCTACCACATCATTTTCCATCTTCATAGCCTCAAGGATCAGGATCACATCACCCTTCTTTACGGCTGTACCAACGCCTGCCTTTACGTTCAGGATCTTACCTGGCATTGGAGCTGCAACCTCGATAGAGCCTGCTGCGGCTGGAGCTGCTGGAGCTGCCGGAGCTGGTGCTGCGGCTGCAACTGGTGCTGGAGCTGCTACGGCTGCCGGAGCTGCACCTGCGCCTAATTCTTCTACTGCTACATCATAAGCTGTACCATTTACAGTGATTCTATAATTCTTCATGTTAATTTCCTCCTAATATATCAATTATTTTCTTGCACGACGAATCGAACGTACAACGAGTTTATCCTTACTTACTGCACCATTGCCTGCCTGTCCCTCAGCAGCATAAATAGCGGCTGTGATAACGGCTACAAGCTCTGCATCGTTCATCAGATTGCCTGCGGCTGGTGCCGGTGTAGCAGCCTTTACTGGTGCTGCCGGCTTGCTCTCTTCCTTCTTGAGATCTTCGATCTTCGGCTTCTTTGCGAAAAGTGCCGGAAGGAATTTGAACAGTGAAATAATAAATGAGATGAAAATCAAAACTACAAATACAGTACCCATACCGAGCAATGTATTCATACCTGCCTGCTTCATCAGCTCTGCCTTAGAGTATACGGCTGAAACAACCATTTCCTCTGGAAGATACTGATATACGCCCTGCATCTCATTGTCGATGCCCTGCTGTACAACATCGTCTACACTTGAATAGTAACTGCCATACTGGGAGAAGAACTCCTCTTCTGAGCCATAGTACATCGCAATTTCCTGACGGACTGCATCTGCATTGTATGTCTGCTTTGCCTGATCCAGCTTGATGTAGTAATCTGGATTCTCAACAAACTTTACAGTTACTTCCACATCTCTGTTTGCTGCCTTGTTTGTAACAGTTACCGATACAGAGTCTGCGGCATTCTCAATCTTGTAATTGACATCATTTAAATCCATGCCAACACCGTTGATATAAGGAGAGAAATCCTGGAATTCTCCAACCTTATCGGTCTCCTGTGCCTGCTTGATACCCTTTACTGCGGACTGCTCGAATTCGGTTCCATCCTGAATATAATAATCAGCATATTCATCGCTCACGTTCTGATACTGGTTGAACAGATACATCGTGTCGATGACGATCTGGCTGTCATCATAGTCAAACGGCTTTTCAACCTCATTGCTGCAGGCAGTCAAGGAAAACATCATAGCTAACATGGAAATCAGAATTAATAATTTTTTCTTCATTTCATTGTCACCTTTCCTTATACTGCTCCGTGCTTCTTATATGGTCTTTCCTCGTTCTTTGTGCTAAGCATATCAAACGCAGCGATCACACGCTTTCTTGTTGCATCCGGCTCGATAATATCATCGATATATCCACGCTTTGCTGCTGCAAGTGCGCTTGACTGAAGCTCTGTATAAGCTTTCTTCTTCTCTGCAATGAATGCAACCTTATCAGCTGCCTCTGCAATTTCCTTCTCGTACATGATCTTGACAGCCATCTCTGGATCCATCGTACCAATCTTTGCACATGGCCATGCGTATACCATATCTGCGCCGATTGCCTTGGAGTTCATGATCGTGTAAGCAGTTCCAAACGCATCGCCCATCACAACGGTTACCTTAGGTACTGTTGCATCTGCAAATGCGTATGTGAGCTTGGCTGCTGCATCTGCGATTGTTCTCTCGTTTGATACAGTTGCTACAAATCCCTTTGCATTTACAAGTGTCAGTACAGGGATGTTGAATGCGTCACAGAACTTCACGAAGTCTGCTGCGATATAAGCACCGCTTGTAGAGAGAAGTTCTCCACCGTCAGCTGCCTGGTTGGCTACACAACCAACTGTCGCACCGTTCAACTTGATCAGTCCAAGAACCATGTCCTTTGCATAATCTTTCTTCACTTCTACGAATACATTGTTATCTGCGATGTTCTGAAGGACAGCTCTTGCATCCTTTGCAAATCCATCGAGATTTGGAATGATACGGTTCAGATCGTCTGTACAATCGGACTCTGCATCTTCCATGTTGTTGTCAGGGAGCATATCCACAAGGCTTCTGATGTTTGCAAGTGTTGTTGCATCATCCTCGAATACACCATCTACGAGAGAAGAATTCTCGCTAAGGTAAGCAGCAGATGCTGTATCAAGCTTTGCCTGATAGTTTCCATCCAGTGCATTTGGGCTGTTTACGAATAACTTTCCGCCCTCTGCTGTCATAAATGTAAAGTCTGTAAGTGTTGGAATAAGCGCTGCTCCACCACCGCATGTTCCAAAAATTGCAGTAATCTGTGGGATTACTCCTGACGCAAGTGTCTGCTTCAGATAAACCTCGCCGAATGCATTAAGTGCATCGGTTGCCTCCTGCAAACGAAGTCCCGCACAATCGATCAAACCGACTACCGGTGCGCCTACCTTCATAGCCATGTCATAAATCTTCGCAATCTTCTTTGCGTGCATCTCACCGATTGCACCACCAAGAACGGTTGCATCCTGGCTGTATACATACACCAGTTCTCC
>ENA-OUOU01001494-OUOU01001494.1-human-gut-metagenome-genome-assembly--contig:-NODE-1494-length-12156-cov-3.805388_pt1 | contig 12156 bp, 8 predicted proteins | sample MGYA00237936_ERZ548765 | MGnify/ENA primary metagenome ERZ548765 (study PRJEB26490, sample SAMN05356889) | human gut metagenome | biome: terrestrial biome; feature: human-associated habitat; material...
GTCGGCAGCGTCAGATGTGTATAAGAGACAGGTATTCTCCTGCGATTTCACGCAGCAGATAATCGGCGCTGACACGATATTTCTTTTCTCTTATCGTTTGTAACAGATCCGACCGGGTCGGAGAAGCCATTGGTTCCATCAAAACCTCCTCTTGCAAAGTGCCGTGCCTTTTCGGGCGAACACCATTTCTGCCGTCAAACCGGTAAAATAGGAGAAAGCGCGCAGAAATGCAATTACAGTTATCATTACAAGTAATTATAAGAGAAAAAGGTGGAAAAGTCAAGGAAAAGCAGGAAAGAAAAGGAAGTAAAAAAATTACAAGTTACATTACATAACAGGAGTAAACAATTGACTGAGCATCTTTTTTTTGCTATCATAAATGCGGAAAAAGGGATCGTGACACGATGTGTGGAAAATGGAAGATCACAGAGAAAAAAGAGGAGTTTTTATGGAAAAAACATTTCAGACAGGGAGCTTTTCCTTCCGGCTGCGCTTTCCGGAGGAGCTGGTTCTTCCGGCGGATATGGAAAAGTTTGCGGTGGAAAAGGAGTCGACAGACTATACCTATACCATTACTATTGTCGATATACTTCCGGAGGCGGAGGGTGAGTTACTTGTAAACCGGGTCGATTTGCAGGTGTTTCGTAACGGGGAAGGGCTGGAGAGCCGCCTGATCGGTGTGAAAGGAGAAGAGCGTCCCTATGCACTGTATCGTGAGACGGCACAAAAGCATGCACAGGTGTTTGTCGGGAGATGGTATCTGGATGGAGTTGCAAAATATGAGGTTGTATTTCTGTCTCTTCTTGCACTGGAACGCCGCCTGTCGGAGCGGCCATGCCTGATTCTGCACTGTGCATACCTGGAGTATCAGGGGAAGGCCATGCTCTTTTCAGCACCATCTGGAACGGGCAAAACTACGCAGGCGGGCCTTTGGGAGCAGTACCGGGGAAGCCGCACCGTAAACGGTGATAAGGCATTGCTTGAATACGATGGCAAAATGTGGACAGCAAACGGCTGGCCGGTCTGCGGAACGTCGGAGGTCTGCGAAAACAAAAAACTGCCAGTCGGATGCATCGTGATGCTGAGCCAGGCGAAGCTGAACCAGGCGTGGCGGCTTCGCCCGGCAGAGGCATTTACAAACCTGTACGGACAGATCACCATGAACCGCTGGGACAGGGAGGGACTGGTACACAGTCTCGACCTTCTCGAACAGCTTGCTGGAAAAGTTCCGGTGTATCATCTGACGTGCGACATTTCAGAAGATGCGGTGAAAACGCTGGAGCAGGAGATCGGGACCGGTTCGTTCGAAAGTGAAACATATGCAACTGCACTGCACAAAAACATGATTCAGAAAAGGGAGAAACATGCATGAAAATGATGGATACACGTGCCTATGTCGGAATGCTGAAAGAACTTGTAGAGCAGGGCAGAGAAGTGCGTATGGTGATTTCCGGGAGCAGCATGGCGCCGTTTCTGATTCATGGACGCGACAGTATTTTCTTCCGAGCGCCGGAGCGGGAACTTCGGAAAGGTGATATCGTATTTTACGAGCGGCCGGGCGGACAGTTTGTCGTGCATCGGATCTGCCGCGTTCATGCAGACGGTTATAACATAATCGGGGATGCACAGACGGAAATCGAGCATCATGTGCAACGGAAGCAGATCTTTGCACGGGTGACAAAAGTGGAACGAAAAGGAAAAATACTTGTACCGGGAACGTTCTGGTGGAAGTTTTTTGCACAGGTCTGGATACGCATCATCCCGCTTCGCCCGATTCTGATGCATGGATATGCCCGGTTATTCGGTGTGGATAAAAAGAAAAATGATGCGTGCAGAGAAAATGAAAGGAAAAGAAGATGATTACACAAACAGAAACCGCATTCCTTGCGGTGATTCGTGCGTTTTTGACAGAAGAAAAAGCATCGCCGGCGGAAATTCAGGCGCTGACAGAAAAACAATGGAATCATCTGTTTGTCCTCGCGGCACAGCATTCGCTGCTGTCAGCGGTCTACGATGTTGTGGGAAAAACACCGGAATTTGCAGAGCTTTCGGACGAGCTTCGCAGACAGGTAAAAACGCAGGCAATGCAGAGTGTTTTGCAGCAGGTTTCGCGTACAGCGCTGTTTCTTCCCGATGAAAAGGAGCTGGAGCATCTGGGCGTGCAGCCGCTGGTGATAAAAGGAATTGTGTGCAGAAGTCTCTACCCGAAACCAGATCTGCGCCCGTCCGGGGATGAGGATCTTCTGATTTCGGCAAAGGATTTTGCAACAGTAGATGCCTGTTTTATGAGGAAGGGCTTTGTGCGGGACAAAGAAACCGCAATGCCAAATGGTGCCAAAGACGGTGATGCCCCGGAAGAGATGGGCTACATTCATCCGAAAACAGGGGTCTTCTATGAAATACATACCAGGCTGTTCAGCACAGAATCCTCTGCCTATGGTTATCTAAATCGTGCATTTTCCGATGTTTTTGCGCATCCATCCAAAGTGGAAGTGCAGGGGCAGAGCATCTTTACCTTAGAAGAAACGCATCATCTTTTCTATCTTCTCTGTCACAGCTTCAAGCACTTTCTTCACGGCGGTGTCGGGATCCGTCAGATCTGTGACATGGTACAGATGATTCGTGTATATGGAAGAAAAATAGACTGGGAAATGTTCTGGCAGCTGTGCGAAGAGTATCACATGACGTGTTTCTGTATCAATCTGCTGGATATCGGCGAGCGGTATCTGGGCTTTTCCTATGAAGCAAGTGGGGCAGTCCGTGCCGCAAAGAAGCTTCACCCGGATTCCGAAGCGCTTCTGATCGATATTCTCGATGCCGGTTCGTTTGGAAAATCGAGTGCGGGACGGATCCACAGTGCAAACATTACTCTGTATGCAGCAGAAACCGGAACGGAAAAGCATACAGCCGGGGGAATCTGGAAATCGCTGGTTCCGGAAGCTTCCTATATGAAAAACAAGTATCCCTATGCGGCGAGGTATCCGTTTCTGCTCCCGGCTGCATACGTGCAGCGAATCCTGAAATGGCTGGGGCAGGGAGAAAAAGAACAGAAATCGAGCATTGAAGTGGGTGCGGGACGTGTCGAGCTGCTGAGGAAATACGATATGATCCGTACCGCAGACGGGAAAAAGAGAGGAGACGCGCATGCAGGAAGAATCCAAAGAGAAAAGTAAAGACGCTCCCTTCGAGTCTCTCCGCATTCTGTCGGAGCGATGGAAAAACGGAACGTTCTCGGAAATCATCGATGACTGGAAATGGATTTTTGGCTACAGCGCGCGCTATAAGGGTGCGATTGTTTTTTATACGATTCTCGGTATCTTAAGCACTTCGCTTGGGCTTGTCGGCAGCGTGGCAGGAAAATATCTGATCGATATCATCACCGGATACCAGATACAGAAGCTCCCGCTGCTGCTTTGCATCATGATCGGAAGCACCGTGTTCAGCCTTGGGTTTGAGAGTGTCATCAACCGCATTTCAACGAAGCTTAGTATCGCCATCAATAACGACATCCAGGCGGATATTTTTGACAAAATCGTCGATGCGGACTGGCTGGAAATCAGCAAATACGCAAACGGTGACGTACTCAACCGCTTCAACGGCGATATTGGAACGGTCAGCGGCAACGCAATCAGCTGGCTCCCGACCATTATCATTGCCGTGTATCGGTTTATTGCCACCTTTTTCGTGATCCTGCACTATGACTGGGTCATGGCGTTGATTGCTTTTTTAAGCGCACCGTTCCTGCTTCTGATGTCGCGGTTCATGATCCGCCGTCAGCGGGAATACAGCAAAGAAGTACGCGAGATGAGCAGTAATCTGATGAGCTTTGAGGTAGAAGCGTTCTACAATTTTGATACGATCAAGTCGTTTGGCATCGCACCGTATTACAGCAAAAAGATGCGCTGGTGGCAGGGACTTTTTAAAGACATCAGTCTGAAATATAATCTGTTTACGATTAAAACCAATATTGTAATGTCCATTCTCGGGAGTGCGGTGGAGTTTACCGCATTCGGATACTGTCTGTTCCGTCTGTGGACGCACGACATTACCTATGGAACCATGACACTGTTCCTGCAGCAGCGGAGTAACCTCTCCGGCGCGTTTGGAAACGTGATTTCGATTATTCCGTCCTTCCTCAACAGCTCCGTCTCGGCGCACCGGATCCGTGAGCTCGTAGAGCTGCCAAAAGAAGTCCATATCCCGGAGAGTGCAGAACTCGATCCGCTGGCCAAGGATGGCTTCCGGGTGCAGATGCACGGGGTAGAGTTTTCTTATATAGAAGAAAACAAAGTAATCACCAAATCGGAGTTTCAGGCCGCTCCAGGAGAGATCGTAGCGCTGGTCGGCCCGTCCGGAGAGGGAAAAACAACGATGATCCGCCTGATTCTCGGCCTTATCCGCCCGCAGGAGGGGGAAACCGTGATCATTGCCTCAAACGGAAAGACGGTTCCCATGAACGCCGAAACGCGTCATCTGTTCGCGTATGTTCCGCAGGGAAATACGATCCTTTCCGGCACAATCGCCGAAAATATGCGCATGGTAAAAGAAGATGCGACCGACGAGGAGATTATCGAAGCACTCAAAATCTCCTGCGCCTGGGATTTTGTCCAGCATCTGCCGGATACCATCAACAGCCGCGTCGGGGAACGTGGCCGCGGTTTCTCCGAAGGCCAGTCCCAGCGGCTTGCCATCGCCCGTGCCGTCCTTCGCGATGCCCCGGTGCTGCTTCTCGATGAAGCCACCTCGGCACTGGATGTCACGACGGAACGAAACGTCCTCCGAAACATCATCCGTCAGCGTCCCAACAAAACCTGTATCGTTACGACGCACCGTCCGAGTGTCCTCGGCCTCTGCCAGAGAGTCTACCGTGTCAAGAATGGAACCGTGACCGAACTCGATGAGGCAGAAGGGGCAAAGATGGTGGAAGATTTTTGACAGAAAAAAGACACAAAGGTCGGAAGAGTGATACTTCAAAGTCAAATCAGTTATAGAGTTGCAAGTCAAAAGCCTGCTATAATACAACCATCAAAGGTCACACAACACGATACGTGAAAAGGAGAAAAAGTATGAAGAAAAAAGTGTTAGCAGGCATTCTTGCAGCAACTATGGCATTTTCCATGGCAGCATGCGGAAGCACAGGATCCAGTTCTGATTCCGGTTCCTCCGCAGCTTCCGGAAGCACAGCAAAGACAGAGGAAAAAGGCGAGCCGTACACTGTAACTATGGTACTGCAGGGCAGCCAGCAGCAGGATGAAGAGAGAATCGAAGAAAAAATCAACGAGATTCTGGAGCCGGAGCTGAACGCAAAGCTCGATATCGTTGTTCTTCCGTGGGCAAGCGCATCTCAGCAGTTACAGCTGATGCTTTCCGGCGATGAGAAAATCGATCTTCTGTACACAAATGCAACAACAGCTGTACAGTATATGCATTCCGGCCAGATCATGGATATGTCTGAACTGATTGACAAATACGGCACAAACCTGAAAGATATCTATGGCGAGGATATTGCAAAAACAAATCAGATTGATGGGTTTGTCTATGGCGTTCCAAACCAGATCGAACGAGGCAGCATTCCAGCCATCTTCATGAGAAAAGACCTGGTAGAAAAGTATAATATCAATACCGATGAAATCAAAGAGCCGAAGGATATGGAGAAAGTATTTGAGACCGTACAGGCAGGCGAGCCTGACATGACAATGCTGTTCTCCAGCAACAACAGTGATACGCCTCTGAGCCGTCTGTCCCGCGCTGATGGACTTGGCGATGCCAACACGGGCGCTCTGATGGATCAGACCAACAGCACAACGGTAGAAAACTACTTTGCAAGCGACTGGTACAAGGAGACTGCAACCATGCTGCATGACTGGTATCAGAAAGGCTATATCAGCAAGGATGCCGGAACAAACACAGAAAACTGGAGAACCGTATGCAAAGCAGGAAATCTCTTCTCCTTGTTCTTTGCTTATCATCCAGGTACCCCGGTTGAGTTCCAGAGCTCCACAGGATATGATTTTGAAATCGTACCGTTCTATGATCAGCCGATCATCAACTCATCCTCTTACGGCGGAATTATCTTCTCTGTAGCACAGAACTCCGAAAATCCGGAAAAAGCAATGCAGGTTCTCGATTATATCTATGGCAGCCCGGAGGTCATGAACCTTCTGAACTGGGGCGAAGAGGGAACCGACTATGTAGTAGAAGATGAAGAAAACGGAATCATCAACTACCCGGACGGTGTAACAGCAGACAATGCAGGCTACAGCTTTAACTGTGGATGGGAGCTTCCGAACCAGTTCATCGCATACAAATGGGATGGATCTGACCCGCAGCTCTGGGACAAAATGCAGGAGTTCAACGCTTCCGGTATCGAGTCGAAAGCACTGGGATTTGTCTTTGATAACAGCGAATATGCGGATCAGGTATCAGCCCTGAACAACGTAATCAGCCAGTACAACGGCGCACTTAGCAGCGGCTCCGGAGATCCGGAAGAACTGCTTCCACAGTTCCTGGAGGCACTGGATGATGCGGGAATCGATGATGTCATTGCTGCAAAGCAGGAGCAGCTGGATGCATTTCTTGCAGCGAAATAAGCACCATAATTTGTAAAAAGAACACGACCGGGGCAAAAGAAAATCCGGTGTGATACAGTAACCGAAGGCTCCACTCTTACTAGAAAAGATGTGGAGCCTTCTCTGTGAAAGAACCTGAAAAAACAGCCCTCATAAAAGGAGACACGCTTTATGAAAAAAGCAGAGGTTAAAAAAGGAAAAAAGAAAAACGTGCTGAAGGAATACTGGCCGCTTTATCTGATGATGCTTCCGGCACTTCTGTATCTGCTGATCAACAACTATATCCCGATGGCAGGTATGGTGATTGCGTTTAAAAAACTGAATTTTGCGAAAGGTATCTGGGCAAGCCCGTGGGCAGGACTTAAAAACTTCAAGTTCCTGTTTGCTTCCAAGGATGCATGGATTATTACAAGAAATACGCTGTTGTATAACGTTGCATTTATTCTTGTAAACATGGTAGTCGGAATTGCCATTGCGATTCTGATTACGGAGGTAAGAAACACAAAGCTCAAAAAGATATATCAGAGTGCGATTCTTCTTCCGTTCCTGATGTCCATGGTTATCTTAAGCTACATCGTATATGCGCTTCTGAGTGCAGAAAATGGTCTTGTCAACAACTCGATCCTTCCGTTGTTCCACATTGACCCGATTCAGTGGTACCAGAAACCGAAATACTGGCCGGCGATCCTGATTATCGCGAACTGCTGGAAGGGCGTAGGATACGGATGCCTGATTTATATCGCATCGCTGATCGGTATTGATCCTTCCTTCTATGAGGCTGCCAGACTGGACGGTGCAAGCAAATGGCAGGAGATCACAAAAATCACACTGCCGAGCCTCGTTCCGACCATCATTACCCTGCTGCTTCTCAGCATCGGAAGAATTTTCTATTCCGATTTCGGTCTGTTCTATCAGGTACCAATGAATTCCGGTGTTCTGTTCCCGACCACAAACGTTATCGATACCTATGTATACCGTGCCCTGATTGAGCAGGGAAATATCAGTATGTCATCTGCAGCCGGTGTATACCAGTCTCTGGTAGGCTTTTGTGTCGTAATGTTGAGTAACTGGATTGTCCGCAGAGTAGACAAAGACCAGGCATTATTCTAGGAGGATGGAAGTATGACAAATTCAAAAAAAGCAAAACGTTTCCAGTTCTGGATTAATGTAGTACTCATTCTGATTACGTTATCCATTGTACTGCCGTTTGTACTCGTATTTATTTCCTCGCTGACCGATGAAAACACACTGATCCGCAACGGATATTCGTTCTTCCCGGAGAAATTCAGCTTCTATGCTTACTCCTATATCATCCGCCAGGGCGAGAAAATCCTGAGAGCATACGGAATTACTATTTTTGTAACCATCGTCGGTACAGCTGCAAACCTTGCGATGTCCGCTCTGTTGGCATATCCGCTTTCGATTAAAAAGTTGCCGTACCGCAGAGCAATTACCTTTTTCGTATTCTTCACGATGCTGTTCAACGGCGGACTGGTGCCGACCTACTTGATGTATGTAAATTATCTTCACATCAAAAACACGATCTGGGCATTGATTGTTCCGGGCTTCCTGTTAAGCGCAAACAACGTGCTGATGATCCGAAGCTACTTTAACACCAGTATCCCGGACGCGCTGTTCGAGGCGGCCAAAATCGATGGCGCAGGACACATGAAGATTTTCACCAGCATCACACTGCCGCTTGGAAAACCGATTCTGGTAACCATGGGACTGTTTTCCGCACTTGGCTATTGGAATGACTGGACAAATGGTTTATACTATTTATCAGGAAATGACGGTCAGAAGCTTTACAGCATCCAGAACCTGCTGAACCAGATGATCACCGATATTCAGTACCTGGCAAGTGGAAAAGTAACCGGAAATATCGGTGCCGAGGTGGCAAAGCTGCCGACAACCTCGATCCGTATGGCAATCGCATTTATCGCCATGCTGCCGCTGTTTATCATCTATCCGTTCCTTCAGAAATACTTCGCAGAAGGTATCACACTTGGTGCGGTAAAGGGATGATTTTCCATGCAGGAATAAAAAAGAGAAACATTTCGGTGTTTCCGACATAAATCAGAAAAACAGTACAGACTCATGGAAACATGAGGTGTACTGTTTTTCTGCTGTATTATATTCAGAAAAAAAGATCAGTTCGTAAAATCAAACACGGAAAAATTTCGAGTGTACCGGAACAGAAAAAAGGAGGAAACTTCATGCGTATTTCAAAACAGACGAAAAAAACAACACTGGCGCAGCAGGGGCGTTATCTTTTGATCTGCCTGCTGAGTATGCTGCTGCTTTTTCTGGCTGGGAGCGTGCTTATTCTGAACCGGACGCAGCGGCAGGTATATGAGCAGCTGGAAGAGATTTCAAAGCTGTATACGGATGAGCTGGATAACCGTTTTTTTCGAATCAGCCGAAACCTGTTCTCGACTGTAATGGACAGCTCCAACCCGGATTCTGCGTTCTGGAAATATATGGATCTGATGGAGAAGGATCAGTATGAGGAATATGTCATTACGCAGCTGCGAAGGAATTATGCATCTGCAGCGTGGGATTTTGGAACGGATTACAATGTTTTTCTCTATACGCAGAAGGATGACAGCTTATATCAGCTGAGCATTTCCTCCGACGGGCTTTACGCCGTTGATCCCTATTTGCAGGAAGCGCTGAAGCGCAGGATCAAAAGCCTGTCGCAGCAGACGTATGCAGTTAAGAAAAAATGGACCGTGATGCACCAGGGAGATGATGTTTATATGCTCAAGGTAGCGCAGAGTCAGGGCGTCGGACTCGGCTGTTACGTCAATCTGAAAACGATTCTGGAACCGTTCTCTGAGCTGTCTCTTGGGAAGAGCGGCTATGTCAGCCTCGTTGACCAGAACGGAAAAAGCATCGGAATACTGACGGAAAAAGGAATTGTAACGGACAATTCGAAGCTTGATACCGGCAATTACACCTTCCGGCAGGAGCTTTCGCAGGCGCCGTTTGAAATCCGGATTAAAATCTCCTGGACGGGAGTCTTAAATCTGATGACGGGAAGTGTGTTTGCCCTTCTTGGCGTTGCTTTTCTGATGGTGATTGCCGGTTCCGTGCTGCTGTTCCACCTGGAAACAAAAATCCTGAAGCCGGTCGGTATGTTTACGGAAAATCTTCAGAAATATGACAATGGGGACCTCACCTATCAGATGTCGGAAGGAAACCTGGTAGAGCTGGAGCAGATTGACGATAAATTCCGGAACATGATTCACCAGATCCGCCGGTTGAAGATCACGCTGTATGAGCAGGAGCTGCAAAAACAGAAAATTGAGATGGACTACCTGAAAATCCAGATCCGTCCGCATTTTTATATGAACTGTCTGAACTTTATCTACAGCATGATCGACTTCGGTCAGTACGACCATGCAAAGTCGATGAGCCGTATTACGTCCGATTATCTTGCGTATATTTTCCGGAATACAAGCGAGATGGTGCCGGTAACGGCGGAGACGAACCACTGTGAAAATTACCTCAAAATTCTGCTGCTGCGCTATCCGGAAAAATTCACCTATTATTTTGAGGTTCATGAAGAGGTGGAAAACGCAGTAATCTTCCCGTTCCTGATTCAGGTGTTTGTAGAGAATGCGGCAAAACATGCCCTGACGCTGGAGACGGTTCCGCTGATTTCCGTGACGGTTTACCCGGAGGACCGCGGAGACGAAAAGTATGTCAACATTTATATTTCGGACACCGGAAACGGCTTTCCGGAGGAGACGCTGCAAAGGCTGAAAGCAGGGGAAGATATTTCCGAGCACGGAAAGCATATCGGGATTGAAAACTGCCTGAAACGATTCCACTATTATTATGGCGATTCCGGAGAGATTCATTTCGATAACAGTCCGCTCGGCGGAGCGATTGTAGATATCCATATTCCATACAGGACAGGGGGAGAAGAACATGAAACTATTGCTCGTGGATGATGAAGAGTACGTGATTGAAAGTATCAAAAGAAACCTCGATCTTACAGAGACCGGGGTGAACGAGGTGTATACCGCGTTTTCCGTACAGCAGGCGAAGAACATCATGGGAATGGTGGACATTGATATCGTGATCAGCGATATCGTGATGCCGGGCGGAACGGGATTCGACTTTGTGGAGTGGGTCAGAAAAGAGGAGCTGAAGGTCCAGGTCATATTCCTGACAAGCTATGCGGAGTTTGACTATGCCAGAAGAGCGATTCAGCTGAACAGTGTCGATTATCTGCTAAAGCCCATCGATTTTGACAAGCTGAAGGAGGCCGTACAGCGTGCGGTGGAATCCGTTGCGAAAGAAAAGAAAATACAGGATCTCAGGCAGGAAAGCATCAAGTGGAATCAGAACAGAAAAATTCTGCAGCAGGATATCTGGAAAAATGTGCTGAAAAACGGCTTCTCCGAGGAAAAGTTCTGCGAAATGGCAGCACAGCGCCAGCTTCCATACGGACCGGGACACTATTTCCGGCTGATTTGTCTGATGCCGGAAATAAAGAGCAATAAGCGGGAGATGTGGGATACCGCGACCATGGAATTTGTGATCGAAAATGTGCTGTCGGAACTGTATGAGAAAACGGATATTGCGGTAGATACTGTTTTTTACCAGGAACCGGGCAGCTACTGGATTGTTACACAGTCAAAGGAAAAAGCATTCCCGCAGGACGGCGGGCGGGACTGTGAAATTCTGCGGCAGTTTGTTGCGTGGATGAATGAAAAAATCTATCTGGAGCTGTGGTGCGGTGTCGGACAGTGGGAATCTGTACTGGGGATGCAAAAGCAGAGCCGGAATCTTCAGAAAATGCGGGAGGGAAGCCTTTCCGTGCGGAACGAGGTGCTGTTTCTGAACGAATTTCAGGCTCCGCAGACCAGCTACGAAAATAAGGAGCTGGATGTATGGAAAGCTCTGCTTTCGGAGGAAAAACCGGAGGAGCTGCTGGAGCGGCTGCAGAAATACCTTGACCGGACGGAGCGGGAAGGAATGATTACCAGGGAGCTTCTGGTAGCACTCCGTACCGATCTGACGCAGGTGGTGTATGCATGGCTTTCGGAACGGGAGATCAAGGCGTATGCACTGTTTGCAGATGCGGATATGGAAAACCTGCATCGGAATTCCCTTTATGGCAGAGAAGAGATGATGGAATATGCCGGGGTACTGGTTCGGAAAGCAGTTCAGTACAGACAGTACATCAACAAATCAGATTCGGTTACGAGTCAGGTATGCGCTTATATCGATGCACATTACCGGGAGGAGATTCACCGGGAGGAGCTTGGGGAGCTTGTCTTTTTGAATACGGATTATCTGTCCCGGATCTTTAAAAAAGAAAAGGGTATTTCGATCAGTAATTATATCATCCAAAAGCGGGTGGAGGAGGCAAAAAAGCTCCTGACACAGAGCACGCTGCCGATCAATACGGTGTCGCTGTATGTGGGGTACAGCAATTTCTCGTACTTTACGAAGATGTTTAAGGACAATACGGGATACGCACCGCTGGAATACCGAAGAAGCTTTAGTGAAAAATAGCGGAAAGCCCCCTTCACATGTCCGGGAAATAACAGAGGATTTTATCACTTTCTTA
>ENA-OUOU01001496-OUOU01001496.1-human-gut-metagenome-genome-assembly--contig:-NODE-1496-length-12149-cov-6.544154_pt1 | contig 12149 bp, 10 predicted proteins | sample MGYA00237936_ERZ548765 | MGnify/ENA primary metagenome ERZ548765 (study PRJEB26490, sample SAMN05356889) | human gut metagenome | biome: terrestrial biome; feature: human-associated habitat; material...
GCCCCCTTTTGCTTCAGACTTCATGGAACGCTTCAATGCGATAGCTCCCGTCTGGGCGCACTTCCAGCGTCAACTCATCGTGCGTTCCTTCGCCGTCCTCGCCGCGCGGCGCGCTCCACAGCCGGATGCTGTCGCCGTACTGCTCGCCGCCCATCGGAATAAAGGATCCGGGGCCGAAATCGCTCGCATACTCATAGAATGCATCATACTGTGCGAGGTACGTCACACCATCCTGATTGCACAGATCGTCCACCGTGATATCCGCCCACTGCGTCAAAAGCGCGGAAACGTCACTCTTGGGAATGCGCCGCACGGGGACCGCCCAGTCATCCGGCACCTTGAACCTCTCCGCATCCTCTATTCCCAGCGTGTCGAGCACAGCGTGGAATTCCTCCACGTCCGCGTCTCCCAGCGTGGTGCTGAGCGGACAGTACCGCAAAAAATCCGCAAGGTCGATATCGCGTGGATCATCGTAATGCGAGGTGAAAAAGCAACTCACCGGCGTTGAGGTCGTGTAGCGGTATTCGCCCGTCGTTTCATCCATCACATCGGTCTCAGAGGCAAACATCTCCTTGAATTCTTCGATCTGCGCCTCCGTCAGCGGCGCCCAATCATCCTCAGGTCCACCGTCCGATTTGTCATCATTCGCTCTCGCGCAGCCAAACAGCGCCAGTGCGCACACGCAGGCGAGCAAAAAGGCAAATAATCTCTTCATCGTTTCTCTCCTTTTCATTTTCGCATCATTTGTTTTTTACTGCCGGCGCGCCAGCTTTGCTCTTATAGGCTGTTCACCGTGCCGAGGAAGAGCGGCAGGCCGTCCACGCCGGTGATCATAAAGGCAAACGGTCGGTTCAGATCCATCTCCACCACGGGAAGGTCTTCCGGCGCGGCGGACTGGGTGTCCGCCCTGACGGCGGTAAAGGCGGCGGCCTCGCAGCCCTTTTCATCGATCTTGACGCGCGCGGCGTGCTGCACCTGCGTCACGGCGACGCTCTCGTCAAACTTCTCTTTGTCGACGAGGGGCGAGAAGTCCGCCTTATCGAAGTCGAACACGTCGGTGACACCCAGCGCCTTGAGCGCGTCAGTCAGCTCCAGGTTGGAGTCCACGTCAAACTTCGGCACGCTCCAGTGGATCTCCGCACTCGGCAGCGCAGCGTCCATGTCGTAGGCCATCAGTCCGCCCACGACCTCACCATTGGCAAGCAGGCTCTCGAGCGTCGTCCCCTCATCCGGCAGCAAAAAGCGCATCGACTGCCCGCCGCGGAAGCCGAGCTCCGCCACGGTGTAGTTCTCGCCGCGATAGTACGCGGCGCGGTCGTCCGTGCGGTGCATGAAGTCGACGGTCTGCTTCTCGCCGCTTGCCGCGGTGAAAGCGTCCTTTCTCGTCGCATTCTCCCAGAATTCATCGCGCCACTGGTCCTTAAAATAGAGCGTCGTCAAAAGGAGCATCACGGTCTCGGGCTTCGTCTGGATCTCGCCCGCCGCGTCCTGCAAGAGATTGCCCGTGTTCTCATTGATCCATTCGCCGATGGCCTTGTCCGTCTTCTCATCTCCCATCGGGGCGGAGAACGTCGAAGCAAGGTACTGCTCGGCGAGCACCTGCAACGTCTCTTCATTATAGGGGACGTTCTCATTCAGCCACACGGAGCTGCCGAGCAGCGTCTTTCCCGTCGAGGTCTCGCCGTAGAGATTGCGCCAGACATAGTTGCCCGCAGCGCGCGACGCATCGGTATTTTCAAGGCCTAAGAGCGATAAAAGCTGCGCGCGGCTGTCGCCGTCCGTCGTCTCGCTGAGCATCGCAAAGGCGAGATACAGGTTTGCGGGCGAGAGAACGGTGTTCTCCTCCGCCGAAAGCAGCGTGCTCGTCTCCTGTGTGAAGTGCAGGAATGCCGCGGGGTAGCTCGTGCCCTTGCTGCGCAGCGCCTTGAGCGCATCGTAATAGGCATTGCTGCGCGCGTCCCAGTCCTCCCAGATCTTCTCCTGCGCCTTTTCATAGGCATCCGCGCCCATCTTGTCATAGTCGATGGTGCTGAATGCCTCGTCAAGCTCACTCTCGTTCGGCATGGCGGGCAGCACGGGATAGTCCGCCGTCTTCACGGCGAGGTCCTGCAAATACTGCGCGGCAATGGGGTCTTTTTTCACATTGTCCTTCTCATTTTCATTTCGGATCGTCGTTCCGTTGTCTCCGCAGGCGGCGAAGGACAGGACCATCGCCGCGGCGAGCAGCAGCGTTAAGAATCGTTTCATGTCGGATGTACCTCCGTTTCGGGATTTGTTATATTAGACGGCGCAGATGGAAAAAAGTTCCCGTTTTGTCAAAAATAGCATGCCGCCCTTTTACGAAACGGGCGAATGTGGTATACTTTCAAAAATATTTTCTCTTTTGTGTAACGCAAACGGCAAAAAAGTTGTCTTTTCCCCATGATGGCAGACAACAGAAAGGAGCGAACCTATGGACGACCATGAGATCGTCGACCTCTACTGGCAACGGGACGAGCACGCCATCGAAGCCACCGCCGCCAAATACGAAAGCTATTGCATGAAAATTTCGCAAAACATTTTATCTGACCGCGCCGACAGCGAGGAAAACGTCAACGACACGTACTTACACGCCTGGCAGGCCATGCCGCCGCAAAGGCCCGCGATTCTCTCGGCCTTTCTCGGCAAGATCGCGCGCAATCTGGCGCTGAACCGCTATAAGGCGAGGTCGGCGCAGAAGCGGCAGGGCGACGCCTTCGCGCTCTCGCTCGACGAGCTGGACGACTGCGCACCCGCCCTGTCCTCGCCCGACGGCGAGGCCACGGCAGCAGAGCTCGGCCGCAGCATCAGCGCGTTTCTGCGCACGCAGAGCGAAGAGGTGCGCAGCATGTTCATCCTGCGCTATTTCTACTGCGAACCGGTCGAAGCGCTGGCCGCGCGCTTTCACTGCGGCGAGAGCCGCATCAAAACCACGCTCCTGCGCACGCGCAGAAAGCTCAAGGAGCATCTCATCAAGGAGGGATACTGTGAAGCATGAAGTTCTGACCCGCGCCATAGGCGAGCTCGACGATGAGCTCATCGCGGACGCCTACGCCTACAAGCCGCGCAAACGGTACGCCCTCCCGCGTTTTCTTGCCGCTGCGGCGTGCCTTGTGCTCGTGCTGGCCGCCGCCCTGGCGATGACGCGCGACACCTTACCGGCTGAGATCAAGGTCGAAAGCGCAGCGCTCTCCTCAATCCCCATTCCCATCAGTCAGCCCGCAGCGATGGCGCTCGACGCGCGCGACAGTCTGAGCGGCCCGCTCAGTCCGATGCTCACCATCGAGAGCAAATCGGGTGAGGCCGTGACCGTTACGGTGTCGGATGGCGTGCTGACCCAGCCTCTTTACTCGCTGCAGGAGGAGTTCACCTCCTACACCGTCTCCGGCAAGGTGCAGCTTTGCTGGACCATCGAAGAGCCGGACACGGGTACGGTTTACACGCTCTCTCTCGACGGCGCGCCCGCCGTCACGCTGCGCTACGACGAGGCCAACGGCTATTGGGCCGCCGCGCGGGCGTAAGCATCCCATTCCACATTACTATTAACAACACACAACATTTTGGAGGTAAATTCCCATGAAAAAGTTTCTCACCCTGCTGCTGGCCGCAGCGATGACTCTCTCCCTCGCCGCCTGCGGCAGCAAGACGGATGACAATAGCGGCAATAACAGCCAGCCCGCGAGCGCTCTCGAGCTGCTGAACGCCGTATGGGCCAACTACAGCGACGACGACAAGTTCCCTGCTGCCGGCGGCGACTATGATGAGGCGAATATGACCGAGGACGCGCCCGGTAACTTCTCCGTCGAAGACGGAGACGCACTTGACTACTCTCTCTCCTTCCCCGCCGCGGACGCAGGCAAGCTCTCCGACGCCGCGTCCCTCACCCACATGATGAACGCCAACACCTTCACCGCGGGCGCGTTCCATGTTGCAAGCTCTTCCGACGTTGACAGTGTCGTCTCCGACCTCAAGGACAACATCATGAACCGCCAGTGGATGTGCGGCTTTCCCGACAAGCTTGTCATCCTGACGCTCGGCGACTATGTCATCTCCTGCTACGGCGCGGAGGACCTTGTCGACCAGTTCAGCGAAAAAGTCACCGAGGCCTTTGCCGATGCTGCCGTCGTCTGCGACGAGGCCATCGCCTGATTTGATCTTCTGAAAGGCGGAGAAGTTTATGCTCTTTTCCAGCGTTCCCTTTCTCTTTTACTTTCTGCCTGCGGCGCTGCTGATCTACTTTGCAGCGCCGCGGCAGCTGAAAAACGCGGTGCTGCTGCTCGCAAGCCTCTTTTTCTATGCCTGGGGCGAGCCGAAATATATGCTGCTCATGCTCGTCTCCATCGTGCAGGGCTATGGTTTCGGCCTGCTGATTGAAAAGCACCGCGGGCAAAAGGCGTCGAAGGTCTTTCTGACGCTCTCGATCCTTGTGAGCCTTGGGCTTCTCGGCTATTTTAAGTACGCGGACTTTTTTCTCTCCAGCGTCAACGCCGTCACAGGGCTCTCCCTGCCGCTTTTGAAGCTGAGCCTGCCCATCGGCATCAGCTTCTACACCTTTCAGGTATTGAGCTACGTCATCGACGTCTACCGCGGCGAAACGGCGGCGCAGAGGAATTTCATCGACCTCGCCGCCTATGTTTCGCTCTTCCCCCAACTCATCGCGGGGCCGATCGTACGGTATTCCGACGTCGCCGCAGAGCTCAAAAGCCGCACGCACAGCGTCTCCGCCGCGGCGGAGGGCGTGCGCCGCTTTACGGTCGGCTTTGCCAAGAAAATTCTGCTCGCCAACCAGTTCGGCGCGCTCGCGAGCGCCTACAAGTCGACGCAGGACGCGAGCGTCCTCTTCGTCTGGCTCTACGCGCTCGCGTTTCTGCTCCAAGTCTATTTCGACTTTTCGGGCTACAGCGATATGGCCATCGGCCTCGGGCGGATGCTGGGCTTCCACTTCCCTGAAAACTTCAACTACCCCTATATTTCAGCGAGCATCACGGAGTTCTGGCGCAGGTGGCACATGTCGCTTGGCTCGTGGTTCCGCGACTACCTCTATATCCCTCTCGGCGGCAGCCGGAAGGGCAAGGCGCGTCAGCTGTTGAACATTCTGATTGTCTGGCTTGCAACGGGCCTGTGGCATGGGGCGGCGTGGACGTTCGTGCTGTGGGGACTGTGGTTCGCGGTCCTGCTGCTTCTTGAAAAGCTGGCGCTGCTGCCGGTGCTCGAAAAGCACCGCGTGCTCGGCCATGTGTACACGCTCTTTTTCGTCACGCTCGGCTTCGTGCTTTTCGACGCAGACAGCGCCGCGCAGGCGGTCTCGCGCATCAGCGCGATGCTCGGCGCAGGCGGACTGCCGCTGTCAAGCACGCAGGCGGTCTACTACCTTAAAAGCTATGGCCCGCTGCTCGTGCTCGGTATCCTCTGCGCAACACCGCTGCCAAAGATGATCGTCGCAAAGCTGCGCAAATCCAAAGGCGCAGCGACGGCGCTCGATGTGCTCGAGCCGCTGTTTGTACTGATTCCTCTGCTGCTCGGCACGGCATTTTTAGTGGACGGGTCGTTCAACCCGTTCCTCTACTTCCGCTTTTAAGGAGGGCATCACATGAATCGAAAAATCAAAGACGCCCTCACCCTCGGCATCGCGGCAGCGTTCGTGCTTATGTTCGCGCTGTGGAGCATTTGCAAGAGCGACGACGCCGTGTCGGAAAGCGAGCGCCGCCCGCTCAAGCAGTTCCCAACGCTGAACGTGGAAGAAGTGCTCTCCGGACGCTTCCAGTCGAATTTTGAGAGCTACACGCTCGACCAGTTCCCGCTGCGCGACGAGTTCCGCACGCTCAAGGCCCTGTCCGTCCGCGATTTATTTGGCGAGAAGGACAACAACGGCATCTACGTCGCGGACGGCTACGCCGCGAAGCTCGACGACACGATCCACGAGGATTCGCTCGACCACGCGGCCGACCGCTTCCGCTACGTGTACGAAACGTATCTTAAAAACACGGGCGCGAACGTCTTCCTCTCCGTCATCCCTGACAAGAATTACTTTTTGGCCGCCGAAAACGGCTATCCCGTGATGGATTACGAGAAGTTCTTTGCGCTCATGCGCCAAAAGGTCGATTTTGCGGACTATATCGACCTGACGGGCACGCTGTCGCTCTCATCCTATTACCGCACCGACCTCCACTGGCGGCAGGAAATGCTTGCCCCCACGGCCAAGGCGCTGGCAGATGCGATGGGCGTCTCACTCACCGTGGACTTTACCGAGGTCACGCTCGATACGCCGTTTTACGGTGTGTACCGCGGGCAGTCGGCACTGCCAATGGAGCCCGACAGGCTCGCCTACCTCACAAACAGCGTCATTGAAGGCTGCCGCGTGTACGACTATGAAAACAGCGAATATCTCCCCGTTTACACGCTCGAAAAGGCAGACGGCAGCGACCCGTATGAAATTTTCCTCTCGGGACCCAAGTCGCTGCTGCGCATTGAGAACCCGAACGCGCAGGCGGAGCGAAAGCTCCTTGTCTTCCGCGATTCGTTTGCCGCGAGTTTGCTTCCGCTGCTTGCGGAGGGGTACAGCGAGATCACGCTTGCCGACATCCGCTACCTCTCCCCTTCAATGCTCGGAAAATTCATCGACTTTACCGCGCAGGACGTGCTGTTTCTTTACAGTACGAGCGTTCTGAACGACAGCTCGACCATCAAATGATTGCAAAAAGGGCGTGAGCGCCGTGACCGGCGTTCACGTCCCGTTTCCTTTTTTGTCCGCAAAATTTTTTCACAGCAGATCAGAAAAACAAAACGCCCGCCCCTGCCGTCTCCGGCAAGGGCGGGTTCAGGCTAAATATAGCACAGCCGTTTTCTTCATGCAAGAAAAAGTTGCCGCACTTTCATAATTTCGTTCACACCGCACATCCCGTCCCACTAAAGTGAGGGGAAAGTTGGAAAAACAAAGTATTGACGCTGCTTGCCCCGATGAAGTATCATTACTTATCAAATTTTTTATTTCGAAACAGGAGGTCTGGATCATGAGTGAAGCGACTCGCATTCCCGAGCTTTTTGGCTCTCTGGTGTTCAATGAACGCACAATGGAGCAGTATGTGCCGCAGAGCGCCATGGACGTTTGGCGCGGCTGCTTAAAGAGCGGGCAGCCTCTTCCCCTTTCCGCGGCAAATGAGATCGCCGACGCGATGAAGACCTGGGCGCTGGAGCATGGCGCAACGCATTTCACGCACTGGTTCCAGCCCTTGAGCGGCGTGACGGCGGAAAAGCACGACAGCTTTATCAACAACGCCGGCGGCGGCCGCGTGATGATGGACTTTTCCGGCAAGGAGCTGGTGCGTGGCGAGCCCGACGCGTCCTCCTTCCCCAACGGCGGCCTGCGCGCCACGTTTGAAGCCCGCGGCTACAGCGCTTGGGACCCCACGGCGTTTGCCTTCATCAAAGATGGCAGCCTTTGCATCCCGACGGTGTTCTGCTCCTACAGCGGCGACGCGCTCGACAAGAAGACGCCGCTTCTGCGTTCCATGGTCGCCATCGACGAGCAGGCGAACCGCGTGCTCAAGCTGTTCGGCGAGGGTCATCAGAAGGTCGTCACCACGGTCGGCGCCGAGCAGGAGTACTTCCTCATCTCCGAGAAGGATTATGCCAAGCGCCTCGACCTTGTGCTGACCGGCCGCACGCTGTTCGGCTATCCGCCGTGCAAGGGCCAGGAACTTGAAGAGCACTACTTCGGCGCTATCCGCCCGACGGTGAACGAGTTCATGAAAGAGCTCGACGACGAGCTGTGGAAGCTCGGCGTTTCCGCGAAGACCAAGCACAACGAGGTTGCGCCTGCGCAGCACGAGCTCGCGCCGATTTTCTCGAATTCGAATCGAGCCATCGACGAGAACCTGCTCACGATGGAGAAGATGAAGCTTCTCGCCAGCCATCACGGCCTTGTCTGCCTGCAGCATGAAAAGCCGTTCGAGGGTATCAACGGCTCGGGCAAGCATAACAACTGGTCGCTGGGTACCGAGTCCGAGAACCTGCTCGACCCGGGCGACACCCCGCTCGACAACCTGCAGTTCATCGTCTTCCTCACCGCGGTGATCGAGGCCGTCGATAACTATCAGGAGCTCCTGCGTGCCTCCGTTGCCTCGGCCGGCAACGACCATCGTCTGGGCGCCAACGAGGCTCCTCCGGCGATTATGTCCATCTTCCTGGGCGACCAGCTTACCGAGGTCGTCGAGAAGATCATCGATGGCAAGGCTTCCGTCCATGCTACGCGCGGCGTGCTCGACCTGGGCGCCGATACCCTGCCCAAGCTGATGCAGGACAACACCGACCGCAACCGCACCTCCCCGTTTGCCTTTACCGGCAATAAGTTCGAGTTCCGTGCCTGCGGCTCCGAGCAGAACGTCTCCGACTCCAACCTGGTGCTCGATGCCGCCGTGGCCAAGTCGCTCAAGTCCTTCGCCGACGCGCTTGAGGGTACGCCCGAGGATAAGTTCCAGGACGCCGCGCTCGAGTACTGCAAGAAGGTCCTGACCGACCACCAGCGCATCCTCTTCTCCGGTGACGGCTATTCCGATGAGTGGCCCGTCGAGGCCGAGAAGCGCGGCCTTGCCAACAACAAGACCACGGCCGACGCCCTGCCCGCCTTTGTTTCCGATAAGGCCATTGCGCTCTTTGAGGAGACGGGTGTCCTGACCAAGGCCGAGGCCCAGTGCCGCTACGACTGCAAGCTCGAGAAGTACAACAAGCTCATGAACATCGAGGCTACCACGATGGTTCGCGAGGCGCGTCGTACCTATCGCCCGGTCATTACCGCCTATGCCACCAAGGTCGCTAAGGGCCTTGAGACTATTCGTGCCGCTGGTGCTGAGGCCGCCATGCAGTGCGAGCAGAACACGCTCAACAAGCTCTGCAACGGCATCACCACCATCAACGACTCCATCAAGGCGCTCGACGCCGTGCATCAGAAGGCCGAAGCCCTCGATGGTCAGGAGCAGGCCAATGTGTATGCACACGAGGTCGTTCCCGCTATGGATACGCTGCGTGCCGCCGTGGATGCCATGGAGGAGATCGTGGCCGCCGACTACTGGCCGGTCCCGACCTACGACGACATCCTGTTCTACGTATAGAGCGTAACTGACATATCGTCACGGTATTGAGCCGGGGTCCGCATCATGCGGGCCCCGGCTATTTGTTTGCGAAGGACGCTTTGGATCCCGCTTTGCAACTGATTCGCCCACGCAATAAGGGGTCGTGGGCAAAAAACGTCAAATATGAGTACTGTCACAAGCCCTGTAGCATTATCTTTTTGCAAAATATGCAGTGTTACGCAACATATGTCCAAGTACTTAGCTGATAAATGCCTGCAATTCCTCCGCCATAGGACGCCTTGTGTCCAAATCGCCTTCTGATGGCATGAAATCGCTGTTACTAAATTGGTAACAGTACTCATATTTGCCGTTTTTTGCACAGGGCATATAAACAGACCTCCCTATAAAGCCATAGTTTTACGCCGGCTTGAGCCCAAAGCACGCTCGGAGCGTATTCAGCAGAGCATCTTGCCTCTTTCGACGCGCCTCTACGCGATTCTGATATCGCTTACCCATACGTTGGTAAATGCGCCATGCGAGCGCTTCCATCGCTTCCATGTCGCAGAGCATTTCGTTGTTGACCGTCGCGACCTCGATTCCCATAGTAATCAAGCCCGTGTTGCGTTTTTCATCATGGATACGTCCCCTCCGGGAAGAATGGCCCAGCTCACCGTTGTATTCCAGATCAAACCGGGCTGCTTCCTGATACGCATCGCAAACTGCATGGGGCATCCCCGAGATTGCCTGCGCGCGGTCATCGAACTCGATCTTATAGTCGGTCTTAAAGGGACCGCAGGCAAATCCACCATAGGAAAACGGAAGCGAAAACATGGCAAGCATGATGCACTCCATGGGTGAGCGCAGGTTTTCCGACAGATAGGGACACAGCCGCCGCAGTTGTTTGGCCGCACTCCCCTTGCATGCCGCGAGGTAATCTGTCAGGCGATCGGGCGTCAACACCGGCTCGACTTCAAAGTAGCCCACGTCTGCCGGTTGGTCCTTGTCCTTTGCAAGTCTATTCGCAACAGGTGAGGTGTAGGGAGGCAGATACTTCCCGCGATCGCTCAGTGAAATCTTGGAACACAGTTCCTGGGCCAGAGCAAACGCCTGGATACAGCCGACCTCGCGGGCGACGGCAACACAAAGGGCCTCGGGAGATAGGCTGTACACCCCCGGTTCCACCTCTAGAATCGAGCCGGCAGGCAACCCGGAACACACGGACCAGCCCACACCAGGCATGCGTCGGCGCTGCGCCGCAGATCCCACCAGCAAGCACAGATCTTCTTGCACCTCGCCGCTTTTGACTCCAATTCGCACCAGGTCGGGAAGATAGATATCCTCGGTCGAAGGCGATGACGTACACAGCACACGGCGCTCCTCCTCGGGCTCAAGGTCCTTCCAGCCGATGTAGCCCATCTGCCGGCGCTCGGCGCGCATCATGCGTAGCGCCGAGGCGCCTGTTAGGATTACGGAAGCCGCTAGCTGCTCTTTTGTCGGTTTGTTGCACTGCCTGATTGTTACCGCCACATGAATCACCCCTACCAAACGCGTGCGATAGCGAGGCCATCAACGGCCGCGGCACCGGTGCGCTTGAGTTCCGCCGAAGCCGCTGCCATCGTCGCGCCCGTGGTGATAACGTCGTCGATAAGCAGCAGGCGGCGGCCCCGCACGTCCTCAACGGTCTCGTACATGCCTCGGGCGCGTTCACGGCGTTCTTCACGACCGAGTTCACGCTGGTCGCCATGGCCGTACTTAACGAGGGCGTCGAGCAGCGGAACACCAGACAGCTCGCAAAATGGGCGCGCGATGGCTTCCATATGATCGAAACCGCGTCGCCGAAACGCCGCCGCCGTCGCGGGCACAAACACCACGGCATCGGCGCCGGACAACACACCGCCGTAGCGTTCGGGTGCCGCGACCTGGGCATGTAAGGCGGTGTCGTATAGCAGCTCTGCCAGATACGGCGCCAGACGTCGCTCGCCCGCGTCTTTGTGCGCTTTAATGATCCGCGGCAGCGGATGCGTGTAAACGGCACATGCCAGGCACCGGTCGAGCGCTTCGGCCATCGCCGAAGACGCACCCTCGACCGAGCACTCGGTGCACAGCAAGTCTCCAAACGGGGCTCCGCATCGGGTGCAGCTATAACGTGGGTCAATGAGCGCGAGCGCAGCCAGGCAGTCTTGGCAAATAAGCGCGCCGGCGCGCTCGCAGCCAGCACATCGCGTGGGCGACAACGCCTCAAGCGCCTCGTGCGCCGCCTGCTCGGCAAACGGTAACAATTCGTCCGCGAACGGTAGGATGCCAGCACCTTGCAGGCATCCCAACACATCCAAATGTCTCTTCACGACACAACCCTCCCTACGCTCGGTCGCAGGGAGGGTTGTTGATTCAGCGTCATGGTACCCCGACGCGTTTGGGGTCAGGCAGGTTAAATCCGTTTGCGGGCACTATTCGCCGGTGGGCGGTTGCGGTGCGGACGAGTTTTGGGTCGAGCCCTCGCCACCATCTTGACGCGGCTTGCGGGAACGACGACGGCGACGGCGCTTCTGGCCCTGGTCGGCCGAACCCTCGCCACCACGATCTTCACGCGACTCGTGTTCGTCGCGAGCAGCGCCGCGCGCGGCCTTGGCGGCCGCGCCTCCGCCATCTCCGGGGCGACGGCGCGTGACCTTGACCTCGCCATCCGAGACCTGATCGGCCACGGAGGGCACCGAGGGCTTTTGCTGCGTGCCCGAGGAATGGCGACGACGCGGACGCGGGGAGCGCTCGTCATCGTTGCGCTGCTTGCCGCCCTTGTCGGCAGGCGCATCGGAACCCGAGGGACCCTTGGAAGCGGCACCGGCCTCGCGAGCAGCTGCGGCGCGGAAGGCATCCTCGCGCTCCTCGCTCGACAGGTGACGGCGGCGACGACGCGTGGGGTTCATATCACCGCCGCGATTCTGCTGCTGGGGCTGCTGAACCTCGCGCTCGCGGGAGGCGTTCTTGCCTGCAGCTGCAGCCTCGCCGACATCGCCCGAGCCCGCGCGCTTGCGACGACGACGGCCACCGGCGGCCTCCTCGGCC
>ENA-OUOU01001501-OUOU01001501.1-human-gut-metagenome-genome-assembly--contig:-NODE-1501-length-12117-cov-4.504228_pt1 | contig 12117 bp, 10 predicted proteins | sample MGYA00237936_ERZ548765 | MGnify/ENA primary metagenome ERZ548765 (study PRJEB26490, sample SAMN05356889) | human gut metagenome | biome: terrestrial biome; feature: human-associated habitat; material...
CTTGCCGCAGCCTGGCGGTAAATTGGATCTCGTCGCCGCGATCCGGATGCGTTTTCCGGAAAATGCTTGACTTTTACGCATCAAAGCTTTAGAATAACAAAGTCCTGACCGCTGCGGGTCGGGGCTTTGCTATGATTACGGAAGGAAGCGGGCCGCCTCGCCGGGATACGGACGGCCCAAGGGGAGAACACCATGAAGCACACGAAAAACACAAAGAGCTTTGCCAGCCGCTGGGGCTTTATTCTGGCCTCCGTCGGCTCGGCGGTCGGCATGGCCAACGTCTGGGGCTTTCCGAACAAGCTCGGCAGCAACGGCGGCGGGGCATTTTTGCTGATCTACCTGCTGTTTGTGGTCATCTTCAGCACCGTCGGCCTGCCGACGGAATTCGCCATCGGCCGCCGCGCGGGCACGGGCACGCTCGGCGCATACAAGGAGGCGTGGGGCACACGCGGCAAGACCGCCGGCAAGGTCGGCGGCATCCTCGGCTGGCTGCCGCTGGCTGGCTCGCTGTGCATCGCCATCGGCTACGCCGTCATCGTGACGTATATCCTCAAGGCGCTGGTCGACTCGCTCGTCGGCACGCTCATGACCGCTGACGCCGCCGCGTGGTTTGGCGACTTCTCCTCGCAGCCCTATTCCGTCATCCCGTATCACATCATCGTCGTGGGCGGCACGCTGCTGACGCTGTTTCTCGGCGCGCACAGCATCGAAAAGACCAACAAGGTCATGATGCCGCTGTTTTTTATCATCTTCGTGGTGCTGGCCGTGCGTGTGGCGCTGCTGCCCGGCTCTGCCGAGGGCTACAAGTTCATGTTCACGCCCCGCTGGGAGGCGCTCAAGGACCCGATGATCTGGGTCTGGGCGATGGGTCAGGCGTTTTTCTCCCTGTCCGTCACCGGCAGCGGCATGATCGTCTACGGTGCGTACCTGTCCAAGGACGAGGACGTTGTGGACGTGGCGCAGCACACGGCGCTGTTTGACACCATCGCCGCCGTCGTCGCCGCGCTGGTCATCATCCCCGCCTGCTTCTCCTACGGGCAGGACGTCGGCGCGGGCCCGGGTCTGCTGTTCGTGACGCTGCCGACCATTCTGCAGGACATTCCGCTCGGCCGCCTGTTCGCCGTCATTTTGTACGTCGCCATGATCTTCGCCGGCGTCAGCTCGCTGCAGAATATGTTCGAGGCCGTCGCCGAATCGCTCCAGCACAAGTTCCCGAAGCTCAGCCGCGTCGCCGTACTCGGCATCCTGTGCGTGCTGTGCCTCGGCTTCGGCCTGCTCATGGAGCCGATCTCCAAGTGGGGCCCGTGGATGGACTTCGTGTCGATCTACATCATCCCCATCGGCGCGACGCTCGGCGCGATCTCGTGGTTCTACGTCATGAAAAAGGACGACCTGCTCGATGCCGTCAACACCGGCAGCCGCCGGCACCGCGGCGCCGTCTGGTACAGTGTCGGCCGCTATGTCTACGTGCCGCTGGCGCTCGTGCTGTGCTGCGTGGCGCTGTTCATGAATGTGTCGTTCTGAGCCGGCATCTGCTGCAGCGATCCTCCGGAGGGCGTGCAGACTGCATCGTCTTCTGACAGCATCAGCCGCCTGTTTTCGTGCAGAAAACAGGCGGCTTTTCGCGGATATTCTTTGCCGGAAAAAGAATTCTGCCCCCGGCTGAGATGGGACCGGAGGCAGACCCGCTGCTGCGGGTTAAGGGGGGAAATGCGGCGCTCAGGGGTGGAGAAGGATGGAAGGAAGATAAGATGCCTGGATGGATGGCAATGGGATGTTTTGCGCCGCAGGGAAGAATAGCAAATTGTCAGGATGCGTAGATCCGGCCGACGATGCGCGTGGCGGTCCTGGTCGGCAGGATGCGCATGAGAAACACGAACAGGGCGTATTTTCGCCCCATGGTGCAGATGAGCTTGGGGTGTTTTTGCGTGGCGCGCCGGGCAACGAACTGCCCCGCGAACTGCGCGCTCATACCGGTCCGCTCGTCGTGCTCCATCACGGCGACGGAGCGGGCGATGCGGCCGTTGTACACGTCGTCGCCGCCGCAGCTTTTGCGCCGCGCGGCGGTGAAGCCGGTGGCGATGTCGCCCGGCATGATGACGCAGACCTCGATGCCGAAGGGACGCACCTCGCTTGCGAGCGCGAGCGAATACGTGCGCACGGCGGCCTTGGAGGCCGAGTAGTAGGCCTGAAACGGAATGGCGATGGGCGCCGCGACGGAGCTCATGTTCACGATGCGGCCGCCGCCCTGCTGCCGCATGACGGGCAGCACCGCGCGGTTCATGTTCACCATGCCGAAGAAATTCACATCGAACTGACGCCGGGCCTCCTGCGGCGGCGTGAACTCGATCGCGCCGGAGATGCCGAAGCCCGCGTTGTTGATCAGGATGTCGATGCGCCCCTCGCGGCGCAGGATCTCGGCCACGGCGGCGTTGACCTGCGTCTCGTCCGTCACATCCGCCTGCAGATGCGTCACGCCCGGCTCCGCGTTTTCGGCGCGGCGGCTGAGCTCATACACGTTCAGACCGCGGTCGCGCAGCGCGCGCGCCGCGTTGAGGCCGATGCCCGAGCTGCCGCCGGTGATGACGGCCACGCTCGCTTCGGAGACGGAAAACATGGAAATCGCCCTCTGTTTCGGAATCATTTGAATATTTTAAGTATTCTAGTAGGAATTCTAGCAAATCCCCGCAAAAAATGCAAGCGACAAGATGTAAACTTTTTTTAACGTTACGCACGCCAAAATGGATGCCCATTGACGCATGCGGCGATTTTGAGTATACTGTGCGTAGAAAAATTTAGAAGAATCAACCGTTCCGGGCGTTCCGGCGCGGAGGGAGAGCTTATGAACCTGAGTAAAGAGATCGCATCCATGTATGACGACGCCGTGCGCATCCGGCAGGATCTGCACCGCATCCCCGAGATCGGCTTCCAGCTGCATGACACGCAGGCGTATGTGCTCAACGAGCTGCGCCGGTGCGCGCCCGACCGGCTGGAGACGCCGGCCGTCTGCGGGGTGAAGGCCGTCTTTTTCGCCAAGGACGCGCAAAAGACCATCGCTCTGCGCGCCGACATGGACGGCATTCACAACGACGAGGCAAATGACGTGCCCTACCGCTCGCAGCGCCCCGGCTGTATGCACGCCTGCGGTCACGACGGGCATATGACGATCCTGCTGCTGCTCGCGCGCTGGATCGCCAAAAACCGCGCCCGGCTGCACTGCAACGTGGTGCTGCTGTTCCAGCCCGGTGAAGAGGGCTGGGCGGGTGCGCGGCGCATGATCGACGACGGCGCGCTCGAAAACCCGCGGGTGGACTGCATCTACGGTCTGCACCTGTGGCCGACCGTGCCGAAGAGCAGGATCGGCATCCGCTGGGACTATCTCATGGCGCAGACGAGCGATTTTGAGATCACCGTGCACGGCAAGAGCGCGCACGCGTCCACACCGCAGATGGGCATTGACGCCATCGTCGTTGCGGCGGAGCTGATCACGATGGTGCAGACGGTCATCACGCGCGACGTCGACCCGCATCAGGACGCGCTGCTCACGCTCGGCAAGATCCAGGGCGGCACGTCGCACAACGTCATCGCTGAAGAGGTCACCATCAGCGGCACGCTGCGCGTGTTCAGCAACGACCTCTACCGCACGCTCAGCCATAAGATCGCCGCGCTCATGCAGGGACTGGAGACGGCCACCGGCGCGCAGATCGACATGGAGCGCAAGGTGCGCTATCCGAGCGTGCGCAACCCGCGCGAGCTGGTGGAGCAGTTTTACGCCGTGCTTGACTCCATGGACGATGCGGTCCTGGTCGAGCCCGTCATGGCGGCGGAGGATTTTGCCGAATACCAGCAGGAGATCCCGGGGGTGTTTTTCTTCCTCGGCGTGCAGGAGCCGTCCGGCACCGCCCCGCTGCACAGCAGTCATTTTGATTTCGACGAGCGCGTGCTGCTCACCGGCGTCGAAACGTTCAAACGCATATTGGAGGGAGCATCATCATGTACGAAGAAAGAATAATCCCGCCGAAGAAGGCCATGCCGCAGGCGCAGGACGGTACGCTGCGCAAGTTCGCGCTGCGCGTGCCGGAGGTCATCTATCAGTGCAGCGGCATCATGGTCTTTGGCAAGCGCATCAAGTCGCTCGTGTTCTCGACCGACCTGTCGATCATCAAAAACGTGAACGCCGACGCGATCATCGCGGTCTATCCGTTCACCCCGCAGCCGATCATCACGCAGGCGCTGCTGCTCGCGGCGGACATCCCGGTGTTTGCCGGTGTCGGCGGCGGTCTCACGCAGGGACAGCGCGTGGTCAACCTCGCCATGTTTGCCGAGATGCAGGGTGCGACCGGTGTCGTGCTCAACGCGCCGACGGCCAACGCCGTCGTGCAGCACGTCGCCGAGACGATCGACATCCCCGTCGTGGTCACGGTCGCGCGCGCCGACACGGACTTTGAAGCCCGCCTGCAGGCCGGTGCGAATATCTTCAACGTCTCGGCCGCGGCGGAGACGCCCGCCATCGTGCGCAGCATCCGCGAGCGCTATCCCGACGTGCCCATCATTGCGACCGGCGGCCCGACGGATGAGAGCATCCTCGAGACCATTCAGGCCGGCGCCAACGCCATCACGTGGACGCCGCCGTCCAACGGCGAGATCTTCCGCGATATCATGGCCGCCTACCGCGACAATAAGCCGCACCCCTGACCCGGTGCATGGAAAAACCGACCCGAACAAGCGTTCGGGTCGGTTTTTTGCGCTCATCGCAGCGTCTGTGCGTCCTCGGGGAAAAACTGCAGCGCGTCCTGCACGGTGTAAAACGCACCGGCATTCCCGAAGGCGGACGTCATCCGCTTTTCCATCGCCGTCACGGCGGGATATTGCAGCAGGCTCTGCTGGTGGGTGTAGTTGCACCAGCTGCTGAGCAGACAGCCGCTTTGCACCGCCGCGGCGGTGTAGGCGACATAGCCGCGCGCGCTCTCTGCGTGCCGCGGCATGGAAAAGGCCGCGAACAGGTCGCTGTTCGTCCGCTGCCCGAAGAACACGGAGTCGGCGGTGTAGGTCTGGCGTCCGAGCGTGTGATAGGGCGCGGTGAACGTCTGCCCGTCCCGGTCATACAGCACGCGGCCGGTCACGTCCCCGGCGAAGCACCACCCATCCTGCATATTTTCATCGGCAGGCCAGATCTGGAGCGCCTCCGTGCCGTAAAAGCCCGGGTCGGTCGTCCACAGGAAGTGGTGGAATATCCGCCACGTCTCCTGCGCGCCGGGCAGCTGCACGCCCACACTGGTCAGGCGCAGCTCCCTGACGTCGTAGACCGTGTCCAGTACGCTGACGACGCCGCCTTCGCCGTCGCTTTCCTTGTACGAGACGGTTCTGCCGTCGTTGAAGGGGTGATCCTCCGTCACGGCCACGACGCGCACCGCGCCGTCACAGGCGGCGATGTCCTCCGGCGTGAGGTCGTTGAGCACCGCCTCCGGAAAGCCGAGATCCAGCAGCTGCTGCCGGATCGCCGCCGTCTGCGTCTGCCCGGACGCGTCCACGGGCTGCCAGTCCATCCGATAGCTGCCGCCGAAGAGATACCCGAGCGTGCAGCCGATGCCCAGCGCCGCCGCGAGCACGAGCGCGATGCACCGGTCCGTCACGCGCACCGGCTGCGGCGTGATGGCGTAGCCCGCCTCATCGAGCGCCCCGGAGAGCCGGAACAAGCTGCGCAGGATGCACACATAGCCCACGAGCATGGCGATCGGCACGATCCAGCCCATGTAGTGCACGGCGGCGAGCACGCACATGAGCACATACCATACCAGCAGCGCGCCCGCGCCGCCGCCCTGCGCCGGCAGCCCCGCCTTGCGCCGCACCGCGCACAGCCCCTGCCAGAAGCACAGCAGCAGCGCGAGCATCAGCGCGGCGCTCACCGCCGCCGCGGCGCTCCTGCAGGCATCGCCCGGCAGGATGGTCGTGTTTGCGATCAGCGACGGGAACACGCACGCCGTGCGCAGCACGGCGCACACAAAGCAGCCGCCGAGCCACGGGTTTTCCCGCCGCAGCGCGCGAAAACCGAGCAGCAGCAGCACCGTCCCGATGGCGGGCAGGAGGTAGTTCAGGCACCAGAAGTTCAGGGTGACCATGCACAGCGCCAGACCGAACAGCACGCGCTCCATCGCCCGCCGCCACGGTGTCACGTCGGCGACGATCTCCTCCGGCGGCAGCTCGTCCACGCTCTGCGCAAGCAGCGCCTCAAAGGCGTCGTCGCGCGGATATTCCCGCTCGTGCTCACGCATCGCCGTCACCTCCCAACATCGTGCGCAGCCGCTTTTTCAGGCGGTACAGCCGACCCTCGACCGCGCGCTCGGTCATGCCGAGCTCGGCGGCGATCTGTGCGGTGGACTGCAGGTAGTAATACTTCCGGTAAAACAGCGCCCGGTCGTTCTGACCGAGCCGTGCGAGCGCATCGTGCAGCGCGGCGCGGCGCTCGGCCTGTATCAGCGCCTCCTCCGGGGATGCCTCCGGCGACGGCGCGTCCTCCGGCAGTGTCTGCGCGTCGCCGTGCCGGGCGGCGCTGCGCTGAAAGTTCAGCGCCGTGTTTCGCGTGACCGCCGTCAGCCACGCGCTCCAGCTGCCGCGCGCGGCGTCGAACTGCGCGATCTTGTTCCACACGCGCAGCGACGCCTCCGAGAGGCACTCCTCGCGGTCGAGCGCGTTCGGCACGATCGGCGCGATGATGTAGCGCATCAGCGGCCCGCAGTGCAGCAGCAGCGCATCCATGCCGCGCTCGTCATGCTGCTGCAGCAGCGCGATCATATCCTGTTCGTGCACGCCCTCGCCTCCTCCCGGCTCTGTCTCTACTTCATTATACACGCCCCGACCAAAAAACCCACGCATATTTTTCCGCCTCCGCGCGGGGATAGAAAAACAGTGCCCGGCGGATGCCGGGCACTGTCTGTTTTATTATCTGCGTTCTTACACGGGCTTGTTCGAGGTCTTGAGCACGACGTCATGCGCGCCGCCCTCGACGATGCTCACCGAGGACACGAGCGTCAGACGGGCCTTCTCCTGCAGCTCGCGGATGGTCAGCGCGCCGCAGTTGCACATGGTCGAGCGCACCTTCGCCAGCGTCTGCTGGACGTTGTCGGAGAGCTTGCCGGCGTAGGGCACGTAGGAGTCCACACCCTCCTCGAAGGACAGCTTCTTGCCGCCGCCGAGGTCATAGCGCTGCCAGTTGCGCGCGCGGTTGGAGCCCTCGCCCCAGTACTCCTTCATGAGCGTGCCGTTGACGTTGACCTTGTCCGACGGGCTCTCGTCGAAGCGGGCAAAGTAGCGGCCGAGCATCACGAAGTCCGCGCCCATGGCCAGCGCGAGCGTGATGTGGTGGTCATGCACGATGCCGCCGTCGGAGCAGACGGGCACGTAGATGCCGGTCTCGCGGAAGTACTCGTCGCGTGCGCGGCAGACGTCGATGACGGCCGTCGCCTGACCGCGGCCGATGCCCTTGGTCTCACGCGTGATGCAGATCGAGCCGCCGCCGATGCCGACCTTCACGAAGTCCGCGCCGCAGTCGGCGAGGAAGCGGAAGCCGTCCGCGTCGACGACGTTGCCCGCGCCGACCTTGACGCTGTCACCGTAGCGCTCGCGGATCCACGCGATGGTGCGCTTCTGCCACTCGGAGTAGCCCTCGGACGAGTCGATGACGAGCACGTCCACACCGGCGTCGACCAGCGCGGGCACACGCTCGGCGTAGTCGCGGGTGTTGATGCCCGCGCCGACGAGGTAGCGCTTCTGGCTGTCGAGCAGCTCGTTGGGCTTCTGCTTGTGCAGGTCGTAGTCCTTGCGGAACACGAACGCGCACAGGCGGCCCTCGTCGTTGACGATGGGCAGGGAGTTGAGCTTGTGCTCCCAGATGATGTTGTTGGCTTCCTTCAGGGACGTGCCGTCGGGCGCGGTGATCATCTTCTCACGCGGGGTCATGAACTCGCGCACCTTGGTCTGGGGGTCCATGCGGCTCACGCGGTAGTCGCGGCTCGTGACGATGCCGACCAGGCGGCCGTCGGCCGTGCCGTCCTCGGTGACGGCGACGGTGGAGTGACCGGTCTGCTCACGCAGCGCCAGAATGTCGGCCAGCGTCGCATCGGGGCTGATGTTCGAATCGCTCTGGACGAAGCCCGCCTTGTAGCTCTTGACGCGGGCGACCATCGCGGCCTCGTCCTCGATCGACTGCGAGCCGTACAGGAACGACACGCCGCCCTCCTGCGCCAGCGCGACGGCCAGCCGGTCGCCGGACACGGACTGCATCACGGCCGAGACCATCGGCACGTTGAGCGAGAGCGCCGGCTCCTCACCCGCGCGGAAACGCGTCAGCGGGGTGCGCAGAGAGACATTGTCCGGGATGCACTCGCTCGAGGAGTAGCCGGGCACGAGCAGGTACTCGTTGAACGTGTGCGACTGACCGGAGAAGAAGTAAGCCATGGGAAAGACCTCCTTATGATTCTCATGTATTTGTACGCCTGTGGAAAACGGAGCGGCGGCCCGCTCCGAAGAATATTTTTGCTATTGTACCGCGAACACGTGCGCTTGTCCAGCCCGCAGCGTGGAAAAAAATCATTGGTACAACGGACGTTTTTTAGGGATTTTATAAAAACTGCGCACCGCCGCCGGCGGTGCGCAGATAGATCATGGTTTGCGGATCTTGTCCTTTTCCTCGATGAGGGGCAGATAGTCCATATACGGCGTGTCATTGGCGCAGGTGAAGCACGCCTCGGAGCTGAACGCCTCGACCTCCTTGTGCGACTGCTCGATCGAACGCAGTGTGCCCGCGCCGGCGATGCAGCCGCCCGGGCAGGCCATGCCCTCGAGCAGGTAGCCGTCGTATTTTCCGGCCTTGGCCATCATCAGCAGCTTGCGGCAGTCGGCCAGACCCGCCGCCGCGGCGACCTTGACCTCACGCTCGGGCTGCATATCGTGGATGGCGTTGACGACGGCCTGCGCCACGCCGCCGGAATAGGCAAAGCGGCGCGCGTCGCGGCTGGAGTAGGCGGGCAGCTCCTCCTCGTCCTCGGGCAGGAACGCCTTGTCCATGCCCTTGGCCGCGAAAATGCCGAGCGCCTCCTCAAACGTGAGCACGAAGTCCACGTCGCTGCGCACGCTCTGGCGGCGCGCCTCGAGCTTTTTCGAATCGCACGGCCCGATGAACACGACCTTGCAGTCCGGATGGTCGCGCTTGATCATGCGCGCGGTGAGCACCATCGGCGTGAAGGCGACCGAGATGTTCTTCTCAAACTGGGGGAAGAGCTTTTTGACCATGTCGCTCCACGACGGGCAGCAGGATGTGACCATGAACTTGTGCTTATCGGGCACTTCTTCAAGAAAGTCCGCCGCCTCCTCGATCACGCACAGATCCGCGCCGATGGCGACCTCGTACACGTCGGCAAAGCCGAGCCGCTGAAACGCCCTGCGTATCCGCTCGGGCACGCCCTCGGGGCCGAACTGCCCCACGAATGCCGGCGCGAGCGCGACGTACACGGGGGTGTTGCTCTTGACGGCCTGAATGGTCTGGAAGATCTGGCTCTTGTCCGAGATCGCGCCGAACGGGCAGCTGACCATGCACTGGCCGCAGGAGGTGCACTTGGAGTAGTCGATATCGGCGCGGCCGAGCCCGTCGGAATGGATGCAGTCCATGCCGCAGGCCTTGCGGCACGGGCGCTCAAGGCGCACGATGGCGTTGAACTTGCACTCCTTGAGGCAGCGCCCGCAGCGGATGCACTTATCGGTGTCGATGTGCGCCTGGCCGTTTTGCCGCGTGATGGCCTGCCGCGGGCAGACCGCCATGCACGGGTGCTCCAGGCAGCCCTGGCATACGTTCGTGATCTTCACGACGTTGTCGGGGCATTTGTTGCATGCGAATTTGATGACATTGATGAGCGGCTTTTCGTAGTAGACCTCCGGATCAAGCGCTTTTTCCACACCGTCCGACAGCAGCGAAAACTCCGAAAACTTGCGCAGCGGCAGTCCCATAGCCAACCGCAGCCGTTCGCCGACGACGGCGCGCTCGAGAAACAGACTGTCCCGGTATGTACCGATCTCACCGGGGATGATCTTGAACGGCAGCTCTTCGAGCCGCTTGGCATAATCGCCGCCCTCGTAGGCGAGACGTGCGATCTCCGTGAACACTTCGTGACGGATACGTACCTTTCCGGTTTCAATGCCGCGCATATTGCACTCCTTTTGATAGAAAAACTTGTCTGGATTCGTGAATTTTGCAACAAGCACTTGACGAGAGCTTGTGTAAAACATTATACTGATACGTGATAAATTTCGCAATTCTTTTTTTGAAATCCTGACAAAAAAAGAACGCGCAGCCCAAACTTTGTCGAAAATTATACAAGAGCGGCGCAAATGTCCGCGTTTTCGGCCCGCCGGCTGCGGCGGACTGTGACGTGGACACAGAAAAACCGGCCGGCCTGTGGTAGGATGGATGCAAGCAAAGCCACAGGCTTGACCGTTATTTTAGCCGCAGGAGGGAACGCACTATGGAAGAAAACAAAACGAAAGCCAAGATCATCGCCGTCGCGGGGAAGGGCGGCGTTGGCAAGACCTCTCTGTGCTCGGCGATCGTGCGCGAGCTCGTGGAGGCCTTTCCCGGCAAGCGCATCCTCGCCATCGACGCAGACCCGGCCGTCGGCCTGTCCACGGCGCTGGGCGTGCACGTCGAGCACACGATCGACGACATCCGCAATGAGGTCATCCAGACCTCGGAGCGCGGCGAGTACCGGCAGGCCATCGAGGTGCTCAACGAGGCGCGCTTCCGCATCTTCGACACCATGGTCGAGTGCGACGGCTTTGCCTTCCTTGCCATCGGCCGTCCGGAGGCCGCCGGGTGCTACTGCTCGGTCAACTCCTACCTCAAGGAAGTCATCAGCATGCTCGCCAACGACTTTGACTATGTGGTCATCGACGGTGAGGCCGGCATCGAGCAGATCAGCCGCCGCGTCATGGAGCAGGTCTCGCACCTCGTGCTGGTCACCGACCAGAGCGCCAAGGGCGTGAACGTCTGCCGCGAGATCAAGGAGGCCGCCGACGACCTCATCACCTACGAGCGCATCGGCATGATCGTCAACCGCGTCGTTGACCCGAGCATGAACGACCTCGTCAAGCTCGACGGGGTGCCGGTGCTCGCCTACATCCCCACCGATCCGCAGCACGCCGCCAACGACATCCGCGGCAAGAGCGTGTTTGAGCTGCCGGAGGACTCCAACATCATGGTCGGTGTCCACGAGGCGCTGCACAACCTGGGCATCTTCTGAGCCGGGACAATCTGAGGAGGAACGAACATGAAAGATATGGAACTTTACGATAGCTTTATCCGCGAAACGAACGACCTGCTCGGCGCGCCGACGCAGAAGTGGGCCTATAAGGAGCGCGACGCGTGGAAGGACAACGGCGAGAGCGAGCTGGTGCTGCTGCGCGACGCGGCGTATGAGCTCGGCGGCGGCGCGAACGAGGCCGTGAACTTCACCTGCGTCACGTCCGATGCCGCGCTTGTCCCGAGCGATGAGGTGCTGCTCTACGGTCCGGACATGAAGGAGATCAAGGGCGACGTGCCGTTTGCGCGCATCGTCAACCTCGGTGTCAAGGACATCGACGTCGAAAAGAAGGACGCGGCCTACGCCGCCATCCGCAACATCGAGTTTGTGAAGTATCACGTCTTCCCGGACGGCTACATGATGCGCGTCTCGCCTGAGAGCAGCCGTGAGCAGATCCGCGTGAGCAAGAAGGCCGTCAAGAAGGGCATCTCGTTTTACAAGGTCGGCTGCGACTTCATCAAGCAGTATAAGAAAAACCCGAACATCACCAACGTGCGCGTGATCTTCGTCACCAAGGACGTCGATTTCAAGGCCCTGCACGCCACGGCCAAGAAGATCGAGGACGTGACCAAGACCATGAACACCATCCTCGAGGGTATGCCCGAGGATCTCGACTGCGCGAGCTGCAGCTTCAAGCCCGTGTGCGACGAGGTCGAGGGTCTCAAGGAGCTCCACTTCGGCAAGGCTGCCAAGAAGGAGCACCACGCCTGAAATTGTCAAAAAGTAATACTTTTTGACAAAGGGGCTGCAGTCTGCTGCGCGCATAATT
>ENA-OUOU01001503-OUOU01001503.1-human-gut-metagenome-genome-assembly--contig:-NODE-1503-length-12103-cov-6.696215_pt1 | contig 12103 bp, 9 predicted proteins | sample MGYA00237936_ERZ548765 | MGnify/ENA primary metagenome ERZ548765 (study PRJEB26490, sample SAMN05356889) | human gut metagenome | biome: terrestrial biome; feature: human-associated habitat; material...
ATTATGGCTTTTCCAAAACAAATAAAAGACATTGTTTATAATTTGCTTCAAGAGCCGACACTGGATAATTTTCGTGCGTTCTTAGAGAATCAGACGGGTGAACACAATTCAATCGATTTTAAGAGAGAATGGATTTGCAAAGACAAGTTAGCAAAACTGATGCTTGCATTAGCGAACTATGGCGGAGGTGTCGTAGTCTTTGGTGTGCAGGAAAACGAGGATAAAACATTTTCTTGTGAAGGTTTGCAAGAACTGAAAGCAAAAGAACAGGTTGAGTCGGAAGTGAAAGCGTATATCTCAACAAATCTCAAGTATGAGATATATGATTTTAGTTACCAATCTTCGGAGTATGGTGTGCTAAACGGCAAAAAATTTCAGATGTTAGTTGTGGACGACACACCGGAGTTTCTACCATTCATATCGCATAAGCAAAGTACGGACATAAAGAAAGCGGCTATTTATATCCGTCATGGCGTTGCGGATGAATTAGTTGACGAACAAGAACTTGAAGATATTCTTAAGCGTAGAAATCAACATATGTTCCCAGCAACGGGTGAACCACTAAAACTGCAAGAACATTTGAATCAGTTAAAAACACTTTATGAAAACATCAAACCAGTAATAGTTACATATAAGATGCCTTCTGGCATAAGTGGCGCACTTAATAGTTTTGCGGAAATTATATCTGGAATATCATGCGGAAAAAGAATAGAGGAAGTCAACCCGTTGTATCCTGAAGAAACGTATGATGAGTTTATTTCTCGCATGATCGATAAGAAAAAGCAAAAAATCGAGCGTGTGCTTGATTTGAGATGAATATGAATATAATTTTATTGGAGTATTGAAGTGGAAACAAAAGAAGTATGCTTTAACTGGGCATTATTTTGGCAAGCGGCTAGCGCAATAGCAACAACGGCGGCGGTAGTTGTTGCATTGTGGCAAACAAGATATAGCAATAAAAAAAGACTTAAAATAAAATTTCGAGATAATGTGATTTTGACAAACAAGGCTTCAAAAGAATCGTATGTGGAACTTGAGATTTCCAATGTTGGAAATCGTAAAATTATAATAAATCGATATGGGATGAGTTTTAACGAGGGCTTTTTTGTGGTTTCGTTTCCGGATGAAACAGAAATGATAAACACGAGGAGACCGGTTGTTTTGGACATAGAAGAATCTAAAATCATAACATGGAAAAAAGAAGAATTTATTCAGGTACTAAAAGACCAGTGTAAAACGTCAGGTAATTCAAAAATTACGCTTTTTGTTCAAGATACAGCAGGAAATTTTTACACAACAAGAACTCCGAAAAAACGAATGCAATATTTGAATGAGAATTATTCTAAATAGAAAGGAGCCCTCCCATGTCCAACTTCTCCTATCTCTCCACCCACCCCGAATATTCCCTCTTTGCCGATTCTGCCATCGAGGCCGAGAAAGTGTTCTCTACCTCCCCGGCGATGTGCGCAGTGAGACGCCGGAAGGCGTTGGAGCTGGCGGTGAGGTAGATAACGAAAAGGTCAAATAAAAGACAAAGTTTCCAAAATCAAGTGTCGAAATATGTCTTGCCTTGTATGAAAGATTGAAGATGTGTGAACGCCGTGCTATAATGAGGAAAATTATGGAATTTCCTCAATGCGAAAGGAGCGCTTATGGCGTTTATAGTGGAAAACTGGGTAGATCTCGCGCTAATAATAGTTGGCGCATCTGCATTTATAACGTATTTCTTGCAAGGACGAAGAGAGAAGATAGACGCCGCCTCTGTGCTGGTTCTTCAAATTGATGAGCTTCTTGAAAAAATTGGTGAGATGTCCAGCTATATTGTAGAGGGACAGCTAAACAATACTGCCTTTTATGAATCACTTCCGCTGTTTGAAGAAAATTATTGGAATAAATATAAACATCTATTTGTAAAAAATATGGATGCGGCAGAGTATTCTACGCTGAATAAATTTTATAACTATGCCTCTGAAATACAAGAACAGCACCAGCTTATGAAAAATCTACAGAGAAATGGTTTCTTTCAGACCCAAGGAGCGTATACACAATTAGAGGTTCAGAGTATTCTCAGAGATTTGGACACGCTGAATAGTTTACCAAATGCCCAAGCGCTTTCTAAAGCGGTAAGCGAAACGGTTCCTTCTAATACATCAGAAGAGAACAAGAAAATATTAGATTCTATGGTACAGCAGGTATTAACAGCTAACCCACAATTTGACATGTCTCAGTTCTGGGCAACATATAATCGACATCGGGGACAGATATATGATGTTCTGAATCAAGGTGCGCTGACATACTATGTGCCAAAACAAATTGGCCTTAGTTTGGAAAAATCAATTCAGGGTGCAACGAATCTTGGCATTGCGGGTCGTGATGGATACCGTGTGCTGAAAAAAATCTCGAAAAGGAAATTGTAAAATTGAAAGGAGTCTCCCACCATGTCCAACTTCTCCTATCTCTCCACCCGCCCCGAATACTCCATGTTTGCATCTGCCGCCATCGAGGCCGAGAAAGTGTTCTCCACCTCCCCGGCGATGTGCGCGGTGGGGTGCCGGAAGGCGTTGGAGCTGGCGGTGAAGTGGGTATATGCGGCAGATAAAACCATCACGATGCCCTACAAGGACAACCTGCAATCCCTGCTGCATGAGCCGAGTTTCCGGTTCGCAGTGGACCGGGATGTGTGGAGCGTGCTGCCCAGCATCGTGAAGGCGGGCAATCTGGCGGTACATACGGGGCATAGTGTGTCGGCGGCGGATGCAGTGTTCAGCCTGCGGGGGCTGTTCGATTTCATCCAGTGGGTGGATTACTGCTACGGCACGGACTATGTGGAGCGCTCCTTTGATGAAACAGCCATCCCCGGCGAAAAGGTAACGCTGGACGAAAAGAAGATCCGGGAGCAGGAAAGTTTACTGTCCCAGAAGGATGCCGAACTGGAAGCCTTGCGCAAGCAGGTGGAGAGCCTTTCGACGACGTACACAGCCAGCAAACAGCAGAACCAGCAGAGCCGCAGTTTCACCGCCGCCGACCTGACCGAGGCCGAGACGCGGCAGAAGATCATCGACATCGACCTCAAGGCCATGGGCTGGAAATTCACCGGGCCGGATGCCGATGTGCGCACCGAGTACGAAGTGGACAACATGAACGGCGTGCTGGGGCAGAAGGGCTATGCGGACTATGTGCTGATGGGCAAGGACGGCTTGCCGCTGGCGGTCATTGAAGCCAAGCGCAGCACCAAAGACCCCAACATCGGGCGCAAGCAGGCTCAGCTTTATGCAAACTGTCTGGAGCAGAAGTTTGGCCGCCGTCCGATGCTGTTTACCACCAACGGCTACACCACCTATTTCTGGGATGAGCAGAGCGGCCCGCAGCGTGCTGTGAGCGGGGTGTTCTGCAAGGACGATTTACAGAAACTGATGAACCGCCGCACCGAGAAAAAGCCGCTGGACACCATCGAAATTGACGACAAAATCACCGACCGCTATTACCAGAAAAACGCCATTCGGGCTGTCTGCGCCCACATCGCGCAGGGCTTCCGGCGCAATCTGCTGGTCATGGCTACTGGCACGGGCAAGACCCGCACCGCATCCAGCCTGACCGATGTGCTGAGCCGGGGCGGTCACGTGACCAACGTGCTCTTTCTGGCGGACCGCACCGCGCTGGTCAAGCAGGCAAAGGACGACTTCAAAAAGTATCTGCCCGACCAGTCGTTGTGCAACCTGTGCTCCTCCAAGGACGATAAGGCCGCGCGCATCGTGTTTTCCACCTATCCCACCATGCTCAACGCCATCGACAACGCCAAGACCAAGGACGGCGTGCCGCTGTTTTCGCCCGCCCACTTTGACTTTATCATCGTGGACGAGAGCCACCGCAGCATTTTCAAGAAATACCGCGCCATTTTTGATTATTTCGATGCGGTTCTGGTGGGTCTGACCGCCACCCCGAAAACCGATGTAGACCGCAACACCTACGACTTTTTCGAGATGGAGCACGGCATCCCCACCTACGCCTACGATTACGACACGGCGGTCTACACCGACCATGTGCTGGTGCCTTACTACAACTACGAGGTCAAGACGAAATTCACAGAAGAGGGCATCCACTACGACCAGCTTTCACCGGAGGATAAGGCCCGCTACGAGGACGATTTTGCCGAGGACGACACCCTGCCCACCTTTATCCCATCCGAAAAGCTGAATAAGTTCATCTTCAACGCCAACACCGTGGACACGGTGCTGCAAGACCTGATGGAGCGGGGCATCCAGACGGCGGGTGGTGACCGCATCGGCAAGACCATCATCTTTGCCCAGAACAAGCGCCACGCGGAGTTTATCCGGGAACGCTTTGGCAAGCTCTACCCGCAGCTGGAGACCCAGTACCCGGGATTCATCCAGCGGGTGGTCTGCGACGATGCCTATGCACAGTCCATCATTGACGACTTCAAACAGCCGGACAAGCCGCCGTTTATTGCGGTCTCGGTGGATATGATGGACACGGGCATCGATGTGCCGGAGTGCGTGAATCTGGTGTTCTTCAAAAAAGTGCGCAGCAAAACGAAGTTCTGGCAGATGATCGGCCGTGGTACGCGGCTCTGCCCATCCCTTGCCTGCGTGGATGCCATCGACGGCGAATATACGGGCAAACGGCGGTTTCTGATTTTTGACTACTGCGGCAACTTTGAGTTTTTCCGTCAGAAACCCAACGGCTACGAGAGCGCGGACACCAAGAGCCTGTCCGAGAGCATTTTCTGCAAGCAGGTGCGGATCGCCGCCGCGCTGCAGGATGGAGCCTATGCGGACGAAAACTACCAGAACTGGCGTAAAATTTTAACAGAAACCTGCCGTGCCGAAGTGGGAGCGCTGAACCCGGAGCTGGTATCCGTGCGGCTGCACCGACAGGCCGTGGAACACTATCAAAAGCCGGAAGCCTTTGTCAGCCTGACCGAAACGGACAAGGGTACTCTGATGAAAGAGGTGGCACCGCTCATCTCGCTGGACGACAAGGACGAGGCCGCCAAGCGGTTCGATAACTTTGTGTATGGCTTGCTGCTCTGTGAACTGGAAGGTCTGCCGGGGCTGGGCCGCGCCCAGAAACAGCTGCGCAGCACAGCGGCAATGCTGGAAGGGAAGGCTACCATCCCGCAGGTGCAGGCAAAGCTGTCCCTCATTCGGGAGGTGCAGACAGACGAATTTTTGACCTCGCATGATCTGCTCCGCTTTGAGGAAATGCGGCAGGAACTGCGGGAGCTTATCAAGTTTCTGGTGGACGGTGTAGAAGGGCAAAAGCCTGTCTACACGGCCCTTGCCGACCCGGTACTGGAACAGACCGAGGGCAAAACGCTGGATTCCGGCTACGATTTCGGCGAGTACCGGGAACGTGTGAACCGATACATCATGGAGCACCGCAGCGATACGCTGGCCATCCACAAGCTGACCCAGAACATTCCGCTTTCCCGGGGTGACTATACCGAGCTGGAACATATCTTCACCTGTGAGCTGGGCAGCAAAGAGGACTATGCACGGGAGTTTCGGGATACACCCTTTGGTCTGCTGGTGCGTAAAGTGGCAAAGCTGGACCACGATGCTGCCATGCAGGCATTTTCCAAGTTCATCAACGATGAATCGCTGAATGCAAAGCAGATTGCGTTTGTTCAGAAGGTCATTCATTACATCGAGCAGAACGGTTATGTGGAGAGCAAAGCGGTTCTGATGAAACCACCCTTTGATCAGCCCATTCTGTTTACCCGCCTGTTTGATGGCAAAACAGGCAGTGAACTGATGGATACGATCAATTCGGTGAAAGAGAATGCCACCCATGTGACGGCATAAAGTAGTGGAATGTACTGATAAAAACCGGTATAATTCAGGACTATCGAAAAATGAATATCCTGCAACGCAGGATGGCAAGTCAGGGAATTTTGAACGATACGCAAACGACTCTGGCTGATTACCTGATGAGCATCGCACAAATTTCCGTGGAGGATGCCGGAGCGATTTATATCGAGTTGAGCAGCATCCGCGGAAATTTTATGGCAAACATCATTCTGCACATGATTGAAAATTATCACTTCCTGCCTGATATGGCGTGGAAACTGAAAAACAAACAAGCACTGGTGGAAAGCGTAATTGCAAATGAACAGCTGGAGCCTTCCATTACGTTGTCCATCAAAGATGTGTATGATGACCTTGTCAACAGCAAACTGGATATGATCGAGGGCCTCGTGCCGATCTCTGCCATCCAGTATGATGCTAAGATGCAGGAAGCAGAAAGACTTTAAGGGGAGTGCGACTTGTAGGATTGCTTTAAATTATCGAGTTAATCCGCAGGCTGAATAGATTCGCTCGAATCGAATGAAAACGAAAAAATGCCCGCTCACCGTGGAGATCCGGCTCCATCGGTGGGCGGGCATATCCAATAAAACACCAGGATACGATTATGCTTTTCGTACTTCAGCTGGGATCTTGCTCTGGCTCAGATATCCCACAGGGAGGGCGCAGAGGTGGAAACTGCGGCGGCACCTGCGCGCATGGCGGCCATGACGTCGGCTTTGTCCCGCAGCAGGCCGCCTGCAATGACAGGCACCTGTGTGCGGGCGCTGATCTCGGCGATGACCCGGGGCATGATGCCGGGAAGGATCTCGACAAAATCCGGCTTGCCCTGCTCCAGCTGACCGGACAGGCTGGTCAGCGAGAGGGAATCCAGGATGAATGCCCGCTGGACGGTCAGCAGGCCGCGGTGGCGCGCCCGGCGGATCAGGGTCGGGCGGGTGGAGATGATGCCGTCCGGGTGGCACAGGGCGTTGAGGGAGTCCACCGCGATCTCCCGCGACGAAAGGCCGTCCACAAGGTCGATGTGCACCACGGCCAGTTTTCCGGCATCATGTATGCGGTGCACCAGACCGTCTACGGTGAGCAGGGTGCTCGCCAGCAGAAAAACGGCGCTGCAGGGCGAAGCCAGCGCAGCAGTCAGGGCTTCGTCCGTTTTTACAGCGGCGATCACCGGTTCGTCCAGCAGGGTTTCAGCAAGAGGATGCATTGGGTAAGACTCCTTTCGAGTCAGATTTACAGAGATAGGGAGCAATCAGAAGATACGGCCCTTTCAGAAAACTCTAAAAGGGCCGCACCATGCGCAAACCAAGTTTATAAAAAATTGAGGGGTTTGTAAAGAGGATTAAAGAGGCATTATTTATGTGCCTGCACGGCTGCATTATTTTTCTTCAGCAGTACAGCGCATGCTATGGTAACTACAAAGCCGATCGCGATCAGTGCGTAGACCAGAGCAGTGCCAGCGTACTGTGTTCCGGGGGTGTGCACGCGAATCTCGCAGATGCCCCACTCGCTGACAGCTGCAAGAACGCCGCAGAAGATGCCGCCAAGGTAGGGATTGCCTGTGTGCTGGTACAGGAGACGACAAATCAGGATCGCAACAAAGATGAAGCCGGGCAGCGCATACACTGCAGTTGCGGCAGAAGCCAGACCGCCGAACATCGGGTTCGAGCCGGTAGCCTTGAAGATGCCGTAAACGTAGCAGAGGACGAACAGAGTGGGAACCGATGCGATAAAGCTGATCAGAAGGTTAGAAAGCAGCTTGTTTTTGCCGAGCGCCGTGCTAAAGTTAAAACTGTTGACGCTGATGGACATGACAATGTAGTACACGAGATACATGGGTACAACAAGGAGCATACCCGGGATGCGGTTGGCTCCAAACTTCATAAAGCCCCAGTAAACGATCAGGAAGTTCACATCCACAAAATAGTCGACGGCAAAAACCATCAGGATCAGGGCAAAGACTGCAAGCAGGGCCGCGCCGATGGATTTGAGGAGTGCATGCCCGGAAATAGCGATGCCGGTATTCCGGAAGGAGAAACCGTGTTTTTTGCCGTAGGCCATGTACCACACCGTGCACAGAACAAGAGTCAGTGCGCCGCACAGCAGAGAGATCAGGCCGTGGTACGCAGGGTTGGCCGAGTGGAAAAGTGCATCACGGTAAGATGCCAGTCCCTGCTTGTTCAGGAATCGAATCATGAGGATGGACAGGACGGCACTGATGATCTGGATGCCCCAGAACCATGCAACTGCGTTCTTATCGCCAACTGGGCGAAGGTCCTGCTCGCCATTGTCGGCACACTGGAATGTCTTGACGGAGTTGACCAGCCAAACCATCAGAGACCCGGCAAACAGCAGCAGACCGGACAGGGCGATGATCTTGAAGATGTTCCAGATGGTATAGGTGTAGCTGCTGGCGCTCAGAGCAGTGCCAGTGGGCATAACACGGTTAAAGAAGGTCAACACACGGTTCATGACCAGCGGGGACCACCAACCAGCCATATGCGTCTCGTTAGAAACAAAGATCTGGCGGCTTCCGGTCTTTTCGCCGTAATCCTGCTCATAAACGGTCTCTGCCACGCGCTGTTCACTGGTGGTTGCGGGGTCGATACCGAAATACAGGAAGGACTGTGCACTGTTGTTGATCACATATTCTGCCGGGCTGGAAAGGTTGGCTGCATACTTGTTGGCGTCGTTGGAATAGGTACCGTTATCATTAGCTTTTTCCGAGAAGAAGAACTCGTCGTTCTTGTCTGCGAGAACTGCGACATCTCGGGCACCGTAAACATCGGTGTAGCCCTCGCTGTTACGCACGATGGGATCGCTGTGGATCAGGAAAATGGCCTTGACAACATTCAGACTGTCATTATCGCACTGCAGTGCTTCGCCAGCTGCCTTGCCACCGCGGGAGTAGCCCAGCAGCGAAACTCGGTCGGTATCAACGTAGGGCAGAGTCACGCCGTAGCGTACCGCATCATAAAGGCCGCGGCCCTGGGTGAGCCATTCGGAGTCCGGCAGAGGTTCGCTTTCGCCCATGCCGTACATATCCACGCCGATCGCAACATAGCCGCGGCGGGCGAGCTCAATGCAGTAGTGCTGCATTTCTTCTTTGTTGTTGTTTCCGCCATGCTGTACAAAAATAGCGGGCGCAGGCGTTTCAGCGGTGGCGTTTTCCGGAATATAAACATCCATCGCAAGGGTATGACCGGATTCGGATTCAATGGTAACGTTCCGGATGGTCGTTTTGCCGGAGTTCGTCTGTAAAATGAAAGAACCGGCAATGCCTACGATGATGAGCGCGATGCTGACGATGAGACTGATCAGCGGCCTTGAAAGTTTTTTCTCGTTCATATGGGGGACCTCCTTTTTGAATCTGATTTTTCCGTAATAAAAATGGGGACACACTGCATCTGGACGATACAGTGCATCCCCATCTCACTTCTCTTGGGATGCTTCTAGTATAGCGTTTTGTAACAAAATGTCAATAGAAAATAAACAATTAAAAAATATTTTGTGCGCGAACCATAAAGCTGGGCGAAAACTATCAATGCTCTGCCCAGTCGCAGCTTCGGCCAACAGCCTTGTGCCAGCCGGAGAGCAGACGGGTGCGCTCGGCCTCGTCCATCTGCGGGGCAAAGGTCATATTGCAATGCCACAGGCTGCGGATCTCGTCCCGGTCCTTCCATACGCCGGTGGCAAGGCCCGCCAGATAGGCAGCGCCCAGAGCGGTCGTCTCCCGGATGGCCGGGCGCAGCACGGTCTTGTTCAGGATGTCGGCCTGGAACTGCATCAGGAACTGGTCGCGGGATGCACCGCCGTCCACCTTCAGCGAGGTGATGGGCACGCCGGTGTCCTTTTCCATAGCAGCCACGAGGTCTGCGCTCTGGTAGGCAATGGACTCCTCTGCCGCGCGGATGATATGGTTCTGGGTGGTGCCGCGGGTGATGCCCACAATGGCACCGCGGGCGTACATATCCCAATAGGGCGCACCGAGACCGGTGAAGGCGGGCACGATGTAGATGCCGCCGTTGTCCGGCACCTTCTGGGCATAGTATTCGGCATCACGGCTCTCCTGGATCATCCGCAGGCCATCGCGCACCCACTGGATGACGGCACCGCCCACAAAGACGCTGCCCTCCAGCGCATACTCCACCTTACCGTTCAGGCTGATGGCGATGGTAGAGATCAGGCCGTTCCGGCTGCGGCAGATGGTGTCGCCGGTGTTCATCAGCAAAAAGCAGCCGGTGCCGTAGGTGTTCTTGGCCTCGCCCTTGCGAAAGCAGCTCTGTCCGAACAGCGCAGCCTGCTGGTCACCGGCAATGCCGGCCACCGGGATCTGCACACCGCACAGATCGGTGGTGCCGTAGACCTCGCTGGAATCCGTCACGCGGGGCAGGATGCAGCGCGGGATATCCAGCGCTTTGAGCAGGGTGTCGTCCCAGTCCAGCGTGCGGATGTTATACAGCATGGTGCGGCTGGCGTTGGTGCGGTCGGTGACATGCACTCTGCCGCCGGTCAGCTTCCAGACCAGCCATGTGTCCACAGTGCCGAACAGGATCTCCCCTGCCTCGGCCCGCTCCCGCGCACCGGGCACATTGTCCAGGATCCACTTGATCTTCGTTGCGGAGAAATAGGCATCGGGCATCAGGCCGGTGTTCTCCCGGATGTAGTCTGCCATGCCGGGCTGCTGCAGCAGTTCATCCACCAGCGGTGCCGTGCGGCGGCACTGCCAGACGATGGCGTTATAGATGGGGCGGCCGGTGGCCTTTTCCCACAGGATGGTGGTCTCCCGCTGGTTGGTGATGCCAATGGCGGCGATATCGTGGGCATCGACACCGCTCTGGGCCACCACCTCGTTCATGACTCCATACTGGGTGGACCAGATCTCCATGGGGTTGTGCTCCACCCAGCCCTGCTGCGGATAGATCTGCTCAAACTCGCGCTGCTGCACCGCAATGATATTCTGCTCATTGTCGAACAGGATGGCACGGCTGCTGGTGGTTCCCTGATCCAGCGCCAGAACATATTTTGTACTCATGCTTTTGCTCCCTCCGTATCGTTTCAGGAGTGTGTATCACAGATTTCGCGTCGCCACAACGTCCACGCCGGTGCCGCACACATCTGCCAGCACCACCTGCCCGGTGCGGACGGGGGCGTGCAGAGTGACGCGGTCCAGCGCAGCCATGACCTCGGTCATCTTCTCTTTGGGTACGGCCTGCGCAGTCTTTACCGGGCAGCGCGGGTACAGCCCGCCCTCCGCCCGCACCGTGCTGGTGATGATGCGGGTGGGATGGGTCAGCTCTTCCCTGCCGTAGGCGGCACCGTTGGGGCAGGCGTTTCCAGTTACATTATAATCATTTTCCGGGTCTACCTGCAAGTGGCAGCCGCAGGGACAGCAGATGCAAATGACTTCTTTGATGCTGCTCATTCTGCAATAACCTCCTCTACCGCAACGGTCAGCGGGCCGTCTGCTTTTTCCAGCAGGACTTTGGGCAGTGCGATGTGCTCCATCTCGCCGGGAGCCATGCGCTGGCGCTTGAACCGGGCCAGCTGCCTGCCGCCGCAGGTCACGGTGATCTGGCTGGGACCGTAGTTCTGCCGCACACGGAAGGAGATGTTCACGCTCCTGTCCACATCAGCGGGGCGCACCCGCTGCGGCACGGTGTAGCCCACGCCATTGCCCGGGATAAGATCGAGTGCGGCGGCATCGGAGGCTTCGCCCTTCAAAACATAGGCCGCCGCAGAAGCACCGGCAAGGTCGCTTTCGCCCGAAACGAAGTCCACCAGATCATGCACGTGCACCACGTTGCCGCAGGCGAACACGCCGGGGATGCCGGTCTCCATATTCTCGTAGACCACAGCGCCCTTGGTGTGAGGGTCCATGGGGATGCCCGCCTGCCGGGTCAGCTCATTTTCCGGGATCAGGCCGACGCTGAGCAGGATGGTGTCCACATCAAATTCCATCTCGGTGCCCGGGATGGGGCGGCGGTTTTCGTCCACCTTGGCAACGGTGGCCTTTTCCACGCGGGCCTTGCCCTGAATATCCACGATGGTATGGGACAGATACAGGGGGATGTCGAAGTCCTGCAGGCACTGCACGATGTTGCGGGTCAGGCCGCCGGAATACGGCATGACCTCCACGCAGGCCAGTACTTTGGCACCTTCCAGCGTCATGCGGCGGGCCATGATCAGGCCGATGTCGCCGCTGCCGAGGATGAGCACCCGCTTGCCTACCAGATAGCCCTCCATGTTGACATAGCGCTGGGCGGCACCGGCGGTGT
>ENA-OUOU01001507-OUOU01001507.1-human-gut-metagenome-genome-assembly--contig:-NODE-1507-length-12065-cov-7.683430_pt1 | contig 12065 bp, 6 predicted proteins | sample MGYA00237936_ERZ548765 | MGnify/ENA primary metagenome ERZ548765 (study PRJEB26490, sample SAMN05356889) | human gut metagenome | biome: terrestrial biome; feature: human-associated habitat; material...
GAAACCTATGCGGAGGTGCTGGAACAATGCAGAAATATGTGATTGCCCTCTACATACGCCTCTCCATTGAGGACTACAAGTACGACAGTCTGAGTATTGAAAATCAGAGCCTTGTCCTCCATGAGTACGCAGCTTCCATGCCGGAAGCTCTGAACGCGGAGATCATGGAGTTCATCGACAACGGATATAGCGGTACAAATTTTGAGCGTCCGCAGGTGCAGAAGCTCATTGAGCTGGTGCGGGCCAATCAGATCGACTGCATCATTGTCAAGGATTTTTCCCGTTTCGGGCGCAACAGCATTGAAACTGGATACTTCATCGAGCGTGTGTTCCCACTGTTCCATACCCGCTTCATTTCCATCAGCGACAATTTTGACAGCAGCAAATTCAAGGGCGACACCGGCGGCATGGACGTGGCGTTCAAGTACCTCATCAGCGAGTATTACAGCCGCGATATGTCCATTAAAACCAAGAGCGCAAAGTACGCCAAGATGCAGCGCGGCGAGTATCAGAGCAAAATCTGTCCCTACGGCTACCGCAAAAGCGCCGATGGCAGAATGGAGCCTGACCCGGAGGCCGCTGCCGTTGTGCAGCTTATCTTCCAGCTTGCCGCCGAGGGGATCAACGCCACCGCTATCACGCGGGAGCTGTTCCGCAGGAACATCCCCACGCCCGGCCAGTATAAAGCGGCACGAGGCAACCATACCAACGATATTTCCCGCTGTCACGGGATTTGGAGTACATCCACCATTCTCCGCATTTTGGAGGACGAACGCTACACCGGCGTGTATGTAATCGGCAAGCGGGCGGTTCTCGAAGTAGGCGGCAACAGAAGCCGCCTGAAGGACAGAGAATCGTGGTACATCATCCCCGACCATCACCCGGCCATCATAGAGAAAGCCGTGTTTGATACCGTGCAGGCCAGCCAGCTCCGCTTTTCCCAGCCCAACAAAAAGATGCGGGACTACCCGCTGAAGGGTAAAGCCTTCTGTGGCTGCTGCGGTCATGCGCTGTCCCGCACCATGCAGAAAACCTCATATTATCACTGCCGCCATTCCGAGGCGGACGTAGAAAGCCGCTGCCACAAGATGCGTCTGAACGCCGCAGAGCTGGAGCAGGCGGTATTCCTGACGCTGAAAAAGCAGTTGGAAGCCGCCGCACCGCTTGCCCCTAACGGTACGCTCCGGGTGGATGCTTCCGTACCGGAACGCGCCGAATATGAGCAGCAGATCGAGACGCTTCAAGACGGCAAGCGCACTTTGTATGAACGCTATCTTATGGGTGAGATCGACCTGAACACCTACAAGGCAGAAAAGGCCGCGTGTGACGAGCTGCTACTGAAAACAAAAAACGCCTATGCCGCAGTATTGGCACAGGCGAAGAAAAAGCAGGACGAACAGGCACGGCAGGACAGCCGCAAGAAAGCGTCCAAGGCGATTTTCGATGCGGACACGCTGACCACCGAGCTGGCCGAGCTGCTAATCGACCGGGTGCTGGTGTACCCTGATAAGCGCATTGAGATCGCATACAAAATCCAAGACATTTTCGATTGAGGAGGCAGACATGAAAATCGCTTTCTATTGCAGAGTGGACGGACAGGGCTTCGGCTTTGTCCTACCCGAAGAAGCTGACAAGCTCCGCGAGTTTTTCGCCGAGCATCAGGATAAGCCTGCGCTTGAAAATCCATCAGGCGTAAGCTAAAAATTTTTGTCGTGTGCTTGACATACGGGTGACGAAGATCATGGAAACGGATCTTCCGCATACCGTTCTTTTGCAGGATCAGTGGGAAATGCTGTGTGATATATCCGGGCTTCACAAGCTCACCGATTTCATTGACATAGATATAATCAGCAAACTTCCTGCAATAAGATTTTCCGCACAGCTTTCGGTTCAGCTCCTGTTCTGCTTTCAGGCGATGCAGCAATTCCTCAAATGGCGGCACAAGCGGCAGGCTGCGATAGCTGGCCTTTGTCTTTGTCCTGTCCTTTTGAATGATCTTGCTCTTGCCGTCTATGGTCGCCTGCGTAACGGTGTGCCGAATCGTAATGGTCTTTTTCTTGAAGTCGATGGCGTCCCATTTCAGACCTACCGCCTCGCTTCGGCGCAAACCGTAAAATGCACCGAGGATCACGCCAAGTTCAATGGGATCACCACGGACAACTTCAAAAAGATGGTTCAGCTCATCCTCCTCATAGAAGCTGCCAACGAACTTTTCCTTCTTGGGTCGTTCAATCCGGTCTGCCGGATTCGAGTCAATCAGGCCGAGTTTGAAAGCGTGCTGCAAGGCTTTACGAATATTGGCGTGACGGTGTATGACCGTATTGGCAGAAACACCTCGCACCGTCAATTCGTAGGTGTAGTAGTCCTGTATGTGCTTGGGTGTAACATCCTGCAATGCAAGACCGGGGTGGTGTTCCTCAAAGTACGGGATGATTTTGCTTTTGATTCCCATGGAATACGCGCCATAGGTGGTTTCCTCCACATTCTTTTTTGTCATTTTCAGCCAGTCGAGCAGGAACGCAGTAAAAAGAATCGTGCCAACGGGGGCTTTACCCGTACTGCGTTTGATTGCTCTTGCTTCCAGCTCCGCTTCCTTGGCGGCACGAGCCTCGGAAAGCATCTTTTCGGCACGCTTTTTGTTTCCCTTTACTGTCAGACCCGTAGACTTGGACGGCGTGTGCCGTTTGCCGTATTCGTCCACATAGTTCAGTACCATATGATAGTACCCGTTTTTCTCTCGCAGATGTCCTGCTACCATAATAAAACCTCCTTTGAATGGTACAGCGTAGATCCATCTGCCATTGACATTCATATTGTAGCAGAAAGAACTTCATAGGCCGAATGTGCAAACGAGGTTTCACGCACTGGATTTATCTACAAGCTCCAAGTATTTCAGAATGTTCAGCTTCGGAATACAATAGTGACGGCCAATGACAAAGCTCCTGATCTCACCGGAGCGCAAGAGTTTATAGGCAGTTTTATCGCAGATGCCGCCGAGCATTTCACACATTTGCTCAACATTGACTACATCGGGATAGTCGGTAAATAACAGTTTGTAGGCTGTCTGTGGTTCCATAGGCCACCTCCTTACCGCTTTTTCGGCACAAGTTCATAGTCATACCCTTTCCGCTGATTACAGTAGGTGCAGGTGTCTTTTGCCGTTTGGTGCGGGTCGATCCTGCGCAAATAATAAGCACCCGTGCCGTAGAAATTATCGGCGCAGGTGCTGCAAAGGCAGAGGATCAGTTTTTTCGGGACGCTTTCGATCAGGCCGGTGCTGACCGCCAGCGCATGATTGATGCCGCAAATGTGCTTTTCGGACAGATGCCCGATGAAGTTGCCCAAGCGGCGCTTATCGACGGTGCGCAGTTGTTCCAGCAGGACGATAGAGGGCAGTTCCAAGCCGTCCTCGGCATCGTCGATGTAGTAGTGCGTGGGAAGTTTGGCTTTCACGCCGGTTTTGCTCGTGATGGAAGCGATAATGACTGTGGGGCTGTGTTTGTTTCCGACATTGTTCTGGATGATTACGACAGGGCGGTAGCCCTCCTGCTCAGAGCCGATGCCCCGGCCCAGATTGGCGTAATACATATCGCCGCGCAAATATGTGTGGTTCATTCTGTGATGACCTCCTTTGTGTATTTAGGCGTTTCCGCCTATGTAGAGGTCAAGCGGCAAAACAGAATTAAGGTCGGTGAGAGATTAAACACTCTCCGTTTCATCTGACCCGTCCCGTCGCTTGACCGTGGTATTTTGAAGAAAATCTATTTGTCCTCGACACCCCGATTTTCTATTGGGAAGTCATCAAGCGGCCGATGGCTGTCGGCTCCACGGGGATTTCACCCTCACGAGGTTCTCTCGCAACCGCCCCCATTGCCTGCGACGGCTTCACGGTCGAAATGCCGCTTATCACGCTCGGACTGTGGCTGGACGGGAGTATCGTTAGCCCTATTGCCGGTCGTCGCCGGGGCGGGAGCCACCCGCCCGTGATAGCCGACTGTTTATCGCTCCCTGCAATGCAGATCGTGGCGCAGCCGCTAATGTGGCTCATGCTTTCACAATGGCAATAGGAATGTGCTTGATGAATGGGTATTCGGTTGTCAAAGATCATCCCTGTCTGCCGAAAAGGAAAACAGGCAGAGAGTTTTCGTACCTCTCCACCTGTTTCCTCACTTAAAGGCTATTTGTGTAGTCCAAGCTCAAAAATTTTTGAAAAACTTTTTGAGCTTTTCCACGGCGATGTCTACGCTGAATTTTACTGCCCGCTTGGTGCATCCCTCTATTCCTGCGATCTACTCATAGGTCAGACCTTGAAAGTAGTAGAGGATCAGTCTCCGCTTTTGTATTTCGGGAAGTTCTGAAATCGCCCTATGTAACTTCGCATATTCCATGCTCTGCAAAGTGCTTTCTTCAACCGTCGCCGGACGATGCACGGCCCGGTCATACAACGATGCCTCCGTGAGCTCCGATTGCTCATAGTGACGATCCACCTCGTTCAGATAGGAAAGGTCGTCCAACTCAAAGGAATCAAGCAACTCAAACACGGCAGCGCTGATCTCAAAATGATGTCGATTGCCTTGTCCGTCCGAAAAGGTCAGCCAGTGGCGGCCGTCCTCGGTTGTGCCGATGGTATAGGGATTGTATTTGTCCTTCCTTCGTTTCGGATGGTTTCCATCCATGATATCTTCCTCCGTTTCGATTTGAATTTTGAAAATCCAAATCGTGCGGAGGACTGCGGCAGCCTACGCTGCAGACCGAAAAGCGCAGACATAGGAAAATGCATCTGCAGAAAGCGAAGGCCTGCAAAACAAGTGAGTATAATCTATATGGGGTGGCTGTTTTTACTACATATTTCATTGCTCGGAGAGCACTTTTTGAGGAACTCACCATTCGCAACGCAGGCTATAGAATGAAATAAAATTTGCTGCTTTTTACAGGGAAGGCGGTTCGTAAACAAATAAACACAAAAAATCCCTCCAATCTAAAAAACTCAGATTGGAGGGATATACGCGCAGTGAATCAGCCCGCCAACATTCGTTTTTTTATTTGGCGGGATATATGATTTCGTATTTGTTGCATCGCTTATTTGCCGATACTTGTACAGTTGACATGAATGGCGCTGCTATAACAATTACTTACTATAATGAAGCTCCATTAACAAAAGTCAAGCCCAAAAACAAAAAACATGCGAACATCATAGCGGAGAGAAGGAGATCATTTTTCATGGTCATCTTTTGGAATTATATTTTCTAATAAATTCTATCAAAAATATAAAAACAGTATTGACAGAGGAAAACGGGTTTGTCATAATTACACCAATACGTTTCATTTTTTTACAGAAACGTACAAAATTTTACTTTGTGGGGGTAAAGAAATATGAAAGAAGGCGTAAAGAAGAGCATATCCCTCATCTTGGTGCTGACGCTGCTGGTGCAGCTGCTGCCAATGGTGGCATTCGGTGTCGGCGACGAAACAAACGATCTGGACATCAGTACAGACAGCGAAACGGTGTCCATGAAAGACGACGATGCGGAGATCGTCGGCGAGGAGGACGCGCTGCGCGAGGAGTCCGTCAAGCATTTCCGGCTGCGGGACGGGGCCTACATGCTGGTGGAGTACGAGACGGCAGTGCACTACCAGACGGCGGACGGGTCCTGGGAGGAGATCGACAACACGCTGCAGAAAACCGGTCAGCAGTATGTTGCCCAGGCGGGAGACATGACGCGGAAATTTGCCGCGTCGCTCGACAGCGGCTTCCTGTTCGAGACGGCGTATCAGGGGCAGAGCGTGTCGATGTCGCTGGCGCGGCGCAGCAGCCGCGACGTTGTGGCGGTCGCGCCGGACGTTCCGGCAGCGGAGGAAACGGCAGCCCCCGAAGAAACAGCGGCGCCGGAGACTGCCGACCAGCCGCAGGAGGCGGAGCAGACGGAGGCAGACCTTCAGCGAGCACCCGCGGAAGCCGCGGCGGAGACGGATGCGCCGCAGCAGGAGACGGCAGAGGAGCTGCCGCTGCTGGACGACGCGGCGTATACGCTGGTCACGTCCACGGCGGCGGCCAGGATGGAAAACCCGGGGGCCAAAATGCGCACCTTCAGCAAGCTGGCGGAGAAAGACAAGATCCAGCCGCAGAAAATCCGCTCCAGCGTTGCGTTCGACAACGTGATGGACGGCGTCAGCCTGCTGTACCAGAACTATGGATATAACGTAAAAGAGAGCATCATCATCGAGAAGCCGCAGGAACAGTATGCCTACTCGTTTGTGCTGAACCTGCAGGGCCTGACGCCGACGCTTGAGGCCGACGGCTCCGTGTTGCTGCGCGGTGCCGACGGCGAGCCGGTCTACGAGATCCCGGCGCCGTATCTGGCGGATGCCGACGGCGCAACGTCACTGGAGGACGCCGCCTACAAGCTCGAGCGCGTCTCGGGCGGTTATCTGCTGACCGTGGAGGCGGACCCGGAGTGGATGAACGCGCCGGAGCGTGCCTACCCCGTGACGCTCGACCCGACGATCCTGCTGCACAACAAGGGCAACGTTCTGACGACGTTCATCCGGTCGGCATGGCCGGGGTCTGTTGCCCCGAATTCTGCAGATCAATTTGTCGGGTATAGGGCAAACGAAGGATATGATGCCTGTAATGTTTATGTTCAGTTTGCAAACCTGCCGGAGATTCCGCAAAATTGTGTTCCAATTAGCGCGCAATTGGCAATGTATAACGCCGGCTTTTTCACATCCGATGGTGTAGGCTGTGCGGCTCCGGATGGATCATTGACGGTGGAAGCGCATGAATGGCCCGCTGCGGTCAGCGATGTTTCCGGTCTGACTTGGTATCTGGTCCATTTTGGCTCTACACCTGTTAACGAAGAAACCATTGACTACCAAAAATTAAGTAAGGAAACTCTTGGGGAATACGTCACATGGGACATCACGCGCACGGTCATGCAGTGGTACCAGAAGCAGAACGAAGGCGACACGAGCGGCGGGCGCGGCGTACTCCTCGAGGGAATTGACGGTCATGAGAATTATCGCGTAGCGAACCTGATCGGCAGCGGATACCACGACCACAGCCCGTATTTTGCGGTGTACTACCGCAATCCGGTCGGTCTGGAGAGCTACTATACCTATCAGGAGGCATCGGCGGGAAAAGCGGGTGACCTCTCCATCCACAACTTCACGAACCAGTTCACGCTCGACCGTGCGGATGTCTCCCTCTCGCTGGAGCCGGCATCCTATGCGCTGCGCCACATCTATAATAGCGCCACCTCCGGCATCGAATTTTCCAATAACGAGGCGGGCGGTATTCACACCTGTGACTACACGTCCATGCAAGTCGGTGTCGGCTGGAAGCTCTCTGCGCAGCAGACGGTGGTGGAGTGCAAGGTCGGCGACGAGACGTATCTGGTCTACAACGACGAGGACGGTACCGAGCATTACTTCAGAAAGACGGCAACCAACACGTATGAGGACGAGGACGGCCTCAGCCTGAAGATCGTCAAGTCCACCAGCGGCGGCAATACGATCTATACCATGACGGATATGGACAAGTACCACACGTGGGTGTTCCACAACGGCTACCTGATCTCCGTCACGGACAACAACAGCAACACAATCTATTTCGCCTACAACGCAGCGTACAGCAGCGGCGGCAGCGCGTGGAAGCCGGTCAAGGGTTCTGCCAGCAACCGGCTCGTGCAGATCGTCATGGACATCAACAGCGGCAACAATGAAAAGTCAAGAACGCTCCAGACGGTCGCAAACCTGACCTACAGCGGCGACCGGCTCTCCAGCGTGACGGACTACGCCGGTCGCAGCACGAACTACAGCTACGACTCCGGCGGTCACCTGACGCAGGTGACCTATGCGGACGGCACGTCCGTGTCCTACGCGTATAACGGCAGCGGCGGCCGTCTGTCGACGCTGTATGATGCCGAGAGCCAGTACGGACTGGACATTACCTACACCTACAATCTCGGCGTCGTGTCCACGTTCCGCGTGCAGGAATTTGCCAACACCTCGGGGGCAAAGCAGACCGGCAGCGCCTTCCATGCCTACCGTAACGGCATCCACCAGACGTCGTACCGCTTCTACGGGCCGGACCATACCCGGGACACGGCCGACGACACGGTCATGACCTGCGTGCTCGACCATTTCGGCAAGACGATCTGCACCTATGACAGCAACACGGACTACTCAGAGATCATCGGCGCCAGCGCCGCCAACTATACGGACAACAGCGGCACCAGCAAAACGAACAACCGCCTGACCGGCGCGGCGGCCATGGGCATATCGTCGTTCAACATGCTGTCCAACTCCGGATTGGAGACCTGCACAGGCAACGCTGCGGACAACTGGGCGCAGCTTTCATTCAGCACGGCTGCCTCGGCGGGTACACAGTCCGGAAACAAGGCGCGCCTTGGCAAAGCCTCAATTAAAACCACGGCGCGCGGCAGCGGCATGTATCAGGAAGCCACCCTGCAGGCAGGCACAACGTACACCTTCTCAGGCTATGTGAACACATGCGACATGACCGCGTTTGATTCCAACGGCAGCGTGTATCTTGCGGCACTCACGGCCGACCAGATCGCGGATCTGTCGCAGGCGTGTGCCTCGCCGTGGAAAAGCGAACAGGTGAACTACAAAACGGATGCCTCGATCAACCGCGGCTGGGAGAAGATCAGCGTGACGTTCATGCCGGAGACGTCGGGCACATACTACATGGCGTTCCTGCAGGATCGAGCGGACGGCACGGCCTATTGCGACGACCTGCTGCTGGAAGAGAGCGAGGCCGCCTCCGAGATCAACCTGGTGCAAAATGGCAGATTTGCGTGGCTCGTCAACGGGAAACCGGAAGGCTGGGTCCCAAACAGCTACACGATCAGCGATGAGCACCCGTTCGGCCAGTCGCTGAGCAAATCCATGCGTGTCAGCAACACGATGAACGGCTACGCGCGCACGCACCAGGTCATCCCGCTCAATCTCCTGGCAGATGAGGCGACGTTCCTGCTCTCCGGCTGGGGCAAGGCAAACTCCGTCGGCGGCACGGCCCGCAAGCATGAGGACGGCGACGAGCGGTATTTTGGCCTTGTCGCGGAGATTGCCTACACCGACGGAACGACCGAAAACCAGTACGTGAGCTTCAACGGGGACTACGCGGACTGGCAGTTTGCATCGGGCGTCATCGTGCCGGGCAAGCGCGACAAGTGGGTCCAAGAGATCACGGTGCGCTGCGCCTATGACTACAACGCCAACGACGCGTACTTCACGAACATCAGCCTCGTGCTCGAACCGGCGGAGACCTACAGCTACGACAGCAAGGGCAACCCCATCGCGGCAACGGACGGCAGCGCCAAGACGGCCAGCGAGTTCTTCGCCGACTCCCAGCGCCTCAAGAGCTACACCACGCCCGGCGGCGCAAAGCACACGCTGGGGTACGACGCAAGCAACAACCTGCAGGAGGATACGCTGGCCGGGCTGACGAACTACACCTACCACAACACCTCCGGCAGCCCCACGACGAGCATGACGCGCAAGGGTTACAGCGGAGATTACCTCAAGTCCCAAAATGTCTACGACAGTACCGGCCGTTTCCGCACGGCATCCGAGGATGCTAACGGTGTCACGACGCAGTATGGCTACGATGCCGGCACCGCGCACCTGCTTTCGACGACGGCGGCCAACGGTACGCGGCAGGACTACCACTACTACAACAACTCCGACCGTGTGGATTTCACGTACATCGACGGCAAAGCCTCCATGGAGTACGTCTACACGCAAGGGCAGATCTCGGATCTCATCCGCAAGGCGTACCTAGGCACGACGGGCTTCTGGCAGCACTACCTGCTGGGCTACGACGCCTTCGGCAACATGACGCGCGTGCAGGTCTGCGCCTCAAGCGCGGAGCGAGAGGGGTATACCGCGCCCGTCACCCTCGCGTCGTATACATATGAGGGCAACGTCAATAACGGCCGGCTGGCCACGATGACCTACGGCAACGGCGACAGTGTCAGCTACACCTATGACGCGTTTGACAGGCAGCGCACCGCCGCGTATAATGACGGTACAACATACCACTACGACTACAGCGGCGACAACGACCTTGCGCGGCAGTACGTCACGGACGGCAGCGGCGCGGTCACGGAGCAGTACAGCTACCAGTATGACAGCCTCGGCCGGCTCATCCATTCGCGCCAGTCGACGGGCGGCGGCACACTCGTGCAGCTCACGCAGCACATGTACGACAACGCAAACCGGCTCACATCGCAGTCGTGGCAGTTCGGCGGCGACACGTTCCGGCAGAGCTATACCTACACCGGCCAGAATAGTGACGGCAAACAGGTCGATGGCACGATCAGCGCCATCACGACCACGATTCCGGACCGGAGCGCCATCACGTCCGAATACAAATACAATGACCTCCGCCAGCTGAAGTCCAAGAGCGTCACCGGGCCCGACCAGAACGGGACGCAGACCAAGGTCTATGACCGCACCTATACCTATGCGGTCATCGCGGAGGATGACGGCTGCAACCGGATGGGTACGCGTCTGGCGAGCACGGGCTACACGTTCGGCTCGAGCAGCCGCAGCTTCACGTATACCTATGACGATGCTGGCAACATCAAGTCGGTCATGGCGTCCGACAGCGCGGGCATGTTGTATGACTACGACGGACTTGGTCAGCTCGTCAAGGAAACGCCCATAGGGTTGACAATGTATGCTGTTACATACGCCTACGACACGGCGGGCAACATCCGGAGTATTACAAGGGGCGGCACAACGCTCAAGTCCTTTGGTTACACGAACCCCTCGTGGCCGGATCTGCTCACGAGCGTGACGGCAAACGGTACGACCAAGGATGTCCTGTATGAGGGGCAGTCGCAGACGAGCGACGTCCCGTCCTCCGGCAACCCGGTCACGTACTACAACGGACGTGACTACCATTTCGACTGGTCGAAAGGGCGTCAGCTCACGGAGGCCGTCGTGGGCGGCCAGACCGTGAAGTACGCCTATGACATGGCTGGTGTCCGCAGCAGCAAGCAGGTCGGTGATACGACCTATACCTACACGACGCTCTCCGGCAAGGTCATGCGGCAGCAGTGGGGCAATAAGTCCCTCGAGTTTGTCTACGACGACGGCAACCAGCCGTTCGCGATGATCTATAAGCATGGGTCGGAGGCGGAGCTGTACTATTACCTTGTCAATGCACAGGGTGACGTGGCGGCCATCCTCGACTCGTCCGGCACCATGGTCGCGTCCTACAACTACGGCGCGTGGGGCAGCTGCACGGTGTACAACAGCAGCGACGCGGCGATCGGCGACCTCAACCCCCTGCGCTACCGCAGCTATTATTACGACGCCGAGACCGGCTTCTACTACCTCCAGAGCCGCTATTATGACCCGGCCATCTGCCGGTTCATTAATGCGGATGGTCAGTTATCTATTACGGATTTCATTGATTCCAATCTGTTTGCGTACTGCGGGAATGACCCGGTGAACAGAACTGACCCGACTGGTGAAGCGTGGTGGCATTGGGCGCTTGGGGCATTAGTTGTAGCCGGTTGTGCAGTGGCAACAGTAGTAACTTGTGGGGGATTTGCGGCCGCTGCAACGGCGGTTGGTATGGTTGGTTGCGGTGCTGCAGCAGCAACTACAGCTTCAACAATTGCCGCGGGTACATTTATTGGCTCGGCAACAGCATATGGAATGTCTGCATTTGCGGCTGCTGCAAATTCGAATTCTGTAAAAGAATTCAATTCACGCGGCAATTGGGGAACTGTTGCTGCAACCGCTGGTGGGGCTGTTTTTGGCGGGGTAAGTGGCTATACAATTTCGAAAGCAAGACCACCTGTTGAGATTGGGAAAGGAATGCAGAATCCACAAGTGCGAGCTGCTGTTCAGAGGGGACAAGCGATGCACAAACAAATGAATTACGGCCCTGGGGTTGTGAAGGAAGTTACAATAGCTCCGGGGTGCAGGGTTGATGGAATAGACTTTTCCAATCATATTATCTATGAATTAAAGCCGAACAATCCTCCTGTCTCTTATACACATCTCCGAGCCCACGAGACGGACTC
>ENA-OUOU01001508-OUOU01001508.1-human-gut-metagenome-genome-assembly--contig:-NODE-1508-length-12057-cov-12.580570_pt1 | contig 12057 bp, 8 predicted proteins | sample MGYA00237936_ERZ548765 | MGnify/ENA primary metagenome ERZ548765 (study PRJEB26490, sample SAMN05356889) | human gut metagenome | biome: terrestrial biome; feature: human-associated habitat; material...
AACGGACTGCGTGGATACCGGCTCACCGCCGCGGCGAAAAAGCTGCTGCTGGAGCACAACCCGGAAAGGTTTTCTTTCTACCTGTCCGGAGCCTGTGCCACCAACCACATCAGGAGTGAGCCAGAGCAGAGGCTTCGACTCCACCGTGTCTCTCAGACATTGATCACCATGCGTAACGCCAACGTTAGTATCTTCCGCGATGAAAAGCTAGGCGTATTCCGTCCCGGTGAAACAGCGACTGGTAGCATCTGCACCCCTGCCTTCTACTCATCCCGTGAGATCAAGGAGATGGGGACAACCTTTGTTAAAATCCGTGGTGCCCGGTCCGTGGGCGTTTTGCTGACACCGCAGCATATCCACGTGGTTTACAACATGGGCAACGCGCTGATGAAATGGAGCTATAAAGCTGAGATGCGGACAAAGGCACTCATGCAGTCGGTGCTGTGCCGTGAACGAATGCCGCACCAGTACCACCCGGATGCGGTGCGGGGGCTTCTGCTGGGTGACAGCATGGAACTGGCCTATGAGCTGCTGACCAACCAGGGCGGCAAGAACTATTTCATTTTGGATGGCAGCTATGAGCGGTTCTGCTTCCTGACCAACGACCATCATGGAGAGGTGCTGCTGCGCCTGCTCTATGATGAAGAACTGGACAATGAGCTGCGTGAGCTGCTGCTCCTTGATCTGGAGCCCCGGCAGCCGGGTGAAACGGTGGAGAACGACGCCATGACGCCGGAGGGCGCACCGGTGCTGTTCGCCTATGATTGTGACCTGCCGCGGATCAGGCGGTTTGATACGGCGCTGCGGCTCCAAGACCGCTATGGCATCCTGATCTGCTTCGACCATCAGGCCGAAGTGCTGCGCCGCTACTGCGGAGACAGGGCTGTTGTGCAGTCCATTGATTTTGATGCGTTTGAAAGGAGGTTTTTGTCGTAGAGAAAAAGAAACTGCGAAGTCTGTTGTTTTCGCTCCCGCTTTTTCTGGCGGGACTGTTGTTTGGCGGCGGCTATCTGGCGCAATTCGTCCGGAACTATCAACAGTGGAAGGATGCAGGCGGAACGCCAGGCGACGGAAGCTCCCCGGCCGCGCCGGTGCTGTCCTTCTCCGCCTGCTGCGAAGCACTGTTCAGTAAGAGCGGGCTCATCGGCGTAGGGCTTTGCCTGTTGCTGCTGGGCCTGCTGATCGTCATGGTGATGCGCATGGGCTATTCCGATGTTGGGGAGTATGACGCGGAGCGCAACCTGACCTACTCCAACAAAGGCACCTACGGAACGGCTGGTTTCATGGAGAAAGCGGAGATGAAGGGCGTCCTTGATCTGGTGTCCGATATCCGCAAACACAGCGGCGTCATACTGGGCAAGCTGGACAATCAGGTGGTGTGTATTCCCGAGAACTCCCGGCTTAACGGCAATATCGCCGTGTTCGGCGCCAGCGGCTCTATGAAAACGCGAGCCTACTGCATCAATCGCATTTTGCAAAGCGCGTCCGAGGCTCACGATGGCCACAAGGAGTCCCTGATCATCACCGACCCGAAATCGGAGCTTTACGAAAAGACCAGCGAATATCTGCGCAGCAAGGGCTACGTGGTAAAGGTGTTCAACCTGATCCAGCCGGAGAACTCTGATTCATGGAACTGCCTGGCGGAGATTGAGGGTGATGAGCTGATGGCGCAGATCTTCTGCGACATTATCATCAGGAATACCGGCAGCGAAAAGGGCGACCATTTCTGGAACGCTGCCGAGATGAACCTGCTGAAAGCGTTGGTACTGTATGTGGCACTGGGCTATCCATCGGAGAGCCGGAATATCGGCGAGGTCTACAAGCTGTTGGTGCTGAACGCGGAGAAAGAACTGGACAACCTTTTTTCCATGCTGCCTGCCAGCCATCCTGCCAGAGCGCCCTATGCGCTGTTCAGCCAATCCTCAGATACGGTGCGCAGCGGCGTTATCATTGGGCTGGGCAGCCGCTTGCAGGTGTTTCAGAATCGGCCCATCTGCCAGATCACCAGCCATGATGAAATTGATATGGAGCTGCCGGGCAAGCAGCCCTGTGCCTATTTCTGCATCACATCCGATCAGGACAGTACCTTTGATTTTCTCACGTCCCTGTTTCTGTCCTTCGCGTTTATCAAGCTGATCCGTTACGCGGATAAAAACTGTGCCGACCGCAGGCTGCCAGTCCCCGTTCATGTGCTGGGCGAAGAGTTGACAGCCTGCGGCGTTATTCCAGACTTGAGCCGGAAGATCAGTGTGATCCGCTCGCGGGGCGTCAGCATGAGCTGCGTGTTTCAGAATCTGGCGGGCTTGCAGAACCGGTATCCCTACAACCAATGGCAGGAGATATTGGGCTGCTGCGACTATCAGCTTGCACTGGGTTGCACCGATGAGCTGACTGCCAAATTCCTCAGTGACCGCACCGGGGAGGTCAGCGTCCATGTCTCCAGCAAGGCCAAGCAGTTGGGTACATGGCGTATCAGCAACTACACGCCGGAGTTCCGCGAAACCAGCGGCGTGGGCAAGCGCAAGCTACTGACTATGGATGAGGTGCTGCGCCTGCCGGTAAACCGTGCGCTGGTTATCGCACGCGGCAACAAGGTGCTGCAGGTAGATAAGTACGACTATACCAATCACTACGAGGCAAAGAAACTGCGGGACTGCAAGGCCTCCGCCCATATCCCGGAATGGCGTAAAAGCCCTGTGTTTTCGCCCGCGCCGAAACAAGCAGAGCAGCCTATTAAGTCAAAGAAAGTGCCGAACAGGCGCAGTGAGTTTGTCAAAACCGATAAGGATTCCATCATGTCAACCAAAATGTGAGCTAAGGAGGAAAGTAATATGCCGAGAAAGAAAACAGAAGAACTTGCCGTGATGCCGGAAGCACCGGCACTTCCCGTCGTCCCCGAGGAAGCGGCAGAACAGCCGGTGACAGAAGAGTGTTTGCCGGAAACCGCAGCCAATCCTGTTGTGGAGGATACTGTACCTACAGAGAGTGTTCTCGCTGAGCCCGCGGAAGTGGTGACTGTGCCGGAGGATCCCCAGCCCTCTGAAAAGCCCAAGCGCACTGTCCGCAAACGAACCGCTGCAAAAAAGACGGTAGAGGTGGAGAAGCAGGCTACGCCGCCTACTGAGGATGCTGCCGCCTCTGCTGAACCTGCCCCTGCCGCTGTCCAACAGAGAGATATTTTGACATTGGATGCCCGGGGCGAAGCGGAAACGCAGGCGCAGATGGAGGACATTATCTGGCACGAGATCCACAATGCCTACCGAACCCGGCGCATGCTCTCCGGTATGCTGAGCGGCATTGAAAGAACGGAGGCGGGGAAAACCATTGCCATTGTGGACTACAAGGGATTCCGCATTGTGATCCCCTTGAAGGAGATGGTGCTGGACTTCCCGGCAGATATGTACGGTGCTGACTATAATGAGATGATCCTTCGACACCAGAAGATCCTCAATAAGATGCTGGGCGCAGAGGTGGATCTTATGGTCAAGGGCATCGACGCCAAAAGCCGAACCGTTGTTGCCAGTCGAAAGGACGCCATGCTGAAGAAGCAGCAGATCTACTATTTCGGTAAGGACAGTGACGGACAGTATCGTATCTATGACGGACGCGTGGTAGAAGCCCGTGTGATCGCTGTGGCGGAGCAGGTCGTCCGGGTCGAAGTGTTTGGCGTGGAGACATCCATCCTGGCTCGCGATCTTTCGTGGGACTGGATCGGCGATGCTCATGACCGCTATGCTGTGGGAGACAAGGCTCTGGTACGCGTGCTGGAGATTGACCGCACAGAGCCGGAGCGCATCAGAATTAAAGCCGACATCAAAAGCGTATCCGGCAACAGCAAGAATGACAATCTCCAGAAATGCCGTATTCAGGGCAAATATGCCGGGAAGGTCACCCATATCCATAAGGGCGTTGTGTATATCCGCCTTAGCAACGGTGCCAATGCCATAGCACATTCCTGCTATGATCGGCGCAGACCCGGACGAAAGGATGATGTCAGCTTTGCCGTTACCCATCTGGATGAGGAACACGGCGTTGCGCTGGGGATCATCACCCGAATTATCAAGCAGCATATTTAGGATGCGCGAAAAGCAGCTGGCCGCAAATGCGACCAGCTGTTTTTTTGTGAATTATTCAAGCATCATGAACGTATCAGTGTTGTGCCTGTGTTATCAGGCCGGTAGCTGACCGGTGTGCAGGTAACGGAGAAGCTGCTCTCTGTCCAAATGGCCGATGCCGAGATAGTCCAAATCGAAGGGATTATCCTCAAAGAAGCTGGTTTCGTGCATGGCACCGCCCAGCACGATCATGCTGTCAATGATCGGTGTCGGTACGCCGAACTTTTTGCCTAGGTCGTGGTAGATCTTGCAGCCCACGGGAATGTCCTCGGTGATGTAGCGGTGGTCGATGGAATTTGGCCCCGTATTGCCCTCGTCGCAGGGCTTGTCCAGCGGAAAGATCACATTATCCTCGCCCTCGGAGCCAAGGCCCATGTACTCCTGCGTCAATATGCTGCGGCGGGAGAAGAATGACTCATAGGCATAGTCCGGGATGCGGATGCCGATCGCGTCGGCAATGGCACATTCTTCCTGATAGAACTGATACTGCACTCGGCAGATGGAGGGGCACAGCCCGTGGGAGTACATGGAATAGCTGTCGGGGTCGTTGCCATAGATGGATGACCAGTTTTCCATGCTCGACACGCCCAGCACCGAAGCGGGAACGTGGATCACCGGGTTGACATTGGAAAAGCCAATGTCCAGCACCGTGTCTCCGGCCACAGGGCCATCCCCGTGGGTAACGGCATCCATGCAGGGCAGATATTTGGCGGACTCCAGAAAATCATCGATATCTGTCATGGGCTGCGTCGCGCCGCGAAGGGTAATGGCGCGATATTTCGCGCCTACATGGGGCATTGTAAAGCCGCCGATCTTCTCCAGCCGCGTTCCGTAGGGAGCGGAGCTCCAGCCGCCCACGATGACTTTCTTGGTACAGCCGGCCTCGCGCATGAAGCGGCGCAGCAGAAGCGTGGCGTAGTTATCAGTAAAGATATGTACGACCTGACCGTCCTCCAGCAGCGGCACCAGGGTGCGCAGGTAGTGTTCCTGGGCGTTGGCGGTAATGCCGATCACGATAAGCCCCGCGCCCTTTACCACCTCGGCCATATCCGTGCTGGCCAGATCCAGAAACGCACGGCCTGACCGCTCAAAGCCGTACAGGTTCCGCTGTACGCCATCCAGCAGGATGCCGGTCTTGTCCAGATTCGCCACGGCCTTGGGGGTGCGGGAATAGAGCCGCACTTCCCGTCCGGCCAGCTTCATATCTGCGGCGCAGGTCTTTCCGACCGCACCACCGCCTAAAACGGCAATGGGCAGATCCTTCAGGTACGACATATCATGCTTCATCAAATATTGCCCTCCTTCTGCTTTTTTGACTTTATCATTATGCACAATACCAGTTTACCATAGAGAACACGAGAATTGCAGTTAAAAAAGTGTAAAATATATGGCACACCAAAGGCCACGTCACTACATCGGCAGAGGATGGCAGCAGATTGGCACTGTTTTGCGATTTCGCCGTAAATCACCATGTGCTATACTTGGTACAGTCAAAATTGTAAAGACCGCCGGGTGGTAACTCGGCGGTCTTTCGCATACAGGAAGAGGGTGTTTTATATGTGGTAGGCAGAGCAGCGTTTCACGCCCGAGCGGCAAATGCAATCGCCGCAAAACCCAAACAACAGTACATAGTGTTGAAAAAGGCGAGGCTCCAGTCGTAAATATCTTCAAAGCACATTAAACAGTGCTGCGATATTTACGTAAAGGAGGGAACGCCCATGAGGAGAAAAAGAATGCGTTTAGTTTCACTTATTTTGAGTGCCGTGTGTCTGTTAGGCTGCGCAGTCCAGCCGGCACCGGTCTCGGATTCGTCTGAGTCCAACACCAAGGTCTCTGCCTATGCAGCAAGTCAGGCCGAGCAGAACGAAGAGGAGCGCACGGTGGCCGAATCTCTGCTGCCGCAAACAGAAGATGGAGGCGATACATCCGAGAGCAGCGTCGCTCCTGAGCGGGCGGGTGCGGAGAATACGGATAAAGCCGCGAAAAAACAGCCTGTACCCGCTGAAACGGCACCGCCCGCTGCACCGAAAGAGCCGGCAATACCCGCGCCTGCACCGGAGGATAAACCTGCTCCCACACCCACACCGGCACCTACACAGAAACCGGCAGAGAAACAGGGGGAGCAACCTGCGCCTAAGCCCGAACCTGCCCCTACGCCTAAGCCTGCCGCCGGCGGGAACATCTACTCTATTGCGGAGGCTATCCGGGCGGGTAACGAGTATGCAAGAGCGCAGTGCGGCGTGACCATTGACACCGGTCTGACTGCGGAGAACACCAGCTACTTCCCCAGCACGGCAGACAGCGTGGCGTGGCTGGCGGCCAACGGCGGGCAGGAGGCACTAAACCGCGCGGTACGGGGCAATGTGGACGCCACCTTCCAGTATTTGGCAGCCATGGACAGTGCGGATGCCGTCAGAGCCTATGCACGGTTCAACTGCACCGTGCGCTATAGCGCAGCATCGGACGAGTACATCGTGGTGGTGCTGTACGGATAAAATCGAATACCCAACAGAAGGCCGACAGCGTGAGCTGCCGGCTTTTGCGTTGGGAGAAAGGACATTATGAAGAAAACCATTCCCAAGCTGCTAACGCTGGTGTGCCTGCTGGCGGTGCTCATGGGGCTGTCCGCTGTGACAGCTCACGCCGAAACCATCTCCGGCACCATCTCGGGCGGCAGCAATTATCGCTACTATGAGGATAAATCCAATGTGCCCCAGTGGGGTCCATTCATCAGCACGAAGCTGAAATACTTTACAAGGAGTGATACCGGCAAGACGGTGCCTGCCTACTGCATGGAGCCTGCCGCAGCCTCCTCGGGGTCTGCCTTGGGCTACTCATCCGTGTCCTGGAGCGCTCTGAGCTGGAATCAGCGTTATGCGGTGACCTTGGCACTGGCCTACGGCCACGGCGGTAGCTATACATTTGATATGAATCCCGATTATGCGCAGTTGGCGACCCAAGCCATTATCTGGGAATTTGTCTGCGGCTACCGCAGTCCCACCTACCCCTATACACTGAATGACACCACCTGCCATCGGATGTTCCGCTATGTGGACGCGGGCGTAGGAAAAGCCTATGACACCATCATTGACCGCATGATGCAGCACGGTAAGCTCCCCAGCTTTGCGGTGCGGTACCGAAACCAGTTGAGCGAAAGCAATGCCATCGAGCTGGACTGGGACGGCAGCCGGTACACAGGAACGGTCACCGACACCAACGGCGTGCTGTCGCAGTATTCCTTTGGCTGCAACATCGGCGGCGTGACCATCCGCCAGGAAGGCAACACATTGACAGTGACCGCCACCAAGGAGGCCGCCGAAAAGCTGGACGGCTATGTCAGCAGCGACAAGGGCTATTCCTTGGATGTGGACGGCACGGAGGCTGTGCTGCTGGAGCCAAGCAACGGCAGCAACTTCCAGTCGTGTGCCGCACTGACTACCCTGCCCGATCCCGTGTGGGCGTATATCCAGTTCAAAGTCAACAAGGTGGGCAGCATTTCCGTTCGTAAGGTAGATGCCGCAGGCGAGGCTCTCGCCGGGGCGGAATTGCTGCTGGAAACCTCTGCGGACGGACAGTCATGGACGGAAGTCTGCAGTGTCACCATCGGTGCAGATGGACTTGCCCAGTGGGAAAGTCTCAAGACCGGCGTACAGTATCGCATTACCGAGGCGAAAACGCCCGTCGGATATACCCTGCTGCCTGAGCCGGTGGAGGTGGGCACGCTGACGGCGGATGCAGCGGACATCACCATCACCCTCTGCAACAATGCAGGATTTGAGCTGCCATTCACAGGCGGCACGGGATTCACAACATATTTCCTGCTTGCGGCACTCATGCTCTGCATGGGTGTTTATTTTCGCAAAAAATCTAATATCAGGAAGGAGAACAACTGAACATGAAAAAGAACCATCGCATAGTATCGCTGCTGCTGGCGGCACTTATGGCCATCGGCCTCATGACCACGGCATTTGCCGCAGAGCCTACCATCAACACCGGCAAGAGAGCGTCCCTGAACATCTACAAGTACGATATCACCACGGCCAGCGCGGACGGCGCGTGGGACGCAGAATCCTATGTCAGCACCGGCCTGCATGACGACGCCGTCATCGACAAGCTGGCAAAATATGCCGTGCAGGGCGTGGAATTCACCTATTTGAGAGTGGCGGATATCGCCATGAACAATGAGCTGGTGAATGGTCGGCGCCGGGTAGGTGTGCTGTACGGCTTTGACGGCGCGGACGCGGTGCTGCCCGCCATCGGCGTGACCGCCGCGGATGCCCACAAGAGCGAAAACGGAAAAAACTACTACACCAGCGATGTGCTGAATGGCAAGCTGGCCGCTGCGCTGGCTGCCAATGCCACCACGGTGAAAAATGCGCTGGAAGCTGCGGTCAAGAACGGCACGGCCATGACCGAGACGGACGCTGCCGGTCACACCTCTGCGGAAAACCTTGGGCAGGGTCTGTACCTCGTTGTCGAAACCAGGGTGCCGGAGAATGTCACCTCTACCTGCAACCCTTTCTTCGTGTCCTTGCCCATGACCACCGTGGACGGCGCAGGCTGGAACTATGATGTGACTGTCTATCCCAAGAATCAGATCGGCAACCCCACGCTGGACAAGACCGTGCGGGAGAGTAAAAACTCCACCGGCAAGAACACCGGCAGCCTGACTGACATCGGGGACGGTTACGCCCATACCGCCACCGCTTCTGTGGGTGATGTGGTGGACTACCAGATCATCAGCACTTTGCCCACTATTACCTCCAAGGCGACCAGCCTGAGTGAGTATACTTACGTCGATACCATGTCCAAAGGCATCCGTTACAATAAGCAGGATGTAGTCATCGAGTTCTTCAAGGACGCTGGCTGCACCGATAAGATCACCACTCGGGCGGAGGATTCCAGCAAATTCACCGTGACCTACGATGATACCGCCAACACCATGACCATCCGCATGACCGAGGCGGGTCTGAACGAGATCAACGAGTCTGAGAGCGTTTACACCGACAGCGTGAAGCGGGGCTATTCCGACTGCACCATGCGCATCACCTACGCCGCCACCTTGATCGCCGATGCTCAGATGGGTGATGCCGATAACCCCAATGAAGTCGAACTGACGTGGAAGCGTACCAACACGACCTACTTTGATACCCTCAAGGACTGCTGCCATGTGTACACCTACGGCATTGACATCCTCAAGCAGTTCTCTGACAACGGCGGCAAGGTGCGGAATGTGAAGTTCCGGCTGCACAACGACACCGATGATGTGTATGTCGTTGCCGACCTGAAGGATGGCGTGTACTACGCCAAGGGCTTCGCCGCCAAGAAAGCGGACGCTACCACCTTCGTTCCCAACGCACAGGGTCATGTAGTGGTGAAGGGGTTGGAGGATGGCACCTATTCCCTGACCGAGACTGCCACGGATAAGGGTTATATTCTACTCAAGGAAGCGGTCAAGATCGTCATCAAGACTTCGGAAAACGGCGCTTGTGAGCAGTGCGGCGCCAAGCTGCTGACCGCCACCGGTACCGTCAACGGTAAGGACATCAGCATGACGGACGGCAACGCCATCGTGCCGCTGACGGTCATCAACAACCCCGGTTTTGACCTCCCCAAAACCGGCGGCTACGGCACGTGGATGTTCACCATCGGCGGCGTGGCCCTGCTGGGCGTGGCGGCGTTTATCGTGATCCGCAGCCGCAAGCATAAGAACGAGCAGTGAAACGCTGGCTACTGACGGCGGCTTGCGGCGTTGCGGCGCTGGGCCTGATGCTTTACCCATTGGTGGGAGAACTTCTGAGTGAAAAGTATCATTCGGATGTGAAAACCGTCTACACCGCAGCCATAGAAGGCACCGACAAAACCGAACTGACTGCACAGCGGGAAGCCGCAGAGCAGTACAACGCCATGCTGTCCGGCGCGGCCATCACGGAGGGAGGGGCTTCGGCCCTTCCCTTGTCGTATACCCAGCAGCTCACGATGGGCGGTGTCATGTGCTATGTGGACATTCCTAAAATCGGCGTACATCTTCCGGTGGAGCATGGCATGAGCGCTGACACGCTGGAAAAATCCGTGGGTCATGTGGTGGGAACCTCCCTGCCGGTGGGCGGCGCAAACACCCATGCGGTGCTGTCAGCCCACAGCGGCATGGCGTCCAGCAAGCTGTTCTCAGACATCGACCAGCTTGCAGAGGGCGACATATTTTACATCCATGTGCTGGGCGATACATTGACATATCAGGTGGACAACATCGCGACTGTGCTGCCCACGGACACCAGCCTACTGCAAATCGAGGACGGCAAGGACTTGGTGACGCTGGTGACCTGCACGCCGTTTGGTGTCAACACCCACCGGCTGCTGGTGCGGGGGCATCGGGTGCCGTACACGCCGGAAACGGCGGAAGAAATCACTGCAACACCGGCTTCCTACTCGTGGACGCGGCACTATCTGACGGGATTGGGTATCAGCTTCGGCGCAGCGGCAGTGGTCGGCGGCGGGTACTTCATCGTGAAACGGAGGAAGCGCCATGAGTAAAAAAGCACTGCTACTTGCGGCGCTGCTGGCCGTGGCGGGCACCTGCGTCATGCTGTGGCCGGTATTCACGGGGAACAGACTTCAAAGCAGCGCCGCAACTGCTGTGCAGGAGTTTTTAGCCGAGCGTAATGAGCCAAAGCAGCAATACCCCGAACTGCTGGCGGCTCTACAGGAGTACAACCGGCAGCTTTATAAGGAAAAACAGTGTAATCTTACCGACCTCGAAGCCTGTGAGGAGACTGCCGCCGACCTGACCACCTACGGCGTAGCTGACGAGATCATAGGCGTCTTAGAGATACCCGCTATGGAGCTGACTATGCCTGTCTATCTGGGTGCATCCGATGCTCACCTTGCCGCAGGTGCGGCGGTGCTTGGAAACACATCTGTACCCATCGGTGGCAATAGCACCAACTGCGTCATTGCCGGACACCGAGGTTGGAAAGGCGCGGATTATTTTCGGCACATCGACCGCTTGCAGGTGAGTGATACCGTGAAGCTCACCAACCTATGGGAAACGCTGACCTATACCGTGGCCGACATTCAAATCATCCAGCCCCATGAGGTAGAGAAAATCAAGATACAACCGAACCGCGACCTGCTGACGCTGTTGACCTGCCATCCCTATGCCAGCGGCGGGCGGCAGCGGTATGTGGTGTACTGTGAGAGGATCGAAGATTAAGGAGACAGTTCGTGAAAAGAATACTCTGTAGCATACCGGTTATAACTGCTGTAGTAGCCTTCTTTCTCATCAAGCTGTATGGCAATATCACATGAAAACAGGAAGCGCCCCTCAGATAATCTGAGGGGCGCTTCTGTATTTTAAGGATTTGGATTACACCTGTCACTCAAAGATAGATATGGACGCGATAGCGTTCCGCACCGCCTGTTCCCTCCATGAGAGGTTAGCTGTCTCGTTGTCAGATCCTTTAATTATGACTGACCCTTTGCGTTATCTAATTACTTAAAACATGCTTGACCATCTATAGCGTATTTATCTATAATATACTATATCATAGCACAGGGTAACTGCCAAAACAGAAGAATCGTTTCTGCTTAGTGGTGAAAAGGAGCACGGCAAACAAGCAAATTTGCAACCGGAATTTATCGTTTTCTCATTGCTGATTCAATCTATTTCGGTAACGCGAACTCCAAGGTCCAACCCACTCAAATCGAATGCTGCAATATAGGATAGTTGATAGCCTAAACTACGGACATAGAAGCCCAAAGAGGTGTTGGTCAGCCAGTTGCTCCTGGTATTGCAGCTTAGGCAAAAGCCAGAAAGGAAGTCCGATTCTTGCCTAAGCTGCTAACCAAAACTTATCATAATAGTGAGGTGTTACAAATGCCTACATATAGCTTTTTCTACGATGAGGCTGAGCATAGTCGAAAAATTAACTACAAAACAATA
>ENA-OUOU01001512-OUOU01001512.1-human-gut-metagenome-genome-assembly--contig:-NODE-1512-length-12049-cov-3.268718_pt1 | contig 12049 bp, 5 predicted proteins | sample MGYA00237936_ERZ548765 | MGnify/ENA primary metagenome ERZ548765 (study PRJEB26490, sample SAMN05356889) | human gut metagenome | biome: terrestrial biome; feature: human-associated habitat; material...
CGCCGAGGAGTCCACCGCGTGGCCCATGGTCACAAAGCCCGCTTCGGACGGCGGTCTGGGCTTCAACTTCAAGTGGAACATGGGCTGGATGAACGATATGCTGTGCTACTGCTCGGCCGACCCGTTCTTCCGCAAGGACATGCACGACAAGATCACGTTCTCGTTCATGTATGCCTTCTCCGAAAACTATATCCTGCCGCTCTCGCATGATGAGGTCGTGCACGGCAAGTGCTCGCTCATCGGCCGCATGCCGGGCGACTGGTGGCGCCAGTTTGCCGGCCTGCGCACGCTGGCTTTCTACCAGATGACGCATCCCGGTGCCAAGCTCAACTTTATGGGCAACGAGATCGGCCAGTTTATTGAGTGGCGCTACTACGAGTCCATCCAGTGGTTCCTGACCGAGGAATACGAGACCCATCGTCATCATCAGGCGTTTATCAAGGCGCTCAACCACCTGTACACCGCCGAGCCCGCCCTGTACGAGCGCGGCTACACCGACGACGGCTTTACCTGGATCGACGCGGATAACTCCAAGCAGTCCATCGTGAGCTTTGTGCGCCAGGGCGAGGACGTCGATGACGACCTGGTGATCCTGATCAACTTTGACCCGGCAAGCTACGAGAGCTTCCGCGTGGGCGTGCCGCGCGAGGGTGACTGGGAGGTCATCTTTGATTCCGACCGTCCCGAGTTTGGTGGCAGCGGATACGCTGGCGAGGAGCCCTACACCTGCTCGAGCGAGCCCTACCCCTGGAACGGGCAGATGGACTCCATCGAGATGAAGGTGCCCGGTCTGGCAGGTGTGGTACTTAAGCGCCGCGGTCCCAGCAGTTACAAGCCGCCCGTGGTCGAGAAGCCCAAGAAGGCGATGCGCAAGCGCGCGTCCTCGGTAAAGCCCAAGGCCGCGGCCACTGCCAAGAAGGCGACGGCTAAGGCGAAGGCTGCCAAGCCCGCTGCCAAGGCTACGGCCAAGTCCACCACGGCCAAGAAGGCAGCCACCAAAAAGGCTGCTCCCAAGGCTAAGGCAGCAGCTGTTAAGGCTCCTGCCAAGGATGCGTAACAAAGCCGTTACGGCTGTAATTACCCGCCCCGACAGGGCGTAGGATACAAGTCATAACCGTTCCGGGAGAAACATCCCCGGGGGAAAGGAACGTATGAATAAGATCTTCGACAACAAGCAGGAGTTTACCGAGCTCTATCGCGATGCCGTCATGAGCATTAGCGGCAAGAGCATCGAGGCCGCCAGCGACCTTGACCGCTTTAACGCCCTGGCCAAGCTCGTGGCCGAGAAGGCACGCACCGTTGCCACCAAGAGTGACGCCCGCGCGGCCGCTGAGGGCAAAAAGCGCGTGTACTACTTCTCGATCGAGTTTTTGATCGGCCGCCTGCTCGACAACTACCTGCTCAACTTTGGCGTGCGCGACATGGTCGCCGAGGCGCTCGACGACATGGGCTTTGACCTGTCCGTCATCGAGAACCAGGAGCCCGATCCGGCGTTGGGCAACGGTGGCTTGGGCCGTCTGGCCGCATGCTTCCTGGATTCCATGGCAGCCGAGGGCATTGCCGGCTACGGCAACGGCATGCGCTACCGCTACGGCCTGTTTAAGCAGGAGATCGTCAACGGCAGCCAGGTCGAGGCCACCGACGAGTGGCTCACCCACGGCTATCCCTGGGAGGTCCGTCGTCAGGACAAGGCCGTGACCATCAAGTTCGGTGGCCATGTTGAGGGCTTTGAAGAGAACGGCCGCACGTTCTACCGCACGGTGGACACTCAGGACATCCTGGCCGTCCCTTATGACATCCCCGTCGTGGGCTATGCCGGTGAGACCGTCAACAAGCTGCGCGTCTGGGCTGCCGAGCCGGTCGAGGAGCACTTCGATCTGGAGGCCTTCAACCGCGGCGACTACGCCCTGGCCGATGCCGAGCGCGCCGAGGCCGAGGCCATCAGCGCCATCCTCTACCCCAACGACGCCGGCGAGCACGGCCGTCTGCTGCGCCTGAAGCAGGAGTACCTGTTTGTCTCGGCCGGCATCTACAGCCTGCTCGACACCTTTGAGAAGGAGCACGGCGAAAACTGGGAGCTGCTGCCGCAGTTTGTGGCCATCCACACCAACGACACCCACCCCGCCATGTGCGGCCCCGAGCTCATGCGCATCCTCATCGACGAGAAGAAGCTCGAGTGGGATGACGCCTGGAACATCGTGACGCAGGTCGTGAGCTACACCAACCACACCATCCTGCCCGAGGCTTTGGAGAAGTGGCCCATCGGCACGTTCTCCAAGCTCCTCCCCCGCGTGTACCAGATCATCGACGAGATCAGCCGTCGTTGGCACGAGTCGTTCGACACCACGCAGGAGGGCTGGCAGGAGCGTCTGCGCCAGACCGCCATTCTGTGGGACGGCGAGATCCGCATGGCCAACCTGTCCGTGATCTGCAGCCACAGCGTCAACGGCGTGGCCAAGATCCACTCCGATATCATCAAGAACATCGTGCTCAAGGACTTCTATGCCCTGACGCCCGAGAAGTTCAACAACAAGACCAACGGCATCTCGCACCGTCGTTTCTTTGCCGAGGCCAACCCCACCTATGCCAAGCTCGTGACCGAGGCCATTGGCGATGGCTGGCTGAAGGACGCCTTTGAGCTGGAAAAGCTCAAGGAGTTCCAGAACGACTCCGAGTTCCTGAAGGCCGTGGGTGCCTCCAAGCGCGCCAACAAGGAGCGTCTGGCCGCCTACGTTAAGGCCGAGACCGGTCTGGTCATCGACCCCAACACCGTCTTCGACGTTCAGGTGAAGCGCTTCCATGCCTACAAGCGCCAGCTCATGAACATCATGAAGGTGATGGACATCTACAACCGTCGCATCGCCGATCCCAACTTCCACGTGACGCCGACGACCTTCATCTTTAGCGGCAAGGCAGCCTCGAGCTACACCTTCGCCAAGGAGACCATCCGTCTGATCAACTCGGTGGCCGACGTCATCAACAACGACCCCCGCGTGAACGAGGTCATGAAGGTCTGCTTTATCCCCAACTTCCGCGTGAGCAACGCCCAGCTCATCTACCCAGCCGCCGAGATCTCTGAGCAGATCTCCACGGCCGGCAAGGAGGCCTCGGGCACGTCCAACATGAAGCTCATGATGAACGGCGCCATTACGCTGGGCACCCTCGACGGCGCCAACATCGAGATCGCTGACCTGGCCGGTCGCGAGAACGAGGCCATCTTTGGCCTGACCGCTCCCGAGGTCGAGCAGCTCTGGGCATCCAACAGCTACTTTGCGTGGGATACCCTCAACGGCGACCGCGAGCGCCTGGGCCGCGTGATGGACGAGCTCAAGGACAACACCTTTGCGGGTCTTTCGGGCAACTTCGAGAGCATCTACAACGAGCTCATGAACAACAACGACCCCGACCTGGTCATGGCAGACTTCCGCAGCTACGTGGATGCATGGGAAAAGCTCACCGGCAGCTACGGCGACCAGGAGACTTGGAACCGCAAGGCCCTGCTCAACACCGCCTCGAGCGGCTGGTTCTCGAGCGACCGCACCATTCGCGAGTACCGCGACGAGATCTGGCACGCGTAAAGGCCGCGAGCTCCCTTATGCCAGCACGGCATTACTCGACGGGCGCGACCGAGCGCCGCGCCCGTCGCTAATGGGTTTAGAAACATCGATGACAGAAGGAGAAATCGATGAGTAAGAAAGAATGCATCGCGATGCTCCTCGCAGGAGGACAGGGCAGCCGATTGGGGGCACTCACCCAAAAGATCGCTAAGCCGGCGGTTAGCTTTGGTGGCAAGTTCCGAATTATCGACTTTTCACTGTCCAACTGCTCCAACTCGGGCATCGACACGGTGGGCGTTCTGACGCAGTATCGCCCCTACCTGCTGCATGCCTACGTGGGCTCCGGCGAGGCGTGGGATCTGGACAGCCGTGACGGCGGCGTGTCGATCCTGCCGCCGTACGAGACGCAGACCGGCGGCGCCTGGTATGCGGGCACGGCCGACGCCATTACGCAGAACCTCGACTACATCAAGGCCAACGACCCCAAGTACGTCCTGATTCTTTCGGGCGATCACCTGTATCGCATGGACTACCGCAAGATGCTCAAGACGCACATTGAGAACAACGCCGACCTCACGGTGAGCGTTATGCCCGTGCCGTGGGAGGAGGCGAGCCGCTTTGGCATCCTGACCACCGACCCCGAGGACGGCCGCATCACCAAGTTCACCGAGAAGCCCGATAAGCCCGATTCGAACCTCGCGTCCATGGGCATCTACATCTTCTCGGCCGACGTGCTGATCGAGGCACTCGAGGAGGACGCTCTGGACCAGCGCTCGAGCCACGACTTTGGCAAGGACATCATCCCCAAGCTGCTCGGCGAGGGCAAGCGCCTGTACAGCTATGAGTTCCACGGCTTTTGGAAGGATGTCGGCACCATCGCCAGCTTCCACGAGACCTCGATGGACCTGCTGGGCAACAACCCCGAGTTCGATCTGTTCGACAAGCACTTCCCCATCATGTCCAACATCACCACGCGTCCGCCGCACTACATTGGCCCGGATGGTCGCCTGGACGACTGCCTGGTCTCCAACGGCTGCAAGATCTACGGCACCGCTCGCCACTCGATCCTTTCGACCGACGTCATCATCGAGGAGCGCGCCGTGGTCGAGGACTCCGTGCTGCTGCCGGGTGCGCACGTTAAGAGCGGCGCGCACATCTGCCGCGCTATTTTGGGCGAGAACTCCACGGTCGAAGAGGGCGTGAAGCTCGGCTCTGTCGATACCACCAAGGATACGGCCGTCGTTGGAAATGACGTCGTTATCGGGAAGGGGGAATGATCCGATGATCAATCGCAAGGCCATCGGTTATATCACCGCTAACTACTCTTCGACCTACGGCAGCGTGCTGCTCAAGGACCGCCCCATCGCGTCCGTTCCGTTTTTGGGCCGCTACCGCCTGATCGACTTCCCGCTGTCCAACATGATGAATGCCGGCATTAAGACCGTCGGCGTCGTCATGCCGGGCAACTACCGCTCACTGATCGACCACGTGGGCTCGGGCAAGGACTGGGGCCTGGACCGCAAGAAGGGCGGCCTGTTCATGGTGCCCGGCAACGCGTATGGCACCACCAAGGGCGGCATGCGCTTCCTGCTGCGCGACATCATCTCCAACAAGACGCTGTTCCAGCGCTCGGACAAGCCCTATGTTGTGATGATGGGCACCAACATTATCTTTAACATGGACCTCAACACCATCATCGACGCGCACGAGAACTCCGGCGCCCAGATGACCGTGGTGTACTGCAAGGCCACGCGCAATGTCGATGACGAGACCAAGCTCGAGATTAACGAGAACGGCCGCCTGACGGGCGTGAGCGCCGGCGTCGTGTACGGCGACAACGCCTCTATGGACTGCTGCATCGTCAACCGCGAGACGCTGCTCGAGATTATCGACCACTACCAGGCCGCCGACTATCTGGACCTGCTCGAGGCACTCCAGGGCGACTTTGGCAACATCGACGTGTGCAGCTACGAGTACAAGGGCGAGGTCGTGGGCGTGTTTAGCGAGAAGTCGCTGTATCGCCGCAGCATGGACCTGCTCGACCAGACCGTAGCCGACCAGCTCTTTGACCCCGAGCGCCCGATCCTGACAAAGGCTCACGACGTGCCGCCTTCGCGCTATGCGACCGGCAGCCACGCCTGCAACTCGATCATCTCGGCCGGCTGCATCATCAAGGGCACCGTGCGCAACTCGATCCTGTCGCGAGGCGTCGTGGTCGAGGAAGGCGCCTCGGTGACCAACTCGATCATCAACCAGAGCTGCATCATCAAGAGCGGCGCCCGCGTCGAGAATGCCATCCTGGACAAGAACAACGTGGTTCCCACCAACACCGAGCTTCGCGGCACGCCCGAGAACATCCTGGTGCTGGGAAAGGCCCCGTTAACTTCTGATATCACCAACGCGAGCTAGCTTTGGCACCGCAACATCGCTCGTAACACGTAGAATAGCCGCCCGGTTTGCGCCAGGCGGCTATTCTCGAATAACAACATGGGAGACAATATGGCTGATTCCAGCAAAAAGATGCAGATCGTGTTTGCCTCGGCCGAGTGCGCACCGTTTGTGAAGACCGGTGGCCTGGGCGACGTGGCGGGCTCGCTGCCTGCGGCGCTTGTGCGCGCCGGCGCCGAAGTTATCGTTATGGTACCCAAGTACGCCACCATCAAGGACGAGTACAAGGCGCAGATGGAGCACTTCTCCGACTTTTACGTGAGCCTGGGCTGGCGCAACGAGTACTGCGGGCTCGAGAAGCTCGAGCACGACGGCGTCACCTATATGTTCATCGACAACGAGCGCTACTTCGCGCGCGACTATCCGTACGGCTTCTTTGACGACGGCGAGCGCTTTGCGTTCTTCTCCAAGGCCATCACCGAGAGCCTGCAGCACCTGCCCGCCGGCTTTGAGTGCGACATCCTGCACTGCAACGACTGGCAGACGGCGCTGGCGCCCGTGTTTTTGCGCGAGTTCTACCAGGGCCTGCCGCTGTATGACCGCGTCAAGACCGTGTTCTCGATCCACAACGTGGCGTTCCAGGGCCAGTTTAGCGACACCGTGATGGAGGACATCCTTGGTGTGGCGCACATTCCGGCGGCCGCCTCGCAGCTGCGTTGCGACGCCTGCAGCATCAACTACATGCTGGGCGCCCTGCGCTATGCCGACGCCATCACCACGGTGAGCCCCACCTATGCCAACGAGATCCAGACGCCCGAGTTTGGCGAGGGCCTGGACGGCGTACTGCGCGAGCGTTCCTACGCGCTGCAGGGCATTTTGAATGGCATCGACGTCGCGGGCTTTGACCCGGCGACCGACAAGCGCATTGCCGCCAACTACACGGTCGACGACCGCGCGGGCAAGGCCGTGTGCAAGGCCAAGCTGCAGGAAGAGCTGGGACTCGAGGTTCGCGACGACCGTCCGCTTATGGTGATGGTCACGCGCCTGACGCGCCAGAAGGGCATGGATCTGGTCATGTACGCGCTCGACCGCATCCTGTCCGGCGGCGTGCAGGTGGCGGTGCTGGGCACCGGCGACCGCGACTACGAGGACGGCCTGCGCTACTTCCAGGACAAGTACCCCGGCACCATGGCCGCGCGCATCGAGTTCGATCCGGCGCTGTCGCAGCGCATGTATGCCGCCGCCGACATGTTCCTGATGCCTTCGAAGTTTGAGCCCTGCGGCCTGTCGCAGATCATCGCCATGCGCTACGGCACGCTGCCCATCGTGCGCGAGACCGGTGGCCTGAAGGATACCGTGATCCCCTACAACGAGTTTACCGGCGAGGGCACGGGCTTCTCGTTTACCAACTTTAACGGCGACGAGATGGGCGACGCCGTGTTCCGTGCGGCACGCCTGTTCTGGGACAACCGCGATGCCTGGAACCAGCTGGTCACGCAGGCCATGAGCCAGGACTTTAGCTGGACGCGCTCGGCCGACAAGTATCTGGACCTGTACTTCTTTATGCACCCGGAGATTGAGCGCCCGGCGGCTGTTGTCGACGAGCCCGAGGCTGTTGCTGAGCCGGTGGCCGCCGAGGAGCCCAAGGCCGAGGAGAAGTCTGTTGAGGCTGAGCCCGCAAAGGCCGAGCCTGAGGTGAAGGCTGAGGTTGCTCCCAAGGCAGAGGTCGAGGTCAAGCCTGCTGTAAAGCCCGCAGCTAAGAAGACCACGGCCCGTAAGACGACCGCCAAGAAGGTTACGACGACCAAGGCCGCCGCGACTAAAACCACGGCTGCCAAGGCAACGACCACGCGCAAGCGCACGACCGCCGCTGCCAAGAAGGCCGCCGAGGCCGAGGCTGCTCCCGAGGTAAAGGCCGAGGTCGCAGAGGCCAAGCCGGCCGCCAAGGCTCCGGCAAAGACCGCTGCCAAGAAGACGACCACGACCGCCAAGAAGACCACGGCAACGAAGTCGACGGCCGCCAAGGCTACTGCGACCAAGGCCGCTCCGAAGGCCGCCGCAAATGCTACTGCGACCAAGGCCGAGGAGGCAGCCGCCGAGCCCAAGGCCGAGGCAGCTGTCGAGGCCAAGCCGACCGCCAAGACCACCACGCGCAAGCGCACTGCAACGACGGCCAAAAAGACCACGACCAAGGCTGCTGCTCCTAAGGCGGAAGCTAAGGCCGAGGCCAAACCCGCAGTAAAGGCCAAGCCCGAGCCCACAATGGAGACCCCGGTCTCCCCTGCCGCTTCGACCGAGGAAAAGGCTCCGACCAAGAAGACCTCCGTCCGCAAGGCAACGGCCACCCGCAAGCGTCGCTAGCCCACAGACGATCCAAAACCTCATCAAACCCTAAGCAAGGGGCGCTCCAACCAGGCGCCCCTTCTCTGTAGGTAGTGGTAAAACGATTTTCTAGGACAACCGTTCGCCGATGGTAAACGGATGTTGTTTATACACCCTGTGTACTACAGATATACTTACAATTTAGGCGTAAAACCCATGGCCCGCAGGCCATGATTCTATTGAACTGGACCGTACTATGAGATTGATACACAACAGCCGTCTGCCGCAGTTTCGCACTCCGTTTGGCGCTGTGACCACTGGAACTTCCGTTTCGCTCTCGGTGATTTTGGAGGATGCCGATCCCAACCAGGCAACGCTTACGCTGCGCACCTGGGTAGATGAGATCGGTGAGTCTCGGTATCCCATGACGCACGAGGGCGACGGCATATTTACCGTAGAGCTTGAGTGCACCGAGCCCTGTCTTATCTGGTACAGCTTTATCTGCAATATCGAGGGCCAGCCCGAGGTTCGCCTGGGCGCGCCGCAAGGCCGCACCGGTGGCGAGGGCGTAACTTACGACTACGCCGAGGTTCCGTCCTTCCAGATTACCGTCTATAAGCACCGCGAAGTGCGTCCCGAGTGGTACGAGCGCGGTATGGTCTACCAGATCTTTCCCGATCGCTACGCCCGCGACGAAAACTGGCGCGAGCGCACGCTGGCTCAGGTCGAAAAGCCGCGCAACGGAATCCAGCGCCGCATGGTCGAGGACTGGAACGAGCCGCCCGTGTATGAGCGCGCCGAGGACGGCTCCATCAAAACCTGGGACTTCTACGGCGGCTCGCTCAAGGGTATCCAGGAAGACCTGCCCCGCATCGCCGAGCTGGGCTTTACGGCCATCTACCTCAACCCCATCTTTGAAGCCGCGAGCAACCACCGCTACGACACGGCCGACTACACCAAGATCGACCCGATCCTGGGCACCGAGCAGGACTTTACCGAGCTGTGCCAGGCAGCCGAGAAGCTCGGCATCTCCATCATCCTGGATGGCGTCTTCAACCACACGGGCGACGATTCGATCTACTTCAACCGCTACGGCAACTATCCTGGCGTGGGCGCGTGGCAGAGCGAGGATTCGCCGTGGCGCGATGCGTTTTATTTCCACGAGGACGGCTCGTACGACTGCTGGTGGGGCGTGGGCAATATGCCCGCCATCAATGAGAGCTCCGAATTGGTGCGCGAGAAGCTTCTGGGCAAGGACGGCGTGATTCGTAAATGGCTGCGCGCCGGTGCCCATGGCTGGCGCTTGGATGTGGCCGACGAGCTTTCGGACGATTTCCTGGCCGAGATCAAAAAGGCCGTGATCGCCGAGAAGCCCGACGCACTGCTACTCGGCGAGGTCTGGGAAGACGCCTCTAACAAGATAAGCTATGGCCATTTGCGTCGTTACCTGCAAGGATCCGAGCTTGACTCGGCTATGGATTACCCCTTCCGCGACATGGTCATCGGCTTTTTGATGGGCTACAAGAACGCCTACCAGGCAGCCGAGGATATCGAAACCCTGCGCGAGAATTATCCGCGTGAGGCCCTGTCTTGCGCACTAAATCTGCTTTCGAGCCACGACCGTCCGCGCATTATCTCGGTGCTCGGCGGCGGCCCTGACGAGTCGCAGCTGCCCGAGTGCGAGCGCAGCAAATGGCGCCTGGACGAGAACTCGATGGGCCTGGCCAAGAGCCGTTTTTGGCTCGCGACACTCATGCAGATGACCTTCCCGGGTGTGCCCTCAATCTATTACGGCGATGAGTACGGCTTGGAGGGCCTGACCGATCCGGGCAATCGCCGCACGTTGCCTTTGAAGGAAGACCTGCACGACTTCGATACACTCGCCATCCTTAAAAACGCCTCGGCCGTGCGCCGTGCCCTGCCGTTTATGGTTGACGGCGATATCAAGGCCTTCGCGCTCAACGACGAGGTACTCGCCTACACGCGCACCGGTAAAGACGGTGAGGCCGCGACGGTTATCATCAACCGCAGCTTGCGCAATTCACACCGCGTGACGATTCCGGCGCTCGACGAATGTGCGAGCGATGTGATTAGCGGTCACGAGTGCGAGATTCACAATGGCACCGTCACACTCGATCTGTATCCGCTGGGGTCGTCGATCATCTATCACCACGCCGAGCAGCGTCTGCAAGAGCCGCTCGATCACGGCGCGGGTGTCGTTTGTCACATCACCTCGGTACCGACCGACGATGGCAAGCCCGGCACAATCGGTGCGCCCACGCGTCGCTTTATCGACCACCTGGCCGCCATGGGCATGCGCTACTGGCAGGTCCTGCCCGTCAATCCTACGGACTTCTTCCGCTCCCCTTATGCCGGCCCTTCGGCCTTTGCAGGCAATATCGACCTGCTGCCCGAGAGCCACGAGGAGTTGGCTGCCGACTTCGTCACCTGGAAGACCCACGGCGGCGAGGATGCCGACCCGCTGTACACGGCGTTTAAACATCGCAACGCCGACTGGCTCGAGAAGTACTGCGTCTATATGGCCGTCAAAAAATACTTTGAGGGCGAATCGCGCCACGATTGGCCGGCAGATGTTGCGCGCTACAACGAGCATCTGATCGACGATAAGCGTTTCCACGACGAGGCCGAGCTTCAGGCGTACATGCAGTACCGCTTTGACCTGGCTTGGTGCGAGCTTATGAACTATGCGCACAAGAAGGGCATCGAGGTCATCGGCGATATTCCTATGTACGTGTCCGACGATTCGGCAGACGCGTGGAGCGAACCCGAGAACTTCTGGCTGTCCGATACCGGCAAGGCGATTGAGATTTCCGGCGCGCCGCCCGACAACTTTGCACCCGAGGGCCAGGTATGGGGCAACCCAACGTTCCGCTGGGACCACATGAAGCAGAACGGCTATAGCTGGTGGATGGATCGCCTACGTCGTGCGTTCTCGCTCTACGACCGCGTGCGCCTGGATCACTTCCTGGGCTTCCACAGCTACTTTAGTATTCCCGCGGGCAAGGCTTGCGCCGAAGGTCGCTGGCTGGCGGGTCCAGGCAAGGATCTGTTCCAGACTGCCTATGACGAGCTGGGGCCGCTCAACTTTATCGCAGAGGACTTGGGCTACCTGACGCCCGGTGTTCGCGCCATGGCTTCGACCTGTGGTTTCCCCGGTATGGACGTGTTGGAGTTTAGCGACTACGACGTCCGTTGCGGCGTACATCCCACGCCTGGCAAGATCCTGTACACCTCGACGCACGATACGTCGACGCTCGCCGGTTGGTGCACGCGTTCCTTTGCGGGCTGCGACGAACCGAGCGGTGTTGAGGTGGCAGCCAAGCTGATGAGCGACGCGCTGACAAGCGACGCTCCCCTGGTGATGATGCCGCTGCAGGATGTCCTGGGGCTTGGCGACGACGCGCGCATGAACGTACCGGGCGTGGCCACGGGCAACTGGACCTGGCAGGCTGACGAGGCCGACGTTGCGGCCGCTGAGGGCAAAACCGCACAGCTCCTGCGCAACACGCATAGATTCTGGGGCGAAGCGTGATAAAACGCCCGATATAGGGTACAGTTACAGACGTTTGAATTTTTGCGGGCAGAGTAATCTGCCCGCTTTGTGCTGAAAAGGAAGTATTATGGCGCGCTACGATTATAAATGCTCGAGCTGCGGCAACGTGTTTGAGGTTGAGCATCCCATGTCCGAGACCCCCGAGGTCGTGTGCCCGAGCTGCGGCGCTCCTGTCTCTTATACACATCTGACGCTGCCGACGATACTC
>ENA-OUOU01001513-OUOU01001513.1-human-gut-metagenome-genome-assembly--contig:-NODE-1513-length-12046-cov-18.203069_pt1 | contig 12046 bp, 9 predicted proteins | sample MGYA00237936_ERZ548765 | MGnify/ENA primary metagenome ERZ548765 (study PRJEB26490, sample SAMN05356889) | human gut metagenome | biome: terrestrial biome; feature: human-associated habitat; material...
TGCAGACCGACTGGTATATCGACCAGATGATGCGTCCTGCATACAACTCACCATCTGTGCCAATCACCTGGCCACGTCTCGACTTCTGTTCAGGTACCAACGAATATGTATCTGTTGAGCCTGAGGCAAAGAAGCAGATTCTCGACTTCTACAAGCAGGATCCAGAGAATGCCAAGAAGCAGTTTGGTGACGAACCGTTCGAGCTCAAGAACATTCTGAAGAACTGGGTACGTAGCAAGAACCCTGACATGCACTTCATCCCTACAGATACCCTCTATGTCACCATCGACAAGGAGGCTGTGAAGAAGAGCGGCATGCTGATGGCATCAGATTCTATTCCAGACAAGATGGTCATCTCTCTTGCCGGCAAGAGCGCACTCTACAAGGGCGACCTCATGATGCTCGAGATGCTGGCACAGTGTAACTGGACCCGTCCACTCTACGTAGCACTCACCGTAGGCGAAGAGAACTATATGAACCTCGGTGACAACTTCGTACAGGAGGGACTTGTAAACCGTATCACTCCGTTCACCACCAACAAGCCAGGTGCCAAGAACTTCGATACAGAGAAGGCTTATCACAACATCATGACCCGATTCAAGTTCGGCAACCTGAAGCAGAAGGGACTCTACATCGACGAGACAACCATGCGCATGTGCTATACACACCGTCGCCTGCTCGCCCAGACAGCCCTCCAGCTCATCGCCGAAGGCAAGAAGCAGAAGGCTATCAACATCCTGAAGAAGGCTGATACCGAGATTCCTGCCTACAATGTTACGCTCGACTACATGAGCGGTGGCTTGGATATGGCTCGCGGCTGGCTGATGACCGGTCAGAAAGCCAAGGGCAAGGAATATATTGAAGCGGTATGGAAGAATGCTTCACAATACCTCAACTACTATCTCTCGCTGCCAAACGACCGTTTCCTCCAGGCAGAGCACGACTGCATCCGTCAGATCATGATCATGCAGAGCATCTGCGAGGCTGCCGGAATGGTGAGTCCACAGTTGGAGCAGAAGTATGAGAAGCAGCTCAACAACCTCTACCGTCTCTATCATGGCAGAGGTGGCAGAATGCCGGAAGGCAATCAGTAAAAAATAGAAAAAAGTTTGGTGTCGCGAAACACGACACCAAACTTTTCATTATTCATATAAACCTGTTTTATCCATGTTCATAGAGCAACCAGCCAAATGGCTCAGATGGTTATATCCAAAGGCCATCTGGAGAATGGACAAGAAAGACCATTCTGTCTATCTTACATTTGATGACGGTCCGATTCCAGAGTCAACTCCATTTATCTTAGAAACCCTGAGAAAGTACAATATCAAGGCTACTTTCTTTATGGTAGGCGAGAATGTATTGCGCCATCATGACCTCTACAACCAGATTGTGGCAGAGGGCCATCAGGTAGGCAACCATACATTTAATCATATCGGTGCCTTCAAGCACCGCGTCATCTCCTACGTGCTCAACACCAACAAGGCGAACGATATCATCCATGCCCATCTTTTCCGTCCACCTCACGGCTGGATGCGACCAAGTGAGTATTGGTGGCTGCACCGCACTTACAAGGTCATCATGTGGGACGTGGTGACGCGCGACTATTCCAAATGGATGACGGCAGAAGATGTGGTGAACAATGTGAAGCGATATGCCCGCAATGGCAGCATCATCACCTTCCACGACTCGCTGAAGAGCATCGAAAAGCTGAAGACAGCGCTCCCTCAGGCAATAGAATGGCTCATGGAACAGGGTTATGAATTTAAGACTTTTGAATAAGATATTGTTGTCCGTATCGGCAACAGCCAAATAAACACAGACAAGAAATGAGCAAAAGAATCAACAGTTATCAGGCAGTAGCTGCATTTGTAAGAGGGTTCTTCGAGGCTTACGCACGTGGCATCATCGATGCTACCATCGAAGGCAATGACTTCAGCAAGAAGAACGACCCGAAACAGATCAAGCAGATGATGCTGGAGCACTATGGCGAGGTAAACCAATACTTCTTCGACATCATGTTCTCTACCCTCGTACGCCTCAACTACAAGACTGCCGAGGAAGCCAACGAGCGCATGAAGAAGAACTTCGACAGCATGAAACAGGCTGACCCGACCTTTGAGCCAACCATGCTCGACTACTTGCGCATAGCCTGCAAATCGAACCAGTTGTACAAGGCGATGGAGTCAGAATATAAACGTAACTTCACCTGGCTTCTGCAAGGCAAGTTTACCACTCTTGAAGAGCATGTACGCGATTATACCCACGGCATTCTCATCAGTCTTGCCGACGAGCCGATGGCAATCCATCTTCTGGTGCGCATCATCGTAAAGGCATACGCCGCAGGCTTGAAGTGTGGCAGCAAGGAGGGCGAGCAGCATCAGCTCCACATGCCTACCCTTCACGGCATGTTACTGAACAATGTCAACATCCTGCTCAACGAGACTCCGCTCAAGAGCAGCACCGAAGATCCAGTTGCCCTCTTCAAGGAGGCATGCAAGAATGAAGAAGAAAACATCAACGTTCTTTTCAACACATTAAACGATGCGATGAAAGAACTGGCAGAAGAATAAGAGAAAAGCATCATTGATGACGAGCACAGCACCAGATTCGAGAACCTTATCTATCGTGCCCTGCCAAGTGGTTTGATTACAGAATCCAAGGCTGCCGATAATGGGGTTGTTGGTGCTTTTGCCTATTGAGAGAAATGTATTATGCAGGAGACGACGTAGCTTAAAATGAGCGATTTATGAGTGTTTACCTCAATAGAGGTAATAATTTAGCAACGGTTCTAATTTCTGCAATGTGCATATATTTGCTTGTCAAACAACTCTTTTCGTTTGCAAAAATATAACAATTTATTGGATACACAATAAAATGTATGTTTTTTAACGATTGATATTGATAAGTGAAAATTCTGTGGATGAACATCTCGGTTAATAAATCCTGAGATATTCATCACACAGAATTTGGGTATTGCATTTTAGAGGTTGATTTGAAAACCAATACTTTTCTAAAAACGATTAATCTCATCCTCAGCAGAACCGCTTCCGTTGTATTTATCTTTGAAACTATTGAAGTTGTAACTAATGGAAGCTATGATGCAGCGATTGAAGTTATTCACCTTTCTGTTCTGCACCACAAAATTAACCCTCTTTACATCGTTCAACTTCGAGCTATCAAACAAGTCCTCTGCTTTCAATGTTATCGTCAATTTCTTTTTAAGTAACAGTTTCTGTACCATCATATTGAATGACGAATAACCGTTTTGCTCGTAGATGCCATGATGTCCCTTAATGTTCCAAAAGAAATCACATCGAAAAAGCCAATCGCTCCTTAGTGCCACTACATTTTGGAAAGCGAAGAGACCGTATGGATGATTGTAGTCTAATTGCTCTCCATTATATGATAGCGTGAAATAAGGTTTATAGACACCCACCGTCAAAGTAGGTCGCCAACAACCAAAAACAGGTGAAACAACACATTGCGCTCCTAGTTGCTGGAAATCCTTGGCGTTGGTTGACATCCAAGTTACCGTTCCAGGTTTGCCGGATACGGCAACGACAGTCGGATGGATGTAATCCTTGATATACTGATAATCCAACTTGAAGTCGAATATGCTATAATTCACACTAAGTTCTGTATCATACACGTATTGCGGTTTCAGATAAATGTTGCCTTGCTCATAATGGTATTGATTGTTGTAGCTCACACTGTTGTTCAACTGACGAAACGAAGGACGGTTGACCCTGCTACTGAAATCAAGATTCATCCCCACTCTCCCAAACATAGTGGAAAGAGAAAGGGATGGAAGAAAGTCCGAATAATTGGTCTTGTTCTTTACTTCTCCTTGGTCCGTGTTGATGGCATGAATGTACTCATAGCGAAGCCCGATGCTTCCTTTCCATTTGGAGGCAGACAAACTAAAGGTGGCAAATCCTGCATACTTGGTTTCCTTATTCTTGAATTGGTCATCGGCTATCTTCCCTTCTTCGTTTACAGACATACCCCATGAACTGATTTTACTGAAATCCGTTCCGAAATCAAGCCTATTATTCTTATTCATGTTCCAAGCAAACACCCCTTTGAGTGCAGTCGCACGATTTCGCTGGTCGTTTTGCATATGCGTGATTTCTGAGACAGCATCTATTCTACTTGTCTCGCTCACTTGTTGCTTATGTTTCAGTTGAGCATAAACATAGTCGGCATCCAAGTTGAGCTGTAAGTTGTCTGTTAGTTTGCCGATATAATACAGATTGACATTGTGAAACCTTTCCTTTTCAGATTCTTCAGTCTTGTTGTCTGTAGATGTCAGCAGTTCATCATTCTTGTACGTCTGCATATAGTCGAAAGGAGAGTCGAGCATCTTGTAGTTGGAGATGCTTCCCAAATATCTTCCGCCGATAGTGTGATTCTTGTTTATGGCATAATTCATACCAACATTATAGTCATGAGAGCGAGAGCGGTCGGAATATTCAGAAGCAGAAATCTCATGAAATGTATCTTGCTCGTAATTGAACTGGTTAACATCATATCTGATGTCACTTCTCGTATTGTCATATTGATATGCGAGGAATATATCCAAAGCTCCCTTGTGGATGTTGAGGTTGACCTCCTCGTTGTTAGACAAATTCTTATGTTTGGAGATTTCCGCACCCACAATACCAGAAAGTCCATCCAAGGAATGGTGTACGGTAGTGATGTTTATGACACTCCTTGTTTCTGCATCGTATTCTACCCCAGGGTTTGTTATGAGCTGTACAGACTTCACGTTGGTAGAAGAAAGGAGTGACAACCCTGAAGTATTAGTCTGCTTTCTTCCATCTATATAGATGACAGGCTCACCCTTACCAAACACCTCATACTTTCCATTTGTATAGAGCATCCCAGGAATATATTTGATAACATCTGTTGCCTTGCCAATATTTTTCAAATTGGAATTTTGAACGTCAAGCGTAAGTTTACCGTTTTCTCTTGATATGTATTTGCGATGCCCTTTAATCACAATTTTTTGCAGATTAATTGTTGCATCCTCCAAAGTTATGGCACCAACCTCACCGGTACGATATGCATTACAATAAGTTTTGTAGCCCACACAACTCACTTTCACAATCGCCTTTTTCACCTCGCAAGGAATTACGAACTGACCATTCTCATTTGTCACACCACCCGTGACTAAACTGGAATCACTAACATTGAGCAAAGCGACATTGGCGAAATCGACTGGTTGATGGTGAGTATCTACAATGCGTCCCATCATTCTGTTAGAAGTCTTTTGAATACATTCTACAATGATAATATTATCCACTTGTTTCATCTTGATAGGGTAAAAACCTATCAAGTTCATGATGGCATCTGGAACACTTTCATTTTTGATGTTCTTTGTCACCTTGAAATCCTCCAACTCGTCATACACAAAGTTGATGACATACTTATCCTGTTTGGCATTCAAATCCTTTAATGCCGCAGAAAATGACACATTATTATATTGTCGAGTGATACGTTGGGCAGAAACGCCCATACTTATCACCGAAAGCAAAATCAAACTTATCAGATATTTACTCATAGCCTATTCTCTGTTTTATAGTCCATATACTGTATATACAGTTGAGGGAATCAAAAAACTAAGCAAAACAACAACTTTTTTCAAAATTTACAGAAAAAACATTCAACGACTCCTTGTCTTCCACAAAGCCATAGGATGAAATTTGATTCTATTGACCATCTCTTTATCTTCGAACAGCAATTCTGGAATATACTTCTTGTCATTGAATTCCCGCACATATTCTTTCTCTGATTCTGTCAGAACCAATAGCTTTGAGAGAAAGTCTTTCACTTCTGTCTTGGCTTTTTCAAAGTCAAAATGCTCACTGCGCCTAAGCACAGGCAAGAGTTGCGAACGAATCTGCGGAAAACGGATCTTGTCTATCTGCGGAAAGTCAGTATATTCCGTAGGCGTAGCGTTGTCTTTTCTGCTTGAGCCAACAGTCAGATAAAAGACGGTCGCTTTTCTCAGCGACGTTTTCTCTTCATCGCTCACGAATAGCTGATGCTTCACCATGTTATAGACATCATAAATGTCACGTGCAGCACTTCTACCTATCAAGGCGTTTATCTTGGTGGCGAACAATTCGACAGGTGAAAGAGAACGTACCTTCACATCGCTCAGAAACGGAATGGACACATGAGTCTCTATGGCAGGCAGGATATGACAACGGTCGGAATAGTTGATTTCTATCTTGATGCCATCGTTGTTGCCTGCGGCATTGGTATAATGAAACACCCATGAGTCAAGCGTATGCGGTGTCTTGGAGCCAGGCGCAAGATGATAACCTTCCGACTCCATATAGCGTAGAATCTCGTTATTCACTTCTTGGCGAATGGAGAGCATGGATTCTCGGTCGCAATCCACCGTAAAGTCAAGGTCTATATCTACCGAGAGTCTTGGCAGTTGGAAAACGGTGAGATTGATGGCTGTGCCACCTTTCAGCACAAGAGATTTAGACAGCAAAGGACTGTCATGGAAATAGTTGAGTATCTCCACCAATCGCATCACCTTTTCGAGGTTGTCGCGAATAAAGCCTTGCTCCTTGGCGATGATGTCAAGAGCTTGTTTGTTATATGAGTTCATATTCTTCCTTTGATGTTAGTTCTTGCGGCACATACATGCGCCATTTATTTACAAATGTATCCGACTCTTCGTTGTTAGTCAACCACTTGACGCTTTTGGTTCCCTTGGCTCGGCACAGCTCCAAGAGGGATTCTGAGATGTTGGCTTGTTCCTTGATTCGCTCCAACAGATAGCCTGTCTTCTGGTACAGGAATGCCTTGTCGTACCTTGCGAGATAATCGATGAGCCTTTCCTCATTGAGCAAGACGATACCCTCCATGCAATGCAGCAATTCCTCAATACCACCAGCTCGGTCGATGCGGTCAAAGCAATCCAACAACGTACTCTCCACATCCGTTACTCGCACATAAGGGTTTCCCTTGGGTGTCATCATACCAACGATTTCTTTTGTTTGTCGGCAATAGGTATAATCCACATCGTCGAAAGAAAAGGAATTGAAGCGAGTCATGCTTTTCACAAAAACCTCATTGAAGGGTTGATGAGCCAATCCATGAAATTCCAATGCTGTGTGATAACTGATGCAAGCTGTAGGTGACAAGTGGCTTCCTATCTCATACTTGTCGCAAACAGGTAAGCCAGATGCAATATCCTTCATGCAATAGGTATTGCGCCGTATAGCCACAATCCACCCTTGTTGCTTGTACCGAGCAAGCAACGCCTCCACCGCCTTCACCTTGTCTTTCAGAGCCTCAGAAAGTTCATCCAAAGTGAATATCCGCAGCTTGTATAATATACTCAATAGTTCTGTCATTGTTTCTAATTTTGCGCAAAGATATGAAATCTAATTTGTTTATGAGAAAAATCAGAAACATTTTATGCTTTTTTATATGTTCTTTCCATCTTAATTGTCCGACTACGGAGGAACAAATCACCAACAGGCAAGTTCTTTTGGGAGTAACCCAAAAGGATGCCAACCGTAATCGGCGTTCTCCTTCGTGTGACAGAACAACACCGTGCCAATACCCATCCATACCTTCAGGCGAACCTCCTCGCTAGTATAATGGGTGAAAATCCAATTGGTAAAACGAACAAACTCGGAGAGCAAGACTTCTCATCGACAGAAAGAAGGATTTTTTTTCATCGTTCCCTTTTTTAAAAGATTTATTATTTATTTTTTTAATTTTTACGACAATGTGGTAAATTCCGAATTTCTATATCGCCCTTTTGTCGTATCTTTGCCGATAGTTACCGAATGGTGAACAGCGGGGTGAACACTTGCCCCAAGCATTCACCTTTTCGGCTCCGGGGTGAACCCTAATAAAAAGAACTTTGTATATACAGCGCATGCTAGAAATATAAGAGTCTCTATTATAATGGGTTATATAGTGTTTTTAACACATTATTAACGCTAAAGGTTGGCATCAGGGTTCACCCTTCACCGACTTCATCGCCAAGGGCAGAGGACGACTATTCGCAGCAGGATACCGCCCCCGACCTGCCCTTCTAGGGGTGGGTAGGGTAAGTAAGGGGAGGGTACTTTCTAAGAGTTTCCTTATGTAAAGGTTCGTTTACTATAGGAAAGATATAGTATATATATAGACTCCCAGAAAAAGCGATTTCCTACTCACCCTAGTTACCCCTGGCGTAAACAAGATAGTTACGACCGCTAAGTATCATGGTTACGATGGCTAAGTATCATGGTTACGGATAGTATTTAAGTCGCACACGGATCTCACGGATTTATTTTTTTCGTTGCAAGCAACGGGTATTCTCATTTGGTCTTAATGGAAAAACTCCAAAGAAGTCGAAATCGGTGAGCAACAGTGAGCATCGGTGAGTTGGGAAAATGAAATGTTGTATCTTTGCAATGTGATTCAGAAAGAGAAGTCTCACATGGATCTCACAGATCTCACGGATCTTCTTCGTTGCAAGCAACGGTACTCACTAAGACTCACAGCCAAAACTCCGAAGGAGCCGAAATCCGTGAGATCCGTGAGATCCGTGTGCAAAACTAAACATTAACCCTTTAAAATCCATAGAATCCAATGAAGAATCAAAGAAAAATCGGCCCGCCACTCAGAAAATCAATCCTCGCTGAGGAGTTTCTTGATTTCCTTATCGGTCTTGGTGAGTTTGTCTTTACAGAGTTTCACCAAGGTTTTGGCACGTTTCAACTGCTCGGAGAGCTGATCAATATCGAGTTCATCATTCTCCATTCTTTCTACGATTTTTTCAAGCTCTCTTACGGCTTGTTCGTATTTCATTTCTTCTTTTTCCATATTTTTTATTTTGTTTTGGGGTAACAGAGTTTTATTCAACTTTTGCCTTCACGCTGCCCTCAGCCAACCTCGTTTCAATGATGTCGCCAGACTTCAGTTGCGAGGCAGAACGGATACTTTTGCCATCTTTCAGCGTAATACTGTAACCACGTTTCAGCAACAATTCGGGGTCTTGTGCCTGAATGCGCTGGGAAAGAAGCTGCAGACGATGACTCTCGTTGAGCATCTTCCTTTCCAATATCGGTTGAATATTCTGAGAAAGAATCTCGAAATGGCGCTGGGCTTCCGATAGTTTCGACTGGACATTTGTGCTTAAACGGCTCATCAAGCGGTCGAGATAGGCTCCCTGCTTCGTCTTCACCAGCGAAAACTGGACAGGAATCGTGTTGCTCAATCTGTCGAGCCTCATCTTCTCCACCTGCAGACGGTGCTTCACATTCTGCACAATAGCCTCTTGCGCATTCACCACACGAGCATAAACCTCAGTAAGATGATTAACGAGGAAGGCGGCAGCGGCTGTCGGTGTCTTTACACGCTGGAAAGAAATCATATCCAGCACACTCTCGTCCCTTTCATGTCCTATTCCCGTGATGATAGGCAGCGGGAAGTTTGCCACATTCTCGGCAAGCGCCAGGGTGTCGAAACCCGAGAGATCGCTCGTAGCGCCACCGCCTCGGATGATGACCACGCAATCAAACTGCTCCCATTCAGCATTGATACTGTCGAGGGCAGCTATCACACTCTGCTCTACCCCCTCGCCCTGCATCGTAGCCGGAAAGAGGCGGGTTTGAAACTGCAGACCATAATCGTTATCGGCAAGCTGGTTGCAGAAATCACCATAACCTGCTGCCGTAGCACTGGAAATGACGGCGATGCGCTGACAGAACATCGGGAGCGCCAACTCCTTCTGAAGTTCGAACACGCCTTCAGCTTTCAGCGTATTGATGATTTCCAGCCGCTTGCGCGCCATATCGCCCATCGTATAGTTAGGGTCAATATCATCTACTATCCAGGAAAAGCCATAGTTCTCATGAAACTGCGCGTGTACCTTGAGCAGCACTTTCATTCCGGCATGAATGCGCTGTCCGGTGATGCGTTCGAAATTCGGTTTGATGAACATCCATCGGTTTCGCCAGCAGGAGGCATGCGCCTTGGCAATGGGCGTATTAGACCGCTCATCCTTCTCGATGAGTTCCAGATAGCAGTGGCCTCCGTAGCCCTCGCGAGCCTCGGAGAGTTCCGCTTCCACCCAATAGCTGTCGGGCAAGGACATCGAAATAACGTCGCGAACCATGGAGTTTAATTCAAAAAGTGATAATCGAAGTCGTTCCATGCTGTTTACTGTTTAAAGTTAATAGTTGAAAGTTAATAGTTTATAGGGCTTAGCCGTTTGCAAGATTGCTGTAAACTATAAACTTTCAACTGTTAACTAATAACTAATAACTATTAACTACTTAATCGCTTTCCCCGTCTGATAAGCCTTCCAGAAATCAGGCACACCATATCCGAATACATTATCGGGATGATGCTGATTATTACCAGCCAATCTCACGAGTTTCATAATCTGCTTAGCCGTTTTCTGAGGCAAAGCCTGCCAGAGACACGCTACCATTCCGGCGATGAGCGGAGAAGAGAAAGACGTTCCGTTATCATTGATGATATTTCCACGGCCCGTAATCACACAGGTAGGACTTCCGTAAGCCATCACATCAGGCTTGATTCTGCCGTCAGCAGTAGGTCCCACGGCACTGAAAGCCGCATTCTCGCCCATTTCGTTTACGCTGCCCACGGTAAGGATATTGCGTGCATCGGCAGGGAAATTGATTTTCTTCCAACTTCCCATTCCGTCGTTTCCTGCAGAATTGACACAGATGATTCCCTTGTCAGCACACATCGAAGCGGTGCGGGAGATGAGGGTAGAATTGCCGTCCTGCTCATAATAATGATGGTTGGTAGACGCATCATCGAAGCCATGATAGCCTAACGAAGAGTTGATGACATCCACGCCGCAACTGTCAGCATATTCAGCCGCAAAAGCCCAGTAATCCTCTTCTGCCAGACTCTCTGTGCGCTCATCTTCACAGCGCACCAGCAGATATTGAGCCTCAGGCGCCACTCCCACGAATCTTTCGGGTTCGTTGGCAGCCATCGTAGAAAGCACCATCGTTCCATGCTCCATCTCGGCGAAAATATTCTTGGATTGAGGAACCACGAAGTCCTTAACGCCCGCCAATCTGATATTATGCAGCGCCGGAATCTTATCCACATTCATGAATCCGCCGTCGAAGACAGCAATCATCATTCCCTTGCCCAGATGTCCGGCAGCATGAAGCCGCTTGCCGTTGAGCGACTGGATCTGCGCATCGGCAGCACCATATTCGCCTACTCCACCAGTCCAATCGTTCAATCCCCTGCGAACGCTACTTCTGACGCGCTGACTGACAGAATCGGGAGCAGAGAAGACCTTCATTTTCCGTGTGATGAAATCGAGATCATCCAGTTTGCGGAGTTCCTTCTCCTTATGAATGCGGACCAGCAGGGTATTGTTCCACTTGCTCTTGCCCACTATCTCGATGCCTGCCTCGCTTACAGCCTGCTCATAAGCAGGAGCCACAGGTAAATCGGTAACATCGATGGGCAGATTCTGTCTCTTTCTGCGCTCTATGGAACGGGGAGAGAGAAAATCTGCAGGGCGACTTACCGAAAAGGGAGTGTGACTGAGGTCTTTGTCTCTGAGATAAAGACGATACATCATACACTTGCCTCCCGGATACGACACCATATCGGTTTCGGCGATGCGGGGCAACCGCATCAGTTGCTCAAAATTGCTAACCCTGTCTTCGCGAGCAAACAAAGAAAGAGCGGTCATTAAAAATGCATAAAGCATCAAAATTTTTTTCATCATTATATCGGTAGTCCGGTTTGTTATTGTTGTTGCTGCAATATTTCTGTATTGCATTTATTAATCAGTTGAATTGTTTATTCTGAAGTGCAAAAGTACAGAAATTGTACGAAAACACCAAAGGAAAAGGGAAGTTTTTATCATGAAATGCAAGTTTTTCTCATATATATAATAAGGTATCAGATATTTTTTGTACTTTTGCAGACAAGTAGCCGCTGCAATTGCATTCTGAAAGAAGCAGGGCGAGCGGCTATGAGGAAAAAACAGATATAAATGGAAAATAAACAAGCGACATTA
>ENA-OUOU01001514-OUOU01001514.1-human-gut-metagenome-genome-assembly--contig:-NODE-1514-length-12041-cov-9.940931_pt1 | contig 12041 bp, 10 predicted proteins | sample MGYA00237936_ERZ548765 | MGnify/ENA primary metagenome ERZ548765 (study PRJEB26490, sample SAMN05356889) | human gut metagenome | biome: terrestrial biome; feature: human-associated habitat; material...
CCGCAGGGGCGTCACCCGCCTCCGGCGGGTCGGCCGCTCCGCGGCCGGGGCTGCGCCCCGCGCCCGCCCTCCGCAAAATCTCAAACAAAGGAGAACCCCTATGGCCTTCAAAGACCTGCTGCAAAGCCAGAAAACCATCCGGGAGCTGAAAACCGAAACCGCCGCCCTGCGGCTGGAAAAGGCCGAAGCCGCCCGCCAAAAGGAACAGCTGGAGGCCCATGCCGCCGCCGTAAGTCGGGAAGCCGACCGGGAAGCCGCCGGCCGCCAGCGGGAGCAGACCGAAGCGGTGGAAGCCGCCCAAAGAGCCCTCTTTGAGGCGATGCGCCCCCTGCTGCTGGCCCTGCCCACCGCCCGGCGGGCCATTGCCCAGAACCCCGCGCTGCTGGCCAGGGATATGATCGGGATGTTTGCCCCGGTGGATGATTTTGTGGGGGCGCTGGGCCTTACCGTCATCGGTACGGTGGGGGAGGAGACCCCCTACGACAGCGCCCGGCACGATTGCCCCGCCCTGCTGGCGCCGGGCACTCCGGTCATTGTGGCGACGGTGGGCTATGCCAAAGGGGAGCAGATCTGGGTAAAAGCAAGAGTAAAGGAAGTGATCTGATGGAACGCTACGCCGTCGATTTCGGCACCAGCAATACCGTGGTGGCCCGCTGGAACTTTGCCAGGGAGGAGCCGCAGACCATGAGCTTCCCGGCCATCACCGCGCCGGGGAGCGGCGCCATGCCGCCAGTCACTCCATCCGTCCTCTACTACCGGGGGGAGGAAAGCTTCCTAATGGGCTACGAGGTCACCTCCCGCGGGCTGGATGATATCCGCAGCAGCCGCTATTTTTGGGGCTTCAAGCGGGGTCTTCTGCACCTCACCTCCCTCTACGAGGACCGCGGCCGGGAGTTTTCCGCCGACCATATCGCGCGGCTGTATCTCACCCGGCTGCTGGGCAATTTGGAGCTGAACGCCGATACCGTGGTCACCTTTACCGCCCCGGTCAATGCCTTTGATACCTACCGGGAGTGGATCTCCGCCTTTTTTGCGGAAAATTACCCCGATGTCCCTTACCGCCTGGTGGATGAATCGGTGGCGGCCGCCATTTCCTACGGCTCTACCCGGGCCGGTTCGGTGGTGTGCGTGGTGGATTTTGGCGGCGGCACCCTGGATGTTTCGGTGGTCCGCATGCCGGAATCCTTTGCCGGGGCGGCGGCCGGAGAAGCGGCCAAGGGCCGGGTGCTGGGCAAAGCCGGCGCCTTCCTCGGCGGCGATGATATCGACCGGTGGCTGCTGGAGGATCTGCTGATGCGGGCCGGCCGCACCGCCGAAGAGTGTGAGGAGATCCTGCCGCAGCTTACCACCCTGGCCCGGCAGATCAAGGAGGAGCTTTCCGCTCAAAGCGAGAGCAGCCGCAGCTTTTTTGATGCCGAGCATTTCAAGACCTACGAGTTCCGCTACACCCAGAATGACCTGCTGGATCTTCTGGAGGAGCACGATTTTTTTGTCACCCTCAATGATGTCCTCAATAACGCCGTCAACATGGCGGAAGCCGGCGGCATTTCCCGCAGCCAGATCGAGCGGGTGCTGCTGGTGGGGGGCACTACCCTCATCCCGGCGGTGCAGCGGGGCATCCGGGGCATCTTTGGCCGGGAAAAGGTGCAGTGCCACAAGCCGTTTGAGGCGGTGGCCCACGGGGCGCTGGCCTTCTCGCTGGGGCTCAATATCGTCGATTTCATCCAGCATTCCTACGCCATCCGCTACCTGGATTCCCTCACCAAGGAGCCGCGGTACAAGATCATCTTCAAGGCCGGCAGCGAATACCCCAGCGTAAAGCCGGTGACCCTCACCTTGTCCTCCTCCTTCCGCAATCAAAAGGCGATCGAGCTGATGATGGCGGAGATCGAGCACAAGCGGATGGGACGGGTCTCCTTTGATGCCGATGGACGGTTTTCTGCGGTGGATGACAGCAGCGATACCGTGCGGCTGCTCAATTACAGCAAAAATTCCGCCAATGCCGCCGTCATTGCCAAGCTGGAGCCGCCCGGCACCCCGCTGGATAAGCGGCTGAATGTGGCCTTTTCCATCAATGCCCGCAAGGAGCTGACCGCCACCGTGCACGATAACCTCACCGGTCAGGATATCTATGTGGATATGCCGCTGGTGGCGCTGCGGTAAAGGGAAAATTTGCCTAAAAATTTACCCCGAAACCGTCACTTTGCCCCTCACTTTTTCGCAGCGATTCTGCTATAATAAACCCATAAGCAACCCACTACCCCTCGGGAGGAGGAACCGCATGAAAACCACAAAAACAGCCAAGGAAAAACTGGCCGGTCTGGTCCGGGTCATATCCATCCCGCCGGTGATGGTGACCGCCTTGCTGCTCATCCTGTATTTCTGGGGGCCGCAGCCCTTCTGCCCGGTCGGGGAGCTGGTCACCACCATTCTGCTGCTGGGCTTTGTGCCGGTGCTGGCTTATCCGGCGCAGCCGCTGTTCCCCCGCTACCGCAGCCGCGGCCGGGAGGGTCAGCGGGAGCTGGCGTTTGTCTTTACCGGGGTGGGGTATACCATTGCCTTTTTGTGGGCGCTGCTGGCGGGGGTCTCGCCGGAGATCCGCACCATCTGTGCCGGGTATTTTTTCTCGGCGCTGTTCCTTACCCTGTGCAACCGCGTGCTTCACAGGCGCGCCAGCGGGCACGCGTGCAGCGCGGCCGGGCCGCTTTTGTTCCTCATCTACTACTTTGGCTGGTGGATGCTGCTGCCCAGTATTGTGATCGGGTGGCTGGTGGCGTGGGCTTCGGTGGCACTTAAACGCCATACCCCCACCGACCTGCTGTGGGGCGCTTTGTGCAGCGCGGCGGGCTTTGCCATAGCGGTGCTGTGGTTCTAAGGCTTTTTGAAAGTCCCCCACTAATACGGCAAAACTGCCCCTTTTTTGCAGCCCAAAGGTTAATATTTCACTTTTTTTTAACGAAAAGTTTACAATTGAGCCCCCAAAGGGGGCTTTTTTGATGGAGAGGTTTTTAATTTTCACCAGCTCGGTGAAAGGACATATTGTAAAAGGAACAAGTAAGGGGGCGCCCCCTCTTTGCAAAACGATCCACCGGATTATTTTGCAAATTCATCCCCCTGCGGAGTGCCCTCCGGTACAGGAAATTTCGCGCTCTGCACAGCGCGACCAAAGACCGCAAGCCTTTTGAAAAAGGCTTGACCGAAAACTTTTGCGGTCAGCTCCCTTTGGATTTGACTTAAAAGGAAAAAATCCCCCCACCCGATAGAGGTGAGGGGATTTTCTTTATTCTCAGTGGTCGCAGGTGGCGCAGGAGGGGCAGGCACCTTCCGCCTCTTCGCCCTCGTGGACATCCTTTTTGACATGACCGACGATGGGTTCGGGATCGATGCCCTGGCGGGTGTAGTAATCGGAAAGCGCGGCCTTGACCGCCTGCTCCGCCAGTACGCTGCAGTGCAGCTTGGCGGGAGGGAGGCCATCCAGCGCCTCTACTACGGCGCGGTTACTGAGGGCGAGGGCCTCATTGATGGAATGGCCCTTGATCATCTCGGTGGCGATGGAGCTGGTGGCGATGGCGGCGCCGCAGCCGAAGGTTTTGAACTTGACATCGGTGATGGTATCGCCATCGATCTTGAGGTACATCTTCATGATATCGCCGCAGCGGGCATTGCCTACCTCGCCCACGCCATCGGCATCGGGGATCTCCCCTACATTGCGGGGATTGGTGAAGTGATCCAGAACTTTTTCGCTATACATAGGCAATCTCCTTTACAGATCCTTGATTTTTTCCCAGACGGGGGACATGGCACGCAGCCCCTCCACAATGGGCGGCACCTGGGCAATGATATAATCGATATCCTCCTCGGTGGTGAGCTCCGAGAGGGAAAGGCGCAGGCTGCCATGGGCGACCTCGTGCTTGAGGCCGATGGCCATAAGGACATGACTGGGATCCAGCGAGCCGCTGGTGCAGGCGGAGCCGGAGGAAGCGCAGATGCCGGCCATATCCAGCCGCAGCAGCAGCGATTCGCCCTCGATGCCCTCGAACGAGATATTAAGGTTGCCGGGCAGGCGGTGCTCCCGACTGCCGTTTAGGCGGGTCCTGGGCAGCTGCAGCAGGGAATCGATCAGGCGATCCCGCATGGCGGTGATGCGGGCCATGTTTTCTTCCAGGCTGGCGGTCGCCACAGTGATGGCTTCGCCCAGCCCCACGATGGAGGCAAGGTTTTCGGTGCCGGCGCGGCGGCCCTTTTCCTGCGCGCCGCCATCCATAAAGATATTAGGCAGGATGCCCTTTTTGACATACAAGGCGCCGACACCCTTGGGCGCGTGGAACTTATGGCCAGAGAGGGAGAGCATATCCACCCCCAGAGCCTTGACATCCACCGGGATGTGGCCGACCGCCTGGACGGCATCGGTATGGAACCAGGCGCCATGGGCGTGGGCGATAGCAGCCAGCTCCGCAATGGGCTGCACGGTGCCGATCTCGTTATTCGCCAGCATGATGGAAACCAGCGCGGTATCCTCCCGGATGGCCTTTTCCAGCTCGGCGGGGTCTACCAGGCCCTCCGGGGTGACGGGCAGGTAGGTGACCTCAAAGCCCTCTTTCTCCAGCGCCTTGGCGCTGTGCAGGATGGCATGGTGCTCAAACGCGGCGGTGATGAGGTGCTTTTTGCCCTTGGCGGCCCAGCGGCGCATGCTGCCCTTCAAGGCCCAGTTATCGGCCTCGGTGCCGCAGGAGGTGAAGTAGATCTCGCCCGGCTCGGCATTCAGGGCGGCGGCCACCTGGCGGCGGGCCTTTTCCACGGCGGTGCGGGCGGCGCGCCCGATGGAATAAATGCTGCTGGGGTTGCCGTAGTTCTCCATCAGCCACGGGGTCATGGCCTCCAGCACGGCCGGCGTGACCGGAGTGGTGGCGGCATTATCGGCGTAAACAAAGCGCTTTTCCACAGTGATACACTTCCTTTATCGTATATAGTACAGCCGGAAAATGTTCCCGGCTTTTTATCACGGCAATATAATATACCATCTCGGTATAATTTGCAATAGGCAGAGGAAAATTTTTTCGGGGCCTGTGCAGGGTGCAGGAGCAGGGCGGCCCGTCCCCCGCCCCCTGCACAAAATTTTCCGAAATGTGTTGCACTTTGCCCGGAAAAACCGTTTATTATAGTGAAGGGCAGCCGCCATCGGCAGGCTTCACAATATATTCACAATTTGTGGGTGGATGCTGCGCTGCAATTTGTATAAAATTTATGCTATAATACTGTCGGAATACAGCAAAATGACATCAGGGAGGGAACGATTTGACAAACTACAACAGTACCGCAAACTACATTTTCAATCTTGTCCTTCAGGTATTGCTAACGGCATACCTTACATGGGAAATGCTGCTGTATGGCAGGGTTGGATGGGCGGTCGCCTTCGTCCTCGTCACCCTTGCGGCAATCGGCATCAACCTTTACATCTGGCTCAATGTGAAAAAGGGGCGGTTTTCCGCCCAAAAGGTAAAGCAGGGACGCCTTACCATACTGGTGATTTTACTGGTTTCGCTGCTGTGCCTTGATGTGGTCTCCCGCACGGCGCGCGTTTCGCCGGAAAACCCCACCGTTTCCGCCGCCATCGGGCAGATCGTCCCGCAAAGCGATAAAACAAAGTGCATCAGCGTCAAGCGCAAGGGCAATACGACCTTTGCCGAGGCGGAAGAGGGCAGCCGTGATTTTTCCGCCATGGCGGCAGGCTGGACATATGCCACCACGATAAAGGACGCCGCCGAGGAATTTTGGGCAGTGCTGGAAAAGACCGAGCTGACTCCGCATATCAATACCTTTACCCTCACCGGCAGCGGCACCAAGTTCCGGGTGCTGTACCGGCTGGACTGGGCAGATACCGATGCACCGATGCTGTACCTCGGTCTTACTGCGGACGGGCAGGTTTGGATCTTCCGGGAGCTTGTCCTCCCGCAGTTTGTGCCCGCCTGCCGGGTGCAGTTAGCGGGCGGTAGCGATGACTTCCGGGCCCTGACGCAGGCTTATTCCGACATTTTGGCGGCACACCCCGCCTGATCATTCTGGTACCACGCCACCGCCAGGCGGTCGCAGCGCTCATTTTCCGGGTGGCCGGCGTGCCCCTTCACCCACACAAATTCCACCTCGTGATACTTTAGCAGCGGCAGCAGCCTTTCCCACAGGTCTACATTCAGGGCGGGGCTGTTGTCGCTTTTTCTCCAGCCTTTTTTCTGCCAGCCGTACACCCAGCCCTTCGTTACGGCATCAACTAAGTACTTGCTGTCGCTGGTAAGGGTAACGCGGCAGGGCTGCTTCAGGGCGCTCAGCCCCTCTATGGCGGCCAGCAGCTCCATGCGGTTGTTGGTGGTCATCGGCTCCCCGCCGGAAAGCTCCTTTTCCTGCCCCTTGTACCGCAGGATCGCCCCCCAGCCGCCGGGGCCGGGATTGCCGGAACAGGCGCCATCGGTAAAAAGCTGCACCTCTTTTTTTTCTGTCATGGTGTTGTTCTCCGTTTCTGTGCCATAATCTATATAAATATTATAGCTCACTTGAGCCGGGATTACAACACAGGCAGGTATGTGCCCTGCCTCTTTTGCCGGTCGGCGCGGGGGGCACATTCGGCCGCAGACCAAATCGTCCTTTCGGACGATTTCAGCAGGCTTTGCCCGCTGGCCCGCCTTCGGCGGGCGGCCTGCGGCCGAACCAGCCCCCTTGACAGAACCACATTTATGCAGTATAATAAAAACAGAACCAAAATATTTGTGCAAGATGCAATATTTTGTCGTGAATTAGGACACAAGATCGTCGGAACGGAATGGGCGGTCTTACATCATACATTAACCAAAAAATAAAAACAGAACTCAAATTTGAATTGGAGGTACACGAGTGACTGAAAAAAAGAATAATGTACCGGCTTCTGCCGAAGCACCCCGTAAAAAGAAGGACGGGGTCTTTGGGCAGTATTTCCGCAAGAGCCGCAGCACCAAAACCGCCGCCGAGATCGCGGCGGAGATCGAACGGGTGATGCGCAGCGAGGAAGCCGCCGCAGGGACCGCCTCCGCAGGAGAACGGCCCGTAAAATCCGCGGCCAAAAAGCCCGGCCAGCCCAAGGCTCCCAAGCAGAAGCCAGCGCAGGCCAAGGCCAAGAACGGCCAAAAGGGCCAGGGCGGCCAAACCGGCAAGTCCAAGCCCGCCGAGGAACAGAAGCCCGCTGCCCAAAAGGAGCAGAAGGCTTCTTCCGCCAAGGGCAAGGCGGAGGGCAAGCCCAAGCAGCAGCCCAAGGCCGCCGCGAAGAATGAGCCCAAAAAGCAGACCCAGCCCGTGGCGCAGAACAAGCCCGCCAAAAGCGAGCCTGCCAAAAAGCAGCCCGCTGCCAAGGGCGGCAGCAAAAAGCCTGCCGCTGCCGCGCAGCAGCCCAACCGCAGTGCCCGCCGCGGCAAAAAGGCCGATGGCACCCGCCGCCCCCCGCTCAGGATCATTTCCCTGGGCGGCCTGGGCGAGATCGGCAAGAACCTGACTGTCTTTGAGACCGAGCAGGATATCCTTGTTGTGGATTGCGGCTCCGCCTTCCCGGATGACGACCTGCCCGGTGTCGATCTGGTCATCCCGGATTTCACCTATTTGGAGAAAAACGCGGCCAAGGTCCGCGGCATCTTCATCACCCACGGGCACGAGGACCACATCGGCTCCCTGCCCTTCCTGCTCAAGCAGATCAAGGCCCCGGTGTACGCCACCGCCCTTACCATCGGGCTCATCAGCGGCAAGCTCAAGGAGCACGGCATCCTCAATCAGTGCAAGCTGAATACCGTCAAGCCCGGCGATACCATCCCGGCCGGCACCACCATGAGCGTCGAGTTCGTCCGTGTCAACCATTCCATACCCGATGCCTGTGCCTTTGCCATCCGTACCCCGGCGGGGCTCATCGTCCACACCGGCGATTTCAAGGTGGATTTCACCCCCATCTCCGGCGAGCCCATCGACCTGGTCCGCTTTGGCGAACTGGGCAGCGAGGGCGTTCTGGCCCTCCTCAGCGATAGCACCAATGCCGAAAAACCCGGCTCCACCCCCAGCGAGCGTATCGTGGGCGAGAGCTTTGAAAAGCTCTTTGAGCGTGCAGCCAATAAGCGCATCATCATCGCCACCTTCGCCAGCAATGTGCACCGCATCCAGCAGGTGGTGGATACCGCCGTCCGGTTCGGGCGCAAGGTAGCGGTATTCGGCCGCAGCATGGTCAATGTCGTGGCCATCGCGCAGGAGCTGGGCTACCTCACCATTCCCGCCGGCGTCCTCATCGATGCCGATAACCTGAAGGACTACACCGATGAGGAGATCGTCCTCATCACCACCGGCAGCCAGGGCGAGCCCATGAGCGCCCTGACCCGCATGAGCATCGGCAGCCACCGCAATATCAAGATCGGCCCCAATGACTGCATCATCATCTCCGCCACCCCCATCCCCGGCAATGAAAAAAGCGTGGGCAAGGTGGTAAACGAGCTGATGAAGCTGGGCGCCGATGTCATCTACGAGCGGATGTACGATGTGCATGTCTCCGGCCACGCCTGCCAGGATGAGACCCGCCTGCTGCTCTCCCTCACCCAGCCCCGGTTCTTTATGCCGATGCACGGTGAATACAAGCACCTGATGAAAAATGCCGGCGTTGGCGCCAGCATGGGCATCCCCGCCGAGCATATCATCATCAGTGATATCGGCAAGGTAGTGGAAACCGATGGCGTGGATATGAAGATTACCGGCATGGTGCCCAGCGGCCGCGTGCTGGTGGATGGTCTTGGCGTCGGCGATGTGGGCAGCGTGGTGCTGCGGGACCGCAAGCTGCTGGCCGATGACGGCCTCATCGTGGTGGTCTGCGCCATCAATGACGCCACCGGCGAAGTACTGGCCGGCCCGGATCTCGTCTCCCGCGGCTTTGTGTATGTGCGGGATAACGAGGACCTGATGGCCGATGCCACCGTGGTGGTGCGCAATTCCCTGGAAAAGTGCAAGCTGAACGGCTTCCGCGATTGGGCCACCATCAAGGGGCGCATCCGGGATGAGCTGGGCGATTTCATCGCCAGCCGCACCCGCCGCAAGCCGGTCGTCCTCCCCATCATCCAGGAAGTATAACCCCCATCCCCCGGCACTGTCCGGGGGATTTTTGTCAAAATATCTTCCATTATGTTCTATTATTAGAAAATTTACTTCAATTTCCCATTAAATTAGAAAATTTACTTCAATTTCCCATTAAATACTTGACATTTGTCTTAAAATGGAATAACCTTAACTTACCAAAATAATCGCCACGGGGCGATTCGTGTTTGTCTGCAAACACGAATCCACCTGCGAGGCAAGAGAAAAGGAGAGGTTATACAATGAAAAAGTTTTTAAGCCTTGCGCTGGCAGTTTTAATGCTGGCCGTCATGCTGCCAATCACTGCGCTGGCGGCTGGACCAAGCGGTAGCATTGATAGTGCTAATATTACTCATGCTGGCGGCAACTTGAAAAATGCTGTTTCCCTTGAACTGAAAGGCGTTACCTTCGCTGAGAGCGTTGCGGTTAAACTATACAGCGGCGATACTCTGCTGACCACTGCCACCTTGCAGGGAGTAACTCCCGGCAGCTATGGTTTCCTGACCTGCTGCATCGCTACCGAGACTGCTGACGCAAACTGGGCACTGACCCCCTGGACTCCCAGGGATAATGTCGTCCCCGACAAAGCTGTCCTGTTTGTCGATGGACACGAACTGAATACGAAGACCTTCACGCTTGATGCCGAAGATTGGGCAAACCTGCCCGGCACGGTGCTCCCCGGCAGCATCGAGCGCGCCGTCATTACTCATGATAACGGAATCCTGAAAAACGCTGTGTCTGTTGATCTGAAGAATGTTAACTTTGAGTCCAGCGTACAGGTGCAGCTGTACAGTGGTGAGACCCTGCTGACCACTGCCACCTTGCAGGGAGTAACTCCCGACAGCTATGGTTTCCTGACCTGCTGTATCGCTACCCAGACTGCTGACGAGTACTGGCCTCTGACCCCCTGGACTCCCAGGGATAATGTGGTCCCCAATAAAGTCGTGCTGTTTGTGGATGACAACAAAATGGACACTATGGAATTCGATTTGGATGCTGCAAAGTGGGCAGCCCTGCCCGGCACGGTGCTCCCCTCTAGCGGCAGCATCGTCATCATCCCCGACCGCACCGAGGACACCCCCAAGACCGACGATCAGAAGAACCCCTCCACCGGCGCCAATGATGTCGTCGCCGCGGCCGTGGCTCTCATGGCCGTCTCCGCGCTCGGCGTGGCCGTCCTCACCCGCAAAAAATAAGCCATCCCCCTCATTTTGGGAGCCCCTTCGGGGGCTCCTTTTTCCTGTTAATTTGCTGTAAATATAGCCCAGCATTTAGTTGAACTACACCCATATTTTCCCTCATTCGTAAATTTTCCGTGAAAAAAAGTGAATTATTAACCCCTCATATGCAAAAAAGGGTCGTTTTTGCCGTATTAGTGGAGGGACTTTTCTCCGCCAGGTTTTACGGTTTGTTCACACCGCCGCCCCAAACTGTGGTATAATATTCCCAGAATCCCCCGAAAGGAGCCCCAAAATGAAACGCAGATTTTCCCTTTTTGCCCTGCTGCTGGCCCTGCTGCTGGCCCTCTCCGCTTGCAGCGGGCAGCCTTCTCCCCAGCCCCAGCAGCCCCTCACCACCCTGGAGGAGCTGCAGGAGCTGCTCACCAGGGATTATATCGTCGGCTACCTCTGGTACTGCGATGGCCTGCCGGAGCAGGGCGAACTCACCGAGGATGAGTACCTCCCCGTGGACCCTGCGGGCGGCTACGCCACCCTCGCCGATTTACAGCAACTGGTAGAAAAAACCTACACGCCCGCGTGTGTGTCCGCCCTCCTGCAAAATGCGGATACCCTCGGCCGCCCGCGTTTTGTGGAGCGGGAGGGCCGCCTGTATAAAAGCAGCCGGCCGGTTTTCAGCCGCTATTACTGGGATTACGATGCCGAAAGTGTAACCATCACCGAAGAAACTGCCGAAAATCTGACCTTCACCGTGACGATGCAAAACCTGCACACCGGCGAAATGCTGCCCCTTACCCGCACCGCCCAAAAGACAGCCGAAGGCTGGCGCCTGGCCGAAGTGGGCATCCCTGCGGCGGAAGCCGACCTGACCACAGCCGCTGCCGAGGAGACCCGTGCCATCGCCGAAAAATTTGTGGCGGCCTTGGTAGAAAATAACATCGAGACCATCGCGGCGTGCGCGGGCGAGGCCCCGGAAACCTACCAGAACTGGCGCGGCATGAGTATTCCCACCGCCGAAATAACCGAAACGCTGGAGGAATATGACGGCTGTGGCCGGTACCGGGTGCACATGGCGGTAGAAAACGCCTTTGGCGTTTTTGCCAAGGGGGAGGAGGATTATCTCCTCATCGTGCAGCAGGAGCAGGGTCAGGAGTCCCCGGTGATTTGCTACTACGAGCCGATGGAGAAGATTGCCTATAATTACAGCGAGGACAGGGATGACCCCGCCTGTGAAATGGCCCTATTGTTCCTGCAGGCGGAGGGCGGCATGAGATTCAGCGGCAGCTTTTGGCTGGACCGCGCCACTGCCACCGACTTTGCCCTGACTATGCTGTATGCCGAAAATGAGGGCAAGACCGCCTTTGCCGCTGAGGAAGTGACGGCCGCCGCCCAGAAATACATGGGCCTGACTGGCTTTGCCCCGGATGAGAGCTATCTTGGTGCCGAGGGGTACATTTTGCCGGGCCGGGCGACCCGCAGCATGCCCCACCTGCTGCTGTGGCCCAGCTACCAGGACGGCAGCGGCAGGACGCTGGTGAAGGCCGAGATTTACAGCGACCACCTGAACACCCAGAACTGCCAGGGGTATCTTTTCGCCTTCTATGCCAATGAGGACGGCAGTCTGCGGCTGTCCTCGGTGACCTGAAGAAGGCGGCGGGGGCGAGCGGAGCGAGCCCGCAGGGGGACAGGCCCTGGATAGGGGCAGAGCGGGCCGCAGGCCAAACCGCCCCCCAGCGGGGGCGG
>ENA-OUOU01001515-OUOU01001515.1-human-gut-metagenome-genome-assembly--contig:-NODE-1515-length-12034-cov-5.094916_pt1 | contig 12034 bp, 8 predicted proteins | sample MGYA00237936_ERZ548765 | MGnify/ENA primary metagenome ERZ548765 (study PRJEB26490, sample SAMN05356889) | human gut metagenome | biome: terrestrial biome; feature: human-associated habitat; material...
CCTCAGGACTCAGCGCAACGCGTTGCGCTGAGTCCTGAGGCGCGAATCCGGGTAGGCAACCCCAGAGGGGCCGGAATCCCCCGGCCCGCGATGGAGGGAGGCCGGCATGTCCAGACCCAAGCCGTCCGGAAGGTCGTACGGGAGGCTCACGAGGCACGAGAGGAACACGGTCGAGAGGATGCTCGACCGCAACCGCAGCGCCCGCGAGATCGCCGCGGAGCTCGGCAGGTCGCCCTCGACCGTGACCAGGGAGGTGGCGGCGCACCGCTACGTCACCGCGCCGCGCTCGCGCTACGGCGAGCCCGCGCCCGCGGACCTGTCGGGGGCCTGCCCCAGGCTCTCCGCGTGGCCGAGGTGCTGCAACGGCTGCTCGCACAGGAGGGGCTACGGCTGCTCGAGGAGGCCCAGGGTGTTCTACAGCGCCAGGAGGGCGCAGGAGGCGGCCGACGCCGAGCTCTCGGCGAGCAGGTCCGGGATCGACGAGACCGAGGAGGGCGCCGCCGCCAAGCTCGCGGCCATCAGGGACGGGCTCGCGCGCGGGCTCTCCCCGCAGCAGATAGCGGCGACGACCCCCGGGCTCAGCGCCTCCACCGTCTACAGGTGGGTGGACGCCGGCTACGACGGCATGACGAACATGGAGCTCAGGCGCAAGGTCGGCTACAGGCCGAGGTCGCGCCGGGCCCCGAAGAGGGCGACGTCCCACTCGGCGCGCAGGTCGCACGCGTCGTTCCTCGCGCTCGGCGAGGACGCCTGCGCCGCGGCCTGGGAGATGGACACCGTCGAGGGCTCCAGGGGCGACTCCGCCAGGCTCCTCACGCTCCTGCACCGCCCGAGCCGCTTCCAGCTGGCCCTGCCGCTGCCGGACGGCACGTGCGCCTCGGTCCTGGCGGCGCTCTCCTCCCTGCGCGGGGTCCTCGGCGAGGACGGCGCGAGGCGCGCCTTCGGCGCCGTGCTCACCGACAACGGGAGCGAGTTCGCCGACGAGGGCGCCATCGCGGCGCTGCTCGGCGAGCGGGACGGCGAGACCAGGCTCTTCTACTGCGACCCCCGGCAGAGCCAGCAGAAGGGCGCGTGCGAGAAGAACCACGTGGAGATCAGGAAGCTGCTGCCCAAGGGCGCCGGGGCCAGGTTCGACCGGCTGACGGCGGCGGACTGCGCGCTGCTCATGTCGCAGGTGAACTCCGAGCCGAGGGGGGCGCTCGGGTTCCTGACGCCGGCGCGCGTGCTGCGGATGGCCCTCGGGGAGGACGCCTCCGCCCTCATGGACGCGTTCGGGATAGAGGAGCTGGCGCCCGGCGAGCTCGACCTCACGCCCGGCTGCATCGAAAGGGCCAGGGCCGCGAGGGGCGAGGGGCCGCTGGCGGGATAGGCGGCGGGCCGGGACATGGGCCGGAGGGCCCGTTGCGCTGAGTCCGGAACGGCTGCGCGGCGGGCTGGCGGAGCATGCGGCGGCGGCATGGGGGCACCGGACTCCACAACCCCTCCACCTGCGGAAACGAAGTGATGGCCAAGTGCCGGGAGCTATTTCCGCGTTGCGCTAGCTGCGGAAACGCGGGGTCCGTTCAGGCTGTTGCGTTGAGATTGAAAATCAACCAAGAGTCTTTCGAGACCATTTCGAGCAAATCCCACCGGTTTCATAGGAGTAAACTTGCCCCACTGCAAATGCTCGAAAGGACCGTCATGAAAGAACTCTCCAACCGCACGGCAACGTTTACCGATTCGGTCATCCGCCGCATGACACGCATCTCCAATAAGTACGGCGCTGTCAATCTCTCGCAGGGCTTCCCTGACTTCGATCCCCCAGCGCAGCTGCTCGATAGCCTCAGCACCATCGCCACCGACCCCAAGCCGCTTTACCACCAGTACTCCATCACCTGGGGCTCCCAGGCCATGCGTGAGGCGCTTGCCGCCAAGCAGGAGCATTTTATGGGCATGTCGGTAAACCCCAACGAGAATATCGTAGTCACCTGCGGCTCCACCGAGGCCATGATGGCCGCCATGATGACGGTTACGAACCCCGGAGACAAGGTCGTCATCTTCTCGCCGTTCTACGAGAACTACGGCGCCGACACGATCCTTTCGGGTGCCGAGCCTATCTACGTGCCGCTCAACCCGCCCACATTCGACTTTGACCGCGAGACACTCGAGGCGGCCTTCCGCGACAACGACCCCAAGGCCATCGTCCTGTGCAACCCTTCCAACCCTTGCGGCAAGGTCTTTACGCGCGAGGAGCTCACCTTTATCGCCGACCTCTGCAAAAAGTACGACACCTACTGCATCACCGACGAGGTGTACGAGCACATCGTCTACGCGCCCCACGAGCACGTCTATATGGCCACGCTGCCCGGCATGTTCGAGCGAACCATCAGCTGCAGCTCGCTGTCCAAAACGTACTCCATCACCGGCTGGCGTCTGGGCTACACCATTGCCCCGGCCCAGATCACCGAGCGCATCAAGAAGGTCCACGACTTCCTCACCGTGGGTGCCGCCGCTCCCCTGCAGGAAGCTGTCGTCACCGCCCTCAACTTCGACGACAGCTATTACCAGGAGGTCCTCGACCTCTACACCGCCAAGCGCGACCTGTTCTGTCAGGGACTCGGCAGCATCGGCCTCACGCACAACGTGCCGCAGGGCGCCTACTACGTCATGATGGACATCTCTGAGTTTGGCTATGACAGCGACCTCGAATTCTGCGAGGACCTCGCGTCTAAGGTGGGCGTGGGCGCCGTGCCCGGCTCGAGCTTCTTCCGCGAGCCCGTCAACCATCTGATTCGTTTCCACTTTGCCAAGCGAGACGAGACGCTTAACGCGGCGCTGGAGAACCTCAAGTCGCTACGTGATAAAATCAAGCCGCGCGGGTAAGGACGGCCCGGCAACTAAAGCAACCAAAGAAGCCCCGCACCGCCCGCCGCGTTGCGAGGCTTCTTTCTATAGCGCTTTCTTAAATAGTTTAGAGCTCTATACTTTAGTCACGGAGCAACTCGTCCCAGAGAGAGGAATACTATGGCAGAGCAGCAGCTTATCGGAGCGCTCGAGGCCGGTGGCACCAAGATGGTCTGCGCCACGGGCTATGCGGACGGTACGGTCCTAGAGCGCGAGCAGATCGCGACCACGACCCCGCAGGAGACCGTTGAGGCCGTCAACGCATGGTTTGCCGACAAGGGCATCGCCGCGCTGGGCATCGGCGCCTTTGGCCCCACCGCAGTCAACCCTGCCTCGCCCCAATACGGCAAGATCCTGGAGACGCCCAAAACGGCATGGCGCTACTTTGACCTGCTGGGCACTATCCAAAACGAGCTCAATATCCCCTGCGGCTACGATACCGACGTCAACGTCGCCTGCCTGGGCGAGGTCACGTTTGGTTGCGCCAAGGGCCTCACCGACGTGGTCTACCTGACCATCGGCACCGGCGTGGGCGCCGGCGTGCTCTCGGGCGGTAAGCTCGTGCACGGCATGATGCATCCCGAGGCCGGCCACATCCTGGTCACGCGCGACCCGCGCGACACCATTGGCGAGCACAGCGCCTGTCCCTTCCACGACAACTGCCTCGAGGGCCTCATCGCCGGCCCCGGCGTTAAAAAGCGCTGGGATGGCAAGAGCGCCGGAGACATGGCCGATGACCCGGAGGCCATGGACCTGCTCGCCGGCTATCTGGCACAGGCGCTCATGACCTACACGCTGTGCTACGCACCGCAAAAGATTATCATCGGCGGCGGCGTGGCCGACCACACCCCCATCGTGCCGCTCGCACGCAAAAAGTGCGCCGAAATGCTCAACGGCTACATCGTCACGCCCGAGGTCAACGACATCGATACCTACATTGTCAACAACAGCCTCGAGGGCAAGCAGGGCATCATGGGCTGCCTGGCCCTGGGCGCACAGGCGCTTCAGTAGCAGACGCACCCACAGGGCGTGGCGCGCTCGGCAAATCTAACCTACGGAACGACGCCACCACGCCCCATATAAGCCCTCAAATAAAAAAGGCCGCCTAGGACCAAACAATACGTCCTAGGCGGCTTTTTTGGCGTGCATCAGCGACCGTAAGAGATATCGGAGCACAACGCCCGTTGCCGCTCCACAGCAGTCGATCATCACATCGGTGATCATGCCGGCGCGTCCCGGCACAAAGAGCTGAATCGTCTCGTCGATCGAGGGAATCAGCAGCAGGAACACCGCCGTGGGCAGCAGCACGTCAAAGGTGCGCCGGCCCTCAAGATCAAAGGCGTGCGTTGCCAGGATGCCGAGCACCATATACTCGGTAAAATGCGCGCACTTGCGAACAACAAAGTTAGTCACCCATTCATATGGAAGTCCCACGCCGTGCAGGAAACCGCGGACAGCTTCCATGACCGTCAGGCTCAGCGAGCCCGACCCCGAGCCGGGAACCAGCGAATTGCCCCAGATCAAGAGCGCCATCAGGCAGGTCACGACCGCCCATTTTCGATTGATCTTAACCATGCAGAAGTTATGCCTCCGCGCGGAGCGGCGCGAAGCTGGCGGTACCGCCCTCGATAACGCTCAGATAGGCACGGCCCGTACGCTTGGCAGTCGAGGACTGCAGGCGCTCGATCTCTTCCTCGAGGATCTGATTGACGCGCTCGTGACGACGATTTTCCATAATGCCGGCGGCAATAGCCTCGGCCCGCTCGATGCTCTCGCGCGAGATGCGGGCGGTATCCTCGGGGAACACAGCGCTGTGACGGCCGACATAGGCGGGGGCAGCAGGCTGAGGGGCAGCGACGGGAGCGGGCGCTGCAACAGGAGCGGGCTCGTCAATCTCATCCAGAATCGCGGTGGCGGCGGCCCACATGTCCTCGTGGCCCGAGTAATCGGCCATGGGGACATCAACCTCGAGCGAGGCGTCCGGAAGGTCGTCGGTGTCGATGCGATCTTGGGCTTCAATAGATGCGGTGATGGCTGCGGGTTCATCGAGGTCATCGAGATCGATGTCCGCGGCACCGGAGATGATAGGCATGCTGGCGAGGTTTGCGTTGTACGGCGCAGCCTCAGCCGCCTGCTGCTGGGCAGGAGCGCCCCAAAGCGAGCTTTCGGCGGCACGGCGGGCGGCAACGGCCTCCTCGTCCGCGGCCATGGCTTCATCAACGTACGAATTGTCGGCAGAAGCGCTCGCGTCCGCCGAGGTAGCGCTGTAGGCGTTATTGGCTGCCGCGTTGGCGACGAGCGCCACGAAAGCCGCCGTGCTGCCCGCAGGGGCGGCCTGAGAGCCCGACACGGCGCGCGCGGCGGCAGCGATGTCATCGCGGTTGTAAGAGCCGGTCTGGCCACCGTTAGTAAGCTCATCGATGGCGACTTGATAGACGTCGCGTGAGCGCGCAGGGTCGCAGCTCACCGGCGAATCGTCGTCGAGCATACTGTCGATCATGGACCAAGCCTCGGCCTCGTCCATGGCATCTGCGGCTCGAGCGATGGTAGGGACACCATCATCGGCATGACGGCGCTGGAACGCACCAGTCAGGCCGGAAAGGAATGCCGAGGTAGACTGCTCCGACTGAGCCTGAGAAGCAGAAGCGGCAGCATATGGAGTCGCATCCTGCTGCTGAGCTGGAATCGAGGCGGTCTTGAACTCGCTTTGATGCTGATTGAGATTGGCGGCACCGCCCATGGCATCGGGCTGGAACAGACGCTCTTCACGCTGCGCACGGTACTCGGAGATACCCAGCGAGGCGGCATAGATGCCCACGCCCGCCACCGCACCGACGGCAAAGGGAACAGCGCCCGCGACAACCGTCTCGTTGACCGACGAGAACGGCAGCGTCGCGGCATACATCACCACGGGGGCGGCAAGGCCGATCCCGCAGGAAAGTCCGGCAAGGACTGCTCGTTGTGTTGCATCAGAAGAAGCCATGAGCTCTCCCCATCTTCCAGCACCCAAATCGCATCATTCAGTTGGCTGCGCGAGAGAAGATGAAGCGGGGCTATGCCCCAAAGCAACGGTATATGGTTCGTTTCATCTGCGTTTTCCGTCGCGAAGCTTAAAAGCTATTATGCGAAACCGCCCAGTCGATTGCAAGCGACGATGTCGGATTGAAACGGGAAACCTGCTGCTCGTCGGTCTTACGGTCAAAAATAAGCGCGGAGCGGCGCTATAGAAAAGGGCCGAGGCTCAAAGCCCCGACCCTTTATCGCATTGATGACTATCGCTGCGCGCGGATGACAACCTAGAACGTCTGCTCGTAGTCGCTGTGTTTTTTGGCCGAACGCACCAGGAACTCCTGGTTGGTGTTGGTGCCCTTAAGACCCTTGATAAACGATGCGGCTGCGCGCTCGGTGTTGTTCATGCCGGCAAGAATGCGACGCAGGCCAAAGACAAACGGACGCATCTGCTCGTCGACCAACAGGTCCTCGTTACGCGTACCGGAGGCAACGGGGTCGATAGCCGGGAAGATACGGCGGTCGGCCAGGTCGCGGTCGAGCTTAAGCTCCATGTTGCCGGTGCCCTTGAACTCCTCAAAGATGACCTCGTCCATCTTGGAACCGGTGTCGATGAGGGCAGAGGCCAGGATGGTAAGCGAGCCACCGTTCTCGATATTGCGGGCTGCACCCAGGAAGCGCTTGGGCGGATATAGGGCCGCCGAATCGACGCCGCCCGAAAGGATGCGGCCCGAGGCGGGCGCCGCCAAGTTGTAGGCGCGGGCGAGGCGCGTGATGGAGTCGAGCACCACCACGACGTCGCCACCCAGCTCTACGATGCGCTTGGCGCGCTCGATGACGAGCTCTGCCACGCGGGTGTGGTTGTCGGCAGGCATATCGAAGGTCGACGCCACAACCTCACCCTTGATGGAACGCTGCATATCGGTGACCTCTTCGGGGCGCTCGTCGACGAGCAGGCAGATGAGGTGCACCTCGGGGTTGTTAATCGAGATAGACTGGCAGATCTTCTTGAGGATCGTGGTCTTGCCGGCCTTGGGCGGGGACACGATCAGGCCACGCTGACCCTTGCCAATCGGCGAGACGATGTCGATGGCGCGACCGGTAATGGAGTCCTTGCCGTGCTCCATGCGCAGCGGCTCATTGGGATAGACCGGGGTGAGGTCACCAAACTTGGGGCGGTTGCGAATCTGCTCGGGGTCCAGGCCGTTGACGGTCGTGATTTTGGCGAGGCCGGCGCGTTTGTCGCCGCCGCGCGAAGGACGCAGCGAGCCCTCGATGACGTCGCCCGTGCGCAGGCGCGCGGAGCGGATGAGGTAGGCGGGCACGAAGGCGTCGTCGTTGGACTTCATGTAGCCATGGGCGTGGATGATGCCGGAGCTGTCCGGGCGAATCTGCAGAATGCCCTTGATGTCGCGGAAGCCCTCGGCCTTCGCAGCGGTGACGTAGATTTCCTCGACGAGCTCGGCCTTCTTCTTGCCGGTCGTCTCGATCTCGAACTCCTTGGCCTTCTCGCGAAGTTCGGCGACCTTCATGGCCGCGAGCTCCTCGCGCGAAAGCGTGGGCTCGGTGGGAGCGGCATTACGCTCCTTGTTGCGTTGCTTGCGATCGCGCTGGCGGTTGCGACGGTCGTTGTTGCGCTCGTCCTTGCGCTCGTTGCGCTCCTCGTTGCGCTTGTGCTGGCGACGGTTGGGGCGAGCGTTGCCATCGGCCTCAGCGGGCGCGGCGCCATCGGTTGCGGCGGCGTCGGCATTGGCCGCAGCGGCGTCATTGGCCTCGGCGCCGGAATCGACCTGCGCTTCGGCATCAGCCTGCTGCTCGGACGCCTTGGCCTTAACGGACTTCTTACGACCGCGCTTGGGCTTCTCGGACGCAGGCTGTTCGACGTCCTGGGCCTCGGCGACATCAGTCGACGCATCGGCGGTCGTCTCGGCAGAATCCTCGGACGCACCCTTCTTGGCAGCCATGGCCTTGGACGTGCGCTTAGCAGCAGTGCGACGGCTGCGACCGGGACGGACGTCGGCGGGCTCGGCATCGGCAGAAACGGCCTCGGAAGTCGTAGCATCCTGGACGGGTTCATCGGCAGCAGTTGAGGACTTGGCGGTCGCCGCAGCATCCCGAGCGGCTGCAGCTGCGGCTGCGGCCTTCTCTGCCTCGACGAAGGCCTTGGGCTTGCGACCGCGACGGTGCGGGCGCAAAGCCGGATCGACAACGGGAACTTCGCTGGCCTCGACAGGCGCAGCGGGCTCAGCAGGCGATGCGCCCTCCCCTGCCGCGAAACGAACCGAAGCCTCGGTGAGCTCGGGGGTTACCTGTTCAGCAACCTGCTCGGCCTTAGCAGCCGTGCGATGGCGTGTGCGCGGTGCCGGCTTCTCGGTCGGCTGGTCGGCGGCAGGCGTCTCGGGCACAGACGGAGCTGCAAGCTCGGTCAGAGCCGCGGCCTCGCGCTCGGCAGCACGACGGCGGGCACGCACCACCTGAGCCTCGCTAATCTGCGCCAACGCACGTGCCTGCGCGACCTCATCGGAAATCGGCGCCGAGGAGTCAGCTGCAACGGTGAGCTTGGCGCGCGTCGTGCGCGTGGTACGGCGCTTGGGCTTGGTGACCTCCTCGCCGTCAGCGGCAGGCTTGGCCGTGCGGCGCATGCGCTTGGGCTTTGCCGGAGCAGCCTCCTCACCAGTTGCAGGCACGGCCTTCTCAGCCGCTGCAGGCGTAGGCGTCGAAGCAGCCTTAGGCGTCTCAGGAGCCGAGGCTTGCGCGGGCGCCGCGACCTGGTCCGACGCAACCGGTGCAGCGGGAGCGGCTTGCGTCGTCGTTATTTCGTTTTCTTGCTGTTGATCAGACACAGTGTTTGCTCAACTTTCTTTTCAAGCCCTGTGATCACATGCTCCCTGCATAAACCTTCAGGGCGGCTAAACAGTCTAGTTCCGTTCAAAACGACGGACATCATTGATCTGTATCGAGATGATTGCGTCAACTACGCAGCGTTAGTGTAACACAACCGCCGCCACCTGCAACTTAGTCATTGGGGACGTTCTTAAACGACTAGTCAAAAGGGACACTCTTTGGTTTAACACCCACAAATCTGACTGCCTCCGCCAAAACTATGGCGGTTTACTACGATGAATCGCTCAACCGCGACCACTCCGAAACTTGTTGAACTAAAACCGCAGGTAGATGCCTTGCACTTTTTAGCGAAAAGCCGGCGTGGTTGGAATACCTCAATTCATCGTAGTAAACCGACATAGTTTCGTATTTCCAGCAGTTCCAAATTCGTCAATACGTTGGCGTTTGCAAAAAAGCCCGACCTCCGTGGGAGATCGGGCTTATAGGGCTCAGTTAAACCAAACCTACACGGTCAAATGACCCGCAGATTACATCTGCTCGGGCGCGGAAACGCCAACGAGGGTGAGCACCAGGGCGAGCGTCACACGGACGGCATCACAAGCGGCCAGACGGGCACGCGAAAGCTCGGGGTCGACGGGACGGCCCTCGCTCGGCAGAACCTGGCAGGCAGCGTAAAAGCTGTGGAAGTCGCCGGCGAGTTCCTCGGCAAAGTGCGTCAGACGGAACGGGGCGCGGTCGCGAGCGCAGCTGGCAATCAAGTCGGTAAGCTCGTTGAGCTTACGCGAAAGGGCGAGCTCGGTCGGGTCGGTCAGCAGCGAGTAATCGACGTTCTCACCGATGGCCTTGGCGGCAACGGCCTTCATGCCCATCTCGTCGGCCTGCTCAGGCGTTACGTCAGCGGCACGGCGCAGGATGGAGCAGACGCGAGCGTGAGCGTACTGCACGTAATAGACCGGGTTGGAGTTGTCGCGCTTCTTGACGGCCTCGATATCGAAGTCGACCATCTGGTTGGAGCTCTTGGAGATGAGCGTGTAGCGAGCGGCATCGGAGCCGACCTCGTCGACGAGCTCCTGCAGGGTCACCATGGTGCCCTTGCGCTTGGACATACGGACGGGCTTGCCGTTACGCAGCAGGTTGACGAGCTGGCCCAGCAGAACCTCAAACTTGCCGGGGTAACCCAGAGCGTCGCAGACGCAGCGAACGCGCTCGATGTAGCCGTGGTGGTCGGCGCCCCAGATGTCGATGACGTGATCGACGCGCTGGAACTTATCCCAGTGATAGGCAACGTCGGAGGCGAAGTAGGTGTACTCACCGTCGGACTTGATCAGGACGCGGTCCTTGTCGTCGCCCAGGTCGGTGGAGCGGAACCACAGGGCGCCGTCCTTGGTGTAGAGGTAGCCCATCTTGTCGAGCTTCTCAAAAGCGCGGTCGACGGCGGAGGTGCCGGCGGTCTCGCCCTCGGTGTCCTTCACATACAGCGAACGCTCGGAGTACCAACGATCGAAGTCGCAATTGACGGCGTGGCAGAGGTCGCGCATGTTGTCGACCATCTTCACATAGCCGCGCTCGCGGAAGCTCTCCATGCGCTCCTGCGGATCGGCCTCAACCCACTTGTCGCCGTCGGTGCGCCAGAACTCGGCAGCCTCGTCGATGATGTAGTCGCCACCGTAGGAATCCTTGCCCAGGGTCTCGGCAAAGTTGTCCTGATACGGATGGGTCTCGGGATGCTCGTCGTTCTCGTCGGCGACAAAGGCGTCGCGGTCGGCGATCAGCAGCTTGTGAGCCTCATCGATATCCACGCCCTGCTTGGCGATGATGTCGGCAAGCTGCATATAGCGCGTGCTGATGGAGTTGCCGAAGGTGTTCATCTGAGAGCCGTGGTCGTTGATGTAGAACTCACGCTGGATGTCGTAACCGGCGTGGTCCATGACGCGGCAGAGCGAATCGCCCAGCGCGGCCCAGCGGCCGTGGCCGATGTGCATGGGGCCGACGGGGTTGGCGGAAACAAACTCGACCTGGGTCTTCAGGCCACCACCGACGTTGGACTTAGCGAAGTCCATGCCCTTCTCGCGAGCCTCGCCAAAGATGGCATTCTTGACGGCAACGGAGAGGTAGAAGTTGATGAAGCCGGGGCCTGCGATCTCGACCTTCTCGATCGCGGGGTCCTCGGGCATATGGGCAACGACGGCCTCGGCGATCTTGCGCGGGGCACAGTGAGCCAGCTTGGCGGACTTCAGGGCCATGGTGGAGGTCCACTCGCCATGAGAAGTGTCAGCCGGTCGCTCGATAGCGCAATCGTCAAGTTCAAATGCGGAAAGGTCGCCGGCCTCCTGGGCCGCAGCAAGCGCAGCGCGTACCAGCTCTTCAATCTTCTCGGGCATAGATCCTCCTTGTGTTAAAGCCCCCGAGCTCTTGGTCACTCGTAGGGCAAAAGCCAGAGTTTGTAGCACTCTATCACAAGCAGTAGCTACTGTCGCAGGGTAAAGCTAATAGATATTGCATATGCACAAAATTGACTACAGCTTGTATGGACTCACTCAAAGATGCCGGTCTGCCTGCAGATTATGCACGCGTTGAAAATGCATAAAGGTGTGAATGAGCTGTGTCTTTTATCGAATACTCTTACCTATCAGAGTTGTGTGCTTTTCCTGCATAAAGTGAGGATTTGCGCACGTCAGCGTGTTATTCTAGACATACGTTAATTCGTATAAGTTGGAGGTAGCATGTTCTCAATCGGTCAACACGTCATTCATCCGGGTCAGGGAGTCTGCACCGTCGTCGGTTTTAGGGACGACACACCGCAGCCCATGCTGCTGCTCGAGACCAAGCAGGGACATGCGCAGACGATCCTTATGTACCCCGTGGCGCAGGCCGACCGTTTGCACGCCGCCATCTCTCAGCAAGATGCCGAGCACCTGCTGAGCCACTATGACGAGCTGGAGTGCGACACCTTTACCGAGCGCAACAGCTCGCTTGAAGAGACACACTTTAAGCAGCAGCTCAAGCTGGGCGCGCCCGAGACGGTCCGCGTGGCAAAGACCATGATGCACCGCATTCGCCAGGCCGAGGAAGCCGATAAAAAGCCCAGCTCTTACTATATGCGTGTACTCAAGGAAGCCAAGCGCCGCTCCATCGAGGAGTTCGCCGTGGCATTGGGCGTCACCGAGGAGGCCGCCGAAGCCCGCCTAGCCCAAGCCGCCCTCAACTAACCCATCCGCGCCAAAAACCACCACAAAGGGGACAGTGAACTGCCTCCCATTTCTTGGACATCGGGAAATGGGAGGTTTTCCATGAGTAT